>TARA_R110000850_G_scaffold201744_1_pt1 | contig 332827 bp, 297 predicted proteins | sample TARA_R110000850 | Tara Oceans TARA_R110000850 (sample SAMEA4397586) | marine metagenome | biome: Polar Biome; feature: [SRF] surface water layer (ENVO:00010504); material: water (ENVO:00002006), including particulate matter (ENVO:01000060) such as... | depth 5 m | reverse complement strand
TGTTTTTGGAGTTCCTTCCATAACGATGGTTGGACTATATCCGTTTATGATGATTCCACCTGCTGCTCCTGATGTACGGATCATTTGGGCTTCTGTAATTATTCCGTTAAAAACAAATGGTGAAGTCGTCGAAAGACTCGTTGGAGTGATTTCGATTTTGATAGGCTCACCAATATAACTTTGGGCTTTATCGATGGCTTGACTCACAAATTCTTTTGGCAAAGGTTGAAGTACAGAAAAGGTGTGGTGTGTATGGACTTTTTGATGAATAACTAGCTTGGAAAATCGGGTAAGTATTTCACCTCCAATAGTAATGCTGATTTTTGTACTGATTGCCATAAGAAATATTTTTAGTAGTATTAACGAAAAATTAAACCTAATTATCTATGTAAATCTAATAAAAAAAATTAAAAAAATTATTCTTTGACTGTTATTAATCTGTCTGATGCTAAAAAATAGTTCGGTTGAATTTTCAATGCCCTATTATAATCTTCAATAGCTAATTCTTTTTTTCCTAATTTTAAATATAAATCTCCTCTATTAAAATAAATCATAGCACTTTTGGGTTCTGCATTTATTGCTTTTTCAAATTCAATTAATGATTCATTTTCAATATTTTGATTTGCTAAAACTATTGCTTTCATATAATAGGAAAAACTCCAATTTTCTTCTATTTTTATTAATTCTTCTACTAAAAATAATGCTTCATCATATTTTTCCATTTCGATAAGCAAACCTGATTTGCTTACATAAAACCATTTGTTTTGAGGTGACAATTTTATTGCTTCAGAGAATAAATTTAATGCGTTTTCATAGTCATCTATTCTAATACACATTTTAGCCTTGAAATCTTTAACATCTGCGTTATTTGGTAAAATACTATCCAATTTATTAGCTAAAAATAATGCTTCACTATAATTTTTCTGTCTAACTTGACTTGAGATTTGCGAATTTATATCTTTTGCAACTTGAGGAAAATTACTTATTCGCTCTTTTAAAGCATTGTTATTTGCAATTAATTCTTTTTTAAACACATCATCAAAATCATTAAAATCAGTAATTTGACTATAAATATTTAAACTTGAAAATATAAAAAAAATGAATATTACACCGCCTTTGAAATTTTTCATGAATTTGATTTTGATAATTATAATAAAAACGTAAATATTGAAAAGTTATTATTTTCAATAAAAACATCAAATAAACGGTATTAATTTAGCAATTCATAAAAAACATAAACCACTGAACTAGTGTTGTTTTTAATATCAGAAACAAAAATTGTGTCTTTTTTTATAAGTGCTTTTGAATATTCTAATTTTTTTCTATAGGAATTATAAGATTCCAAAAACAAAGTGTCGTTTGAAATTTTATATAAATTTTGATTTTCATTATCTTTTTTAGTATCAAAATCATTCAACATTTCTTGTTTTGAATAAAAACCACCTGACTGAAACCAAGTGCCTTTATCGGTAAAATTGTAGTAGTAAAATCTATTAAAATAAATCGTAGTATCTTCTTTCGGATTTAGTCCCTTTAAAGCTGGATGTCCTATTTCTCCAAAAATTTTATTATACGTTTTTAAGTCATACTTAAAAATTTCATTTGATTTACGATAGTAAATTCCATGAGTTTTAAGTTCTGAATCAACTGGTTTTATGAATTCTTTTTTATAAAATTTATATTTTTCTTTAGGTAAAGTATTGCTTGCATTATGAAAAATTTCACAACTGGCTAAAAAAAAAATAATATTACTATATATTTATTCATTTAAAAAGGACTATTTGGGGAAGCCGTGTATTGGAATTCCCAATAATTTGGAACTGTTGAAGGAATAACATGAAAATTTATCTTATTGTGTATGGCGTTTTGTGACCACATATGAGATGAGCCAAGCCCATTCAAACCAAAATTTCCTTGAGGAGTTTTTAACTTAAAAGAAGTTCTTCCTTGATTTAGAGAAAAATCATGCATTTGATTATTCCACTGAACACCGTTTCTATATTCATTTAAATAATCTTGAGTCAATTGTGAGGCAATATTAGGTTTATGGGTAAAATATCTATTATAAAAACTTCCTTCCTTCGGAGATGAAATATTCGTATCATAAACATCTAACAACATTTCTTCAGAATTTACTGATTTACCATCAATAATTTGTGTTGAACGTGGTTGAACATCTGTGTCGGCAGTAAAAACATCACTTGCAATAATAAATTGAAAATCACTATTTTTGGAACCAAAAGTGAAATTTCCTCCACCAGTAAACCAACGGTCATAACCATCACTAATTCCAATTTTCTTAAATCCATTAAAATCATTGTAAGTCTGAAAGCTAAAGTCAAAAGCTCTAACTTGTAAAAAACCAACTTGCTGATTTCTATTGTTATTGTTTACAATAAAATTAGTTCCTAAAGTTGCAGAATATTTAAAGTTATCTTCTAAACCTGTTCCACTATTTAAAGTCAGTGGATAAATATCCATAGCATTACCTCTACCACCACCTACAGTAAGTTTTGGAGTTAAAACAGCATCAATATTAAAATTTGAACTATTTGGTAAAGCACCCAGACCACCATTATAAAAATTTACTGCAAGATTTACTCCAGGTGTAACATAATTAAATCTTTGGCTAACACCAACACCTGCCGTTCCTGACATGTAAGGTTTTTTTGGTCCCCCAAAATGAATACTTAATCCAAGGAAAAAATTTGCTTCTAATTCGTCCATTGTATTTTAGAATTTCAACGGCCAGTTTCTTGTGAATTTTGAACCATTCATTATAACTTCTTTTGCAGAAACAATTATTTCAACACTCATTGAAGTATTACTTTGTGCTAAAAAAACCTCATCATAACCAATGCAGTAGCCTTCATTAAACTGAAGCTCTCTCATTTTAGAAATAGCATCTCTTCTATAAAAAGTAACTTTGCCATTCTTAGTTTGATTATTACTAATCATCCAATCAAAAAGCATTGTACTTTTGGTAGATTCCAAAACGAGTCTAAATCTACCACCGTTTGGGTCAGCAGAAGGTTTTCCACTTTTGTCGATTTCTTGACCAACAGAAAACTGGAATTCCAACACATTCATAACTTCCCCATCTATTTCAAGTTTTGCTAAAAAAGACATATCTACACAATTAAGATTATTAAAACAGAAATAATAATTAATGACAAAGAGTAATGTAACTCCTTGTCATTAATTTAATGCATTTGTAAAACTACACCCATTCGTTAATGTGCTCTCCACCGCCCATTGAAATTTCTTTCGCAGAGATAGTAAAAGTCTCAACTAAAGGATTTGTTCCTGTAGCATCAAACGTTTCTTTATACTTAATTAAATAACCTTCTTTAAAGTTAAGTTCTTTTAATTTAGCATCAGTATCACGTTTTACATACTGAATTGAACCGTCTTTTCTTTCGAAATTATTAGTCATCCATTCAAAAAAGAATGAATCACCAGTAGATTCTACAGTTAAATAGATTGTTCCTCCTCTTGTTACAGAAGATGGTCTTCCGCTAGCATCTACTTCTTGATGTAAATCATAAGAAGCACTTAAGATATTTAATTCTTTTCCGCCAACTTTTAATTTTGATTTAAATGACATAATTTTATTTTTAAAAGGTTAAAATTCAAACAGTAATGAGCTAATTTATAAAAAATTTATTTATTAAATGTAAAAAAAATATTATTATTTTTAAATTTATGATTCAGAATATTCTGTATCCCAATCGTTACCATCATCTCCTTTTTGTCCATCCATTTTAATTAAGAAGTTTTTTGCAGGAAAATAAGGCTTTAAACGTATGTCTAAGAATATTCTGTCTTTCTGATTCGGATCTTGTTCAAATCGTTTTATTTCAAAATCTTCGATTAATTTATCTGGTCCAGCTACATTATCCAAGAATTTTACAATTTGATTTAAAATTTCTTTTCTTGTTTTAGCATTAAAATTTTCAAAAGCTCTTCTGTTTAAGAAATCCATCAATACTTTTGTTACATAATCAAACACACGAACAACAGAATAAGTTTGTAAACCTAAATTATCACCATTAAACAATGTTTTTCCAGAGAAAGCCATTACTTTTCCATATTCATTTACCATAGGTATTAAACCTAGGTTTTCAAGGTTGGCAATTTCGCTTTTCTTTAAGTCAAATTTTACACCATCAACCTCATTAATTCCACCAAATTTTTTACCCGCAGTTACTTGCGACATTAAAGTATTATAAACTTTTCCTGCTAAAGCCATTGAAGGTGGAATGTATAAATTATCCTCTTCATCAATTTCATCATGTTTACCTCTTCCAACTAACCAGTTACAAGCCATCATCACATTAGAACGGTAAGTATCTCCTCCTGTTAAATTTGCAGATTCAAACATTTCCATAACATCATCTGGTTCATCTAAATGTTGAAAATCTGTAACCAACATCACTTTATTTTCATAAGCAATTTTAGCCCATTTTTCAATAACTTTATTTGACCCTAAATATCCTGGAATAACTAATAAAGAATAATTTTGTCTCAAATCTAATCTATCAAATCCTTGAACTAATTCTTCTTCAATATTATCAATAAATCTTGAATTATCTAAATCTTTTAACTGATCTAGTTCAGCATTCATTATTGATATGTTTTTAATTTTACTTTCTTCAGTATTCTTGTAAAAAAGCGAAATAGATCTGTAATTACCTTCTAACTCATGCGTTTCTTCAACGGCAATTTTTAAGTTTTTCTTAAGCGTTTTACTTGCTTCTTCAGATTTAACAGTAGATTCATTTACCAAATCCACTAAATTATCTGATGATTTTAATGAATCAGCCCAAAGCTTTAAAACTTTTTTCAAAGTTTCTCTTTCGGCTTTTTTGTTAGATTCTGTTAAAAAAATATTTTTTCTAGCCTTTCTTTCTGGGTTTAAATTTTGAACGCCTTCAATTGATCCTTCTAATAAATCAAAACCTCCAAATTGAATGAATTTTTCTAAACTCTGTTCAATTGAATGTGATTTTTTATCATGTTCTTTATTTGCATTTGCTGCAGCTTTACTATTCTCTTGATTTGCCATAATATATATTCTTATTTATCAGATTGATCAATTTCAGAAATCAATGTTTCTAAAGTTTCTATAATAGATTTTTTTGCTTCAGGATCTTGTAAAGCCAATTTTAAAACCTTATTAGTTTTTAATTGCTTAATCATTTTTTGATACTGTTCTGTTTTAGTTTTTAAATCCGTTAAAAATGCGCTCTGTTGCGTTATCCCATTAATAGAGAAATCTCCTACATTTTTAAACTTTAATTCTTCTTTGATATTTTGTCCGGCTTCATCTTCAAAAGTTACATTTACTTTTGGATCAAAATGTTCAAAAACTTCATCCATATTTTTTAATCCAGTAACTATTTCGGGTTTTACTGGAGTTGTTGGTGTCAATTTCTGAGCAATTAAAGTCCTGTTTTGAGGGATTTCAAGAATTCCTTCTTGGCCTTCAACTCTAACTTCATTACCACCAATACCATAACTGTTTGAAAATGTTTTTGCCATAATATATTTATTTAGTTCTTTAAATTATTATTATATTAGAAAAATGTTTTTTGTTTGTAATAAACCAATACTAACACAATACATTTATTTTTCTCTTTATTAATTTTAACCTCTTTTATTTTTATTTTTTTATCTACTACTAAATCATAAAACTCTTTAAGCGAAATGTACTTAGCAACATCATTAACTTGTACCAGGGGAAGCTTGTCTAAACAAAAATTATTTTTAAAACTTTCATAAGATAATTTTCCTTCAGAAATAATATATATCAATTCTGTTAATTCGACTTCATTGATAGCTTTTATAACCTCTACTTTTGGAGTCTCCAATACCTCAACAACTACTTCGGGAACATTTTCAACTTTATTATTTACTTTTATTCTTTTAATCGTTTTTTTTACTTCTGGCATCACAACTACTATATCTTTAAATTTGACATTCTTCTTGTCTCCATTTACAACTATAGATACTGTTTTAACTCCTGCTGTTTTGTATGCATATGTTGGGTTTTTTTTCTTACTATCCACAACATCCGTTTCTCCAAATCTCCATTCCCAGGTTGTTCCATTTTCAGTTTTGTCCGAAAATTTTATTTTTTGACCTTGATATACCTTACTTGGGACGAAAAAATCAACATCTAATTTCTTCTCAACAACAGCAAGGCTTCTTGGTGAAATCTTAATGTTTTTCTCTAGAACACAAGAATTGTTTATTAATAATTTAACTTTGTAAATTCCGGATTTTTTAAAAACATGAGTCACTTTTGACTTGTATGAAATATCACTCCCATCTCCGAAATACCATCTCCAAGCATAAGAATTGTCAGAATTGTCAGAAAAAGTTAGCAATTCTCCTTCCTCTAACGCAAGGCCTTCAATATTGAAGTCTTCTACCAAACATGCTTCTTTTTCATTATTTTTAAAAGCCAATAAACCACAAGAAAAAACAAACAACAAAGCAAAAAAGATAATTACATTACTATCAAAGTGTGTTTTAATTTGATTCTGGTTGTTCATATCTATGATTAATTCTTACAAATATTTTTATCAAATATATAAAAAAAAATATTTATTATACTCTTTTTTTCCTAACATAAAATATTTCAGGAATATCTTTTTCGTTAAAATTCCAATTTTAATAAAATTTATTATGCATGCATAGTACTTTTAAAACATTTTTTTGTATTTTCGTGCCATAAATATTCAAATTAGATAAGATGAAAATATTAGTTTGCATCAGCAATGTGCCTGATACTACTTCGAAGATTAATTTTACAAATGGCGATACTGAGTTTGACACAAATGGTGTTCAATTCGTGATTAATCCGAATGATGAGTTTGGATTAACAAAAGCTGTGCATTTTAAAGAACAACAAGGAGCAACTGTAACGGTTATTAATGTTGGATTAGCTGATTCTGAAGCTACTTTAAGAAAAGCACTAGCAATTGGTGCAGATGATGCTATTCGTATAAACGCTAACCCAACTGACGGAACATTTGTTGCAAAACAATTAGCTGAAGTTGCAAAACAAGGTAATTATGACCTTATAATCGCAGGAAAAGAATCTTTAGATTATAATGGTGGAATGGTTCCTGGTATGTTATCGGCTGATTTAGGTTACAATTTTGTAAATTCTTGCATAAGCTTAACGGTTGAAGGAAATAACGCAACAGCCCAAAGAGAAATTGATGGTGGAAAAGAAACGCTTTCTGCAACATTACCTTTGGTAGTTGGTGGTCAAAAAGGTTTAGTAGAAGAAAAAGACCTTCGTATTCCAAACATGAGAGGAATTATGCAAGCTCGAACTAAAGTAATTACGGTTGTAGAACCATCTAACAATGAAACAGCTACAAAAGCTGTGAAATTTGAAAAACCAGCTGCAAAATCTGCTGTAAAATTAGTTAGTGCAGATAACCTAGATGAATTAGTGAATTTATTACATAACGAAGCAAAAGTTATTTAAATACGAATTTCGAAATCTTTAAATTATTAAATTTTTCAATCTTTAAATCAAAAAATTATGTCATTATTAATATACGCAGAATCTGCTGACGGAAAATTTAAGAAAGTTGCTTTTGAATTAGCTTCTTACGCAAAAAAAGTTGCAGATTCATTAGGAACAACCGTTACCGCTGTAACAATTAACGCTGGTTCAACTGCTGAATTAGCAAATTACGGAGTAGATAAAGTATTAAAAGTAAACAATGATTCTTTATCAAAATTCAATGCAAAAGCTTTCGCTGATGTAGTAAAACAAGCCGCAGAAAAAGAAGGAAGCAAAGTAATTGTTTTATCTTCTTCAACAGATAGTTTGTATCTTGCTCCATTAGTTGCAACCTATTTAAATGCTGGATTTGCTTCTAACGTGGTTGCTTTACCAGTTAGCACAAGTCCATTTCAAGTAAAACGAACAGCTTTTTCAAACAAAGCTTTCAATTTTACAGAAATCTCGACTGATGTTAAAGTATTAGCTTTAGCTAAAAACTCATTCGGATTAGTTGAAGCTAGTTCTTCTCTTTCTGAAGAAGATTTTACTCCAACACTTAACGAAGCAGATTTCTCTGTAAAAGTTGAAAAAGTTGAAAAAGTATCAGGTAAAGTAACTATCGCAGATGCAGATATTGTAGTTTCTGCCGGTCGTGGATTAAAAGGTCCAGAAAACTGGGGAATGATTGAAGAATTAGCCTCTGTTCTTGGAGCAGCAACTGCTTGTTCTAAACCAGTTTCTGACATGGATTGGAGACCTCATAGCGAACACGTTGGTCAAACAGGAAAACCAGTAGCCGCAAATTTATATATTGCTATCGGAATTTCTGGTGCAATTCAACATATTGCTGGTATTAACTCATCAAAAGTAAAAGTTGTAATCAACACTGATCCAGAAGCTCCTTTCTTCAAAGTTGCTGATTATGGTATTGTTGGAGATGCATTTGATGTAGTTCCAAAATTAATCGAAAAACTAAAAGCTTTCAAAGCTTCGAACGCTTAAAAACAAGTGTTTAAAAATAAATTATATTAAAATTAGAGTTATCTTTGTTTAGATAGCTCTTTTTTTTATTTTTGGAGCGAATGGCTTGGTCTTTATTTAGCAGCCATTTTCCTGCTTTTCGCTATATCTTTTTTTCAAAAAAGGATGCCGCTACAATCAGGGCTATTAGAAAAATGTATTTTGTATTTATTAATGTAAGGCTTGATTTAATCAACTCTTAACTTACACAAAGAATGAGTTTAGTAAAATTAACTATTAAAGGAATATCGTACAGTCAAACTCAAAATGGAGCTTATGCTTTAATTTTAAACGAAGTAGATGGCGAACGTAAATTACCAATCGTAATTGGAGCTTTTGAAGCGCAATCCATCGCAATCGCTCTCGAAAAAGAAATAAAACCTCCTAGACCTTTAACGCACGATTTATTCAAGAGTTTTGCTGATAGATTTGACATTGTAGTTAAACAAGTCATTATTCATAAATTGGTAGACGGCGTTTTCTATTCAAGTATTATTTGTGAAAGAGATAAAATTGAAGAAATAATTGATGCTAGAACTTCAGATGCAATTGCACTAGCTTTACGTTTTCAAGCACCCATTTTTACATATAAAAATATTTTAGACAAAGCCGGTATTTATTTAAATACAAATCCAATTGACGAAAACATCGAAAACATTGATAATGATGGTGTCTTATCAACTCCAGAAACTTTTGCTAATGAAGAAAAAAAACCTAAAGCAGATGGTTTAAGCCAATTTACAGTTAAAGAATTATACGAAAAGCTAGAAGAAGCTGTTCAAAACGAAGATTACGAAAAAGCTGCTCGCATTCGTGATGAAATTTCAAAAAAAGAATCTTAACAAAACTAACCAAACGAAAATGTTTAAAAAAATAGTTTTTTTGTTGGCTGTACTTTGCAGCTTCAATGCTATAAAAGCTCAAGAAATTGAAAAAAAATGGCAATTATCAAGTTCTGAAAGTGATTATTTAGAGCTTCAAAAAGGTTCTTACACATTACAAATTGCTAATGACAGCATTAATCAAAAAGGTGATTATTTAGTGCAAGATAATTTTATCTTTTTGTTCGAAAACGGTTCCGATTCACCAACAAAACGTTTTGTAATCGAAGCTAAAACAGATTCAACTTTAGTCATCAAAAACAAAGGAAAAGCCTATTCTTTTTTTGCATCAAATAAAGAAGTTAAAAAAAATACAAATGCTCAACTCATAAAAAGTAAAGGAATGACTTTCACTAGTATTTGGAGAGGAATTTTAGGAATGTTATCGCTTTTAGGAATTGCTTATCTTTTTAGTGCCAATAAAAAAGCCATAAATTGGAAAACGGTTGGTTTAGGAATTGCAGCTCAATTAATATTAGCAATTGGAGTTTTAAAAGTTCCTTTTGTAAAAGCTGGATTTGAATTTGTTGGAAATTTATTCGTTTTGGTACTTGACTTTACAAGAGCTGGAAGTGAATTTCTTTTAGGAGGCATGATGAATATCGAAAGTTTCGGATTCATATTCTTATTTCAAGTATTGCCAACTATCATCTTTTTCTCTGCTTTGACTTCATTATTATTTTATTTAGGAGTAATTCAAATTGTAGTTAAAGGCTTAGCTAAAGTATTAACTAAACTACTATCTATTTCTGGAGCAGAAAGTTTATCGGTTGCAGGAAACATATTTTTGGGTCAAACCGAAGCACCATTAATGATTAAAGCTTATTTAGAAAAAATGAATAAGTCAGAAATTCTATTAGTTATGATTGGTGGAATGGCGACGGTTGCCGGTGGAGTTTTAGCGGCTTACATTGGTTTCCTTGGTGGAAATGATCCTGTATTAAGATTAGAATTTGCTAAACATCTATTAGCGGCTTCAGTTATGGCGGCTCCAGGTGCAATTGTTATATCAAAAATGTTATATCCTCAAACAGAAGAAATAAATACTAATGTAGAAGTTTCTAAAGAAAAAATTGGTTCAAACATATTAGATGCAATTTCAACAGGAACTACTGAAGGTTTAAAATTAGCAGCAAACGTAGCGGCAATGTTATTAGTTTTTATCGCTTTTATTGCAATGATTAATTACACTCTTGGTTGGATTGGTGGTTGGACAGGCTTAAATGATGTCATTGCTAGTAACACTCCATATAAAGCTTTTTCACTAGAAACAATTTTAGGAATTATATTTTCTCCTTTAATGTGGCTAATTGGTGTAGCGTCTGAAGATATGATGTTAATGGGACAATTATTGGGTGTTAAATTAGCGGCTTCTGAATTTGTAGGATACATACAATTAGCTGAATTAAAAAACATGTCAAGTAATATTCATTTTACTTATGATAAATCTGTTATAATGGCTACCTATATGTTATGTGGTTTCGCCAACTTTGCTTCAATCGGAATTCAAATTGGTGGAATAGGTTCATTAGCACCAAACCAACGTAAAACATTGTCAGAATTTGGATTAAAAGCTGTAATTGGAGGAAGTTTAGCTTCGCTTTTATCAGCTACTATTGCTGGAATGATTATTGGGTAAAATTTAAAGAAAATTGAAATGTTTTTAAACCATGTTTTTAATTGTAATTTTTGTAATTCTGAAAACAAAGTAAAAATTGATTTTGATGATAGAGGAACTCTTCAGATGAAAAAAGGAGATGAATTGTCATACACATGTTTTTCATGTCATAAGAAAGACAAAATACACATTAATAAAATTACAGCTAAATCAAATAAAATAATTCTATTGATAAGTGTTTTTATTTCAATATTATCACTTATTTTGACCTTTAAATCTGGATTCATAGCCTATGCTTCATTGATTTTTCCTATTTTAGTTTACACATATTTAAAAAGCCTTGAAGATAATTTTAATTCATATAGAATAAAAACTAAATAGATGCTGAAGTTAATTCAGTAGACAAAAACAAACTCAAAGCCATTTAAACTTTTAAACACCTAACCTTTTAACCTAAAAAATGAAACAATATCACGACTTAGTAAAACACGTTTTAGAACACGGAAACCAAAAAGGAGACAGAACAGGAACAGGAACAAAAAGTGTTTTTGGCTACCAAATGCGTTTTGATTTGAGTAAAGGTTTTCCAATGGTGACTACTAAAAAACTACACTTAAAATCAATTATTTATGAATTACTTTGGTTTTTAAAAGGGGATACAAATATTGATTATTTAAAAGAAAACGGAGTTAAAATTTGGGATGATTGGGCAGATGAAAACGGAGATTTAGGTCCTGTTTATGGCTATCAGTGGAGAAATTGGAATGGTGAAGAAATTGATCAAATCACAGAATTAATCGACACTTTAAAAAACAATCCAAACAGTAGAAGAATGTTAGTTTCAGCTTGGAATCCAAGTGTTTTACCAGACACTTCTAAATCTTTTGCAGAAAATGTAGCTAATAACAAAGCAGCTTTACCACCTTGTCATGCATTTTTTCAGTTTTATGTGGCTGATGGAAAATTAAGTTGTCAGTTATATCAAAGAAGTGCTGATATTTTTTTAGGAGTTCCTTTTAACATTGCTTCTTATGCATTATTTACAATGATGGTGGCACAAGTTTGTGATTTACAAGTAGGTGATTTTGTACATACTTTTGGTGATGCACATATTTATAACAATCACATGGAACAATTGGAACTACAACTTTCAAGAGAATGTCGTCCACTACCAAAAATGATATTAAATCCAAATGTAAAAAACATCTTTGATTTTACTTTTGATGATTTTACTTTAGAAGGTTATGATCCTCATCCACATATTAAAGGAGCTGTTGCTGTTTAAATTTTATATATGAAAAAGCTGTTTTTACTTTCGTTTTTGTTTATTGTTTCAATTTCATTTGCTCAAAAAGACACCGTCTACAATAATGTTTTTTTTCATAATGATACTATGAAAAAATATTCCAAATATGAATATTCTAAAACTATTAAACAGATAATAAAAAATGAGTTTGTAAAAGAATTCAATTCAAATTATAAACTTAAAGAATTAGACAATTCCCCATTTAGTATTGTTATAGTTGCAGATACAACAGGAACAATCAGCATTTTAGAAGCAAGTAATAGTGAGGTCTTCACTTTTATTGACAAAATATTTAAAAAATTACCAAAAATTAAACCATTTGTTAATCAAGATAATTTTAAAAATTGGTATTCAATTGTTATGGTTTTTAGACTAGATTCAAAGTTTGAATTACCTATTGAAAAAGACACTGTAAAAGATCTTGATAGGTTTAAAATATTAGAAAAAATTCCACGTTTCAAAAATTGTAATCCTATTTTAAGCAATGAATCAATGAAAAATTGCTTCATGGAAAAAATGAATAATCACATAAAAGAGAACTTTACGTATCCAAAAAAAGCAATTAAAGATAACATTCAAGGAAGAACAATTGCTTTTTTTACTATAGAAAAAGATGGAACTATTGAAGACATTACTATTGTAGAAGGACATCCAATTATCCAAAGTAGCACTTTAGATTTAATCTTAAAATTACCACCGTTTATTCCTGGTGAATTAAATGGAAAAAAAACTAATGTTTCTTATGCACAACCTATATTTTATAAACTAGAAAATAAAAAAAGAAAATAATTATTTATGAAAAATTTATTTTTAATAACCCTTTTATTTATTACTTCAATATCTTTTTCTCAAAAAGACACCATCTATAAAAATATTTTTTTTCATAATGATACTATGAAAAAATATTCAAAAGCAAGTTATTCAACAACTATCAAAGAAGTAGTGAAAAATGAATTTGCCAAAGAATATAAAACAAATGAAGAATATGTAAAATTCAATAATTCATCTATCACTTTTACAATAATAATTACGACTGAAGGTAAAGTCGAAATTTATGAAGTTGAAAAAGAATCTGCATTCATAACAAATCTTCTTGAAAAAACTTTTAACAAACTACCACTAATAAAACCATACGTTAATAACAATGGTTATATAGAAAATTACATTGCAACAATGGTTTTTAAGTTAGATTCTGAATATGTTATGATAGAAAAATCAAATAAGCCAAACGAAAACACAAAAATTGATGTTATTGAAAAAATTCCATCTTTTAAAAACTGCAAAGTAAAAGAAGATAATGAGTTAATGAAAAAATGCTTTATGGAAAAAATGAATAACCATATAAAAAAACATTTCGCTTATCCAACATTAGCTAGAGAAAACAACATTCAAGGAAGAATACAAATTTTCTTTATTATTGAAAAAGACGGAACAATTGAAGATATAACAGTCTTTGATGGTCATCCTATTTTACAAAAAAGTGGCTTGGATATTATTCAAAAAATGCCAACACTAAATCCGGGTCAACAAAATGGCAAAAAAGTTAAAGTATCATACCTTCAACCAATTATTTTTAAAATGGTTGGTAGATAATAAAAGAATATTTTTAAAATAAACTCTATTAAAATGCTAACACTTATCGCAGCAGCTTCAGAAAATAATGCTCTTGGAAAAGACAACGATTTAGTTTGGCACTTGCCAGATGATTTTAAACGTTTCAAAGCTTTAACTTCTGGTCATTATATTGTGATGGGAAGAAAAACTTTTGAAAGTTTCCCAAGACCTTTACCTAATAGAACTCACGTAATCATTACAAGACAAGAAGATTATGAAGTTCCTGAAGGTTGTATTTTGGTAAATAGTTTGTCAAAAGCTATTGGAGTTTGCCCAGAAAATGAAGATATTTTTATTATTGGTGGTGGACAAATCTACAAGCAATCTATCGAAATTGCTGATAAAATTGAACTAACAAGAGTTCATACTACAGTTGATGCTGATACGTTTTTTCCTGAAATAGATGAAGACATTTGGGAAGTCATTCAATCTGAATATCATCCAAAAGACGAAAAACATGAATATGATTTTACTTATTTAACGTTTGTTAAAAGGTAATAATTATTTGATTATGATTATAAATTGTACTTTTGCAGTCCAATAAAAATAAAATGGCAGAAAACATAAAACCATATAAAGATTCTGAATTAGGTAAAAAAGAGCAAGTTGCCCAGATGTTTGATAACATTTCTGGTAATTATGACGGCTTAAACCGTGTAATTTCATTTGGAATTGATGTAAAATGGCGTAAAAAAGTATTGCAATTAGTTTCAGCTAAAAATCCCAAAACAGTTTTAGATATTGCAACTGGAACTGGTGATTTAGCTATCTTAATGACTAACACTTCTGCCGAAGAAATTATTGGTCTAGACATTTCCGCTGGAATGCTAGAAGTTGGAAAAAAGAAAATCGCTGAAAAAAAATTAGATTCAAAAATTCAAATGGTTTTGGGTGATAGCGAAAGTATTCCTTATCCTGATAATTATTTTGATGCTATAACAGTTGCTTTTGGAGTAAGAAATTTTGAAACTCTAGAAAAAGGTTTGTCGGAAATTCTTCGTGTGTTAAAGCCTAACGGTATTTTTGTAATTCTAGAAACTTCTGTTCCTACAAAATTTCCTTTTAAACAAGGATATGCTTTTCATTCTAAATTTATTTTACCTTTGGTTGGAAAATTGTTTTCAAAAGACAAAGCAGCTTATAGTTATTTGTCAGATTCTGCCAATGAATTTCCTTTTGGTGAAGCATTAAACAATATTTTACGAAAAATTGGGTTTATAGATGTACAGCATCTTCCTCAAACATTTGGAGTTGCTACAATTTATCATGCATCTAAGAAGTAATTGCTAAAAATGAAAAAACTTTTTATAATCTGTTTTGCGTTATTTACGCTCACTAATCAGGCACAATTTGGAAAAGACCCTATAATTAATTTAGAGAATTTTCAAAAAAATAGGGTTCATTGGGGATTTTATTTAGGTTTTAATTTCTATGACTTTCAGTTTGATTATAAATCCGTTACAAAAGATTTAGAAGTACAAAACACTACTGGTTTCAATGTAGGTTTAATCGGAAATTTAAGACTTCACGAAAATATTGACTTACGTTTTGAGCCAGGTCTATATTATACAGAACGAAATTTAATTTATCCAGATATTGTTGATCCTGTAGATCGCTTTAGAGAAGTTAAATCTACTTACATTCATTTTCCTTTATTGGTAAAATTCTCTTCTAAACGATTCGGAAACGTTAGACCATATCTTATTGGTGGTGTTTCTAGAAGTTTAAATTTAAGTAGTTTTGAAGATTCTCCAGACGATAATGAATCTGACGTTTTTAGAATGAAAAAATGGACTAACAATTACGAATTAGGGTTTGGAGTTGATTTATATTTGGAATATTTCATCTTTTCACCTTCAATTAGAGGTGTTTTTAGCATGAATGACGAATTAGTTAGAGATAAAGACCCAAATAGTCAATGGACGAATAACATAGATGCTATGCGAACAAGAGGCGTTTTCTTAAACTTTTCGTTTCATTAAGAATTTCTACAAAACTCACTTAATACAATTGCTGTTGCTGTTGCTACATTTAGACTTTCGGTTTGTTGCAAAGTTCCAAAACGTGGAATCGTGATTTTATGAGTAATTAGTTTTTGAATTTCTTCAGATATTCCATTAGATTCATTTCCTAAAACAATAATGCTTGGCTGCATTAATTTTTCAGCATAAATGTTTTTTCCTTCTAAAAGCGTTCCATAAACCGGAACTTTTGCTAAAAGTAATTCTTTTTTTAAATCGCAATACTCAACATTTACTCTAGCAATTGAACCCATAGTAGATTGAATAACTTTTGGGTTAAAAACATCAACTGTAGCTTCACTACAAATAATATTCTGCACACCAAACCAATCAGCTAATCTAACAATTGTTCCCATATTTCCTGGATCGCGAATGTCGTCTAATGCAATTTGTAAAGTATTTGAATAATCAACTTTAACTTTTTCTGGAATAATAAAAACCGCTAAACATTCATTTGGTGTAACAAGTGCACTAATGCTTTTTAAGTCAGCTTCTGAAATAAAATTTAATTTTGCTTTTTCAATATTTAAGAATAATTCTTGTGTTGTAAACAATTCAACCAATTCATAATTGGAATTAAGCAATTCTTGAATTACTTTTACACCTTCAGCAATGAATAATTGATACAGTTTTCTGTATTTTTTTTGTTGAAGACTCTTTATTAGTTTAATTTGATTTTTACTAATCATAAAAAGAAGTATTTTTGAACCAATATATACTGCAAATTGAAATATAATTTATCAAAAATAGCATTATTAATTGTAATAACTGCAATTATCTATTCTTGTTCTCCTTTAATGCGAGTGCCAGATGATGAAATGCTATTAGTAAAAAATGAAATTATCATTGACAATCAAAAAGTTGCAGAAGATAGTATTCAGGTATTACTTTATCAAAAACCAAATTCGAGCTTTTTAAAAATTCCCATTCGACTTTATTTATATCATTTAAGTAAAAAAGATGTTGATTCGTCTTATGTAGCTTGGTTAAATAAAAAACCGAATAGAAAAGAAAATTTAATTAACCTACTTTCCGAAAAACAGGTCAATCGTTTGGGAGAATCTTTTTTGGTAAAAGGATATAGTAATTTCTTTAAAAAAGTAGGAGAAGCTCCTATTATTATTGACGAAACTAAAATTGAAAAATCTAAAAAAAGATTAAATTCTTACTACAACAGCATTGGTTATTTTGACAATGAAGTAAAAGCTGAAATTGATTCGATAGGAAAAAAAAGAGGAAAAGTAACTTATACTTTAGTAAAAAACAAACCATATTTAATTGATTCAATATCCTCAATTATTGAAACTAAAATTATTGACAGCATGTATCAATCAATTAAAAACAAATCCTATTTAAAATTAAATAAAAAATATATTGTTACCGATTTTGAAATAGAACGCAAAAGAATAACTAATCATTTTAGAAATAATGGTGCTTATTATTTTCAAGAAAACGACATTAATTATGATGTTTATCAAGATACTATTACAAAAAAATTAGCTGTTGATGTAAAAATAAACGACAGAAACATAACTGTTGATGAAACTAATTATGAAATTCCACACAAAATTTACAAAATTGAAAAAGTAAATGTTTATGTAGATAATGATGCTATAAAAGACAAATCAAAAATCACAGATAGTATAACTTATAAGAACTATACAATTTATGGATCAAAAAAAATAAAATACAGACCAAAAGCAATTACCAATGCAATTTTTATTAGTAAAGATGATTATTATAGTGATAATTCTCGTTTTTTAACTTCACGTTCTTTGAGTAATTTAAATGTATTTAATTATCCAAATATTGACTATAAAGAAAATAAAGATAGTACAGCATTAATTACAAACATTAATTTATCGCCATTTAAAAAATATAATCTTAACCCTAATGTCGATTTTATACATTCAAATATTCAAGATTTTGGAATTGCAGGAAATTTATCTGTAACCTTCAGAAATGTTTTTAGAGGTGCAGAACTACTTCAAGTTTCAACTAGAGGAAATGTTGGTTCTTCTAAAGATTTAGCCAATCCAAAAGGAGTGTTTTTTAATTTATCGGAATATGGTGCTGATGCCAAATTAACTTTCCCTAGAATATTCTTTTTATTTCCAACATCAAAGCTTATTAGAAAAGAAATGTTGCCTTCAACAAATATGTCAGTAGGTTTATTTAGGCAAACAAATATTGGACTTGACAAGGAAAATTTTTCTGGAATTATTGATTATAGTTGGACTCGAAAAATCAACAATGTTTCCAAATTTGAATTATTAAACCTTCAATATGTAAGAAACCTAAATATTAACAATTACTTTAATGTGTATGGCTCTTCTTACGATGATTTAAATGCAATTGCTCAAACCTATAATATTAATCCTGAAAACATTGAAAACGGCAATTTAACCTCTACGGGTGCAGTGTCCTTTATTAATGATGTTATTACATCGCAAACATCTCTTACACCAAGCAACACTGACTATCAGACAGTAAGAAGTATTGGAGAAAGAAGACAACGTTTAATTGAAAATTACTTAATAGCTGCATCAAGTTTTACATTTTCAACTACTAACAAAAGTGATATTTACGATAATAGTTTCCACAATATAAAGGTAAAATTAGAAACTGCAGGAAATGTTATTTCTCTTTTAACAAATGTATCTGATCAACCCAATAGCGATAATGGAAACAAAACATTATTTGGTGTTGAATATGCACAATATATAAAAGGAGATTTTGAATACATTAAACATTGGGACCTAGGTGGAAAAAGAAGTTACGCTATGAGAAGTTTTGTGGGATTAGCTGTTCCTTATGGAAATTCTAATTCTATTCCATTTTCTAAAAGTTACTTTTCGGGAGGTTCAAATGACAATAGAGGTTGGCAACCATATGCCCTTGGGCCAGGCTCAAGTGGTGGAATTAATGATTTTAATGAAGCAAACTTTAAAATGGCCTTCAATGCTGAATATCGTTTCCCGTTTTTTGGACAATTATATGGCGCTTTTTTTGCTGATGCAGGAAATATTTGGAATGTTTTTGATAACGTAGAGGACAAATCTTACACCTTTAACGGAATTTCTTCATTAAAAGACATTGCATTAGGAACAGGAATAGGATTTCGCTACGATTTTAGCTTTTTTGTATTCCGTTTAGATTTTGGATATAAGACATATAATCCTGGAAGACCCGAAAATGAAAGATGGTTTAGAGACCTTAACTTTAATAAAACTGTTCTAAATTTTGGAATAAATTACCCATTCTAATATTTAAAATTCATATTTTTGTCAAAATAACATAACAATCTAATTATGGCTCACAATATTAAACCTGGTGTTGCAACAGGAGATGAAATACAAAACATATTTAAATTTGCAAAAGAAAAAGGCTTTGCTCTACCTGCAGTTAATGTAGTTAGCTCTAGCACAGTTAACGCTGTTATGGAAACAGCAGCTAAATTAAATGCACCTGTTATTATTCAATTTTCAAATGGTGGTGCACAGTTTAATGCTGGAAAAGGGCTTTCAAATGAAAATGAAAAATCTGCAATACTAGGTGGAATCGCTGGAGCAAAACACATTCATACATTAGCTGAAGCTTATGGTGCAACTGTAATTCTTCACACAGATCATTGTGCAAAAAAATTATTACCTTGGATTGATGGCTTATTAGATGCTTCTGAAAAACATTTTGCAGAAACAGGTAAACCTTTATATAGCTCTCATATGATAGATTTATCAGAAGAACCTATTGAAGAAAATATTGAAATTTGTAAAACTTATTTAGCTCGTATGAGTAAAATAGGAATGACTTTAGAAATAGAATTAGGAATTACAGGTGGTGAAGAAGATGGAGTTGATAATACTGATGTAGATAGTTCAAAATTATACACACAACCTGAAGAAGTTGCTTATGCTTACGAAGAGTTAATGAAAATTAGTCCCCGTTTTACAATTGCTGCTGCCTTTGGAAACGTTCATGGTGTTTATAAACCAGGAAATGTAAAATTAACTCCAAAAATCTTAAAAAACTCTCAAGAATACGTTCAAAAACACTATAATACTGAAGAGAACCCAATTGATTTTGTTTTTCATGGTGGAAGTGGTTCTACAGTTGAAGAAATTAGAGAAGCTATTGGTTATGGTGTAATAAAAATGAATATTGACACTGACTTGCAATTTGCATACACAGAAGGATCAAGAGATTACATGACTAAAAATATTGAGTATTTAAAAACTCAAATAGGTAGCCCAGACGGACCAGATAGTCCAAACAAAAAACATTATGACCCAAGAAAATGGGTACGCGAAAGTGAACTAACTTTTATCAAAAGGTTAGAACAAGCTTTCTCAGATTTAAATAACGTAAACACATTATAATAATTACGAATTTCGAATTACAAATTAATTCATAATTCATAATTTATAATTCATAATTATAAAATATGGCTTGGTTTAAAAGAAAAGAAAAAGGTATAACAACCGCTACAGAAGATAAAAAAGATGTACCAAAAGGTTTATGGTACAAATCTCCAACCGGAAAAGTTGTTGACACAGAGGAATTAGCAAAAAATCTATGGGTTAGCCCAGAAGATGATTTTCATGTAAGAATTGGAAGTAAAGAATATTTTGAAATTCTTTTTGATGAAAATACATTTAAAGAGTTAGATGCAAAATTAACATCTAAAGATCCTTTGAAATTTGAAGACACAAAAAAATATAGCGATCGTTTAAAAGATGCTATGAAGAAAACTGAATTGAAAGATGCAGTTAGAACAGCAGTTGGAAAATCAAAGGGAAATAATTTGGTAGTTTGTTGCATGGATTTTGCCTTTATTGGTGGATCAATGGGTGCAGTTGTTGGAGAAAAAATTGCTCGTGGAATTGATTATTCAATAAAACACAAATTGCCTTTTGTAATGATTTCAAAATCTGGTGGTGCACGTATGATGGAAGCCGCTTATTCTTTAATGCAATTGGCAAAAACTTCTGTAAAATTAGCACAACTAGCAGACAAAAAAATACCTTACATTTCATTGTGTACTGATCCAACAACAGGTGGAACAACCGCGTCATATGCAATGTTAGGTGATATTAATATTGGTGAACCAGGAGCTTTAATTGGTTTTGCTGGACCAAGAATTGTAAAAGACACCACTGGTAAAGATTTGCCTGACGGTTTTCAAACTTCAGAATTTTTATTAGAACATGGTTTCTTAGATTTTATAGCACATAGAAAAGAGTTGAAAAACAAAATAAACTTATATATTGATTTAATATTAAATCAAGAAATTAGATAAATAAAAAATCCCATTCTTAATCTGAATGGGATTTTTTTTATAATTAATATTTTACACTTAAAATCTATTTTTTTTCAACTAATGTTAAAACTTAAAGTTCTTGAGTAAGAATCCATTTTTTTGTGGGTTCAACCCAATCTTTATAGGGTTTGTATAAAAAACCATGGCCTAGTTTTTTATCAATTTTTATTTGCTCAAATTTGGTAGTGTAATTTGGTTTATTTTTCCAATAGTCATAATTCTTTCCTGCTATAGTATCAGAATCATCATAGAAACATAAAACTTGTCCGTGAAATTTCCATTCATTATGTTCTTCTTGATAATTATTATTACCAGCTAAAAAAACATAGTTTATTGGATTAGAGTTTATACTTGAAATGTTACTCGCAATAATAGCACCTTTTGATGCACCAATAACGCTTATATTTTTTGATTTAATTCCTGATTTAACTAGGCTATCTATTTCTTTAGAAACCTTTTTTGCATATTGTAGATAATCAACATTTTCATTTCTAACTTCTGCAATTACTATAGAATTTGAATCTTTAAATGCGTTAACAATACTGTCAAATTCATATTTTCCATATTCATCACTAACAGCATTTTTACCTTGAATTTCAATTATTCTTCCGTGTAAATAATAAATGTATTTTTTTTCATTATGTAAGTTTGAATTACATCTAATTTGAATTGCAAATAATGACAATATTAATAAAGATATTATTTTCATTTTTATTTCAAATTTGAAAAAAATTACATTCCAGTTCTAATGGCTTCCACAGGATCTAATTTCGAAGCTGTTATTGCAGGAATAATTCCAGATAATAAACCAATAAAAGCAGCTAAACCTGTTCCTAAAAGCATGTTTGATGCACTCAATACGAATTCAAAATCTAGAGCGCTAGATAATACTAAAGCTATTATCCAAACCAAGAACATTCCGATTAAACCTCCAATTAGAGATAAGATTATGGCTTCAAATAAAAATTGAAACAATATAAACCTGTTCTTTGCTCCTAATGCTTTTTGAATTCCAATTAAATTAGTTCTCTCTTTTACAGAAACGAACATAATATTTGCAATTCCAAAACCACCAACTAACAATGAGAACAAACTTATTACCCAACCAATCATATTCATTTGCCCAACAATATTGTCAATAAAATCCGTAAAGCCAGATAAAACATTCATAAAGAAATTATCAATCTCACCTGGTTTAACTCCACGCATTGTTCGCAATTTCTGACTCACGTCTGCCTTAAATTCCTCAATATCAATTCCTTTTTCTGGCTTAATTAAAATAGCTGGTGTTAATGATGTGTTGTTATCCCCATACATTCTTCTCAAAAAATTTACCGGAAAAAATACAGCAACGTCATTACTATCGCCAAACATACCTTCACCTTGCTTTTTTAGCACCCCTATAACAGTGAATTTTTGACCATATAATCTAATTTTTTCTCCTAATGGATCAGAGTTTCCAAACAACCCATCTGCAACTTCACTTCCAATTACAATTACAGCTGAACCTGAATTTGATTCTGATTCATTAAATAACCTTCCACTTTCAATTTTAAAGGATTCAATATCAAAGAACTCATTTGTAGATGGTTTTACACGAATAGAATTTACTGTTTTGTCTTCATATTTTATGTTTTCATTTCTGGTAAACATATTAAACGATATTTTATCAACTCCATTTACAGAGCGTTTTAAGGTTTCAAATTCTTCATAAGTTACATTTGGAAATTGTTCTCTTTTCCAACGAGGAACTTCAGATGGTCCAAATGAAAACCTCATTAGATAGATAGTGTTCATATCCATATCACTCAAATCTTCTTTTATTTTTTTATCCATAGAATCAACTGCTGCCAAAACTGCAATAATTGAAAAAATACCAATCGTAACACCCAATAATGACAAAAGGGTACGAAGTTTATTATTTCGTAAAGCATTTAAAGCAAATTGTAAACTCTCTCCAAGTAGTCGTAAGTATAAAATCATAATCTTGTTTGATTACTTATAAGTAGAATTAAATTTGAATTTGTTACATAAAAAACAAAAAAACACTTATAATTATTCTTGAATCTTTTGTTTACAATACCTACTTTTGCAACACTAAACATCATAAGAATCTAAAATCTATTTAGATTAAACAAACAACACACAATGACAACTACAAAAAAAATCAATTCGGCACTTATTTCTGTTTTCGATAAAACAGGTTTAGAGCCAATCGTTAAAGCACTTCACAATAATAACGTTACTATTTATTCAACTGGTGGAACAGAATCTTTTATCAAAGAATTAGGAATTCCCGTTGTTGCAGTTGAAGATGTAACTTCTTATCCTTCAATTCTTGGAGGAAGAGTTAAAACATTACATCCAAAAGTTTTTGGTGGAATTTTAAACCGTCAAGACAATGAAAGTGATGTTGCTCAAATGAAAGAATTTAATATCCCCCAAATTGATTTAGTAATTGTAGATTTATATCCTTTTGAAAAAACAGTTGCAAGTGGTGCAGGTGAAACTGACATCATTGAAAAAATTGATATTGGTGGAATTGCTTTAATTAGAGCTACAGCCAAAAACTTTAAAGACACAGTCATCGTTGCTTCAGTTGATGATTATTCTACTTTGCTAAGTTTCTATTCAGAAAACAATGGTGGTACAACTTTAGAAAACAGAAGATTATTAGCTACAAGAGCTTTTAATGTTTCATCTCATTATGATTCAGCAATTTTTAATTATTTCAACGCAACTCATGAAGAAGCTGTTTTGAAAATTAGTGAAACAAACGGAAATGTTCTTCGTTATGGAGAAAATCCTCATCAAAAAGGTTTCTTCTTTGGAAAATTTGAAGACATGTTCTCTAAACTTCATGGAAAAGAATTATCATACAACAATTTATTAGATGTTGATGCTGCTGTGAATTTAATGAATGAATTTAAAAATGACGAACCAACATTTGCTATTTTAAAACACAATAACGCATGTGGAATTGCTTCAAGAAAAACTATGAAAGAAGCTTATCTTGATGCACTTGCTGGTGATCCAACTTCTGCTTTTGGAGGAGTTTTGATTGCAAATGGTAAAATTGACAAAGCAACAGCACAAGAAATCAACAAGTTGTTTTGCGAAGTAGTTATTGCTCCAGATTATGAAAACGATGCTATTGAAATTCTTGAAGAAAAGAAAAATAGAATTATTTTAGTACAAAAAGATGCTGCATTACCAGCAACTACAGTGAGAACATGTTTAAATGGTGTTTTAGTTCAAGATAAAGATAATGTTACAGATACTAAAGAGCACCTAAAAAACGTTACTATAGCTAAGCCTTCTAATGAAGAGATTGAAGATTTAATTTTTGCCTCTAAAATTTGTAAACATACAAAATCAAATACTATTGTTTTTGCAAAGAACAAACAACTTTGTGCTTCAGGAACAGGTCAAACATCAAGAGTTGATGCCTTAAAACAAGCTATTGATAAAGCCGTTTTTTTTGAATTTGATTTGAACGGTGCGGTTATGGCAAGTGATGCTTTCTTTCCGTTTCCTGATTGTGTTGAAATAGCAGATAAGGCTGGAATAACTGCAGTTATCCAACCAGGAGGTTCTATTAAAGACGAATTGAGTATTAATTATTGCAATGAAAATAATGTTGCGATGGTATTTACAGGAATTCGTCATTTTAAACATTAATTTTATTACTTTTGTATCCATAAATATCTAACTAGTAACTAATACCCTTCTTATAATATGGGATTTTTTGATTTCATGACCGAGGATATAGCAATTGACCTTGGTACCGCAAATACCTTAATCATACATAATGACAAAGTTGTAATTGATAGCCCGTCTATTGTTGCAAGAGACAGAATTACTGGAAAAATTATAGCTGTCGGTAAAGAAGCCAGTATGATGCAAGGTAAAACACATGAAAACATTAAAACAATTCGTCCCTTAAAAGATGGTGTTATTGCTGATTTTGATGCTTCGGAAAAAATGATAAGTATGTTTATTAAAAGTATTCCTGCATTAAAGAAAAGATTATTTACTCCAGCTTTACGAATGGTTATCTGCATTCCTTCTGGAATTACAGAAGTAGAAATGCGAGCTGTAAAAGAATCTGCTGAAAGAGTTAATGGAAAAGAAGTATATCTTATTCATGAACCTATGGCAGCTGCAATTGGTATTGGAGTAGACATTATGCAACCTAAAGGAAACATGATTGTTGATATAGGTGGTGGAACAACAGAAATTGCAGTTATTGCTCTTGGCGGAATTGTATGTGATAAATCTGTGAAAATTGCAGGTGACGTTTTTACAAACGACATTATCTATTACATGAGAACACAACACAATTTATTTGTTGGAGAAACTACAGCAGAAAAAATAAAAATTCAAATTGGTGCAGCTATTGAAGAACTTGAAAATGCTCCAGAAGACATGTCGGTTCAAGGTAGAGATTTATTAACAGGAAAACCCAAACAAGTTGATGTATCGTACAGAGAAATTGCTAAAGCTTTAGACAAATCTATTCAACGTGTTGAAGATGCTGTTATGGAAACTTTATCACAAACTCCTCCTGAATTAGCCGCTGATATATATAACACAGGTATTTATTTAGCCGGTGGTGGTTCAATGCTAAGAGGTTTAGACAAGCGAATATCATTAAAAACTGATTTACCCGTTTATATTGCAGAAGATCCCTTAAGAGCAGTTGTAAGAGGAACTGGAATGGCACTGAAAAACATAAACAAATACAAAGGAATACTTATCAAATAATAGAAAAACGTAAATGCAGCAAATAGTAAACTTCTTTATTAAAAACAGCTATAAATTGCTGTTTTTGCTGCTTTTAGGCATATCTATTTATTTTACTATACAAAATAATTCATATCATAAAAGTAGAACAATTAGTTCTGCTAATTATGTAAGCGGTTATGTCTACGAAAAGATTGATGAAGTCAATATTTATTTTGATTTAAAAGAAGTAAACCAAGAGTTAGCCGAAGAAAATAGTCAGTTAAAACAACTTCTTTATAATAGTAAAGACACTATTTTAACTACTCCTTTAGATCTTCCTGAAAGCTTACTTCAGTATAAAGTTATTCAAGCTAAAGTTACTAAAAACTCTTTTGATGTGTATGATAATTATCTTTCTTTGAATGCTGGAACAAAAGATGGAATAAAAGAAGATATGGGTGTCATCAATAGCAAAGGTGTTGTTGGAATTATAGATAAAACCACAACTAATTATGCAACTGTTTTAAGTATACTTAATACAAAATCACAGTTGAATGCAAAAATTAAAAACACCAACCATTTTGGAACTTTAACATGGGATGCTAAAAACGCTGGATATGTTCAGCTAGTTGATGTTCCTAGATTAGCTAACCTTAAAAAAGGAGACACCATTGTGACGGGCGGACAATCTGTTATTTTTCCAGAAAACATTCCTATTGGAAGAATTGACAAAGCATATACAGACAAAAACACTAACTACTATACAATTAGTGTTCGGTTATTTAATGATATGACGAACGTAGGGTTTGTTTATATTATTGATAATACAAAAAAGACTGAATTAATAGAATTACAAAACTCATATAATGAACAGTAGTCTTTTACTAAATATATTTAGATTTATTGTATTGATAGCCCTTCAGGTATTAGTGTTTAATAACATTAAGCTTTTTGGCTACCTTGACCCATTTCCCTATGTGCTTTTTATTATTCTGTACCCAGTTAATAGCAATAGATCGTTATTTTTACTTATGAGTTTTTTGTTAGGATTAACTCTAGATATGTTTGGTGATACTGGAGGGATTCATGCAACAGCTTGTTTAATTCTAGCTTATATTAGGCCTTCAATATTTAAATTTTCTTTTGGCTTGAGTTATGAATACCAAACCATAAAAATTGCGGAAAAAATTTCTTATGATCGAATTTCTTTTATCGTTATATCCGTTTTCATTCATCATTTCCTTATTTATATGCTAGAATTATTGCGTTTTGGTTTAATTTTAGATATATTCCTTAGAACACTTTTAAATACTATATTCACAACCATTGTTTGTATTTTGACTATATATTTAATAAAACCAAATAGGCGATGAAAAAAATACTATTACCAGCAATAGTAATCATATCAGCAATCATTATTTTAATCAGACTCTTTTATCTTCAGATTATCGATGATAGTTTAAAAATAAAGTCAGACAATAATGCTATTAAAATTGCCTATGATTTTCCAGAACGTGGCTACATCTATGATAGAAACAGTAAATTATTAGTTGCCAATCAACCTTCTTATGACATCATGGTAATTCCTAGAGAAATTAAGGAATTAGACACTGTACAATTATGTCAATTACTTAAAGTTGATATGAGTTATTTTAAAAATAAATTAGAAAAAGCAATAGTATATAGCCCAAGATTACCATCTGTATTTTTGCCACAATTAACAAAACTAGAGTACGCTGCCTTTCAAGAAAAAATAAGAAAATTCAAAGGATTCTATATTCAAAAACGTTTTTTACGCGATTATCAAATAAACTACGCTCCTAATGTCTTTGGATATATTAAACAAGTAAACGAAGGTCAAATAAATAAAAACCCCTACTACAAAAGTGGCGATTTAATTGGCATACAAGGAGTTGAACAAGAATATGAAGAAATTCTAAGAGGTGTTAAAGGTGTTAAATATTTTCAAAAAGATAGGTTTAACAGAATTATAGGTTCTTATAAAGACGGAAAATATGATACAATTCCCATTCAAGGTAGAGATCTTACACTAACTATTGATGCTGAATTGCAAAAATATGGTGAAGAATTAATGATAAACAAAAGAGGTGGAATTGTTGCCATCGAACCTAAAACAGGTGAAATCTTAGCACTTATATCTGCTCCTTCTTATGATCCTGCACTTCTTGTTGGGAAAGATAGATCAAAAAATTATACCATGTTGTATTATGATTCTATTGCAAAACCTTTATATGACAGAAGTTTATTAGCTGAGTATCCTCCTGGTTCACCTTTTAAAATTTTGACTGGACTAATTGGCTTACAAGAAGAGGTAATTGACGAAAACACTGGCTTTATTTGTCGTCACGGGTTTTCTTATGGTCGCGGTGCTTTTATGAAATGTCACGATTCGGGATTATCTATTCTTCATAATGGAATTTATCGCTCTTGTAATACCTATTTTGCCAATGTATTTAAAAAAACTATAGATAAATATAAAGATCCATCCTATAGCGTTGATAACTGGAATAGACATTTACAAAGTTTTGGACTAGGTAATTATTTAGGGTATGATTTGCCTATTGGAAGAAAAGGCAGAATTCCTTCTTCAAGTTTATATGAAAAATTTTACCCCAATGGTGGTTGGAGAAGTAATACAATAATTTCAAACTCAATTGGTCAAGGAGAAATTGATGTTACTCCTATGCAACTTGCTAACATGATGGCAGCCGTTGCAAATGAAGGATATTATTACACACCTCACATTGTAAAGAAAATTAAAAATTTTCAAATTGATAAAAAATTTACAACTCGTCATCAAACGTCTGTTGATAAACAATATTTTAAACCTGTAATTGAAGGCTTGTATGATGTGTATAATATCGGAACCGCTTCAACTTTAAAAGTAAAAGATTTGGCAATCTGTGGAAAAACTGGTACAGCAGAAAACTTTGTTAAAATTAACGGTGTAAGAACTCAATTAACAGACCACTCTATATTTGTTGCTTTTGCTCCAAAAGACAACCCGAAAATTGCCATAGCCGTTTTAGTAGAAAATGGCTATTGGGGAAATAGATTTGCTGGCCCAATTGCAACATTAATGATTGAAAAGTACCTTAATAATGTAATTACTAGAACTGACTTAGAAAAAGCAATGCTTACAAAAAGCTTAGAATCAGAATATGCAAAAGTAATTAGTGGAAAACCTTTCACTATTAACCATTAATAAATGAAAAACCAAAGTGTAATAGCAAATATTGACTGGATAACGATTTTAATCTATATAACATTGGTTATTATGGGTTGGATGAATATCTATTCTGCTTCATTACCTTTAGAAGAAACTTATATTTTAGATACTTCACAAATTTATGGAAGACAACTACTTTTCATAATTTTAACCGTTCCAATTATTTTGATTGTCCTAAATATAAATGCCAAAATATTTGAAAAATTTTCAGTTATTTTTTACATAATAGGTATACTCTTATTATTAGGTTTATTTGTTTTTGGAACCTCGGTTAAAGGGCAAACCAATTGGTATAAAATAGGTGGTTTTGGTTTTCAACCTTCAGAAATTGTTAAAATATCTTGTTCTTTATTATTAGCAAAATATTTAAGTGATGCACAAATAAACTTAAAAATCAGGAAATTTCAATATATAGCCATAGGAATTATTATGGTGCCTGTTGGATTAATTATGTTGCAACCAGACGCTGGAAGTGCAATGATATTTTTAGCCTTAATTTTTGTTCTAAACAGAGACGGACTTCCATCTTGGTATTTATGGACTGGAGTTACTGCTATTGTAGTGTTCTTGTTAGCTTTGTTTGTAAAACCAATTTTCTTGGTCGCTTTTATATTACTGTTTATGATAATTCATTTTATCTTTAATACTAAAATATCTAGAAACCCTATTATTTATGTTTTGTTATTCATACTAATTTCTGGATTTACTTTATCGGTTGATTATGTATATGAAAATGTATTAGAACCCCATCAAAAAGATAGAATTGATGTATTATTTAACGATAATGTTGACATGAAAAATGAAGGTTATAATTTAAATCAATCAATGATTACAATTGGATCTGGAGGTCTATTAGGAAAGGGATATCTAGAAGGTACACAAACCAAAGGAAACTTTGTACCAGAACAACATACCGATTATATTTTTACAACAGTTGGTGAAGAATGGGGATTTGTAGGTTCCTTTGTTGTAATAGCCTTGTTTGTTACACTAATTCTTCGGATCATAAAATTGGCAGAAAATCAAAAAACCAAATTTAGTCGCGTTTATGGATATTGCGTAGCAACAATTCTCTTCACACACTTTTTTGTAAACATAACCATGCTGATAAAATTATTTCCAACTATTGGAGTTCCTTTGCCTTTCTTCTCGTATGGTGGTTCAAGTTTATGGTCTTTTACTGTTTTACTATTTGTGTTTATAAAACTTGATGCCAATAAAGTAAATGAATGGTAATTAAAACTTCCAGTTTTTATATCCGTTATTTGCTTCTAAACGATTTTCGAGATCATCTGGCAAATCTTTAAAAAAATCAATTCCAGTCATTTTTTCTATAGCATCAACAGGAACAACGAAATTGTATAAAGGTTTATTAGAATCCTTGTGAGGTATTAAAAAACCAATCATATTCGATCTGTCTTTAGTTAAAATAATTTTATAAAAATAATCAGGAACAGCAACATCTTCTGTACCAATTGTTTTTAAACCATCTTCTAAAACGCCTCCAGTAATTACATAAATACCATCATATCGTTCTGCCCAATATCTAGTTTTCTGTTCTAATCTATTCCAAATTCCAGCATTAAAATCATATAATTGAGGAGAAGCATTTGAAGTTAAAAAAGTTAACTCATACATTTCGTAAGAACTTTTTCTATCGGCAGCCGGACAAAGATGCCCTTTGTTATAGCCTGAATTTTTAAAATTTCTCCAATCTGCCGATTTAGTTTTAACTGATTTATCTTGGTTAAAATAAGGTCTTTTATAATCTGCTCTAGGCATATCACTTTTTGTTAACTCATAGGCAACCCATTCGGCTTGTTCAAAATTTTCCTTGTAAGAAAAAGTATAAGCATCATTCGAATAAACATCATTTGAAGTTGAAGTAGGCAAATAATTAAACTCAGAATTCTCAGTATAAGTAGACGATTGCTCACTTTCATCAAATATATCAACAGAATTTACCTGTTTACAGGATAAAAATTGCATTATGGCGAATAATAGTAAAATTTTGATGTTCTTCATACTTATAAGAATTATTTTAACTTGTTTTTTCTTAACTTTGTAAAGATAATTTAAAATAATAAAATCACTATGAAAACAAAATTAATACTAGTAATAGCAATCTTAACATTTCAATTTGGATTTAGTCAAGAACCCGTTAGAGTTAACTCTGTAGCAATTGATTCTGTTAAAACTGCACCTTTAGAATTAGAAAAAGAAACAAAAGCTAATGTAAAAGCAGAAAATGACAGATTGAAAGATGAAAAAAGAGAACTTGAAGCAGAAAAAAAAGAATTAGAAAAAGCTGAAAAGGAAAAAAATGCCATAGAAAAAGAGCATCAAAAAGAACTTGACAAAGCTAAAAAAGAAGCTAAAAAAGCTGAAAAAGAAAGAAAAGCTTCAGAAAAAGCAATAAAGAAAATAGAAAAAGATAAAAAGAGATTAGACAAGGCTACTAGAAATGTTGAAAAAACAGAAGATAAAATTAGAAAAGCAACTGCCGATTTAAAAAAAGAAAGAGCAAAATACGAAAAGGATAAACTAAGAGGAAAACTTTCTCCAAATGATGATGTTAAATTGAGAGAAAAAATATTAAAAAAAGAAAACAAAATCAATGATTTACAGCTTGACTTAGAAAAAGACAAAAAAAACTTAAACAAATTATTAAAATAGTTTAAATCTTTTATCAATAAAAAAATCCCATTCTTAATTTGAATGGGATTTTTTTGTTAAATATGTGAAACTAACAAGAGTTTTGAAAAATTATGTAAGACACTTTAATGCTATTTAAACCAATTTTACAAAAAAATAAATAGCTATGAAAAAATCAATTATTACATTAAGCATCATTATACTTTTTATATCTTCATGTAAAAATCAAACCGAAAAATCAAACCGAAAATTACCCAAAAGAAATGAACCAAAAAATGTGTCTTTCAAAATAGAGAATACAAAAAACTGGTTTGAGGAAAATAAAAACAACATTAAAAATTTAGATATTGTATTCGCTATAAATAGAGTTGACAAAGAAAACTTTACCAAATTGGATTCCGTAATTATTCCAACCGATTTAACTGGTGATAAAGAATTTTACTTGCCCTTTCCTTTTGAGGTGTCCTCTTTGGACAAAGTAGATAAAATTATAGTATTTTCTTATCCTGCACAAGCCTTTGCAACTTATGAATATGGTATTTTAACTTATACTGGACCAACAAGCATGGGAAGCAAAACACACAAAACTCCAACCGGTTTGTTTTTTACCAACTGGAAAGCTGAAGAAACAACTAGCACCTTTAATGACGAATGGGAGTTAAAATGGAATTTTAATATTGAGAATAAAGAAGGTGTCGGTTTTCATGAGTATAGTTTACCCGGTTTTCCTGCTTCACATTCTTGTTTGAGGCTATTAGAAAAAGATGCAAAACATTTATATAATTGGGCAGACCAATGGGTTTTAGCTAATGCAGAAACCGTGAAGATAAAAGGAACTCCTGTTGTAGTTTTTGGTAGTTATAATTTTAACGAACCAAAACCATGGTTGCAATTAGTAAATAACCCGAAAGCATTATCTCTAAGTGAAAATGAAATTAACTCTATTATCAAACCTCATTTAAATACAATTTTAAAAGAGCAAGAAAAAAGGATAGCCTCAAAAAAATAATACCAAAAAAATCCCATTTTCTCAAATGGGATTTTTTTATTTTAACTTATTTTAATCTTATTTTCTAGACTTATTCACAGAAACATAATTTGAAGACTTTACTAATTTAGCGATATCTTGTATAACATTTAATGATTCATCTACATAAGGATCTTTACTTAATTCTTCATGCCATCTATCTCTTTTGTCTTTTAGCAAAGTGTCTTTTTTAAATTCTTCCATTTCGTATGGAAGTGAGCTAAAAGTTAAATTATTTTTATAAGTTTTAAGTCCGTCATAAGTTTTGTTTTTAGTCTCTAATTCGGCTAATTCTTTTTTATATGTGATATAATTTAAGCTTACTTCTTTATCATCTTTACGTTCAAAATTCCATTTAGCGTAAGAATCAATTAAGTTAAACTCAATGTTTTTCTCAACTCTCATTTTACTATTGGCTAAAACCACATCAAAGTTAGCACCTGTTGTATTGTAAGTTGCAGGAGCAATTTTATCCCAAGGTAAAGCTTCTGGCTCATCTCTTTCACCTGTGTCAAAATAAGCAAAACGATCTGGCAAAACTATATCAGATAATACTCCTTCTCTCTGAGTTGAACCTCCATTAATTCTATAAAATTTTTGAATAGTTGTTTTCAACGAACCTAAATCACCTAAAGAGTTTCCTCTAACCATGTCATTTAAATCAATTACATTTTGAACAGTTCCTTTTCCATAAGTATGTTTACTTCCTATAACAACACCACGTTTATAATCTTGAATAGCAGCTGCGAAAATTTCTGAAGCTGAAGCTGAATAACCATTTACCATAACTACTAAAGGTCCGTCCCATTGAACACTTGAATCTTTATCATCTAATATGTTTGGTTCAGATTTGGCATATTTTACTTGTACAACTGGTCCTTTATCAATAAATAAACCAACCATATCAACAACAGTTTGTAGCGAACCTCCACCATTATCTCTCAAATCCATAATAATACCTTGAACTTTTTGCTTCTTTAAGCGTTCAATTTCAATTGCTACATCTTTAAAAGCATCTCTTTTATCTTTGTTATCAAAAGAAATATAGAATTTAGATAAATAAATTATACCAAATAATTTTCCATCTTTAACAACAGTACTAGATTTGGCAAAAGTTTCTTCCGTTTCAACAACATCTCTGATAATTGAAATTACTTTTACACTTCCATCAACACGCTTTACTGTTAAACGAACTTCAGTTCCTTTTGGTCCTTTAATTTTTTTAACAACATCGTCAATTCGCATTCCAGTAATATCAATTGGTTCACCTTTTCCTTGAGCAACTTTTATAATGATATCTCCTTGTTCTAATTCTTTTCCTTTCCAAGCTGGTCCACCAGAAATTAATTCAGAAACTTCTACTCCAACATTTTTCTTTTGTAAACGTGCACCAATTCCTTCGAATGTTCCACTCATACTTACATCAAAACGTTCTTTATTTTCTGGAGAAAAATAAAATGTATGTGGATCAAATCGCTCAACAATCGAATTTAAATAAACACCAAACCAATCATCTCTATTCAAATCTTTAATACTAAAATAAGTATCATCTAAATTCTTCTTAATTGATTCTCTAGCATCCTTTTCTAATTCAGTGAAAGTTTTAATTTCTACTTTATTATTTGTATCTGCTTTTTCCTGAATTTTTTCTTTGTCATCAATAGATGATAATACAGAAAACTTAAGCTGCTTTTCCCAAATTTGATATAAGTCTTTTTTATTTTTAGCAAACGGAATTTTTTCATAGTCCACACTTATGGTTTCATCTAAATTAAAATTAAATGGTTTGTCTAAAACATCTTTATAAATAGCTTCAGATTCATTCATTCTTTGAAGCAATCTACTATGGGTTAAATCAAAAAATTTCAAATCCTTATTTTTAATAAAATCATCAATTGAGTCTTCATAAACTTTAAATTCTTCAATATCAGATTGAACAAAATAGCGTCTAAAAGGATCTAATGAATTCAAATATTTATCGTATACTTTTTCAGAAAACTTATCGTCCAAAGCAATTGGGCTATAATGTCCTTTTTCAAGCACATAAGCCAAAAGCTCCAATAGCAATTTATCCTTCTCGGGATTTGCTTCAACTTTTTTAGGTCTAAAACTCCAAAAAAGCACTGCTGATAAGGCAGTTATAATCAAGATAATCTTATAATTCTTTTTCATAAATATGACTAAACGGTTCATTCAAAAATTTTCAACTAAATTACATAAAATATTATGCCAAACTCTTAAAAAGAAGATAAAAATTTGGTAATATTTACCTATTTGTGTGAAATATTAGCATAAAGTTACTTTCAAATTTAGTAATTTAGCATTTCCTATTTAAATAAAATGAAAAAACCTTTAATATTAATTACAAATGACGACAGTATTGTTGCTCCAGGAATAAGAGTACTTATTGAAGTTATGAAAGAAATTGGAGAAGTAATAGTTGTAGCACCTGACAGCCCACAAAGCGCAATGGGTCATGCAATTACTATAAACAACACTATTACTTTAGATAAATTAAATTTAGACAAAGAGATAGAGCATGAATATAGCTGTTCTGGAACACCTGTAGATTGTGTTAAAATTGCAGTTCATGAAATACTAAAACGCAAACCAGACTTATGTGTTTCAGGCATTAATCACGGGTCAAATTCTTCCATAAATGTAATTTATTCGGGTACAATGAGTGCTGCTGTTGAAGCCGGAATAGAAGGAATTCCTGCCATAGGTTTTTCATTACTAGATTATAGTTGGGATGCAGATTTTGAACCTTTTAAAGCTTATGTCAAGAAAATTGCAATGCAAGTTTTAGAACAAGGATTGCCTGAAGGTGTTGTGTTAAACGTGAATTTTCCAAAATTAAAAGCAGAAGAACTAAAAGGAATAAGAATTTGTCGTCAAGCGAAAGCAACTTGGATTGAAGAATTCGACAAACGAACAAACCCAATGGGAAAAGAATATTATTGGCTATCTGGTGAATTTGTAAACCAAGATAAAGGTGAAGATACTGATGAATGGGCTTTGCACAATGGTTATGTTTCTGTTGTTCCTGTTCAGTTTGACTTGACAGCATATCACGCTATTTCTCAATTAAATAACTGGAATTTATAATGCAAAAAAAAGATTTAATTATTGGGGTTTTAATTGGACTTGTAACTTCTTTTATAGGTTGTTTTCTATTTATAACATTATTTACTTCAATGGGTTTTGTAGAGGGCTATACCAATTTAAAAGCACAAGGAAGTTTAGGTAAATTAATTACGTTGGGAGCTTTATTAAACATGGGGATAGTCTTTTTATTATTCAAAAAAAATAAAGATGAAATGGCAAAAGGCGTTATTTTATGCATATTTATATTAACGATTTACACTTTATTTGCCTAGTTATGAAATACTACATAATCGCAGGAGAAGCTTCGGGAGATTTACATGGATCTAATCTTATGAAAGCATTGTATAAAGAAGATGCAAATGCTGAAATTAGATTTTGGGGTGGAGATCTAATGCAAAACGTTGGAGGAACTTTAGTAAAACATTATAAAGAGCGTTCTTTTATGGGTTTCTTAGAAGTCATTCAAAATATTTCTAAAATCTTTAAAGACATTGCTTTTTGTAAAAGTGACATCGCTTCTTTTAATCCAGATGCTTTGATATTCATTGATAATTCGGGTTTTAATTTGCGAATTGCTAAGTGGGCAAAAGAACAAAATTTTCAAACTAGTTATTATATTTCTCCACAAGTTTGGGCTTCTAGAGCTGGTAGAGTTGAGGCAATAAAACGCGATATTGACCACATGTATGTAATTTTGCCTTTTGTGGAAGATTTCTATAAAAAGTATGATTATAAAGTTGATTTTGTAGGTCATCCACTAATTGATGCCATTGAAAATAAAACATATGCTGATGAAACAGATTTTAGAAAAGAGCATAATTTATCAAACAATCCAATAATTGCACTTTTGCCCGGAAGTAGGAAACAAGAAATCACAAAAATGCTTTCTATTATGCTTTCTGTAACCGATGATTTTAAAGGGTATGAATTTGTAATTGCTGGTGCTCCAAGCCAGGAATTTGAATTTTATAAACCTTTTCTAAAAAAGAAAAATATAAACTTCATTTCAAACAAAACTTATGATTTGCTGAATATTTCTCACGCTGCTCTAGTAACATCTGGAACAGCTACATTAGAAACGGCTTTATTCAAAGTTCCTCAAGTGGTTTGTTATAAAGCAAATGCTGTTTCCTATCAAATTGCTAGACGAATTATTACTTTAAAATTTATTTCATTAGTCAATTTAATTATGGATAAAGAAGTTGTTAAAGAATTAATTCAAAGCGACTTAAATACAAAACAACTAAAGAAAGAGCTCAACAATATACTTACTTCACCAAAAAGAGAAGAAATTTTAAAGGACTACGAATTACTTCAACAAAAACTTGGGGGAAAAGGTGCAAGTGAAAAAACTGCTCATTTAATACACAAGAGATTGAAAAAATGATATATTTGCAAAAATTAAATACTTTGAAGCACTACTTTCTTACACTTTCATTTCTTTTCTTAATTCATTTTTCATCTGAAGCTCAGTCAGTTAACGAACACATGACTATTGCACCTGTTTCTGAAGGAATGGGTATTATTGAAAAATATGATGCAAGTGAAAAAGCATTGGTTAAAAACTTTAAAAAGAAAGATCAAGAACTTAAAAAATTAAAATTAATTTCTGTTAAACTTCAAAAAAGACTTACTCTAGAAGACGCCACTACTATTTCAAATGTAAATTTTCCTAATTTTCAAAAAGCTGAAGTTATTGAAGCCGCTAAAGAATATATTGGAACACCCTATCATTATGGTGGAATGTCAAAAAATGGTATTGATTGTTCTGCATTAATGTTGTTTGCTTACACAAAAAACGACATGGAACTTCCTAGAACTTCAAGAGCTCAATCAAAAATCGGCAGAAAAGTCAAAAAATCTAAAGCTGAACCTGGAGATTTAATATTTTTTAAAACCAATAGAAGAAGAAATATTATTACTCATGTTGGATTGGTAACAGAAAATCATGAAGGGCTAATAAAATTCATTCATGCTTCGTCAAGTCAAGGTGTTATTGAATCTTCTTTAGATAATAGTTACTATAAAAAAACATTTGCAAAAATCAAACGTATTATAGAATAATATAAATTTTGAAAAAACCTACCTTACTCTTATTTATCCTTTTTTCTGTTGTATTTAGTAGTTGTAAATCTTCAAAATCTGTTACAAATACATCTAAGAGCGTTTCAAAACAAAAGAATTCGATTGTAAAAACAGCTGAAGAAAATTTAGGAGTTAAATACAAATTTGGTGGCACAACAAAATCTGGAATGGATTGTTCTGGATTAGTTTATAGTACTTTTCAAAAATTTGATTACAAGTTGCCTAGAAGTTCTTATGAAATGGCAAATGAAGGCAAAGAAATATCAAAATCCAAAGCTGAACCAGGAGATTTAATTTTTTTTAAAACTGGTGGAAGTCGAAAAATAAATCATGTTGGATTAATTACTGAAATTAAAAAAGATGAAATATTTTTCATACATTCGTCAACAAGTAAAGGAGTAATAATCTCTTCCACAAACGAAGCCTATTACGCAAAAGCCTTTGACAAAATAAAACGAGTTATAGAGTAAAACATAACATAAATGGATGTACTAAAATATCCAATCATACTTATTGCTGTTTGTTTTGGATTAGGAATTGTAATCCAAAATTATGCGCATTTTTCGTTTACTACTCTTTTATATTCTTCAATAATTTCTTTCGTTTTGTTTTTAGTACTTTTTTTTAAGTATAGAAATAAAAACACTAAAAACATCTTATTTGGATTGCTTACTTATTTCCTCATTCTTTCTGTAGGAAGTTTATCTTTATATATTCATCTAGACTTTCACAACAAAAACCATTATTCTAATCTTGAAATAAAAGAACAAAACAATATTAAAGGTTTAGTTGTTGAAGAATTAAAATCAAATGAATTTTACACCAAGTTTATTGTTAAAATCGATTCCTTTAATCATCAGAAAAGTTCAGGTAAACTTTTGGTTTATTTTTCAAAGAAAAACCCAGATTCTTTATTTATTGGTGATTTAGTTTCTTTTAAATCTGAACTAAAACCAATTCTAAAAAACTACAATCCAGATACATTTGACTATGCTAATTACATGGAAAACCAAAACGTTTATCATCAAATAAAATGTTTTGAAAATGATTATTTTATTGGAGAAAAAGTCAAAAATTTTACCTTTTACATTAATGAACTTCGAAAAAAATTAGTGCATAGTTTTGATGCACATCATTTTTCTATTAGAACAAAATCTATAATTAACGCTTTATTATTAGGTCAAAAACAACAAATTGACAGCGAAACTTTAAACGATTATAAAAATGCTGGAGTTGTTCATATCCTAGCCATTTCTGGTTTACATATTGGTATTATTTATACTTTTTTCAATTTTATTTTTGGATTTCTAAATCGCGTCAAGCATGGAAAAACCATAAAACTAATTATCATAATTCTTCTTTTGTGGCTTTTTGCTTTGATTTCTGGTATGTCTGCTTCTATTACTAGATCTGTTACAATGTTTAGTGTTATTGCATTTGGCACTTTCTTAAACAGGAAGAACTTTATGTTTAATGCTATTGCTGCTTCGTTCTTAATCTTATTGATTTACAATCCACTTTTAATTTTTGATGTTGGATTTCAATTGAGTTATGCAGCAGTAATTTCGATTTTATTGTTTCAGCCATTTTATCAAAAATTTTATTATTCTAAAAACAAAATTGTAGTTTATATCACCGATTTATTTTTAGTTTCGTTAACTGCTCAACTTGGTGTTTTGCCTTTAATGTTGTTGTATTTTAAACAAGTTCCAATGTTATTTTTATTAGCAAATTTTGCAGTTATTCCTGTTGCAACTGTAATTTTGATTGTTGGAATTATAGTTCTTTTTCTGAATTTTGTGTATTTACCTTTAGCACTACTTTTAGGAAAACTGATTTCTTTTTTGGTAGAAACAATGAACAATTACATTCATTGGCTATCTAGTTTTCAAGATTATGTGATTAAGAATATAACATTTACACCTTTTTTAACTGTTGGATTATATCTCTTACTTTTAAGTGTTGTTTATTGGATTTACAATCCTAAAAACAAACGCTTTTTATACGTTTTAGTTCTGATACTTTCATTTCAAACCTTATATTTTTATACAAAAAACGAAACTTCACATAAAACTGAATTGATTGTATTTAACAATAAAGAAAGTGCTATTTCAATTTTTGATGCTAATAAAATTACAATTTTTTCGAATGATAGTTTAATTGATAAAAACCAAAGTATTCAAGAATATGCTACGGCTAAGTTTAATCCGAAAGTAGTATTTCATCCTTTGGAGAATGTCTTATTTTTCAAAAAGAAAAAAATAATTATTGTTGATGAAAACACAATTTACAACACATCTATAAAACCTGATGTTGTTATTCTTAGACAAAATTCAAGAATTAATATGGAACGTTTAATTTTAACATCAAAACCGCAACTAATAATTGCTGATAAAAGTAATTCGTACACTTCTTTAAAAAGATGGAAAGCAACTTGTATAAAATACAAAATCCCTTTTCATGCCATTGCCGAAAAGGGATTTTATAAATTATGATAAAAAATTATATCTCAGCTTTCAACTGTTCAGCTGTTCTATATCCTAATACATTTGTTTTTATTTCACCCGTTGCATCAAAAATATACATAGTTGGGTAACCTTGTACTTTTAGGAAAGAAGTAAATTCGTGTACTCCATTTCTTCCTGTTTTGCCAGCTACATATTTTGGATTAGTATATTTAACTCCTTTAAAGTTAATTGTTTCATTTCCTTCAGCATTAAACTTTACAGCATAATAATTTTTTGAAACAATTTCAACTATTGCAGCATCATGAAAAGTATTTTTATCTAACATTTTACATGGCCCACACCAATCCGTATAAACATCCATAAAAATAGGTTTTGGATCTTTTTTTTGAGCCTCAATAGCTTCGTCCATTGTCATCCATTTGATTTCTTGTGCAAATGAGACTATGCTCAAAAGACTTAAACTTAAAACTAATATTACTTTTTTCATTTTTACTGAATTTATTTTAGCATCTCTTCAAGGATACCGAATATTTTTGTTATTTCTTAATTATACTATTTGCTCCTTCAAGCCATTTTTCTGGACCACCAGCAACATAACCTGTACTACCTAATGCACTTAAATTAACTTTTCCTTCGTCTGTTTTTTCAGGATTTACCAACCATATTGTTGGATAACCTTTGACTTGAAAAATTTGTTGCATTTGCTGGTTTTGTTGTTTTACTGATAGATCTTGTGGAGTTCTTCTAGGATAATCTAGTTCAACTAAAATCACATTTTCTTTTGCCCATTTTGTAAACTCATCTTTTTTAAAGACTTCATTTTGTAAACGAATGCACCAACCACACCAATCAGATCCAGTAAAAAATAACATTAAAGGTTTCTTTTCTTTCATAGAAAGTTCGGAAGCCTTCGCCATATCTGTATGCCAAGTCAACTCCTCTTGTGCTTGAGCTACAATTGAAGACAAGGTTACAAAAAGTATGAATAGTATTTTTTTCATTATATTTTATTTCTATACAAAAGTATACAAAGAAGATGCCAAAGATTGTTTGTTATCTAACACCGTGCATTAATTTCTTGATTACTGGTGTCATTAAAACAGACAAAGCAGCCATTACTAAGGAGATTATAGTTAACATCCAGAAGAAAGAACTTAATCCTGACTCATTGGCAATTTTATCAATTTTTTCTCCAAACATACCTGCACCTTTCATTCCAATTGCTACAGCTAAGTACCAAACTCCAAACATAAATGCAATCATTCTTGCTGGCACTAATTTACTTACGTAAGACAATCCTACTGGAGAAATACACAATTCACCCATTGTATGGAATAAGTACACTAGAATTAACCAAATCATACTTACTGATGCAGTTTTTGCTCCTGGCTCAATACCTGTAGCTCCAATTGCGACACATGCCATTCCTAAAGCTAATAATCCCATACCAATTCCGTATTTCATATTTGCATTTGGATTGTATTTACTTTCCCACCATTTAGAAAACAAAGGTGCTAATGAAATAATGAATAATGAGTTTAATGTTGAGAACCATGTTGCTGGAACTTCGGTAATTGCTTCAGTTACTTTATCAATTTTTAACATTTGAAGTGTTGAATCTGAAAGATCAATAAATCCTGCAGTATAGAAATCTTTCATAAGCATCCAAATTGCAATTGCCCAAACAATTACAAAACTAGTTGCTAAAATTAAATTAGCTACTGCATAGGTTTTAAATGTTTGTTTGAATAATAAGTATAAAACCCAACTAATAATTGCTAAAGGAACTACTGTAATTAAAGTATTTATAAATAAGAAAAATGTGCTCCAATTTCCTTCTAATACTCTGTCTGTATAGTCACTTGCAAAAATTGTTAATGAGTTTGGAGATTGTTCAAAAATTGCCCAAAAGAAAATCGTTAAGAAGGCAAAAAATGTTACTGCAATAAGTTTCTCTCTTGTTATTTGAGAATACTTCATTAAACGAGTTACAAGTAAATAGATAAACAATAATAATGCAGTTACAATTGCAATTGCATTTCCGTTTTCCCCTAAGAAACCGAAAACATTAACTTTTCCTCCTGATATTTTTGATGCTGGATCATTTATAATCCATAGTAAACCTAAAGTTGCACTTACAGCAATTATTCCTAATTCTAATTTTGTAAAAGGATTTCTTGTATCAGTATCTTCAGCTTCTGCTTTTGCTTTACTTTCAACTGTTGGTTTTAATCCAATATCACCAAAGATATTTTGAGACATCCAGAATTGTAACATTCCGAAGAACATAAAAATTCCTGCTAATCCGAAACCGTAACTCCATCCTACTTTTTCTCCTAAATAACCACAAAGAAGAATTCCGAAGAAAGCACCAGCATTTACACCCATATAAAATAATGTATAAGCACCATCTTTCTTTTCTGGTCTGTCTTTGTACATTTCAGAAATTATAGAAGTCATATTTGGTTTGAAAAATCCGTTTCCAAATACTAACAACACTAAACCTAAATAGATAGAAAATTCAGTTTCAACAGCCATAGAAGCGTGACCTAAAGTCATTAAAACGGCTCCAACAACAACTGCCCATCTAAAACCAATAATTTTATCGGCAAAATATCCACCTAACATCGTAGATAAATAAACTAAACCTACATAAGAACCAAATAGTGCAGATGCATTTTCTCTAGTCCATTCCCAACCGCCATCTGTAAAAGATGCTGTTAAGAATAATATTAAAAGTGAACGCATTCCGTAGAATGAAAAACGTTCCCACATTTCTGTGAAAAACAATACAAATAAACCTGCTGGATGACCTAAAACAGGATTTTTAAAAAATTGATCTGTTGAATTTTGATTCATAATATTTAATTGTAAGTTAGTTTGGTTTTTGTTTGTTAGTTATTTAATTCTTTATCTACTCCGTGCATTAATTTTTTTATTACTGGAGACAAAGCTAATAAAACAGCTCCAAATCCAATACCTGTATAAAATAAATATTCAAATAATTTTAAATAACTTTGTTTAGCTAAATTCAAATCTGGTGCTTGTCCGTTTGATGTATCAACTGATGCAATATTAGCTAAAACAGAAGCAATAAATTCTGAACTTGCTGTTGCTAAAAACCAAACTCCCATCATAAATCCAACGATTTTTTTAGGAGATAATTTTGTAACTGCTGAAAGCCCAACTGGTGATAAACTTAATTCTCCACAAGTGTGTAATAAATAAGCTAATATCAACCAAACTGCTGCAACTTTTCCAGCTCCTGAAACGTTGATTCCCATTACTAAAGCTCCAAAACCTAATCCTACTAACATTAATGCTAATGCAAATTTAACTGCCGTATTTGGGTTATACTTTCCTAATTTAACCCACATCCAAGCAAAAACAGGAGCTAAAATAACAATAAACAATCCGTTAAATGTTAAAAATTGTCCTGCTGATGGTTCAAAACCAAAAATATGTCTGTCCAATGCTCTGTCTGCAAATAGATTCATAGAAGTATAAGCTTGTTCAAATAATGCCCAAAAAACAATTGTAAACACAATTAATATTGTCAAAGCAATTAGTTGATCTCTTGCTTTTCCATCTAATTGTGTGGCTGCATAATAAACTATATATAAGAATGAAATTCCACCAGCAATTTTTAATGCCCATGAAACTGCTTCATGATTTTGAACCATTTGCCAAAATAATAAAGTAGATAAAATACTTCCAATATAAATTAACCATTCATTTTTAAGTCCAAATGATTTTTGCTCTAAGAAAGGTTGATTGTTTGATTCACCTTTACCCATTAATAATTTTTTACCTGAAATAAAAGTTACTAAACCAAAGAACATTCCGACACCTGCAGCACCAAATCCGTAACTCCAACCATAAGTTTCTCCTAGCCAAACACAAATAATTGTTGCTAAAACAGAACCTAAGTTGATTCCCATATAGAAAATAGTAAAACCTGAATCTCTTCTTTTATCACCCTCAGTATATAATTCTCCAACTAAAGATGAAATATTTGCTTTTAAGAATCCAACTCCAAGAATAATTAAGGCAAGTGAAAAGTAAAACACTTGTAAAGCTACATTATCTCTTGTAATCTCTCCAGTAATTGATTGTGTGGCTGCATTTCCTTCATAAGCCATTCCTAAATGCCCTAAAACTAACATAATTCCTCCAAAGACAATTGCCTTTCTAAAACCTAAATATCTATCAGCAATAAATCCCCCAATAACTGGAACTGCATAAACTAAAGCAGCATAACTTCCAATTAATAAATTTCCAGTATCATCAGCAAATAAATGATATTTTGTTAGATAAAAAATCAATAAAGCTTTCATTCCATAGAACGAAAAACGCTCCCACATTTCTGTGAAGAACAATATAAAAAGTGCTTTTGGATGTCCAAAGAACGTTTGCTCTTCCATTGGTGTATTTGTCATATTATAATTTTTCTTGAATAAAATTAGTCATTTTTGTAAACAATTGTAATCTTGTGGCACCACCATAAATTCCGTGGTTTTTATCTGGATAAATAGCCCAATCAAATTGTTTGTTAGCTTGTACTAATGCTTCTACCATTTTCATAGTGTTTTGCACATGTACATTGTCATCAGCTGTTCCGTGAATTAAAAGATAATTTCCTTTTAATTTTTTTACATGGTTTATTGGTGAATTATCATCATATCCACTTGCATTTTCTTGTGGCGTTTGCATGTATCTTTCTGTATAAATTGAATCATAATATCTCCAACTTGTAACTGGTGCTACAGCAATTGCCGTTTTAAACACATCATTTCCTTTTAAAATACAGTTACTACTCATGAATCCACCGTAACTCCATCCCCAAATTCCAATTCTAGAGGCATCAACATAATCGTACTTTCCAATTACTTTTGCAGCATCAATTTGATCTTCAACTTCGTATTTTCCTAATTCTTTATAAGTCACTTTTTTAAAATCTGCTCCTTTGAAACCTGTTCCTCTTCCATCAACACAAACAATAATATATCCTTTTTGAGCTAACATGTAAAACCAATAATCATTATAAGAATTCCAAGAATTATGAACTTCTTGAGAACCTGGTCCAGAATATTGTGTCATAAAAACTGGATGTTTTTTTGAAGCATCAAAATCAGCTGGTTTAATTATGTATGCATTTAGCTCATGTCCTTTTTCAGTTTTTAAAGTAAAAAACTCTTTTGCACTAACTCCATATTTAGCTAATTTTTCTTCAGCTTCTTCGTTTGATAAAATCTTTTTAATTTCTTTTCCAGATTTTGATTCGTTTAAAGTATAAGATGGCGCTTGAGTTGCACTTGAAAACGAATTGATGTAGTAATCAAAATTTGGACTAAATGTAGCTCCATTTGTTCCTGTTTTTGATGATAATCTTGTTTTTGATTTTCCATCAATCTTAATGGAATAAACATCTCTATTTATTGAACCATTTTCAACCGATTGATAATAAATCATTCCCGATTTTTCATTGAAACCGTAATAATTTGTCACTTCCCATTTTCCTGAAGTGATTTGTTTTTTTAATTTTCCGTTTTTATCATAATGATAAATGTGATTGAATCCATCTTTTTCTGAAGTCCAAATAAAACTGTTGTCTTTTAAGAACGTTAAGTTATCCGTAATATCAACATAAGCTTTATCTTTTTCGTTTAAAACGATTGTAGTTTTTCCTGAATTTGAATCTACAAAATGTAAATCCAAATTATTTTGATGACGGTTCATGACTTGAACACTTAGAATATTTGAATCATTTGTCCATTTAATTCTTGGAATATAGAAATCAGTATAATCACCTAAATTAATTTTTTGTGATTTTCCTGTTTTTAAATCATACATATATAAGGATACAACTGCGTTTTTTTCTCCTGCTTTTGGATATTTGAAAACTTCTTGCGTTGGATATAATCCTTGATTATACATGTCCATTGAAAATTCTGGAACTTCTGATTCATCAAAACGAATGTAAGCTATTTTTGTTCCGTTTGAATTCCAGTCATAAGCTCTTACAAAAGCAAATTCTTCTTCATAAACCCAATCCGTAATTCCATTAATGATGCTATTTTTCTTTCCATCAGAAGTAATTTGTAAATGAGAACCCGAAAGCTCATCATATACATATAAGTTATTTTCAAATGCATAAGCTATTTTAGTTCCGTCAGATGAAAATGTAGGTTCTTGAATTTGTTTTGAAGTAAATTTTGATAATTTTTTTGATGAAATATCGTACACAAAATAATCGGCTGTGAATGAATGTCTAAAAATTGGAGCCGAATTTGAAGCAATTAGTATCTTTTTTTCAGCTTTATCAAACGTATAACTATCAATTGAAGTTAATTCTGGAAAATCTTTTGAGTCAATTAAAGTTGACACTTTTTCTAAAGTTGCGAAATCATATAAGTCAATTTGCGTACTTCTTGATGTTCTGTTAAAATCTAATACTGTGTATTGATTTGTGTTCTTCATAGCTTGGAGTTCGTCCATGCTTTGCGTTCTAAATGCTCCTGACCAAATCTCTTCTAAAGTGATTTTTTGTTGAGCAACAATTGATAATGAAGTAAATAAGAATAAAATTCCGAATAAAAACTTTCTGTTCATAATAATGTAAGGTAAAAAACTCCCAATTTTACTAAAAATATATGAGAAAACCTTGTTTTTTATCATAAATTCACAAAAAAAAGGTTGTTAAAATATGTTCTATCTTGCTTATATTTGTAAAAAATATATACAATGCTCCAAAATAAAGGTTTCTCTAAACTTACTAAAGAAGAAAAAATAAATTGGATTACAACCACTTACTTTTCAAATCCTGAAGAGGCTGAAAAATTAGTAAAACAATATTGGAATTCAGATGTAGATTTACAAAAATTGCATGATGAATTCATTGAAAACACATTGACGAATTTTTATTTACCACTTGGAGTTGCTCCTAATTTTGTTATAAATGACAAGGTTTACACAATTCCAATGGCAATTGAAGAAAGTTCGGTTGTTGCTGCTGCAAGTAAATCGGCTAAGTTTTGGGCTGCTCGTGGTGGTTTTAAAGCTACTGTTTTAGGAACAGAAAAAATTGGTCAAGTTCACTTTTCATATTCAGGTTCATTTGAAAAATTAGAAGCATTTTTTAACGAAATAAAACCAGCTTTTTATAAAGATACAGAATCCATCACCAAAAACATGGAAAAACGTGGTGGTGGAATTTTGGACATTAAATTAGTTAACAAAACTGATAAATTAGAGAACTACTATCAACTACATGCTACTTTTGACACGAAAGACAGTATGGGTGCAAATTTCATCAACTCTTGTTTAGAGCAATTTGCTAAAACTTTAGAGAGAGAAGTTTCTTCTTACGAAGGATTTTCTAAAAGCGAAAAACAAGTTCAAATCATCATGTGCATTTTGAGCAATTTTGTTCCAAATTGTGTGGTTAGAGCTGAAGTTTCTTGTAAAGTTGAAGACTTAGTTGAAGATTCAGGAATCAATCCAATTGAATTTGCTGAGAAGTTTGTAAAAGCAGTTAAAATTGCAGAAATTGAACCTTATAGAGCTGTGACTCACAATAAAGGAATCATGAACGGAATTGATGCTGTAGTTTTAGCAACAGGAAATGATTTTAGAGCAGTTGAAGCTGGAGCACACGCATATGCAAGTAGAAATGGAAGTTATTCAAGTTTATCTCACGCTTCCATTGAAAATGGTATTTTTAAATTTTGGTTAGATATTCCATTAGCTTTAGGAACTGTTGGTGGTTTGACTTCTTTACATCCTTTAGTTAAATTTTCATTGGAAATGTTAGGAAAACCTTCTGCCCAAGATTTAATGAAAATTGTTGCGGTGACTGGTTTGGCTCAAAATTTTGCAGCTTTACGTTCGTTAACTACAACTGGAATTCAAAAAGGACATATGAAAATGCATATTCATAATATCTTGAATCAATTTCAAGCTACGAAAGAAGAAAAGGAAAAAGTCATTGCTTATTTTAATGACACAACAGCTTCTCATAGTTTAGTTGTGGATTATTTGGAAAAGATTAGAAAGTAAAGAATTTTAACTAACCCTTTTAGGGTTCAAAACCCTAAAAGGATAAAAATAGTTTTAGTATGATGAGATACTGAAACGAGTTCAGTATAAATGAAAAAAGAAACCTATTATAGCAACGGAAAATTATTAATAACTGGAGAATATTTGGTTTTGAATGGAGCTAAATCTCTAGCAGTTCCAACAAAATTTGGGCAAGATTTAGAAGTTACACCAGCTTTAGGAAAAAAAATATATTGGAAGAGTTATGATTCAGATGGAATTATTTGGTTTGAAGACGAAATTCTTTTTGATGCTATAATTGAGAAAACTTCATATGTAGAAAATAAGATTAAAAACACTTTAGTCGAAATTTTACATCATGCTTATTTATTAAATCCAGATTTTATTATAAACACAGAAGGTTATATAATTGAAACTAAATTAACATTTCCTAGATTATGGGGCTTAGGCACTTCGTCTACGTTAATTAATAATTTAGGACAATGGTTGTCAATTGACTCATTTGAGTTGCTTAAAAACAGTTTTGGAGGAAGTGGTTATGACATTGCTTGTGCACAAACCAATCAATCTATTATTTATCATTTGGAAAACGAAAAACCCTTTTTTGAAACGGTTGAATTTAATCCAGAATTTAAAGAACATATTTATTTTGTGTATTTGAATAAAAAACAAAGTAGTAAATCAGCCATCAATAATTATTTGAACAAACAGTTTTCTTTAGATAAAGTAAAAATCAAGATTGATAAAATTACAGCATTTGTATCTGAAACGAATAATGTTGATGACTTTATGTCTGCATTAGAAAAGCATGAAATCTTATTAAGTGATATTTTAGAACAACTTACAGTAAAAGAATCTTTATTCCCAGATTTCAAAGGAACCGTAAAAAGTTTAGGTGCTTGGGGTGGAGATTTTGTAATGGTTGTTTCAAAAGAAAACCCTTTATTTTATTTTAATGAAAAAGGTTATGATACAATTTTGAAGTATGAAGAGATGGTTTTATAGAAATTTATTTTTCCATTTCTAAAGTCATTTGATCTAAATAATTATCATATTGATTTTTACTTTCTGACCATTTTTTTGCTTCCTCTTTCCATTTATAAAAATTCTTTTTGTCATTTTTTACATAATAATAATAATATGCTAAATTAAAGGCCGTTTCTTGTACAAAGTTTTTCTGTTTACAAATTTTAGTCATTAAATTATATACTTCGATATTTTTGTCAATTTTTTCAGAATTTTTATAAGTATAAGCTAACTCTTTTAACGTGTAACAATCTTTTGGGTCTTTTTTAACTGCCTTATTCAGTACAACTTCTGCTTTATCGAATTGTTCTAAATGGTTATACGAAAATGCCATTTCAGTTAACAATCCTTCATAATTTGAATCAATTTTTTCAGCTTTTTCTAAATAAATTAATGCAGTTTCACACTCATTCCATGCGTTATAAATAAAACCCTTATTAAATAATGAATTAATATCATTGTCATCTCTTTTATAAATTTCTAACCAATCAGGAAATTTTTCGACTTTTAATTCTTTAAATTTTTCTTCAGGAATTTCTGCAACACTATTTCTACTTACATCTAAGCGCATTTTTAATGAAGTAGATTCCTTCGCTAATTTATTTTCGATATTAACAAAGTCCCCATTCTTGTTAATTTTAAAATCACCACCATAATTAAAAGTTAAACCAGCACTATTATCAATGTATATAAACCCAAAAGTGTAAGTACTATCTTTACCAATAGGGAATGCCATCCACTTATCTACACATTTAATATAAGTTTTGTCATACTTAAGTGTATTTTGTGCACATACGTTAATTGCAAAAAAAAGTAAAAACAGATTAATAGACTTCATACTTTAGGTTTTAATTTTGGTTAATTCATATTTTGTAAGTAAATATCGAATAAAGTCTAAATATATCAAAGCTAAAACAAAAAAAATCCCGAACAAATTGTTCGGGATTTTTTTATACTATTAAATTCTTTTTATTGAATTCTTAAATCTTCAATTTCAGATTTTGCTTTTAAAGCTTCAATAGCTTTGTTAGATGCAGAACCTTGAGCTTGAGATTTTGCTTGATTTACATATGATGTATAATTTGGTATAGCATTAGCCTTTACAACAGCTTTTGTTTTTACAATATATACACCTAGGTTTCCATCAATTAAAGCTGAAGTAGTTCCTGCTTTTTGAGCAAATGCTTTTCCGACAACTTTAGGTTCTGGACCAATGTTTGGTAATAAAGCACTTCTAAAAACAACATCAGTTGCAGAAACAATAGATGCATTAGTTGCTTTTGAAACTTCTTCTATAGTCTTTCCAGTCATTTTCTTTCTAATAATAACTGCTTTCTTCTCGTTCTTTAAAATTGGCTCAACTTGCGCTCTAGCGTTTTCTACTGAAGTCAATCCTGAGTCATTAACTGCTTTTAATCTTGCAATTACATATCCAGTTGGTACATCAAAACGTTTTACATTTCCTATTTCAGTATCTCTACCAAATGCCCATAAAACAATTCCTCTTTGCGGACCAACAACTGGCATATTTTCATCAGATGTTTTAATATTTGGTGCTTGTGTAACTTCTAACCCCATATCTTTTGCTACTTGAGCAAAATCTTTACCATTAGCATCTGCTTCAAATTTAGAAGCTTTAGTATAGTTTTGATCAGAAGTTGCTTCAGATGGCTCATTTTTTTGAGCTACTGTTGCTAATAAAACTGAGTTATATTTATCTGATACTTTAATAACGTGAAAACCAAAATCTGTTTCAACAACTCCAATACTTCCTATTGGGCTATTAAATACAAAATCGTTAAAAGGTTTAACCATTTGATTTGGTGCAATGTTGTCATATTCACCACCAGTTTGTTTTGAACCTGGATCGTCTGTATTAGTTGCTGCTAAAGCTCCAAAACCTGCTGGATTTGCTTTTGCTTGCGCTAATAAGCTATTTGCCAAAGCTTTTGCTTCTTCTTTGGTTCTTTTTATAGCTGGGTCAGCTCTTTCTGCTCCTTCAAAAGCAATTAAGATATGGCTAGCTTTTGCAGCTGCACCAGATTTGCTTCCTATTTTTCTTGATAATTTTTGAAACCCATTATCTGCGTATGGTCCAAAAACTTCTCCAACAGGAAGATTAAATAATTGTTCTTGATATTCTAATGGTAAATCTTTTTTGGCAACATAAGTTGAATCAAATTTAATGTCAGAATTTTTATTTACATATTCTGCAACATTAGAAACATTTCTAAAACTAGGAATAGTATCATTTATACCCGTTTCTTTATTATATTCTACTTTTCCATTCAATAAGCCTTGAATAGAATTTTTCATTTGATCCTCATCATCTTTAGATGGTTTGTTTTCAATAAAAACCAATTCCACATCAGCCATTTTATCTGATTTGAATTTTTTCTTATTGTTTTTAATGTAAGCCATAATCTCATCATCTGAAATCTTAACTTCATCATCATTCACTGTTGCATAACCAACTGTTACAAAATCAAAATTTACTTTGTCATTTTCTTCTTCATATAAAGCTTGACCTTCTGCTTGTGTTGTATGTATACCTGATTTTATTAATGTATTATACATTTGTTCAGTAAACATTTTTTCAACATCAGCTTCAAAAGCTTCCCATTGAGCTTTTTGTTCTGGTCCTTGCGTATAAAAGTTAGTACTAACATATTCTTTGAACTTTGCTACATCAAATTTTCCTGCTTCGTTTAAAAACTGAGGATTTGATGCAAAGTTAGGATTCTCTTTCATTACATTGATTAATTGGTCTGGACCAACACGTAATCCTAATTTTTCAAACTGTTCTGCTAATAGAATTCTCTTAACTTCTTGATCCCAAACTCCATTTGAAGCTTGAACATTGCTCATACCTTGCTGTTCTGCTTGTCCAACTTTCGATTGGAAGTCTTGTATCATTATGTTTTCTCCATTAACAATACCAGCGTATTTTGAACCACTACCAAAAGATCCACTTTTAATTACATCCGCTAACACAAAAGAAAATAAGGCTAGTGCGATGATTACTATTAGGAAAAATGAACGTTGTCTAATTTTTGATAAAATTGCCATTTTATAATTTGTTTATTTTTTACAGAAGGCGAAAATACAATTATCTATGAAATAATAAAATACTAAAGCGATATTTTTATCTTTTTTCTTCAGATAATGAAAGTTTTACAAGTTCAATTTTTTTATTGCTTGCAGAATGTATGATTATTTCGAAGTTTTCTATGTGAATTTTCTCTCCATTTTGAGGAAAATCTTTAGTATAATCAACAATAAAACCTCCTAAAGTTGAATAAGAATCGCTTTCTGGAATTTCTAAATTATATTTTTGATTGATAAACTCTACATCTAATCTGGCAGAAAATAAATATACTCCATTTTCAATTTCTTCGTCGATTTTTTCTTCTCCTAAATCATGTTCATCTTCAATTTCACCAAAAAGCTCTTCGATTATGTCTTCAACAGTGATTAATCCAGAAGTTCCACCATATTCATCAAGAATAACGGCCATACTTTTTCTTTTTTTAGTCAAAATATCTAACAAATCTTTAATGAAAATAGTTTCTGGAACATATTCAATTGTCATCATTATTGACTTAATATCTTTAGGTTTTTTAAATAATTCAAATGAATGTACATAACCCAAAATATCATCAACTGAATTTTGATATACAATAATTTTTGAATAACCTGTTTTTATAAATAGTTCTCTTAACTCTTCAATACTATCTTCAATATCAACGCCAGAAATTTCTGTTCTTGGCGTCATAATATCTCTAGCTTTAAGTTCTGAAAACTCTAAAGCATTTTGAAATATTTGAATTTCTGAATCAATTTCATCATTGTCAGAAACCGAACTCATTTGTTCGTTAATGTAATTTCCTAATTCTACTTTACTAAAATAGTCTTGTACTTGATCTCCTTCTGTCTTGAAAAATTTCATCAAGATAAAATCTGAAATCCAAATAATAAATTTAGAAACCCAATAAAACAATTGGTGAAAGAAATAGGCTGGAACAGCGAATAATTTGATTAATTTATTGGAATAGATTTGAAAAAAAACTTTAGGCAAAAATTCTGCTGTGAATAAAATCAATAAAGTTGACAATACTGTTTGAGAAATTAAGCTTACAAACTCGTCTTGAAAAAATGGCGATAATGTTTCTAACCATTTTGTTATCAAATCACCCGTTATAAACCCGTAAATTACTAACGCCACATTGTTACCAACTAACATTGCTGTTATAAACTGAGAAGGTTTTTCGGTAAGTTTATTTAAGATGTTGGCATTAAAATTATTTTGTCTTTTTTCAATGGACAAAAAAACTTTGTTAGATGAAAAATAAGCGATTTCCATCCCAGAAAAAAAAGCTGAAAGCAATAAACAAATAACTATAATTGTTATTTCCATAAAATTGGATTAATTATTATACTTATTTATCGTATTTGTTGTTAAATCTTCTTCTAAAGAAAAACATAAACAACGCTGCAGCTGCAAGCAATAAGCTCATAGTTACACTTTCATTATTTTGATACTTTACAAATGCATCATAAACGAAAAAAGCTGCGAAAATTATATAAACGTATTGAAATAGTTTTAGAAAACTCATGGTTTAATTTTTGTCAAAAGTATAAATTTTATAAATAACTATACTACAATTAGTCTATATTATTTAATTCTCCATTATTCCCTTGCATATTAAAGACACTAAAGTCTTTACTAAAATCAACTCCAGGACCTTGAAGAAATCCTCCTTGACCGTCTGAATATTTGAATTGTTTTTCAGTAAAAAACCATTCGTTTTTTTGGTCGTAGTATAATTGAGATGTTTCTAGAATTTTATTGTCGAAAGAAGTGATTTTTACATTTCCTTGTAAGTCGATAAGGTTTGTTTTTTTATAAGACACCGCATAATCAGCATCTATATAACTTTTATTGTCTTTATCATCGAAAATAGTGACTTTTATACCTTTAGGGAATTCGGTATAAGGATTCTCAAGTGTACCGTAATCAATCATCTTTGGACTTACTAAGATAGCTTTTACTCTACCTGAATCCGTATAAACCAAATTAATTGTATCTGCTTGACCTGATGGAATAAATGTTTTTTGATTCAGTTTTTGTACTTCTTTAAAATTACTTTCACATGAAAAAAACATAGCCACAGCGAAAACTGTGACTATGTAAGTGATTATATTTTTAAAAGTCTTACTCATATTATAAATTAGGAACTCTTACTGATTCTCCAATCCAACAATTAAAAGATATTGTTTTTCCAGCCATATTAGCGTTAAAAATATCAGTTCTTGATGGCGCATAACCGTTATAAGAAGCTGCTTGTCTGTTTGCAGTAGCTTTTAAAGCTGGATCTACAGAAGCTGCTTTATTTGCATATTGAGCACATAACCAATAAACAGCTCTTTTATCAAATGGAGTTTGTCCACATTCATTTGAACTACTAGCATATAATTGAGCTATTAGCATATATGCTTGACCAAATGATGGTTTTGCACCTAAAGCTTTTTTAGCATATGTACGTGCTAAAGATTTGTTTCCATTACCATACATCGTTGCTATTTTGTAATATACTTTTGCTTTTTTAGTAGCATCAGTAAACAATTGCGCTGATTGGTTGAAATATTCTAAAGCTTTACTTGTATTTCTAGCTCTTTGAGCAGCAACTCCTAATAAATAAGCAGATTCTGCTGTTGGGTTCAATTTATGTAATTGCTCAGATATTTTAGCAAATAAAGGATCTGAATCACAATCTTTAGCTTCTAAACGCTCAGCAGCTCTTTTTAACCAAAGTACATCTGTTTTCTTTTCTTCAAATGATTTTTGGTAGAAAGGAATAAGTTTTTCGCAAGTAGAAAGCAATACAATTTTTGCATCCATACTTCCTTTTACAGTACTAAACTGTTCAATGTTATATTCGTTTCTTTCTTTAAGCCTTGTTTCTTTATCAGTAAGTTCTTCTTGAGCTTCAATTTTATTTAATAAAACATCTAACTCATCAGAAAGTCCTTTTTCTTCTAACTCAAGTTTTTCAGTAATTTCATCATACTTGTCAAACACTTGTTGTAACTCAAGACCTTTTTTCCCTGCTTCGTAGTCATCTACAAATAGTTCAAAATAAGTATATAATGCTTTAGCTGAAGTAAAGTTAGCTGCATCAGTTTTAAATGCATTATCTAAGTAACCGTAAGCTTCTTCTTTTGTACCTACATTATTATCTAAAAGCAACATTGCTTTCTTTACAGTATTACCTGCACCATTACCTGGATAGTTTTTATCATGTTCACCATATAAAGCAACTAAATCTTTAACAAATTTTGCTTTTTCTTCTGGAGCTTGTGTATTGTCAATCTTATCTTTTAGGATAAACTCTCCATAAATATAAATTGCTTTGTGATAAGTAGGACATTCCTTTCTCATACTCTGCAAATATGGGTAAGCATCGTTATAATCCTTAGATTTAGTAAATTGTACTAAATACTGAATATCTTCAGCACATTTATCACTTGACTGAGCATTAGTTAAAAAACTAACTGCAATTAATAACACTAATGTTAATTTCGTTTTCATTTTATAAAAATTTGTATTAATCATATTTTCTTTTTTCGAACCATAAATCATTTAAAGACAAACCTACGCTTATATTAAAATAATTTTCTTCTATTAAATTATTGTAGATAGTTCCTTTCTTTCCATATTCAAAACCAAGATTGATATTTGAGAACCTTCCGCCTACTGGTAAACCTAGACCAAAATTTATGCCATAATCGTTAATTTGTTTAGAATTTATTATTAGACCTGTGTTTTCATATCTAAATCCAGCTCTATAATTAACTCTACTCCAATAACTTGAGAACGAATTATACTTAGGAATAAAATTTCCTCCTAAGATTATTTTTTGAGAATTTTCGAATGTAGCATTGTTTATATCATCAAATCTATTACCTAAATTACTATTTTCTTGGTAAATATATTCTAAACCAACAAACCATTTTTTAGGTAGACCAATACCTGCACCAAGTGTGTATTTTGCAGGAATAACCAATTTAGTATCTCTGACTTCTAAGTCATCATTATCATTAACAAACTCAACTCCAGTTGAAGTATAAGAAATTGTAGCAATATTTCTAGAGTTTTCAGAATTTAATTTTGCTTCAGGAGCATAACCAAAACTAGTGTTTAAGGTTAATTTATTTGCTAAACTTTTAGTGTATAACAAAGCAAAGTTTGTAGAAAGACCGCGAATGTTTGATTTGTTTCTTTCTCTTGAGCCTAAAATTACATTAGGAAGGAATATTGCAGATTCAGTTTCGATTGTTCCAAAATTATATTGAATATCTAAACCAACACTAAGATTGTCCGAAATATTATAAGCTGTACCAGCAAAAAATTTATTAATTCCTCCTTCACCCGTATACCTAGTGCTTCTTAAATCACCGTCTGATGTTTGGTTTTGAATTTTGTATCCTACTGAAGAAAATGGCATTAATCCAAATACAGCTCCAAACTTCCCTAAAGGAAGACCAACTGCTAAATAATCTATAGCCGTTCTTTGGGCTGTTTCTTTGCCTTGTTCGCTAGATAAGTTATTGTAGGTTGTTGTTCCTCCAATTGTAAAGTTAGTGATTTTTAGTCTCGAATAAGTTGCCGGATTCAATAGATTTAAATGTATTGAGTCATAAGCTATTCCTAATCCTCCCATAGCTCTAGCGTCATGAGTTCCTTTAAATTTAATATCTCCTAATCCATAAAAAGAATATGGTGAAGATGTACCTTCTTGTGCTGAAACAACAACTGTTGCAAGGAAAGTTAATGCAAGAAATAATTTCTTTATCATTGTATGTTATATTGATATAATAAATTCAAACTCTCTAGTAAGAAATTTGAATTGGCAAATATGGGGTTTTTTAATCTTTTAGCCAAAAAAAGTGCATCACCACCTGTTAAAATTATTGTTAAATATTTATTTTCTCTTAAATAATCGTTAATAAAGCCTTCAATTTCATACACCACACCATTAACTACGCCTGAGTGAATGGATTGATTTGTAGAATTACCTATGTATGAATCTGGTTCTTCAGTATCCAATCTTGGCAATTTTGCAGTGTAATTATTTAATGCTTTATACCTCATTTCTATTCCTGGAGAAATTGCACCTCCAAAATAGTTCTTGTTTTCGTCTACAAAATCATATGTTATACACGAACCCGCGTCAATTATTAAACAATTTTGTTTTGGAAACTTTAATACTGCACCTGAAACAATTACTTTTCTATCCATTCCTAAAGTTAAAGGTGTTGCATATTTGTTTTCAAAAGGAAATTTGCTATCATTAGTAAGAAAATACAATTTACCCTTACTTTTAAGTAACAAAAAAACCTCTTCTGACACATTTGAAACGCTTGAAATGATTGTTTTATTACATTTTGGAAATTTTTTATAATTTTTTTTTAACCCTTCCAATAAAGTTTCATTTGTATAATCTTCTTTCGAAATCATTGTATCTTGTTCAAAAACAGCTACTTTAATTTTTGTATTCCCAACATCAATTGCTAATATCATTTTTATATTTTAAAACTTCAAAGATACAAATTGATTTTTTTTAATAATTGTTTTGTATAAATTAAAAATCATTCTATATTTGCACTCGCAAGAGCGAAAAGGTACCTTAGCTCAGATGGTAGAGCAATGGACTGAAAATCCATGTGTCCCTGGTTCGATCCCTGGAGGTACCACAAAACCCGAATAGAAATATTCGGGTTTTTTGTTTTTTAATGCCAACAAGATTAAATAATTCATTATATTTATTGTTGTTAGCAAATCTTATGCACAAGAATAAAAAAATCCTCTTCGTTGTTTTGGGAATAGTAATTTTTCTAGGCCTAATAAATTTAGGTATTAATATTTGGGTTGAATCAAAATTACCTAAATTAATAAACAATGAAAACAATACAGACTATAACATCGTTTATAAAGATATTGATTTGTCAATTTGGAACGCAAAAATCACTGCCTATGGCGTATCTATTTCTCCCAAAAAAGCTCTAAATGATTCAGATGAAAAATTTGGCCTTTATGGAAGTATTGATATAATAGAGATAACTAAATTTGATCTTTGGAGTATTTTATTTGGAAAAAAAATAAAAGCTAAGAGTTTATTTTTGTCAAATCCAAGAATAACTTTATACAAAAACAATGATAGTGCCATAAATGACTATAACAATATTAATTCGAAAGTATTTAAGCCCTTTGAAAAAATAATCATTGTTACTGACCTATTTATAGAAAAAGGAAAATTTAAAATTCTCAATACAGTTGACAAAAGAATACTAGCAAACATTCAAAATATTAATTTCAAGCTTGAGGGAATTGTTTTAAATGAAAAAACGCTAAATGAAAAAATACCAATATCTTACAATAAATACGCTTTAACTTGTGACAGTGTTTTTTATCAAATAAATGAATTTTATGATCTAAAAAGCACAAAAATAGATGCTACTGAAAAAAGTTTAAATATCAAAAATTTTAAATTTCTTCCAAAACATACTCGAAGAAATTTTGTTCGAAAAATAAGAAAAGAGAAAGACTTATATACCATTTTAGTTGACGATATTTCTATAAACAAAATGGCTTGGGGCTTTAAGAATAAAGTTTTTTTCTTCAACACAAATTCAATTGTATTAAATAATGTTGCTGCAAACATCTACAGAGGAAAAATGCCTGCTGATGATTTATCCAAAAAAGAATTATACAACCGTTTATTGCGAAATTTGAAAGCAGATATTAAAGTTGATTCGCTTTTTATAAAAAATTCTTTATTAACCTATGAAGAAGAAAAAACTTTCGAGAAAGGACCAAGCAAGCTATTCTTTAGTAACTTCAATTTGTATGCACAAAATATTGAAAGTGGCTATAACAAAACCAAGCTTCCTGATGTAAAAATTAAAATTAATTGCAATTTTATGAAAAAATCACCTTTAAAAGCAGATTGGTCATTTAATGTTTTAGATAAAACAGAAGGATTTAAAATTGCTGGTTTTATTAACAAATTTGATGCTGAAGAGCTGTCAGTCTTCACAAAACCTTATATAAACATTAAGGTAAACGGTGAATTCGATGAAATTTATTTTGATTTTTTTGGAAATGATTTTCTTAATAAAGGAACTTTTTCTTTAAAGTATGATGATTTAAAAGTTGTAATTTATCAAAATGACAGACGACTGAAAAAGAATAAATTGTTATCAGCACTTGGTAATTTATTTGTAAAAAATGATTCTGATGGAGAACTATTAACAACCGAAATCGAAGTTAAAAGAGTTCAGGAAAAATCATTTTATAATTTACTTTGGATAAGTCTTGCTGAAGGGCTTAAAAACACATTATTATAACACTATCCGTGATAAACTCTCGATTTTGTTATTTTACCTTCTCTAATTTCAAGAACTTCTGCCACTAACATATCTTCTTCTCCTTCAGCTTTACGAACATATTCCATAAAAACTCTATCAGAATTAGCTGTTAGTGATTTTAGCTCATATTTTAATGTTGGTAATCTATCAAAAGCATCTTGCCACCAAACTCGCATAGCTTCAACTCCAATAATTAATCCATTGGTTTCTGGTTGACGGATTTTTAATTTTGGGCTGTAATGCTGTGCATCATTTTCATACAATGATAATAATTTATCTAGTTGTTTAGCATTAAAAGCTTCAAACCAACGAAAAGCAATTGATTGTAATGATTCTGGGTTCATATAAAGATTAAAAAAAATCCCGATTTCTCGGGATTAAGTTGTTAAATGTTTTTGATGTTTATTATTTCTTGTTCTGTTAAGAAACGATAATTTCCTCTTGGTAAGTTCTTCTTAGTTAAACCAGCGAATGTTACTCTATCTAATTTAATAACATCGTATTTTAGGTGTTCAAATATTTTTCTTACCACCTTAATGTTGGCAGTTTTCATTTTGATACCAATTTCACTTTTCGGTTGATTATCAATATAAGTTACTTCTTCAACGTAAACTCTATGTGTATCAATTGTTAAACCCGAAATAATTTTCTCTAAATCTTCAAAACGTAAATTTTTATCTAAAGTAACTTGATATAATTTACTAGTTTTCTGATTTGGTTCTGTGAATTTTCTTATAATATCTGTGTCGTTTGTAAACAATAACAAACCTGTTGTTGTTTTATCCATTCTTCCTACCGGTTGAATTTTTGATTTAGTAGCACTACGCACTAAATCTAAAACACTTGGTGAATAAATATCATCATCTCCTGCGGTTGAAAAGTTTTTTGGCTTATTCAATAAAATATATTCTTTCTTTTCTGGATTTAATTTAACCCCATCAAAAATAACTTCATCTGTTAATTTTACACGATGTCCCATTTCCGTCACAACAATGCCATTTACCTTTACATTTCCACTTTGAATATAGATATCTGCATCTCTTCTGCTGCAAATTCCTGAATTCGAAATATATTTATTCAAACGTAATTCGTCTGGGTTTTTTGGTGTTTTTGGTGCTTGGTTTGGTTTTTTTGCTGGTTTTGGTTCAGCTTTTGAATCTGACTTTACAGTTGCCTTCGGTTTTTTTCGTATAGGTGCATTTCCTCTTGAAGCACTAGGTTTTTTTGGTCCACCTTGTCTTGAAGAAGTTCCTTTTTTCTTATCATTACTGTTTCCTTGATGACGCGTCATTTTATTCTAATTTTTTGCAAAGATATAACTAATAAGCGGAAATAAGTTTTTTTCCGTGCAACAAAACTGAAGGTTCAATTAAAACTATACTAAAAACTCCAGCTACAATGATGAATTTTAATAAAAAATGTAATTTAAGATACTGTGGTTTTGTTTTAGCATTTCCTAATTTTAGTAAAAAAAATATTAAAACAAGTAAGCTTAAATAAAAGTAAATATCCATATAACCAACATTAAACACATCAACCAAATAATAAACTGGAATTACTGTTAAAATTGTTAAAACAGTTATAATACTTTTTGCTGTTTTGACTCCAAATAAGACTGGAATAGTTCTGTAATTAGAAACTAAATCTCCTTCTATATTTTCTAAATCTTTAATTAATTCTCTGATTAATATAAGTAAATATAGAAACATAGCATGAGCAAAAATTACATGATAAAAGTTTTTATAATACAATAATATTCCGAAAAAAGGCAAAACAGCTAAAACAGAAGCTGTAACATTACCAATTATTGGATATTTTTTTAGTTTATGAGAGTAGAACCAAATAAGAAATATATACGTTGAAAAAAACAACATCGCTCTCCACGAAACAATACTAGCAATTAGAACTACTATAAAGTTAATTGTAAAGTACACCGTTAATTTTGTTTTTTGACTAACCAATCTATCAATCATTGCTTTTCTTGGGCGATTGATTAGGTCTTTTTGGGCGTCATAAAAATTATTAATAATATATCCAGAAGCAATTGTTAATGAAGAAGCTAAAACCAGAATAAACAATTGATAATCTAGGATTACGTTTAGTGCTCTAATTTCTGGTGAAAGAATAAAAATAGCCGCAAGATATTGCGCCAATACAATTACAAAAATATTATACCCTCTGATTACAGAAAAAAAACTGAAAATTTTGGTTAATAATAATTTTGATTTTCTAGACAACATGATTAAAACTGATAAACTACTTCTAATTTATAGTCTTTTAATGATTTTTTGGCCTTTTCAATATCTTGAGTAAAACCCAAAATATATCCGCCACCACCAGAACCACAAAGTTTTAAGTAATAATCGTTTGTTTCAATTCCGTTTTGCCACAGTGTGTGAAATTGTTCTGGTATCATAGGTTTAAAGTGGTTTAAAACTACTTTCGATAATTTCTTTGTATTAGCAAATAAAGATTTGATATCACCATGTAAAAAGTTTTCTACACAAGCATCTGTATGTTTAATGAATTGAGATTTTAACATTTTTCTGAAACCTTGATCTTTTAAGTTTTCCATGAAAATACTAACCATTGGTGCAGTTTCTCCTACGATTCCTGAATCTAGTAAAAATACAGCTCCTTTCCCATTTATACTTTGCGTTGGAATTCCAGTAGCTTCAATATTATCTTTTGAATTGATAAGAATTGGCAAACTCAAATAGCTATTTAAAGGATCTAATCCCGAACTTTTTCCATGGAAAAATGATTCCATATTAGAAAAAATTGCCTTTAATTGTAATAATTTATCTCTAGTTAAATTTTCTAAAACTGTAATTTTATCGAAAGCATATTTATCATAAATAGCAGCTACTAAAGCACCACTACTTCCAACACCATATCCTTGTGGAATACTTGAGTCAAAGTACATTCCGTTTGAAACATCATTATTTAAAGCTACATTGTCAAACTGAACTAATGATGGTTGCTCAACTTGCAATTGAGTTAAATATTCAGCAAAACGCACTAGACTTTTATTTGAATTTATAGCTTCTTGAGATGGGTTTGCATCTGTTTTTAAAGCTCCATTATAAAAATTATAAGGAATTGAAAGCCCTTTTGAGTCTTCAATAATTCCGTATTCTCCAAAGAGTAATATTTTTGAGTAAAATAATGGTCCTTTCATATTCTTTTTAGATTGGGTTATGTAAAGTTACAAAATTATTTTGATTCTGCACCATTTCCAATTTGGTCGCAAATATACTGCCCATTTTGACAAAAGGCAACTAATTCATCCTTAATAAATTGTAAAACATTTAAACTAACGTTTTCGGGATACAATACATGTACATTAGCTCCAGCGTCTAACGTAAAACAAACTGGAATATTATTTTCGTTTCTAAATTTCCAAATTCTATTTATGATTTCTAGTGTATTTGGTTTCATCAAAATAAAATAAGGGATTGAAGTCATCATCATAGCATGAAGTGTTAAAGCTTCACTTTCAACAATTTTAATAAACTCTTCTATATTTCCTTCTGATAGAATTTTAGTAATTTTAGCTAAATTATCATGAGCTTGTTCAAAACGCTTTTCAGCATAAGGATGACCAAACATTAATTCATGTCCAACAGTGCTTGAAACTTGTTTTTCTCCTTTATCAACTAACAAAATTGTGTCTTGATAGTTTTTAAAATTTTCATGAATATCATTAAATTCAACTCCAAATAAATCAGAACTTTCCTTAATAGTCTCATTTTTTCCCCAAGCTACAACTTGTCCTTTTATACTTCTGCAAGCGCTTCCACTTCCTAATCGAGCTAAAAAAGATGCTTTTTTGGTAAATAAATCTTCTGTTAAATTTGGGTTTATTTCTTTTTCCAAAAGCATTACATTCATCGCTAAAGCTGCCATTCCTGATGCAGAAGAAGCAATTCCAGAACTATGTGGAAAAGTATTTTCAGTATCAATAACAATATGATATTCCTTTAAATAAGGGCAATACTTTTCAATTCGTTGAAAGAATTTTAAAATTTTTGGTTTAAAGTCTTCTTTTGGCTTTCCTTCAAATAACAAATCAAATGAAAAATCATAATTTGTCACTTTTTTGGTAAAATTTACTTTAGTAATAGTTTTGCAATTGTTTAACGTAAAACTTATTGATGGATTAGCTGGAATCTGATTTTCCTTTTTTCCCCAATATTTTACTAGAGCAATATTACTTGGAGCGCTACACTCAAAAGCAATGTGGTCAAGACTTGAATAATTTGAAACAATAAAATCCTTTTCGGAAAACATAGTATAAAATTTTTACAAAGATACTTTATTTGTCTATTTATTAAATTGATATTTCGTTAATTTGTACAAAACATTTTAAGATGAACAAATACGTTAAAATAATAATTACAGTTGCAATCTGTTTAACCGTTGGATATTTATCTTCAATGGTTACCCAATCAAGTATTTCAACTTGGTATCCTACAATAATAAAACCATCTTTTAATCCACCAAATTGGGTTTTTGCACCTGTATGGACTTTACTTTTTATTTTAATGGGAATTTCAGCTGGATTAATTTGGGATAAAATTGATTTAGATAAAGAATTAGTAAAAAAAGGGTTGTTCTTTTTTGGAGTTCAATTGGGTTTAAATGCTATGTGGAGTTATTTGTTCTTTGGGTTAAATAATCTTTTATTAGCGAGTCTTGAAATAGTTCTACTTTTACTTATCATTTATGAAACGTTTCTGATTTTCAAGAAGGTAGATAAAAAAACATCTTATTTACTTATTCCTTACATGTTGTGGGTTGCTTTTGCTACACTTCTAACCGTTACAATTTATTTTCTTAATAGATAATTACAGAAAACAAACATCATCTGTTTAATTTTCAGATATTTAGTGTTGTTGTTTTGAGTTTTTTTCATATTTTTATAGTGTCTAATTTATTTAAATACATTTATATATAAAATTTATGGAAACAACTTGTTTAATAATCGCATTAATCCTAGGGGTAATTTGCGGAATTGTTGGATACTTTATTGGCAAAAGCAATCAAAAATCTTTTAAAAATGAAGGTTACAGCTACAAAAGTGATTTAGATGCTTGTAATCAAAAAAATAGCCAACTTCAAATTAATATTGACTCTTTAAAAACTCAATTAAATCAACCAACAATACAAAAATCTAATATTGTTTCTGAAACAACTAAATCTGCAAAATCAGCAATAATTGTATTTAATGCAGATGCCGCAAAAGCCGTTTTTGGAAAGAAAATTAAACAGGATGACTTAAAACTCGTAGAAGGAATTGGACCAAAAATTGAAGAGTTATTTAAAACTTCTGGAATACTATCTTGGAAAGCTCTAGGAGAAACATCTGTAGATAGATGTAACAAAATACTTCATAAAGCAGGGGAAAGATATAGAATACATGACCCAGGAACTTGGCCTAGACAAGCAAAATTAGCTTATGAAGGCAAATGGCAAAAACTAAAAGATTGGCAAGACAAACTTGACAAAGGAAAAGAAAAATAAAACATGAAACCTTGTGAAAGCAAGGTTTTTTTACGCAATTGATTGAGCTACAATAAATCCACCAGTCCAAGCATTTTGAAAATTGAATCCACCAGTTATAGCATCAATATTTAGAATTTCTCCAGCAAAATATATGTTTGGAATTACTTTACTTTCCATAGTTTTGAAGTTGACTTCTTTTAAATCGATTCCACCAGCTGTTACGAACTCTTCTTTGAAGGTGCTTTTTCCGTTTACTTGAAATTCTCCAGCAGTTAATTGATTTGCTAAAGCGTTTAATTCAGTTTTATTACAATCTGCCCAAGTAGTTTCTGCTGAAATCCCTGATGCTAGAACTAAACGTTCCCACAAACGGTTTGGCATTTCTATTGGTGACTTTTTCGAGATTACTTTTTTAGCATTTTCTAATTTAATATCTTTTAATAAATCAATTGCTTCTTCAAAAGTTGCTTCGTTCAACCAATTAACTAAAATGGCAAAATGATAATTTTTGTCAAATAACTCTCTTGCTCCCCAAGCCGAAAGCCTTAATATTCCTGGCCCAGACATTCCCCAATGTGTGATTAATAAAGGCCCTGAAGCTTCTAATTTTGATTTTTTTACTTTGACAGATGCAAATGTTGACAATCCCATTAAATCTTTTAATCTTGCATCTTTAATGTTAAATGTAAACAAAGAAGGAACGGCTGAAACAATTGAGTGACCAAGTGATTCAAGCATTTCCCACATTTTTGGGTTGCTTCCTGTTGTTATTACCACTTTTTCTGCTAAAAAAGTATCCGTTTTAGTCTGAACTTTAAAATCAGTTTCTGTTTTATAAATTGACTGTACACTTTGACTAATTAAAATATCAATCCCTAAATCTTGAGTGGCTTTTGTAAAACAATCGATTATGGTTTCTGAAGAATCTGATTCTGGAAACATTCTTCCATCTTCTTCTATTTTTAGAGTTACACCGTGCTTTTCGAACCATTCAATTGTATCTCCAGAACAAAATTGATGAAATGGTCCACGTAATTCTTTTTCACCTCTTGGGTAAAATTTGACTATATCATTCGGCACAAAACACGCGTGCGTAACGTTGCACCTTCCTCCACCGGAAATTCTGACTTTTTCCAAAGTCGTTTTTCCTCTTTCGAGAATTGCTACTTTTAAACTTGGGTTGTTTTCAACAATATTGATTGCTGTAAAAAATCCTGCTGCTCCACCACCTATGATAACTATGTCGTAATTAGAATTCAATGTTTTATTTTTTTTGCAAATATCGTGATTTATAAACGAATTATGCGCTGGATAGTAATGAAAAGCCCGTAAAGAACAAAAACCAATAGAACTTGACTTGGAAAAGCGACCAAAGGAAGCTCTTTGCAAGGCTTAGTTATATGATTTTTGTTCTGCGGACTTGTAATGTATAGCCAGATGAAGCTCTAAAAAACTAAAGACAAGCATGAATTCTGTCTGGAAAATTGCAAAACATTCCGTCTACACCAAAATATATTGCTTCTTTAATATCTATTATTTCGTTTACTGTGTAGGTATAAACTAGAAATCCATTTTTATGAATTTCTTCTACTTCATGCTTTGTTAAAGTGTAAAACCATGGGTTTATTGCAATAGCTTTTAGTTTTTTTGCCAAAGGAATTGCAATCAAGTGATTCTGTTGAGATAAAAGTGCAATAGGAATTTTAGAATTTATTTTTCGCATTAGTTCTAATTCATTCCATTGAAAACTTGAAATTAGAAAATGATGGTTTGGGTAATTCTCCAAAATTTTATGAGTTGGCAAAGCAGTATTTTCTCCTTTTAACTCGATATTTATAGGAACCCTTTTATTGATAAATTCAATTACCTCGATTAGTGTTGGAATTTGATGATTGCCAATTAAATTGATATTTTTTACTTCTTCTAAAGTTAAATCTTCGATGTTTTCTAAGGAAGAAGCTAAACGTTTTAGGGTTTTATCATGAAAAACTACTAACTCACCAGTTTTGATAAGATATACATCAATTTCTATCATATCTACAAATAAGTCTAATGCTTTTTGAAAAGACAACAATGTGTTTTCGGTTTCGTATCCCATTGCTCCGCGATGTCCTATAATTAATGGTTTTTTCATATTAAAATGTCATAGCAACTCCAACTACACTAAATTGATTTGTCTTTTTAAAAGAATAATCAAATTTATAAGTAGTTTTATTTTCTAGATTATTTTTATTAACTTCTTTAATAATTCTTCTATTGGCAACGGTTTTTCCCATAACATATCCAATTAAAACTGCAATTGGATAATCGGATGTCCAATGTACTTTACCACTGACCATATTGAATGCTAAAATACCACCTAAAGTATAGCCAACAGGTTTTATCCATTTTATTTCTGGATAATTTGTAGATATTACGGTAACTGTTGCAACATAAGTAGCTAAATGACCAGAAGGCATTGCATCATAATCTGGAGTGTTTTTTTGAAAAGCATTAAAGCTTGGGAATGGTTTCCAATCACCTCCATCATTTCCATCTCTAATGGCTGCATTTGGACTTTGCCTGCCTGTTATTCTTTTAATTGTTTGAGTTGTTACTCCAACAGATAATAAAACTTCAATTAATTCATTTGAAGTATTTAATGCTCTATAATCGTCTTTTCCTATTTTTCCAATGGCGTAAAACATTCCACTTAGAAGCATCGTTGTTCCACCATTTCCAACATAATAAACGCCAGAAGGTATGTTTTTAGGAATAATTCTCAATACTCCAAAAACTTTATGATATTGTGCATCTTCATCCCAACTACCTAATTTTTCACCAAAAGCACCTGCATCATCTAATATTTTTTGATCGTAAGGTAAAAGAACTAATGTTGACCCTAATACCAATGCATCATATTTTAGATTTTCTTTTTGAACTGTAAATCTTCCTAATTGATACAAATCATCTGGAATGTATTTAAACATTTGCCATGTGGTTGGCTTTTTATAACCATAAGTTACCTCATCGTTAATTCTAAATTTTTGGATTTCAACAGAAGTGGTGTCTGATTGTTGTGCCGAAAGTTGACAAACAAACAATATAAAGAACATTTGAAATAAAGTTGTTAATTTATCCATATATTAAATTAATAGTTAAAAATACAAATTAAAACTTATAATTATATCCTATTTATGAACTAGCTTTCATTTTTAAAATTGAATTGTACATGATAAACCCGCTTGTTTTCCATTATAAAAAGGTATCGCTAAAGCCGTTTTATTTTTTGCTTTGAATATTTTTTCATTAATAACTGGAAACAACCAATAAGCTGCTTTTGTGCTTAAAATTCCGATTCCTGCTCCCATTGCAACATCAGTAAGCCAATGTTTATTGTTATACATTCTAAAAGCTCCTGTTCCTGCTGCAACAACATATCCAGAAACTCCATACCAAACCGATTTGTCTTTATATTCTTGCCACATAAATTCGGCTCCAACAAATGCAGTTGCAGTATGTCCTGAAGGAAATGAATCAAAATTACTTCCATCTGGTCGCTCTACTTTAGTTAAGTGTTTTAAACTTGTTACCGTAGTTGCCATAATTAAATAAGAAGTCCCTAGAATAATAGTTCTGTCTTTAATATTGTTTTTTCCTTGAATTCCTGCTAAATTTAGTCCATAAACTGCTGCGGCTGGTGCATATTGAGAGAAATCATCAATAGATGTTTTTTTATCAATATCATCAATAACTTCTTCTCTAATGTTTGTGTTATAAAGTTTTATTTGATCACTTTCTATGCCTATAATAGCATAAGTCATTAAGGCACTTGGAATTATTAATTGCTTAAAATTAAATTTATTGTCTTTATTAATTTCTGTACTATCAATTGATTGTTGAGCAAAAGATAATTGTAAGCCTAAAAGACAAATTATGTATAATTTATATTTGTTCATTGCTTTGTTTATTAGTAAAATAGGTGATTGAAAATAATGCAATAAGAAAAATACTTGTATATACATTTCCTAAATCTAATCCTTGTGGTTTTGAAATGTAATTTCCGAATGTTGCTCCTATTGGATGAATTAATATAATTGTAATCCAGTAGAAAACTTCTTTTGAAATCTTTTTAAGAAATAAAAGCACAACAAAAATAAGCAGTAGTATTACAAGTAAAATTGTTCCTCCTGCTGCACCTAATGAAGTATCGTTAGAGAGAAAATCTCCTGAAGTAGTTCCAAAGGTGCTTGAAAACAAAATAGCTAACCAATATAAAAACTCAACTTTCATCTCAGTAAAAGGATTTTTACTTTTAGACAAAAAATGAATTCCTATTAAAACAAGAAACAAAGTTGAAATTACTAGCAATGAGCCATAGATTGTTCCTAAATCTAATTGAATACAAATTAAATCAGCAACATTTGTTCCTGCAATATTTCCTACTATTATAAGAAACCAATATAATAAAAGCCTGTGTTTTTTGTTTTTAATTTCATAAATAATTAATGCAACGAACAATGAAACTAATATAATAGAACCAACTTTGTAACCTAATTCTAAATCTCGTGAAATATAATTGCCTACAATTTCTCCAGTTGTTGTTGCAATAATCATTAATAGCCAGTAGATAATATTGACTTGGGGTATATTTTTCATTTTTTAACTATGAGTTTTTTTTAATTGTTTATGAGAAAAATAAATCATGATTACCATAATAAATATAGAAACTAATGAGGCTTGCAACGTTCCTAAATCCAATCCTCCTTTTGCAATTGGTTTCGTTAAAAAGTCACCAAATGTTGCACCAAAAGGACGAGTAAAAACGAATGCTAACCAAAATAAAAATACTTCATTCAACTTGGTTAAATAATGTAATAAAACCACTATAATTATGATTAGAGCTGTTAACAATGCTCCTTGCAAATAACTCAACCCAATTACATCACCTAAATAATCCCCAAAAGCAGTTCCTAAACTATTAGAAAACAGTACAGCTATCCAAAAGAAAATTTCTTTTTTATTTTCAATGATTTGACTAACTTTTAGATTCTTATATTTATTATACCAAAAACATAATGTGATTATCAAGCCAAAAAACAAAAGTAAACTTCCGTAGGTATACCCTAAATGCAAACTTCTGTCGATAAAATCTGAGATTTCAGTTCCTAATGTTGTAGTAGCAATTATTAATAACCAAAAAATTATCGGTTTGTAATTTGTGGCCTTTAATTGAATAAATAGCAATGCTAAAAAAAAGATTCCAGTAATAACAATTCCAGTTGAATAACCTAAATTTAGTGTCATTGAAATAAAGTCACCCAAAGTTTCTCCAAGTGTTGTGGCCACAATTTTCATTAGCCAAAATAAAAGTGTTATTTCTGCTACTTTATTTATTGTTTTTGTTCCCATAATTTAAGCTTATTGCTATTCTTAAAAAGTATATTTATCACTCTTTAGAATACCAAAATTATGTTTATATTCGGGTGAAGTCCTTAAAATTGACTTAAGATTAAACTATGATTTGCTTAAAATAAAAAAGGGGCAATAAAAAAGCACCAACTTTAATTGGTGCTTTTTTTATTATAAGTGTAAATTATTCTGTTAATATATAATATTGCCAAGGTTTTAAAGGATAAATTTGTTTTTCATCTAGCCCAATAGTTTCACCCGTAACAACATCTTTAAAAGTTCCTTTTAATGGGATACTTACATCCACTGGTTTTGAAGATAAATTTGCCATATAAATTACTTTTTTACCTTCTTTTTCTCTTTCAAAAACTAATACTTGTTCGTCTTTCGAAGATTTTATTCTAGTATAAGTTGCTTTGTTTTTTCCACCATTTAAGGCAATGTTTGTATTTCTTAAAGTTCCTAATTTCGCTCTCAAGTCCCATTCTTTTCCTTTTGTTTTTGGAATAGAATCTTTTTCAAAGAATTTTAAACTGTGGTTTAATCCGTATTCATTTCCGTTATAAATTAATGGCATTCCTGGTGTTAAGTATGACAAAGCTGTCATTGCTTCTTCTGCTTTTCCTAATCTACTTTGAACAGTTCCACTCCAAGAATTCTCATCGTGATTGTCCACAAAACTCATAAGAATATCATTTGCTTCATATTTTTTAATATCTTCCAAAATAAAATTATCCCAGTCTTTTACGCTTTTTTTGCCTTGAGCAATGTCTTTCATTAAGTGATGACTTGTCCAGTTATAAGCCATATCGAATAAACCTTCTTTAAGCAATTCAGGTTCCCAAGCTTCGGCTAACATAAAAATGTTTTTCTCTTTTCGCAATGCTGGAATCGTTTCTTGCCAAAAATCTAAAGGTACATTACTTGCCACATCACAACGGAAACCATCAATGTTTTCGTTTTTAATCCAATGCATCATATCGGCAGTCATAGCTTTACGCAAATCTTTATTGTCGTAATTCAAATCAGCAACATCTGTCCAACCCCAAGATTTTCCTGTTTCTGGGTTGATTGGATCTATAATTTCTCCTTTTGCATTTTGAGTGTAATATTCAGGATGTTGTTTTATCCAAACATGATCCCAACCTGTGTGATTTGGCACCCAATCCAAAATAACATACATTCCGTTTTCGTGAGCTGTTTGAACCATTTTTCTGAAATCTTCAATTGTTCCAAATTCTGGATTTACTGCTTTGAAATCAGAAACTGCATAATAACTTCCTAAATATTTATGTTGCTCTTCTTTTGGCATTTCTGAAGCAAATTTGCTATCATCTCCACCAGTTGCTTTTCTTTTAGTTTCTGAAATAGGAAAAATAGGCATTACCCAAATAATTTTAACTCCTAATTCTTTTAATTTCGGAATGTCTTTTGTGAATTCGTTAAAAGTTCCTTCAGGTGAATATTGACGAATATTTACTTCATAAATCACTGCGTTTTCTTCGACTTCTGGAGAAAATTGAGCGATTTCTGAATTTACGTTTTCCGTTGTATTTGATTCTTTGTTTTCTTTTTTACAACTAATTAAAGTTGTCAAAAGTAATGCTGTTATAAGTATTTTTTTCATGCTATATTTATTTCAATTCTAGTATTAAACTTGATTTTCCTTCAATGGATACTTCATTTTTCAAATCGAAATTTTGATTGGACAAAACGTCTTTTCCTGAAGTATAATTTTTTAAATTTTCTTCAAAACGTAAAAGATTTAATTTCTGAACATCTTTTGAATTATTGACAATTACCATCACACTTTCTGAATCATTATAACGAAAATAAACATAAACATTGTTTTCTGGAATGTAGTGCGTTAGTTTTCCTGTGTGAATTACGGCTTTGTTTTTTCTCCAATTCAATAACTTTTTAGAGAAATCGAAATATTGTTTTTGAGAAGTTGTTCTACCTGAATTTGAAAAAGCATTGTTAGTATCTGCTTTCCATCCACCAGGAAAATCTTGACGAATGTCTGCATCACCTTTTCCTTTATCTCCAGCCATTCCAATTTCTGAACCATAATAAATCTGAGGAATTCCTCTCATGGTAGCGATTATCGTCATTGCTAATTGATACTTTGTAAAGTCATTTTTATAGATTTCATTAAAACGTCCTGTATCATGATTTTCAAGAAAAATTAATAAATTATTTGGATCTGCGTACAAAAAGTCATTTACAAAATTCTCGTAAAACTTAATCATTCCATCACTCCAAGATGGATTATCTTCATAAAAAACATTTCCAAAAACATCATGTAACGTAAAATCCATTACACTTGGTAAATAGGAATTATAACTTTGAATTTTAGCAATTGGACTGTCTTTTTGCCAATACGAAATTTGGGCTTGATCGTGCATCCAAACTTCTCCAACTATATTAAAATAAGGGTATTCATCCATAACAGCTTTGGTCCATTTTGCAATTCCATCTTTATCACAATACGAATATGTATCTACTCTGAAACCATCTAGATCAGCAAATTCAACCCACCAAATCGCATTTTGAATAAGATAATTTAACACCAAAGGATTAGTTTGATTTAAATCGGGCATACTTGGCACAAACCAACCATCCATACAATATTTTGCATCTCGTTTTGAACCATTAATATCATACTGAGTAGTCATGCGATAATTACTTTGTTTGTAACCAGGGAATTGATGAAACCAATCGTATGTTGGCATATCTTTAAACATCCAATGTTCTGCTCCCCAATGATTGGTTACGTAATCTTTGATTAATTTCATATCACGTTTGTGCATTTCAGAAGCTAATCGTTTGTAATCATCATTTGAACCGTAACGAGCATCTATTTGATATACATCAGATTGTCCGTATGTATGATACGAATACCCTTTATCGTTATCTTCACACATTGGTGTGCTCCAAATAGCTGTTGCTCCTAATTCGTTGATATAATCTAAATTATTTATGATTCCTTGCACATCACCACCGTGTCTTCCTCCAGGCAATTCTCTGTTTGCCTTTTCTTGTAATTTTGAAGAAGAATCGTTGGATTCATTTCCGTTGGCAAAACGATCAGGCATTAATAAATAAATAACATCTGAAGCATCAAACCCTTTTCTTAAAGCCGAATTTTCTCTACGTTTTTTGATTTCAAAATCTTTAGTAAATGATTTTTTACCGTTTTTGAATATGAATTTTAAAGTTTGAGCCGCGACGTTTTTGGTATCAATAGTTACGAAAAGGTAATTTGGATTTTCGGTTTTTGTCACATTTGTTATAACTACACTATTTGAAACTGAAACTGTATTTTCGGCAATATTTTTTCCGTAAAATAACACTTGAACTTCACTTTTATTCATGCCTTCATACCAAAATGGTGGTTCCATCTTGTCGATTTGGGCAAATGTGAAAGTTGTTATTAAAAGGAATAAAATTATTATTTGTTTTTTCATGATTAACTATTTTAGATGCTGAATCGAGTTCAACATGACAAAGGTGTAAATTATTTTACCTCAACAATACTAATTCCGTAACCACCAGCTGCAGCTGAAGTCATTTTTAATTTTGACTTACTAGTTACTTTTTGTTTTGTGATTTTATAAGCTTGTGGATTGGTTTTATAATCAGCATCTTTTGCATCAGCATAAATTGTTGCTTCGTATTTTTTTCCTTTTTCAAGGAAATCTAATTTTATGGTTGATGTTCTTGCATTGTTTCCGTTTGAATTTCCAACAAACCAATTGTTTGATTTTTTGTCTTTTCTAGCAATTGTGATGTAATAACCTGGTTCAGCTTCTAAATATTTTGATTCTGACCATTCAACTGGAACATCTTTAATGAATTGAAAAGCATCAAGAAAACGATTATAATTTTCTGGCAAATCTGCTGCCATTTGAAGTGGTGAATACATCACAACATATAATCCCAATTGATTGGCTAAAGTTGTGTTTACGTGCGAATTATTGTTTGGGTTTAATTTTGCAATATCCATTTCAAAAACTCCAGGTGTGTAATCCATTGGTCCACCCATTAATCTTGTAAATGGTAAAATGGTTGTGTGATTTGGTTTTGAACCTCCAAAAGCTTGAAATTCTGTTCCACGAGCTGATTCATTTCCAATTAAATTTGGATAAGTTCTCGCTATTCCTGTTGGACGAACTGCTTCGTGAGCATTGACCATGATTTTATAATCTGCTGCTTTTTCAAGGGCATATTGGTAATGATTGATAATCCATTGGCTGTAATGATGTTCTCCTCTTGGCAACATATTTCCAACGTAACCGCTTTTTACCGCATCATATCCGTTGTCTTTCATAAACTGATATGCTTTATCCATGTGACGTTCGTAGTTTCTTGCAGAACCTGAAGTTTCATGATGCATAATCATTTTAATTCCTTTTGATTTTGCGTAAGCGTGAATTTCTTGCACGTTAAAATCTGGATAAGGAGTTACAAAATCAAAAACATAATCTTTTGATTGACCAAACCAATCTTCCCAACCTTCATTCCAACCTTCCACTAAAACAGCATGAAATCCGTGAAGTGCCGCAAAATCTATGTATTCTTTTACATGTTTGTTATTGGCTGCGTGTGTTCCGTTTGGTTTTGCTTTTGAATAATCGGTTACACCTAATTGAATTGCTGGAAAATCATTTGTATAGGACCATGAACTTTTTCCGGTAATCATTTCCCACCAAACACCAATATATTTTACTGGTTTTATCCAAGAAGTATCTTCAATTTTACAAGGTTCGTTTAAGTTTAAAGTCATTCTTGAAGCTAAAATATCTTTAGCATCATTGCATATAACCATTGTTCTCCATGGAGAAACACAAGGTGCTTGCATGTACCCTTTATCTCCTTTTGCATCAGGAGTTAAGTGTGATTGAAAAACAAATGTTTTGTCATTCAAATCTAAACTCATGCACGAATAATTAATCAAAGCTGCTTCGTGAAGATTGATGTAAATTCCGTCTACAGTTTTCATCATTAAAGACGTTTGAACTCCAGTATCAGAAAATTGTTTTTGGGAAGCGTTATCAGTTACAGCTTTTTTGAATAAACCTCTAATTTCAGATAATTTGCTTTCAGTATAATCATATTCTTGCGTATCATAATCTCCTGGAATCCAAAAAGCAGTGTGATTTCCTGTCATTGCAAATTCAGTACGTTCTTCTTTTATGATAAAATATACTAGGTTTTTTTGTTGTGGAAATTCATATCTAAATCCTAAACCATCATTAAATAAACGAAAACGAATAATCATTTCTCTTTCTGTTTGGTTTTGTTTTAAACTGATTGCTAGTTCATTATAATGATTTTGAATTTGCAATTCTTCTCCCCAAACTGTGTTCCAAGTTTCATTGAAAGTTGAAGGTGTTGAACTAACAACTTTGAAATCATTCAACAATGATTTAGTATCGTTTTTTAATTCCAATCCTAACTTACTTGTTTTTACAACTTCCTTATTTAAATAGAAAAGTTGATACGTTGGCGTTCCATCATTTAATAAAGAAAATTTCATGGTGAAATTTCCGTTTGGTGATTTGAATTCTTGTGCGTTTCCAAAAATTGAAACTAGGATTGTGAAAATTAAAACTAAAAACTGCTTCATTGTATTATAATTTAACTAATTGTGATTTTCCGTTTACTAAAACTTCAATTTCTTGATTGCCTTCAATGCTTACTTTTGTTTCCTTGTGATTAACTTCAACTTTAACAATCGAACTTCTGAAATTCACTTTGAACGAATAAGCTTTCCATTCTTTAGGGATTTTTGGTTCAAAATGTAGCGCGTTATTTTTAACTCTCATTCCTCCAAAACCTTCTACAATACTCATCCAAGTCCCAGCCATTGATGTGATGTGTAAACCTTCATGAACCTCTTTATTATAATCATCTAAATCCAAACGTGATGTTCGTAAATAGAATGTATAAGCTTGTTCCATTCGACCTAAAACAGCAGCTTGAATGGAATGCACACAAGGAGAAAGTGAACTTTCATGAACAGTAAAAGGTTCGTAAAAATCGAAATGCTTTTCTAATTGTTCTTTGGTAAAATGATCTTCAAAAAAGTAAAAGCCTTGTAAAGTATCAGCTTGTTTTATATATGGTGAACGCAAAATTCTATCCCAAGACCATTTTTGATTTATCGGTCGTTGTGACTTATCTAAATTAGCAACCGTTATTAAATCTTTGTCTAAAAATCCGTCTTGTTGTAAAAATACCCCATGTTCTTCTGAATAAGGAAAATACATATTATCCGCTACTTTTTTCATTTCTGAAATTTCAGCAGCAGCTAGATTTACCTTATTTAAAATTCGAGTGTAATCTGATGGATATTCCTTTTCGATTTTTTGAATTTGTTCAATCGTATAATCGATACACCATTTAGCAATGTAATTTGTGTACCAATTGTTGTTTACGTTGTTTTCGTATTCATTTGGACCAGTCACACCCAAAATTACATATTGATTTTTAGCTGTTGAGAAATTAGCTCTTTGATGCCAAAAACGTGCAATTCCGATTAAAACTTCTAAACCTTTTTCTGGAATGTAAGAGTAATCTCCTGTATAACGATAATAGTTAAAAATTGCAAAAGCAATAGCACCATTTCTGTGAATTTCTTCATGTGTGATTTCCCATTCATTGTGACATTCTTCACCATTCATGGTAACCATTGGATATAAGGCAGCACCATTTTTGAATCCTAAATTATCTTTAGCATTTTCGATGGCTTTTTCCAGATGATTATATCTATATTCTAATAAATTCCTTGCTACTTTTTGATCTTTTGTAGCCATATAAAACGGAATACAATAGGCTTCTGTGTCCCAATAAGTTGAACCACCATATTTTTCACCAGTAAATCCTTTTGGTCCAATATTTAATCTAGAATCTTTTCCTAAATAGGTTTGATTTAAATGGAAAATATTGAAACGAATTCCTTGTTGTGCTTTGACATCACCATCAATGGTAATATCACTCATTTCCCAAATTTTTGCCCAAGCATCGATTTGATTTTGTAATAATTTTTCATAACCTAGTTCAAGACCTTTATCAATTATATCCTGAGAAGCTTTAACTAATTGTTGTTCGTCGTGATTTGTAGAAACTGTATAACCTCCTAATTTTTGAATAGCTATAGTTTGTCCTGTTGTTGCAGCAAATTCATAGGAGAATTGTGTTTTGGTTTCTGTTTTTTCAATGTTTGTAGGATTTACATCCGATATTTTTCCATTTACCACAAAGGTATTGTGCATAAACGTACAAGCAGAAAAATTAGTCTTCAAGGTTTTTGATATAATAAATCCTGAATTTTGTTTGTTTTTGATTTCTAAAATATCCCAAAATTTATCATCCCAATTGGTGTCTTCATTAGTGATTCCAGCATCAACATAAGGTTTGAAAACTATTTTCGCATCTTGGTTCAGCGCTTTTACTTCGTAATTAATTACACCTAATTCGTCTAAATCTAAAGATAAAAATCGCTTTACATTTACACCAACTTGCGTACCGTTTTGCAAAGTAGCTTCAAAAGAACGTGAATAAACACCTTCTTTCATATTTAATTCTCTTCTAAAGTTGTTCACTTCAGAACAAGTTGCCAGATCTAGATGTTCACCGTTGATTTCGATATCAATTCCGATCCAATTTGGAGCATTTAACACTTTGGCAAAGTATTGTGGATAACCATTTTTCCACCAACCTACTCGAGTTTTATCTGGATAATAAACTCCAGCAATATAACTTCCTTGAAATGTTTTACCTGAATATGATTCTTCAAAATTAGCACGTTGCCCCATCGCACCGTTACCAATACTGAATAAACTTTCAGATGATTTTACTCTACTTGCATCAAATCCTTCTTCAATGATGGACCAATTATCTGGTTTTATATAATCTTGGTTCATTCTATTTCTTTGTTTAATTGTTTATTTGTTTAACTGTTTAATTGATAAAACATTTAAATTTTAAACACATTTTTCATTTATTAAATTTTCTATAAAGCTTAAGTCTATAAAAGTAAAGTCGTTGAAGATGTAATCTGCTTCGTGAAGCACATTAGTTTCACCTATTCCAATACTTATCATATTGGCTAAATTTGCCGCTTGAATTCCAGCTACAGAATCTTCAAATACAATACAGTTTTCAGCTATATCATTTACTTTTTTTGCTCCTTGAAGAAATACTTCAGGATCTGGTTTTGCATTGGACACATCATTCCCATCTACAATAGCATCGAAATAGTGCATAATTTTTGCTTTTTCTAGAATTGGTTTTGCATTTTTACTAGCAGAACCTAATACTATATTTTGTTTGTGTTGTTTTAAATACTCTAGCACTTGCATAACACCTGGAAGAATTTCACTTTCGTCCATTTCTTCTATATATGTAAGATATTCTGTGTTTTTTTGAAGTAGCCACTCATTTTTTTGGGTTTGAGTAGCTTCAATATTTCCTAAAGCTAAAATTAGATCTAATGATCTTACACGACTAACTCCTTTAAGTTGTTCGTTGTGTTCTGGTGTAAATTCGATTCCTATTTGAGCCGCTAATCGTTGCCAAGCCAAAAAATGATATTTTGCTGTGTCAACAATTACTCCGTCAAGGTCGAATATGAATGTTTTTTTACTCATTGTTTAATTTTTAACCTGAAATTGCGTTTTTGTCTGTGATAAATAAATTGCAAAATCCTGCAATAATTAATGAAATTCCAGCCAACAGCATAGCATTTATGTGTTCGCTCCCAATTAATTTATATAAAAAGTTTATCCCTCCAAGTGCAGCAATAATTTGTGGGACAACAATAAACATATTGAACAATCCCATCATCATTCCCATTTTTTTAGGATTTACTGAACTTGACAACATGGCATAAGGCATTGAAAGAATACTTCCCCAAGAAAAACCTATTAGTATAAAAGAATATAGTAAGGTTGATGGCGTTGCATAAAACATATAAATAAATCCTAAACCTCCTAAAATTAGTGAAGCCATATGAATAAATTTTCTATTAATTTTGTTTTTCATAGTGTAAAAAGACAATAACAATGCAAAAGCCATTGAAGAAAGTCCGTAAACACCTGTTGAAGAACCAACTAAGTCGGCTGCATCATTATAAACTTTATCTTTTCCCTTATATTCTATTTCTTTTTCTGAATTTAAGAAAAGAGGTTCTTTTTTTTCGTCTTTTATAACTTCTCCATCCAAATTTAATTCTGCATATTCTTTAATATCCGGCTTTGGTGCATTATAGACATGTTCTGTTAAAGCAGGCATAGATAAGCTCCACATCGTAAAAAAGGCAAACCAACTGAAAAATTGAATTAAACCTAATTTCTTCATAGTTGAAGGCATATCTTTTAAACTTGCCAATAAATCTGGAATAAATCTAGCCTCTTTTTTTTCCGAAAGAAATTCTTCTAAATTTTCTGGTGGATCTTCTTTTGTAGTTAATAGTGTATAGACGATACTTGTAACAAATACAAAAGCACCAATTGAAAATGCAACTACAACAGATTGTGGAATAACTCCCGCAGAAGCCTCATTTGAAACTCCTAATTTGTTTACTAACCAAGGTAAATTACTAGCAACCCATGTTCCAATTCCGATAATTAATGTTTGAACAACAAATCCATTTGAACGTTGTGATTCAGGAAGTTTATCAGCTACCAAAGCACGAAAAGGTTCCATGCTAATATTAATGGAAGAGTCTAAAACCCATAATAATCCTGCAGCAATCCATAATGCTGGGGAATGTGGCATGAAAAACAAAGTGATTGAAGCTAAAATGGCTCCGATAAGGAAATAAGGTTTTCTTCTTCCAAATCTTGGGCTCCACGTATTATCAGATAAATATCCTATTATAGGCTGAACTACAAGCCCTGTTAAAGGTGCAGCAATCCATAAACCTGGAATATCATCTACTTCGGCACCAAGAGTTTGAAAAATTCGAGACATGAATCCACCTTGTAAGGCAAATCCAAATTGTATTCCTAGAAACCCGAAACTCATGTTCCAGATTTGCCAAAAATTTAACTTACGCTTCTCCATTATCGTATTTTATTGATTAATAAAACGATAAGCGTTTTTTAATTGCTTATCAAAACTTAATTTTATTTTCGAAGTAAAGTTATAAGCTTTGATGTCACAAATATATATTTTATTTTAATTGAAAAAACATTTTAATGAGATTTAACAAATCCATTTTGCATATAAAATATTTATATATAATTGAATAACAGTATTTTAAAAAACACTATCACGTTGTAGTAGATTCTCTTAAAACCAACTCTGTTTCAATTATTTCTGTTGTGTAAAGCTCATCTTCTTCTTCTTTTTCGAGTCTATCAATTAGCATTTTTGCGGCTTTTCTCCCCATCTTAATCCCGTTTTGACTTACTGTTGAAATACTTGGCGTTGAAAATTGAGAAATAATTCCATCTGTAAAACCAATAACCGAAAAATCATCCGGAACTTTTTTACCTTGCTTATTGGCTAATTTAATGGCTGTTACAGCAAAAAGCTCATTTACTGCAAACAAAGCATCAAATTCTTGATTTTTAATTAGTGATTCAATCTTATTAGAACAATTATCTATGTCTTCAATTTTTACTATTAAATCTTCATTTATTGGAATGCTGTTTTCTTTTAGCGCTTTTAAATAACCATCTGTTCTTAATTTACCAACACTAACATAATCTACCGTTGTTAGTAATGCTATTTTTTTAAATCCTCTAGAAATAAAAAATTGAATAGCATCATAAGCAGCTTGTTGATCATCAATTATAACTTTATCACAGAAAACATCATTGGTAACTCTATCAAACATTACAACAGGCATTCCTTGACTAATAATTTCTTGAATGTGATGAAAATCTTTTTTTTGTTGGGTCTCTTTCGAAAGTGATAAAATAAAACCATCTGTACTTCCATTGGCTAAAAGTTCCATATTAATTACTTCTTTATCGAATGACTCATCAGACAAACAAACAATTACATTATACCCATTTTCGTTAGCTACTTGTTCAATTCCGCTAATTACTGTTGCAAAAAAATGATGCACAATTTCGGGAATAATTATACCAATCGTTTTAGTTTTTTTGTTCTTTAAGCTTAAGGCTATGTTGTTTGGTTTATAGTTGTATAATTTTGCGAAAGCTTGGACTTTTTGCCTCGTGTCTTCACTAATTTCATGACTATCTTTCAATGATTTAGAAACCGTTGAAATAGAAACATCTAATTCTCTAGCTATTTGTTTTAAAGTGACTTTTTTTCTCATTATGCTCTTTGAGGACAATTAATATAACACTAAAAGTAGTTTATATTTTTCATATTCAAAATTTTAGTAAGGAATATTGCAGAAATTAATAAAGTTTTCAACACTATAACGTTTTCGTTGCTATGTAAATGGATTGTCGTTTTATTATCTCAGTATTTTACATAAATTTAACATTCGAAGTAAAGTTATTAAGCAATTTTTAACAAAAACTAACTTAAACAAATTGTATGAAGACAATACAAAAAAAACTATTCATTCTACTATTTATTTTGCCTTTAAGCATCTTTGCTCAAAGTACTTTAAAAGGTACTATCTTAGATAACTTAGGGCAAACTTTACCTGGTGTGAGTGTTGTAGTTAAAGGAACCACAAATGGTGTTGCAACAGATTTTGATGGTAATTTTACGCTAACAAATCTAAAAAAAGGAGATGTTGTTTCCTTTTCTTATGTAGGATTCACAACACAGGATTTAGTGTATAACAATCAAAAAGAAGTATCCATAACTATGTTAGAAGACGCTACACAATTAGCTGATGTAGTTGTAATAGGATATGGAACTGTTAAAAAGTCTGACGCTACAGGATCAGTTGCCACTGTTACTACAAAAGACTTTGTAAAAGGTCCTGTTGTTTCGGTTGACCAAATGATACAAGGTAAAGTTGCAGGTTTACAAATTACTAATGGAGGTGGCTCTCCTGGTGAAGGTTCTACTATTAGAATTAGAGGTGGCTCATCATTAAACGCAAATAATGACCCTTTAATTGTTATTGATGGATTACCAGTAGATGGTGGATCAAGTGGTGGAAGAAATTTCTTATCTACCATTAATCAAAATAATATTGAATCAGTAACCGTTTTAAAAGATGCATCAGCAACTGCAATTTATGGATCAAGAGCTTCAAATGGTGTAATTATCATAACTACAAAAAAAGGTAAAGCTGGTGAATTAAAAATAGAATATAACGGCAACTTTTCTTATAGTGAATTAGTAAAACAAGTTGATGTATTAAGTGCTGATCAATTTAGAAATTATGTTAATGCCAATGGCAACACAAGCCAACAAGCATTATTAGGGGCTTCAAACACAGATTGGCAAAATGAAATTTATCAAACCGCAATAGGAACTGACCATAATATTGCTTTATCTGGTGGAGTTGATAATGTAACTTACAGAGCATCTGCTGGATTCACTGATATGAATGGTATTTTAAAAAGAGATAATTTCCAAAGAACTTCATTAGGTCTTAGTTTAGTTGGAAAATTCTTCGACAATCATTTAAAAGTAGAAGTAAATAATAATACTGCTTCTATGAAAAACAATTACAGTAATAGAGGTGCTATTGGATCTGCTGTTTCTTATGACCCTACTCAAAATCCTTATAATGCTGATGGAACTTATTTTCAATGGTTCAATCCAAATGGAGAAATTAACACTTTAGCTGGTAGAAATCCTTTAGGTGAACTTTATCAAAATAATAATTTAGGAAATCAATTTAGAAGTGTTGGAAACATTCAAACTGAATATAAATTACACTTTTTCCCTGATTTAAAAGTAGTAGCTAATCTTGGTTATGATGAGATTTCTGGAAGAACTTATGGAAATACATCTCTTGATTATGCATATAATTCTGCTGGTAATTACTATGACAACAATGACACATTCAATAATAAATTAATGGATTTATTCTTTAATTATAATAAAGATATAAAATCAATTGATGCTGTTGTAGATTTTACTGCAGGTTATTCTTATCAAGATTTTAAATTTAAAAATGCAGGAGAAAATTATGAAGCCGCAAATAATATATTAAAAGTAAATGCCACTTCAAGAGGAAGAAGAAATTTACAATCATATTTTGCTAGAACAAATTTAAATTTTGCAAATAAATATTTACTTACGTTATCTTACAGAAGAGATGGGACTTCTCGTTTTACTGAAGAAAACAGATGGGGTAACTTCCCTGCAGCTGCTTTAGCTTGGAAATTAAACGAAGAAACGTTTATTAAAGATATAAGAAGTGTCTCTACATTAAAATTAAGATTAGGATGGGGAATTACAGGTCAACAAGATGTTGGAAACAACTATCCTTCTATTCCTTTATATCTAACTTCAGATGTTAATTCTCAATACCAATTTGGGAATCAATTTTACTCTACGGTAAGACCTCAACAATACAATAAAAATCTTAAATGGGAAGAAACTGAGACAAGAAACATCGGTCTTGATTTTGGCTTCTTAAAAGATAGAATAAGTGGTTCTGTAGACATCTATGAAAAAAGAACTAAAGATTTAATTGCCTTTGTTCAAAATCCAGCTTTCTTTGGGTTTTCAAATGCTGATAATTACAATATAGGTAAAATGAATAATAAAGGAATTGAAATTTCAGCAGCAGTTATTCCTATAAGAACTGATACTTTTAATTGGACAATTGGAGGAAATATTACATTACAAAACTCTGAAGTTGATGATTTATTTTTAGATCCTAAGTTTTTCAATGGTGTAGCTACAGGTGGATATTCTGGTGGCGTAGGAAACACAATACAAAATCATCAAGTAGGCTATGCACCTAGCTCTTTCTACGTATACGAACAAGCTTATAATGCTAATGGACAACCAATTGACGGTGTTTTTATTGACAGAAATAATGATGGCTCAGTAAACGAACAAGATAAATATAGATACAAAAAACCTGCATCAGATGTATTCTATGGCTTTTTTACCAATTTAAGTTATAAAAATTGGGACATGTCAATGTCTTGGAGAGGAAGTTGGGGTAATTACAATTACAACAATGTAGACTCTCAATATGGCTGGAGTAATCAGGTTTTAATTAGAGATACGGATTTAGGAAATGGAGTAACTAATTTATTAGAAACTAATTTTACTTCTGCTGATTCAAAAAGATACGAATCAGATTATTATATTCAAGATGCTTCTTTTGTCAGATTAGACAATGTTACAATAGGATATAATTTTACTAATTTCTTAAATACTAAAGCAAATGCAAAACTTTCTTTAGGAGGTCAGAATTTATTATTATTTACTAATTATAAAGGTATAGATCCTGAAATATCCGGCGGTATAGATAATAACTTATATCCAAGACCAAGAATGTATACATTAGGATTAAATGTTAATTTTTAAAAAAAATGAAAATGAAAAGAACAAAAATAAAACTACTTAGTATTGCTGCTTTTTTCTTGATTATATTAGGTACTTCTTGTACAGATGATTTGAATCAAGTTCCTGAAAGTAGTAATCAACAAAGTGACGAAGAATTATTTAGTAATCCAGATTCTTATAAACAGTTTTTAGCAAAATTGTATGCTGGATTAGCTACAACTGGACAAGAAGGACCTGCAGGAGCAGCAGACATTTCTGGTATCGACGAAGGTTTTAGTCAATATTTAAGAGGATATTGGCAAATGCAAGAATTAACAACTGATGAAGCTATTATTGCGTGGAATGATCAAACAATTAAAGATTTTCATAATCATTCTTGGACATCTTTAGATGTGTTCATCAATGCTACCTTTAACAGATTAGCGTTTCAAGTTAATGCTTGTAATGAGTTTCTAAGACAAACTACCGATGAAAAATTAGATAGTAGAGGAGTTACAGGTGCTTTAAGAGATGAAATTAAAACTTTTAGAGCGGAAGCAAGATTCTTAAGAGCATATAGCTATTGGAATTTAGTTGATTTATTTGGTGGGGCTTCAATAGAAACCGAAGAATCATCAACAGAATATCATGTCCCAACTTATGCTTCAAGAGCAGAAATTTTTCAGTATGTTGAAACTGAACTTGCAGATTTGGTAAATGATTTAAAAACACCTAATTCAAACGAAAAATACAGAGTTGATAAAGCTGCAGCTTGGATGTTACATGCTAAACTTTTAATGAATGCACAAGTTTATATTGGAACTGATAGATATGTAGACGCAAAAGCATTAGTAAGTAAAGTTATTAATGAAACAACTTACTCTACTCACTCTAATTACGAACAATTATTTTTCGCAGATAATGACCTAAATGGTGCAGAAAAAGAATTTATATTCTCAATTGCTTTTGATGGAATCAACACAAAAACTTTTGGAGGAACTACCTATTTAACTCATGCCCCTGTTGGAGGAAGTATGCCAGCAGCATCTTTTGGTATAAACGGTGGATGGGCAGGAATTAGAACAACTTCTGCTTTTGTAAATAAATTCCCGAGTTCTGGAAATGATGTTAGAGGAAATTTCTACACAACTGGACAAACTCTTGAAATTGCAAGTGTTGGTACTTTTACTGATGGTTATGCAATTCAAAAATTTAGAAATATTGATGTAAATGGAAATCCTGGTTCTGATGCTTCTGGCGATTTTGTTGACATTGATTTTCCAGTATTCAGATTAGCAGATGCTTATTTAATGTTAGCTGAATGTGAACTTAGAACTGGTGGAAGTGTTTCGCAAGCAACAGTTGATAATATAAACGACTTAAGAGTTAGAGCTTATGGTGACACTAGTGGAAATATATCAGCAGGTCAAATAAATTTAAATTTTATTTTAGACGAAAGAGCACGAGAGTTACATTGGGAAGGTCATAGAAGAACTGATTTAATTCGTTTTGGAAAATTTACAGGAAGTTCATATATATGGCCTTGGAAAGGTGGTGTAGCTACTGGCGCACCAACTTCAGCTTTTAGAAATTTATTTCCAATACCTTCTTCAGCTTTATCTACAAATCCTAACTTACAACAAAACCCTGGTTATTAATAAAAAATTATATAAAAATGAAAAATATAACAAAAACAATTTTTGCTTTTTTAGCAGTTTTAACAATTGCTTGTACTACAGATGACGTACAAGACAGACCAGTAATTGAGGGTATTGACGCACCTCAAATTACAGCACCAGAAAGTGGTGCAATATATGTTTTATCTCCAGGAAATGAAAGCTTACAAGCAGATAGATTTGTTTGGACTAAAGCAAATTATAATGGAGATGTAGTTATTAACTACACATTAGAAATTGATAATTCTGGTGGCGATTTTTCTGCTCCACAAACTTTAGGTGGTACAGTTGGTGATCTACAGTTGTCAGTTGATGAAGGTACTTTAAACCTAGCTTGTTTAAATTTGGGTGCAACTCCATTTGTTGCCAACAATTTTGATGTACGTATTGTTGCTGATGCAAATGGCTTTTCACCAATGGCTTCAAATGTAATTTCTATTACAGTTACTCCATCTGGTTGTTTAGGTCAGTATGCTGTAGGTGCTGGAATCCCATCTGCTGGATGGGGATGGGATTCTCCTTTAACTCTTAATTGCAACAATAATGTTCTAACAGCTAAAACTGATTTAATTAATGATACTTTTAGATTTTTTACAACTGAAGGAGATTGGAGCTCAGGAAGAAATTTCCCTTATTATCAAGATTTAGGATATGTTTTTTCATCTGTTTTAATAAATGCAGGAGATGGAGATAATAATTTTATGTTTACTGGAACTCCTAATTCTTATCGATTAAAAATTGATGAAAATAAAAAAACAATAACTGTTGCTAGAAGTACGGTAAGTTCAGGTTTCGAACCAACATCAACATGGTTAGTTGGAGCTGCAACTCCAGGAGGTTGGTCGTGGTCTGATGACAATGAAACGGAATTTCCTTTAATTTCAGACAATGTCTATGAAGTACCAGTAATACTTACTTCTGGAGAATCTTTCAGAGTCTTTTTAGGAAATGATGGTGGTGATAGTTGGGGATTAGGTGACAGAAATTATCCTTGGTATGTTAACCAAGGGTACACAATAAGCACTGAACTTGAAAATGCTTTAGATGGAGATAGTAACTTTAGATATACTGGACCTACTGGTATGAGATTATTAAAAATTGATGCAACAGCAAAAACAATTACCTTAAATTAATTGTTTAAATTTTAATTCAAATATGGGCTGTTTTTACAGCCCATATTAATATAAATAAATCGCTATGAATAAAAAAATACTCTTAATATTTGTTATTTTTATAACATCTCTATCAAATGCTCAAGTAACCATTACACCTTCAAGTTTTAATGTAACTGATCCAATAACTATTACAGTTAACTTAGCTCAAAGCAGTTGTAATTCAATACCAACTTCTTCGACCAAAGTTTACATGCATGCAGGAATAGGAGATGATACAAATGCCTTTGGATTTTCCGTAGTTGGAAACTGGGGACAAGATGACGGAATAGGATTAATGACCAATCAAGGTGGCGGAATTTGGAGCATAACAATTACACCAAGTACTTATTTTAATTTGAATACAACACAACAAACTAATGCTACTAAACTTGGTTTAGTTTTAAGAAATGCTGCAGGAAATCAAGAAATGAAAAAAGCACCTAGTTGTTCTGATTTTATTTTTAATGTGGGAACTTTTCAAGTTAATTTAACTTCTCCAACTAATAATAGTACAAGCATAATTACTTCTGGAGGAAATTTAAATATTACAGCTACTAATACAAGTGGAAATGCTTCCTATAATTTAATGGCTAACGGAGTTTCAATAAACACAAATGCTGCAACAGCAAACTATTCATTTAATCATACTAATATTACTGAAAATACTAACTATGAATTAGTAGTTACACAAAATTCAACCGTAATAAATAGGAACTTCAATATAATTGTAAACCCAACTACAATTACACAAGTAATACCTTCAGGCTTAGAAGATGGAATTAACTATAACTCATCAGATGCAACTAAAGCAACTTTAGTATTGGATGCACCAAATAAAGATTTTGTTTATGTTGCCGGTAGTTTTAACAATTGGCAACCCAATGCAACCTATGCCATGAAAAAAGATCCTAGTTCTACTAAATTTTGGTTAGAATTAACAGGATTAACTTCAGGTCAAACTGAAACTTATCAATATTGGGTAGTTGATCAAACTCCTATTGCAAATTCACCTTTATTGGTTAAAACTGCTGACCCATACTCTACTCTTGTTTTGTCTCCTTATGATGATCCTTATATTTCAGCTGCTTCATATCCAAATATGCCAACTTATCCAGCTGGACAAGAAAGAGAAGTTACAGTATTAAAAACAGGACAAACTGCTTACAATTGGCAAGTAACTAATTTTACTAAACCAAATAAAGATAACTTAGTAGTCTATGAAGTGTTGATTAGAGATTTTGATGCCAATAGGAATTTTCAAGATTTAATTAATAAAATTGACTATTTCAAGAACCTAAAAGTTAATGCTATTGAATTATTACCTGTCATGGAATTTGAAGGTAATGAAAGTTGGGGTTATAACACTTCTTTTCACATGGCATTGGATAAATTTTATGGAAATGGTGATAAATTAAAAGAATTTGTAGACTTATGCCATCAAAATAACATAGCTGTAATTCTTGATGTTGCCTTAAATCATGCTTTTGGAAGAAATCCAATGGTAAGAATGTGGATGAATGATCCAGATGGTGATGGTTGGGGAAGTCCAAGTTCAGAGAGTCCTTATTTTAACCAGGTGGCAACACATAGTTATAGCGTTGGAAATGATTTTAATCACCAACAAGCAAGAACAAAAAACTATGTAAAAAGAGTTGTTAAACAATGGATTCAAGAATATAAAATTGATGGATTTAGATGGGATTTAACCAAAGGATTTACTCAAAATGCCACAGGAAGTGATTCTCAAACAAATGCTTACCAACAAGACCGAGTTGATGTTTTAAAAGAATATGCTGATTATTCATGGTCACTTGATCCAACTCACATTGTAATTTTCGAACATTTAGGACAAGATAATGAAGAACAACAATGGGCTAATTATCGTTTAAATGAAGGGAAAGGAATCTTAATGTGGGGTGAATTATTTGAACCTTACAAGCAACTAGAACTAGGTTATACTTCCAATGCAAGTATTACAAGAATGGGACATGTTAGTAGAGGCTTTAATGGTAAAAGATTAATTGGATATCCAGAAAGTCATGATAAAGATAGATTAGTATATGAAGCCATAACTTATGGAAATAGTAGTGGAGCAAACCCAGTTAATGGAAATCTAACAAACTCAATAATGAGAATGTCTGCTATTGGAGCAACTAGTATTTTAATTCCTGGTCCAAAAATGATTTGGCACTTTGGTGCATTAGGAATGAATAATTCAATATATACTTGTTCAAACGGAACAGTAAACACAGAAACTGATACAACACCTGGAAATTGTAAATTAGATACAAAACCACAACCACAATGGACCAATAACTGGTTAACAGATCCAGTTAGAAGCGTTGTATATAATAATTGGGCAAAATTCATTGACTTTAAGAAAAACCTACCTGTTTTTAATGGTGACTACACCATTAGCCCTGATGGAAATAATTTTAAACAAAGAATATATGTTTATGACAATTCATTACCCTCTACAGAATTAAAAAACGTTGTAATATTAGCTAATTTTTCAGTAGATGCACTAGATGTAACTCCTAATTTCCCTTATATTGGAACATGGTACAATCTAATGGACAACTCTCCTTTGAATATTACAAGTACTTCTGCCGTTATCAACATTCCATCTGGTGGGTTTAGAATATATGGTAACCAACCTGCAATCTTAAAAGATGAAAACTTTAATTTTGATACTAGTTTCATAGTGTATCCAAATCCAGTTAGTGACTCATTTGCAGTTTCTATTAATACAAAAAAGATTGAAATTTATAATGTGGCAGGACAACTAGTAAAAACATTTACTAATAAATTTAGTGATGAATCATTATCGGTTTCAGATTTACAAAAAGGAGTTTATCTAGTTAAAGTAATTGATAACAACAATAATCAAGCAACTAAAAAATTCATCAAACAATAAAATAAATGTCGAGTTAGTTTATTTTAAACGCAAAACCTTCTAAGAAATTAGAGGGTTTTGTCTTTTTAAACACTTTTATAAATTAAAAAAGTCCAAACTTTCGTTTGAACTTTCTGTGCGGGTAATAGGACTCGAACCTACACGCCTTGCGGCACCAGATCCTAAGTCTGGCATGTCTACCAATTTCACCATACCCGCTAATATTGGTTTCTCGTATTATGAGGGTGCAAATATAAAAATAATTCTTATATATAAATTAAGAAATGTAAATTTTTTTACCATCTATTTTTTTGTATTTTTGACATTATCATTAAAACCTCAAAATGAACAACATAAAACAATACGTTCAAGAAAATAAAGAACGCTTTCTAAACGAATTAATCGAACTATTAAAAATTCCATCAGTAAGTGCAGATAGTGCTTATTCTCACGATGTTATTGCAACTGCTGACGTTGTTAAAGCAAGTCTAGAAAAAGCAGGATGCGACTTTGTAGAGATGTGCGAAACTCCTGGTTATCCTATCGTCTATGGAGAAAAAATAATCGACAAATCATTACCAACTGTTTTAGTTTATGGACACTATGACGTTCAACCACCAGATCCAATTGAATTATGGACTTCTCCTCCATTTGAACCTGTAATTAAAACTACAGATATTCATCCAGAAGGTGCCATTTTTGCTCGTGGTGCTTGTGATGACAAAGGTCAAATGTACATGCACGTAAAAGCATTCGAATACATGATTGCTAATGACTGTTTACCTTGTAACGTAAAATTTATGATTGAAGGTGAAGAAGAAGTGGGTTCAAAAAGCTTAAGTTGGTTCGTAGAACGCAATCAAGAAAAATTAGCAAATGATGTTATTTTAATTTCTGACACAGGAATGATTTCTAACCAACAACCATCAATTACAACTGGTTTACGTGGTTTAAGTTATGTTGAAGTGGAAGTTACTGGTCCAAATCGTGATTTACATTCAGGTTTATATGGTGGTGCAGTTGCGAATCCTATAAATATATTGACAAAAATGATTGCTTCTCTTCATGATGAAAACAATCACATTACAATTCCAGGTTTCTATGATAATGTTGAAGAATTATCATTAGAAGAAAGAGCCGAAATGGCAAAAGCCCCATTTTCATTAGAAAAATATAAAAAATCTATTGACATTGGAGACATTCATGGTGAAGCAGGATATACAACAAACGAAAGAAACTCAATTCGTCCTACATTAGATGTAAACGGAATTTGGGGTGGCTATACAGGTGAAGGTGCAAAAACAGTAATTGCAAGTAAAGCCTTTGCTAAAATTTCAATGCGATTAGTGCCAAACCAAGACTGGCAAGAAATCACTGAATTATTTAAAAAACATTTTGAAAGCATTGCTCCAAAAAGTGTAACCGTTTTAGTAAAACCTCATCACGGTGGACAAGGTTATGTAACACCAATTGACAGCATTGGGTACAAAGCTGCAAACATGGCTTATACAGAAACATTCGGAATTCCAGCAATTCCTGTTCGTTCAGGAGGAAGTATTCCTATTGTTGCCTTATTTGAAAAAGAATTAAAATCAAAAACAATCTTAATGGGCTTTGGTTTAGATTCAGATGCAATTCATTCACCAAACGAACATTTTGGAGTTTTTAATTACTTAAAAGGTATTGAAACAATTCCTTTGTTTTATAAATATTTTGTAGAACTTTCTAAATAAAACCAATCTGTCATTCTGAAATTGATTCAGAATCTAAAAATAAAATCCGTTTATTCTTTATTGAGTAAACGGTTTTTTTTTATTTGGGCGTTACCTTGTTGTTCAAACCCAAAGTAAAATGCAAAATAGTTTTACAACAAGGTCAGGCTATACGCACTCGCTTTTATTGTTTTAACAAACAATAAAGAGCTCAAACAATTGCTCTTATCCTTAACGCAGAATCGTTATTAAATACATTTATTTATATCTTATGGAAAAAAGAAATAATTATATAAAAAATAAATCGCATTTTCTTACAAAAATTAATTAGTAAATATTCGAAAAAAATTAACTTATATTTTAAAGAGTTCGTATTTATTGATGCTTTAGATTCCTTAAAATATATTTTTTACTTTATTAAATTGAAAATGATTTAACATTACATTTGCGATATACACTAATTATCATCAAATATGACAAAAAATTACGATTCCGTTGTAACTCGATTATTGAAGAGTTCAACAATTTCTTCTAAACAAGAAGTAACATCGTACAACACAAAAAAAAGAACCTATCTTTCTTTTTTAACTGTGTTTGTAATGTTGTTTTCTTTTGCTTTTTCTCAAGCTCAATCAATATCTAACTACGCTTTTAGCTCTGCTAACAATGCAAGTTTAGAAAACTTGACAACAGGTGCAACATCTATATTGACAGGAAATCAAGACGATGTAGCAACAACTATTCAAACAATTGGGTTTGATTTTTATTTTATGGGTAATAAATACACTCATTTTAGCGCAAACTCAAATGGTCAAATAAGACTTCATGCATCTGCAACTGAAACAGCAATTTCTGGGGGTGGAGTTTCATCTTATGTTGCTAATACAGTTACTCTTGCACCAATGGCAGGTGACAATGAAGTTAATGACGGTATAAAAATGAAATTGATAGGAACCGCACCAAATAGAAAATTGGTAGTAGAATGGACACAATTTTATGCACAATACAATAATATTACTAATGCTGGTAACATGCAGCTTTCATTAAATGAAACAAGCAATGTAATAGATTTCATTTACGGAGAAATTTACAACTCTACCACTTCAAGTCAATCAAGATCAATTTTTATCTCTTCTGGAAATACAGCTACAGCTTCTGGACATGTTTTAGTTGGAGCAATTCCAACTTTTACAGCCGCAACTACTCCTGTTACAAATGCATTTGCTGCAAGTACAGTTACTACAGGTGTTGCATCACCATTAATTGCTAATTTAGGATCATCAGCAAATGGAAGTAGATTAATTTATACTTTCACACCTTTTGTTGGAAATCCAAATCCACCTATAACATTTACAACCACAGCTGTTTCTCAAATTGCAACAACTGTAAATTGGGTTGATAATTCTACAAATGAAGGGTACTTCACAATTGGAAGATCAACTTCTGCAAGTGGGCCATTTATTATTGTTGGAAATGTAAATTCAACAACAGGTAATAGTATTGGTACATCATATGGCTATACCAATACAGGATTAGTTGAAAACACGACTTATTATTACGAAATAAAAGCTCAAAATGAAAGTGGAGGAAAATCTAGTGCACTAACGGGCTCAGAGATTACTTTATCAGCAGGAAATGTTTCAGCAATTGCAACTGGACTTTGGAGTGAAACCTCAACTTGGTCAACGGGTCTAGTACCTACAGCAACAGATAATGTAACTATTCCAACAGGTCTAATTGTAACACAAGACGTTACAGCAGCAGCTGCTTATTCATTATTAGTACAAGGAGATTTAATTTATACAGCAATTACAGCAAGAATACTTACTGTTACTACAAATACAACAGTAGCAATAGGTGGATCAATTAAATCCGCAGCAACAGGAACTGTTACAACACACTCTTTAGTTGTCGGTGGAAATTTGACAAATAACGGAACAATTGATTTTAGCACAAATACAAATACTGCAGGAGCAACTATTACTTTTAATACTGCTGGAAATGCAAACTTTACTTTAGGAACAACCTCTATTACCAATTTAAGAAATAGTGCAGGTATTACCCTAAACAAAGGAACAAACATAACTAATATTTTAACATTTAGCCCTGGCGGAACCTTAACGGTTCAAGGAGCAAATGCACTTGGTTTTATGGTAATTACTAATGGATTACTAAAATTAGATGGTACAAATACTTTTAATAATCCTTTATTTGCAACAAACGGTTATTCAATAGCTGCAACAGCTGGTTATTGGCAAAATAACCCTAATGCAACAGTTATTGGGCTAGGTGGGTCTCCAACTATTACAGGTTTATTTAGATTATCAAGTGGAACTTTTAATATTGGAACTGGAACTGGAAATTCAATGGGATTTGGCACCAACAGTACAATAATTATTGAAGGTGGTATAATAAATGCCGCTTCAAGATTTGGAACAACTGGATCAACTACTTTAATTAATTATACACAAACTGGTGGAGTTATTAATGTTAACCTTGTAGGAAACACAAGTACAACCCTTGCTTCATTTGACTTAGGTACAAATGCCGCTTCTGTTATTAACTTTACAGCTGGAACAGTAAATGTGGTTTTAACTAATACTGCAGCTTCTGGTCCAAGAGACGTAAGAGGAACAAGTGTTTTTACACCTAATTATGTTGGAAATGGTATGATAAACTTTGGTACTGCAACCTCAGGAGCAACTCCATTAACTTATTATGTTTCTGGTGCGGTACCTGCTTTTACCATAAGTACTACATCTGCAATTCACAATTTATCAGTTGCAGCTGCTAATACTCAATCTTTTGGAAATGTTACTATTCCAACTGGATCAACTTTTAATTTAAATGGATTTCAATTTATATTAAGAGGAACTAATGTAATAAATAATGGTACATTAACAGGAACAACTACTGGAAGTAGTCTTTACTTCTTTGCAGGAACTTCTCCACAATCTTATAGTGGGTCAGGAGTTTGTACTGCTGGTCTTTTATCACTATCTATTGACACTGGGGTAAATACATTTACAATAGACACAGCATCTTCAGGATTGAATCCTTTACGTGTGAATATGTTTTCTGGAAACATAATAAATAGTAATAAAATTACAATTGGGACTGGTCTTGCATTATCTACAGCCATTCAGACTGGCGCAACAGCTTCAACTAACCCTGGAGGTAGTTTTGATGTCTCTCCTACTTGGAATTTAGGAACTGGAACTCATACTTTGCTTTATTCACAAGAATCAGTAGCAAGAATTTCAGGATTTGAAGTAAATCCAACAAGAATTGTAAATGCATTATCTGTAGACAATACAAATGGTGTTACAATAACTGGTGGGGATTTAACAACAATTAACACTCTTGCACTAACAAATGGTATTGTATCAACAGGTGTAAACACATTAACTGTTGGAAACATAACAACTGTTGGAACATTAACAGGTGGTAGCGCTACTGCTTATGTAAATGGATCTTTATCAAGATCGATAGCCAATGCAAATGCTAATACTACTTATGTAACGTTTCCTATCGGAAAATCTGGCATTTATACACCTATTGCTTTAGCACCTGCTACTACTTCTATTGCTTTATTTAAAGCAGAATCGTTTGGAAGTAATACAGGTACTTCTGACGCTTCTATTATAGGACTTTCTACTACCAGAAGATTTCAAGCTTTACCAGTTTCAGGAACATTTACAGATATTAATGTTCGTTTAGCGGATGCATCTATTTCTTCAACTAATATTCCTGTACAAGCGCCAACTGCTGCTGGGTCATATAGTGCTGCTTTTGGTAGTGTTGCTACATATACAGCTGGAACACCAAATACAATTCAATCTAATTTTCCGGCAACTAGTGCAAACTATACTGGGTTTTTATCATTTGCTAATTCTAATGCATGTAGTGGAACTCCAGCTCCTGGAAATACAGTTGCTTCTTCAACAAGTATTTGTTTCGGAGAAAGTGTTACTTTAAGTTTACAAAATACAACAAATGGTTCTGGAGTAACTTATCAATGGAAATCTTCTTTAGATGGAACTACTTATTCTACTTTAGTAGGAGAAACAAATTCTACATTAACTGTTAGTCCAACTGAAGTTACATATTATATTTGCGATGTAACTTGTTCAACTGGTCCTTCTACTGGAACTTCAGTTGCAGTTCAGGTTACTTTTACAAATAGCATTACAGCTACAACACCTGGAACGAGATGTGGAACTGGGACTGTGGATTTAGTTGCAACACCAAACACTGGAGCTTCAGTTAATTGGTATGCTGCTCAAACAGGTGGTTCATTATTAGGTTCAGGAACAACATTTACTACACCAAGTATTACAGCTACAACAACTTATTACGCAAGTGCTAATACTGCTACACCAGGAAATGCTACAATTGGAACTGGTACTGCTCTAACAGGATCAACTTCTCAAAATAGCATCTTCTGTAATTATTGGGCTACTGGTTGGAGACAAATGGTATACACATCTGCAGAACTTTCTGCTGCTGGATTATCTGCTGGAAACATAACTTCGTTGACTTTTAATATAGCTTCATTACCTAATCCTGCAACTGTAAATAATTTTGCTATTCAATTAGGTTCTACAACTAATTCAACCTTAACAGCGTTTACTACAACAGGTTTAAGCAGCGCATTTGGACCAGTTAATTATACTCCTGTATTAGGATTGAATACAATTACTTTATCAACTCCTTATAATTGGGACGGTGTGTCAAATATTCTTATAGATATAAGAGAAGATGGTCAATATGCTAGTGCAAATAGTCAAACATATGTTACGACAACTGCAACTAACACAGTAGTACATGGATACGCTAGTGGAACTACACCTAATCCTGCATATTACACATCAAGTCCTACAGCTACTGCTAGCAACACAAGACCTAATGTTATTTTTAACGGCCAAGTTGCTTGTTCTTCTATAAGAGTACCTGTTATCGCTACGGTATCATCACCTCCAGCATTAACATTAAGTGCAGCAACAACTACTATTTGTGAATCAGACACTTCGACTTCTGTTACAATAACATCTGTAATAGGAGATTATAACACTTATGTTTGGTCTCCATCTACTGGAGTAACAGGTAATGAAACAACTGGTTGGACATTTAACCCAAGTGTTACAACTATGTACACATTAACAGCTACTCAAACAAGTGGTAGTTTATGTTCTACAACTGCAAACTTTACTGTTACTGTAAACCCAAGACCTTCTATAATGACTGTTGCTGACGCAACTGTTTGTGTAGATGCAATTCAAAGTTTAGTTTTATCTGGAGGTACAATTGGTGTTGAAGGAAAAGTAGGTTCAGGAACTTCTACAAACACGGCTTCTACACCTTTCAGAGGTTTTTACGGTGGCTCTAAAACTCAAGCTTTATATACAGCATCTGAATTAACCGCTTTAGGAATGGTTGCTGGACAAAACATCAATACTATAGGATATGTTGCTTTATCAGGAACTCCGTTAGTGTTGAATGATTTTACAATTAATGCAGGATTTGTAGCTAGTTCTACTTTAGGGTCTAGTTTTATTGCTGGAGCAACAAATGTGGTTTTAGCACCCGTAAACTATACTCCAACAACTGGAACAGGTAATTTAGATTTTACTTTATCAACACCATTAACTTGGGATGGAGTTTCTAATTTATTAATTGAGACTTGTTTTAATAATAACAATGGTGGTGGTGCTTCTGCAAATTCTATATCATTAGAATCTACAATTGTTGCTTCTGGTTTAAATTTATACCGCTCACAAGACAACACTGTAGATGTTTGTTCAAACACTGCAACTACTACATCAACAACTACAAGACCTAACCTTAGAATTTCTTCGATAGAATCAGCTAATACTACTTGGTCACCAGTTAATAATTTATATACTGATGCTGCTGCAACTTTAGCTTATGTGGCTAATTCTAATGCAACAACAGTTTATTTTAAATCTTCAACTGCTGCAGCTGCAACAACGTATACTATTACTTCTACAACTTCTCTAGGATGTTTTAGAACTACAACTGCAAATGTTACTGTTAATGCATTAACATCAAATAGTACTACAATATCAGCTTGTGACTCTTATACTTGGGCTGAAAACGGTATGACTTATACTGCAAGTGGAACATATACATCAGTTACTGGTTGTAATACAGAAACTTTAAATTTAACAATTACAACAGGTTCATCATTACCAAACGAAGTTGTATCAGCATGTGATACGTATACTTGGGCTGCTAATGGAACTGTTTACACAACTGGCGGAACTTATACTTCTACTACAAATTGTGTAACAAGAACTTTAAACTTAACAATTAATGCAAGTTCTACTTTACCAAATGAAGTTGTAGCAGCTTGTGATACTTATACTTGGGCTGCTAATGGAACTGTTTACACAACTGGTGGAACTTATACTTCTACTACAAACTGTGTAACAAGTACATTAGACTTAACAATCAATGCTTCACCAAGTAACGCAACTACGCAATCAGGTGATACATTATCTGCAACTGAAACTGGAGCAACATACCAATGGTTACTTTGTGATGGATCGTTTACTCCAATTAGTGGAGCAACATCTCAATCTTACTTAGTTACAGCTATTGGAAGTTATGCAGTTGATATAACTAAAAACGGTTGTACTGTTAGAAGTGCATGTGTTAACGTTACTGCTTTAGGTAATGCTACTTTTGATTTAACAAAATTAAGTTACTATCCTAACCCAGTTTTAGATATGTTTACTGTTCGTTATTCTGAAAACATTACTTCTATTGATGTATATGATTTAAGCGGAAGAAGAGTAAAAAATAGTACTTCAAACAATACTGAAGTTACACTTTACATGTCTGATTTAGCTGCTTCAGTTTATGTCGTAAAAGTCTTTACAGAAGGCAAATCGTCAGAATTTAAAATAGTTAAAAAATAAAACTTGAATAATGACTTTGTAAGAACATAGTCAAAATTAAATATTTTAAAATCCGTTTATTCTTCATTGAGTAAACGGATTTTTTTATTTGGGCGTTACCTTGTTGTTCAAACTTAAAGTAAAATTCAAAATAATTATACAACAAGGTCAGGCTATACGCACTCGCTTTTATTGTTTTGACAAACAATAAAGAGCTCAAACAATTGCTACTATCCTTAACGCAAAATCATTTTCAAGTGAAATTAAATGTTAAATTTTGACTCTACACTTGTAGAATCAAAATATTATTCTACATTTGTAGAGTTAATTCTAAAAACATAGAGCAAAATGCAATTATCAAACACAGAAGAACAACTAATGGAACACCTTTGGAAACTTGAAAAAGCTTTCATGAAAGATTTATTAGAAGCATATCCTGAACCAAAACCAGCTACAACAACAATTGCAACCTTATTAAAAAGAATGACGGATAAAAAATTTGTAGCTTATACTCTATTTGGAAACTCGAGAGAATATTATCCTTTGGTAAAAAAATCAGATTATTTCTCTAAACATGTAAATGGATTAATCAAAAACTTCTTTAACGATTCGGCCTCTCAGTTTGCTTCGTTTTTCACCAAAGCAACGAATTTATCTGAAAAAGAATTAGAAGAATTAAAAAAAATAATTGATGTAGAACTTCAAAAAAAGAAAAAATGATAAATTTCCTTTTAGAATCAACCGTTAGTTTAATTGCATTTTTAACATTCTATCATTTGTTTTTAGAACGCGAAAAGATGCATCAATTTAATCGATTTTACTTATTATTTTCAATCGTAATTTCTCTTATTATTCCTTTTATTTCTATCGAAATTATTCAAGAAATTGAGAATATTCCATTAGCAACAAATTTTCCAATATTTATTGATTCCGAAAATAATATTCCAATAAATGAAACTACAAACTACACTCCTATTCTATTATGGAGTTTATATATCATAATCTCTTTCGTTCTACTATTTAGATTTCTAAAAAACATTCTTTACTTCAAGAAAACAATTCAATCTAATGAAACTGTAAGCTATAAAAATGCCACTTTAGTTTTATTGAATCAAGAAACAATTCCGCATACATTTCTAAATTATATTTTTATAAACAAAGAATCATATAAAAATAGAACTATCGAAAATGAATTATACGATCACGAATTAACGCACGTAAATCAAAACCATAGTTATGATATTTTAGGAATAGAATTCTTGAAAATTATCTTTTGGTTTAATCCAGTGTTTTATATCTACAAAAAAGCTATCCAACTCAATCACGAATTTATTGCAGATGAGAAAGTTGTTAAAACACATAAAAACGTTTCATTTTATCAATCTTTATTGTTGAATACAAATGGAAACGCAACCTATTACTTGGCCAGTAATTTGAATTATTTAATCACTAAAAAACGTCTTATTATGATGACAAAAACCACTTCCAAATTTTCTGGTTTTATAAAAAAAGCTGGAATCATTCCATTATTGACTTTAATGATTTATTTTCTTTGTACGGATTTAGTTGCACAAGAAAAAAAACAACCTGATTCTAATTTACTTAATAAAGAATTAGATTCTTATTACGATGACACGAGAGTAATTATCAAAGATAAAGATGGGAAAATCATCACAGATAAAAAATATTCTGAATTATCTGAAGAAGAAAAAATGCAAGTTCCTCCACCACCACCAAAACCTGAAAAGTTAGTAGTTTCTGAAACTCAATTTAAAGATTTTAAAAACCAAACAAAATATGCCATTTGGATTGATGGAAAACACGTAAATAACTCTGAATTAAATAAATATAATTCTTCAGACTTTGTGTATTTTAACAACAGTCATGTTTATAAAAATGCAAGAAGCAAAAAATTTCCTCAAGAAAATCAGGCTAGTTTATATACTGAAAAAGGATTCTCAGAAGCATTTGAAATGCAAAACGACAAAATGGGTGGAACAATTGAAATTAGTGAAAATAAAATTAATTTATATCCTAAAATTGAAAAAGTTAAAAAAATAGAAGTAGCTAAAGACACTAATAAAGTTGGTTATATTTCTTCAAATGAAAAATTAGACTCAGAAAACATAAAAGTGAAACCTGCAACTTTAGATGAAACAGAAAAAGCTAATATTTTAAAAGTAGACAAGCTTAGTGATTTTGACACAAAAGACAAAAAAGAAGGTTATATTTATATGAATAATGCTACTTACTTTTTTTCCAAAAACGATAAGGGTGAAATAGAATACTTTAACCGTTGGGGAAATCGAGTAAACGAAAAAGGAGAAAAATTAGCTGAAACAAATAATAAAAAATAAATTCTTATAAACAAACTTAACTGGTTTTTGAAATCTTTTAGTTTTAGAATTTAAATCCGTTTATTCTTCATTGTGTAAACGGATTTTCTATTTCCAAAAAACTAATTATCAACAATTTACAACATCTCGTAACTTTTGGCGTTAAATTTGTACTAATCATTATCAATCAAATCAAAAATCAATCCTTATGTTAAAACGTTTTTTTATTCTTTGCTCTGGTGTCGATAAAGACATTGTTCAAAATTGTTCTGATGGAGAACAAAACAAATATGCCGGAATTGGAGCCACTGTTTTCTTTACAGCAGTTATGGCTTTCATAGCTGGTTCTTATGCGCTTTACACTGTTTTTGACGACTATTATGTTGCTGTTTTCTTTGGTTTAATTTGGGGCTCACTAATCTTCAATTTAGACAGATTTATCGTTTCAACAATCAAGAAACGTGATAATTTTATGGATGAATTTATTCAGGCAACTCCACGAATTATATTAGCTGTTATTATTGCTATTGTAATTTCAAAACCTTTAGAAATCAAAATATTTGAAAAGGAAATTAACACGGTTTTATTGAAAGAAAAAAATGCTATGATGTTGGCCAACAAAAAAGAAGTTGCCAATTATTTTCAAACGGATTTAGACAAAAACAAAGCTCAAATTGATAGTTTAAAATCAGACATATCTAAAAAAGAAAAAGAAGTTAACGATTTATATACAGTTTACATTACAGAAGCTGAAGGAACTGCAGGAACAAAAAAATTAGGAAAAGGTCCTGTTTACAAAGAAAAAAGGGATAAACATGATGCTGGTTTACAAGATTTAGCGGCTTTAAAAACAACTAATCAAGCAAAAATTACTGATTTAGAAGCTAAAGCAAAATTACTTCAAGTAGATTTGGATAAAAAGATAACAGAAACGCAACCAATCATTGATGGTTTTGATGGTTTAATGGCAAGAATAAATGCTTTAGACAAATTACCATGGTTGCCTTCGTTTTTTATAATGTTGCTGTTTTTAGCTATTGAAACGTCTCCTATTATTGCAAAATTATTATCTCCAAGAGGTGAATATGATTTCAAGCAAGAAGACAAAGAAATGGGAATCATAAATGTCTTAGCTCAGAACAAATACCAAAGCGAATTGCAAAAGAAAACCGATGCTGAAATTTATGATAAGGTTTACGCTGATATTAAAGACGACAAAGAACTTTATAATTACAAGAAAAAAGGTGCAATGGAATTGCTAAAACTTCAAGCTGATGGTTTTGTAGACAAACAGAAAAAAAGTATGTGATTTATATTACATAAAATTTTATAGTTGTTTGAAGGATAATATTTTATATATTTGATATTCAAATAACTATTTTATGAAAACAAAACTACTTCTTCTATTATTTGTAACTTCTTTTGCTTTTTCACAAGCAGTTCAAATTACTCCCTATAATAGTTCTGTTCCTATGCAGGATTTAGTCAACAATGTGTTTATAAATACCAATTGTGCTATTGCAACAAATGTTCAAAGTCAAGGAGTTTGTGGAATTGGGATATTTACTAATACAAATCCGAATTTTCCTTTTCAGAACGGATTAGTTTTAAGAAATGGTAATGCTTCTTTTTCTTCAGGTCAATATACTAGTGCTAATACCTCATCTATTTGTTCAAATCTTGGAGATGTTGATTTATTAGCAATTAGTCAAGCTAATGGAAATACAGGAAGTATTAATGATGTTACTTATCTAAAATTCGATTTTATTGCTCAAACTAATGCTTTTAATTTCAATTTCGTATTTTCATCAAATGAATATGGTTTATATCAATGTTCCTTTGCTGATGTTTTTGCTTTTATTTTAACCGATTTAACAACAGGAATAAGTCAAAACTTAGCTGTTATTCCAGGAACAACAACTCCTGTTTCTGTCACTAACATTAGAGACGTAGCATACAATGCTAGCTGCAGTTCTGTTAATCCAATATTTTTTGACACCTATACTCTAAATCAACCAGCTACTTCAACGGTTATGAATATGAAAGGCTATACTGTTCCAATGTCAGTTTACGCTAATATAGTTCCAAATAATCCATATTCAATTAAGATGGTTATTGGAGACTACAATGACACTGCTTTTGATTCTGCTGTTTTTATTGAAGGTGGTAGTTTTAATGCTGGTAATGTTATGTGTAACAATGATTTAATAAATATGATTTCCTTTTTAGATTCGAATAATAATGGAACAAAAGATGCTGGAGAACCAAATTTTTCTTTAGGAAGTTTTGTGCATGAATTAAATAACAATGGAAATCCAATGCAACTATTTTCTCCTTTTGGAAACAGTTATTTATTTCCTATTAATTATTCAGATACACATGATTTAAGCTATCAAATTGATTCAAATTATGCTGGTTTTTACACAACTTCTACAACATATAATGACTTTTTAATAGCTCAAAATAGTGGAATTACTACTTATTATTTTCCTATCGTAAATACTGTTCCTTATAGTGATGTTGCTGTTGCTATCTCACCAAATGTTAGTGCAGTTCCTGGTTTTACACAAATAAATACCGTTTCATATACAAATTCTGGAACAACTGCTGCAAATGGAACGATTACTTTAAATCATTCATCAAATGTGTCTATTTTAAGTGTTTCAGAATCTGGAGCAATTTCAACTGCAACTGGATTTACTTTCGATTACACCAATTTATTACCTCTAGAAACAAGAACAATTGATGTTATATATAGTATTCCTACAATTCCAACTGTTAATTTGGGAGATATGGTTACAACTGATGTTTCTATAACTTCTAGTTCAACTGAAATTAATTCTAACAATAATATTTTTCAATTGAATGAAGTTATTGTTGGTTCTTATGACCCAAACGATATTATGGAATCTCATGGTGAATTAATTGAAGTATCTGAATTTGATTCTTCAGATTATTTATATTACACAATACGTTTTCAGAATACTGGAACTGCAAATGCGAATAAAATAAGAATTAAAGATATTTTACCTGCTGGATTAAATAAAGAAAGTATTGTGATGGTAAATGCAAGTCATGATTACACTTTAACAAGGTCAAACAATGAATTAGAATGGTTTTTTAATAATATATTTCTAGTTCCACAAATAGTAAGTGATGAATTAAGTCAAGGTTTTGTAACTTTTAAAATTAAACCAACTGCTGGTTTTACAACTGGAACAACAATTGATAATTCAGCTGAAATTTATTTTGACTTTAATCCTGCAATTATTACTAATACTTTTCAAACTCAATTTGTAAATGCTTTAAATGTTGAAAACAAAACTTTATCAAATTTTGTGATTTATCCAAATCCTACAAATGACATACTAAATATTCAAAATAGAGAGAATTCAATTATCACTAAAGTAAATGTGATTGATTTATTAGGTAAAACTATTTTTACTTCTAAATATGAAATTTCAAATGTAACTGTTGATTTATCAAACTTAAATTCAGGAATTTATTTTGTTGAAATTTATTCTAATGATTTAAAAACGGTTCAAAAAGTAATTAAGAAATAAGTCATAATTCATATCAAACAAAAAACCCGATAACTAAAATTATCGGGTTTTTTTATATCTTTTTATACAGTCTACATGTGGCTCAAAACCTCTTTTTTTAAGGCATCATATTCTCCTTGCATAATTAATCCATTATCAAGTAAACGTTTATAATTTTGAAGCTTTTCAAACAATTCGTCTTGAGATAATTCGCTTAGTTTTTTTTCTGATGCAGTAGTAGTTGCTGGTTCTTCATACGTTTCATAAGTTGGTGTTTCTTGAGCAACAGGTACGATTTCAGCAAAATGAGTCACTTCTTCTGCGACTACATCTTCAACAACATCTTCTTGTTCAATAACTGGTGTTTCTAGTGTTTCCGTATTTGAATTGTTTATTGATGAATTTTTTAAAGCATCTAATTGTTCTTTTGCGAAAGTATAAAGTTTACGTGCTTGATTTTTTGGCAAATAATCAATATTCAACGTCAAGTCTGATTTTGTATTGAATGTAAAATCTGAACCTAATAATCCTTCTTTTACGAACGTTCCGGCAATATCATCCCAATCATAGTCAATGAATTCCATTGATAAGCCTAAATTCTTAGGTTTACAGATAATAATTCTCTTATTAGTAACCACAACACTATCAGGAAAAACAGTAATCGCAGGTTTTTTTTGAACTGCAATATAACCTACCTCTTCATTAGTCATTAAAAGATTTTCTAATTTTGAAGTAATTTTCTCAATCGCTTTTGGATCTTGGTCTTCGTTCAATATTTTCTTTAAATTATCTAGCATCATATCTTAATTTGTAAAGCAAAAGTATCTCTATTTTTTTACATTTTTATATTCACCTAACACTTTTAATAAAAAAAACCGAATAATTATTTACAATCAAACGGTTTAATGGGTATTTAAGGTATTAAAGATTATCTAAAAGAAGCTCTAGGTCCGGTTGAACCAAAAGCTGCAGCCATTCTTGAAACTTGACCACTAGAAAACATATACATTCCTCTATCATCTGTATAATCCATATAATTCATATACATTTCTAAAGGTTGTCCAGAACAGGTACTTCTATGACCAACCGCAGGAACACCTGAATTTGCATCATTATGAGTAGGAGTATCTGAAACTAAGTCGCTTCCACAAGTAGTATCTCCCCAAATATGACGTAAATTCATCCAATGTCCAACTTCATGAGTTGCAGTTCTTCCTAAATTAAATGGAAATGCAGCCGTTCCGTTTGTTCCAGTATATTTTGAATCTACAACAACACCATCCGTAGCAGAAGCACCACCTGGAAACTGAGCATATCCTAAAATTCCACCTCCAATAGTACAAACCCAGTAGTTTAATTTTGTAGTTGGAGAAGTTGGGTTAAGACCTCCTTGACTAGATTTTTTCATCGCGTCATTAGTTCCCCATGAAGTTTTTGTAGTTGATTTTCTGTAAACAGCATCTAAAACAAATCTAACATTTATAGCACCTCTTACGCTATTATAAGGATTGCTTGAATTATAATCCGTGTTTGTTCCAGTAAAATCTTTATTTAATACATCAATCTGTGATTGTAATTGTGCTTGAGAAATGTTTTCTGCACTAGTTCTATATAAAACATTAAATACAACAGGAATTTCTAAAACCCCATTTACAATTCTGTTTTCCTTTATAAACTTCTCTGCTTCGATCTCAAATTGCGCCATACGTTCAGCTAATTTTGGATCATTTTGTAATTGCTTCTCAAGTATTTCGTGAGAAGCACATCCTCTATGGGCATTTGCATCTTCAGTAACTACAGCATTAGTGTTTTCGTCGTTGCTACAAGAAAAAAGAACTACTAATGCAAGTGCCGATAAAATAATTTTTTTCATAATTAAAAATTTGGTTAGGTTAGTATTTTAATTATGCAATCTTATAACTAAATTTTTGATTATATAATACTAATATTAAAATAAAACTGTTGTATGTTAATTATTTTTATCATAATATTGCGGATTTGTTAGTTTCTTTAAAAGAAAAACATAACAACTAATTTTCTACATGTTCAATTTCAGTTTTAATTTTTTTAGTCAAGCTACTAAATACCAATTCGTACGAATGGTTTATTAAATGTATAACTTTTTCATCTGGAACATCTTGATTAATTGTGACGGTATTCCAATGCACTTTACTCATGTGAAACCCAGGATTTATACCTTCAAATTTTTCTCTTAAATCTAAAGCCACCTTTGGATCACATTTTAAATTTATAGCTGGAATTTCTTTTTCCCAATTGGATAACGAAGTTAAGGCAAACATTTTTCCTCCAACTTTAAAAACCAAAGTATCTTCATCAAAGGGAAAGTGTTCAGTTACTCCTTTTTTGGATAAACAAAATTCGTAAAGTTGTTGGATGTTCATAATAGATTATTGAATATAAATTAAACTGATTGCCCAAAAGTTAACAAAGTTCCATTTGGATCAATGATTGCAAACTCCTTTTGATTCCATGGTTTTGTTTCTAATGTTCCGTTTGGATAAATTTCTACTTCTAATTTTTGTAATTTTTGATAATAGTTTTCAATGTCAGAATCTATTCGTAGATAAATCATAAAATCTGATTTTTCTGGAATTAATGTTGGAAAGGAAAAGAAGTGAATTTCAATAGTATCACAACTCAAAAGTATATAATCTCCATAATCTGAAAGCAATGAAAAACCCATTTGATTAACATAAAAATCAATCGTTTTCTGCTTATCAATAAAAGGCAATTTTGGAATTACTTTTGTTAACATAATCTATACAATATTGGTTTACTTGGACTTGCATCATTTTCAAACGAAGCGAATTGTAGATTTAATAAATACTTACCATCATTTACATTTTCGTCAATGTAAATTAGCTCAGTTATAGTGCAATCCATTCTTACATCATCATTCAAATTATTGACGTCTTTTACATTCCAAAATGCTTTGTGAGCCATTAATTTCCCTTCATCATGTTCTTTGTCTACACTTGGCAAATCAATTAATAAATGCTGAATTCCTTTTTCTCTAATAAAAATTGCAACTTCTTCAGCTAAATAAGGTGGATTGGTGTTAGAATATTTTAAATGTTTTTTACTTTCAGAATTTGGAAGGGTTCTGATGATGATTGCTTCAGAAAAATTTCCGTTTAAAGCTTTTTCAACTTGAACTTTGGTGATGATTAAATCTTCTCCTATTTTTTCTGGTTGAACCGAAATGACATCAGCTAAAAAGAAAAACTGCTTCAAACATTGATTAATGCTATAAAAATCTCTTGTAATATGTCCTAAACATTCTGTATGCGTTCCATGTGCATGAGGATTAAAGAAAATATTATTGAAATTGGTAGATGATTTTCCTTCAGAAACTTTACCTATCCAATCGTCCATTTTTACAGGTTCAATTTCTGGTTTTCCTTGATACCATGCAATTGGATTTTCATCGTTGTTGGTTAATGGAATTGATATATCAATTGGTTTTGATAGGTCGATTGTGTATTTATTGTCAATAATAGCTTTCATTTTAACGCAAAGTTTTTAAAGTCTTTCGCAAAGTTTACAAAGCTATTTCTAATACTTTGCGAAAACCTTTGTGTTCTTTGCGTTTAAACTAATCCAAATTTACTAAAAACAAATCACTTGCAATTCCATCACATAAAAATTTTCCCTTTTTAGTCGTTTTTAGAATATTATTTTCGATTTCCAACAAACCATCATTAATAAATCGTTGACTTTGTATATTCAAATAATTTAGAAATTCTTGTCCGAATTCTGATTCAATACGTCCTAAAGAAACACCCCAAATTGTTCGTAAACCTGTCATTACATATTCATTATAACTGTCTTCCCTAGTTAGTTTTTCTGAAGTTAAAGGCAATTTGTTATCTTGAATAGATTTGATATATAATGTGTTATTGGCAACATTCCAACTTCTTGAAGTTCCATTAAAACTATGTGCTGAAGGACCAATTCCAATATATTTTTTTCCTAACCAATAACTCGAATTGTTTTTTGAAAAATAATTCTCCTTTCCAAAATTGGATAATTCGTAATGAATGAATCCTTTTTCTTGAAGGGTTTCGACTAAAATATGAAAATGTTCTTGAGCAACTTCATCTTTTGGTGCTGAGATGATTCCTTTTTTGATGAAAGTATCTAAAGCTGTTTTGGGTTCAACCGTTAAAGCATAACTCGAAATATGTGGAATATTAAAAGAAAGTGCTTTTTCAATGTTTTGCTTCCATTTATCATTACTCATTCCTGGAATTCCGTAAATTAAATCTAAAGAAATATTATCGAAGTATTTTGTTGCAATTTCTAAACAATTTGAAGCTTCATTAGAATTATGAGCGCGATTCATCATCTTTAAATCATCTTCAAAGAAAGATTGAATTCCTATGGAAAGTCGATTAACTCGATTATTAGATAATTCGATTATTCGTTCTTCTGTTAAATCATCTGGATTTGCTTCAACCGTAATTTCTGGATTTTCTGCTATGTTGAAATGTTTGTAAACTTCATCAATCAAAAATCTCAAATCTGCAATCTCCAATATACTCGGAGTTCCACCACCAAAATAAATGGTTTCAATACTTTCATTTTCAGCTTCATTTTTACGTAAAGCAATTTCTTTAGCTAATGCCAAAATCATTTCGTCTTTCTTCTTTAAACTAGTAGAAAAATGAAAGTCGCAATAATGACATGCTTGCTTGCAAAAAGGGATATGTATGTAGATACCTGACATAAAAAAAGCAAGTTAAACTTGCTTTATTAAATTAGTAATTAGAATATACTGTTTTAAAAGTTCCATTAGTAACTTGTGTCTGATTACTATTTACTGGATTTGTTGCGGTAAAACTAAAAGTTCCTGCTAAAACTGTAAGTTGAGATCCTACTGTTTTCTCAGTAATTGTCAAAGTTCCTGAACAATTATAATCATCATGATAATCTGTTGCAGTATTATAAACTGATAAAATAGCTTTATTATTAGTTGAATTTGACGTAAAAGTATAAGTGCTTGCTGTTGTATTGTTCTGATTTACAATTATTGCAATATTATTTTTATCCGAATTATAGAAATTTAATCTAATGTCTGAACCTGGGAAAAATCCTCCTTCTTGGTCTTCGCTTGAACTATACCAATCAACATTATCAATTTTAGTTCCCATTTTCAATCCTGAAATCGATGGAATAATTACTGTATATTTTACCAGAAAACTTCCAGAAATATTTACATAGGGAGATGATAAATCATGTTCATCTTCATAAATTTTACCTGAAAAATTTACTTCAATAGTTTTATTTGTTTCATCAAAATTGACCATTTCAAAATTAAATGATTCCTGAGAGTAATATGCTTGAGAATATCTAGATGGTATAGAAAAGTCAGATGAATAAGTACTAGCGCTTCCTAAATTTCCTTGTGCATTAAATTCAAATTGCAAACTTTTTCCTTGAGAAGTAGAAGCAGTTACAGCTAAACTATTTTCACTTCTAAAAGCTTGCCAAGATGTTACTGACAATACTTCATTATCGTCTGTATAATTAAAATATTCTGTTGCTGATTGTGGATCGTTGTCACTATCAGATGAACAAGAAAAAACTGAAATGGTTAATGCAATAAAAAGAATTAATTTTAAATGTTTCATATATGTATATATTTATTTTTATCAAATATATATTATTTTTTAACTCTATTCTCATTTTGTTTTACAAAAGCATCCCAACCCGTATAACTTTTTTCTCCAACGGTTTTTCCTGAATTGAAAAAGTGACAAACGGCTGCTGCTAATCCATCAGTTGAATCTAGATTTTTGGGTAAGGTTTTTAAACCTAATAATTGTTGGAGCATTTTGGCTACTTGTTCTTTGCTGGCATTTCCGCTTCCGGTGATGGCCATTTTTATTTTTTTAGGTTCGTATTCTGTAATGGGAATATCTCTTGAAAGTCCAGCTGCCATAGCAACTCCTTGTGCTCTTCCTAACTTTAACATGGATTGCACGTTTTTACCAAAAAAGGGTGCTTCAATGGCAATTTCATCTGGATGATAGGTTTCTATTAGTTCAATTGTTCGTTCAAAAATGATTTTTAATTTTTGATAATGGTTGTCGTATTTGGACAATTGCAATTCATTTAGTTGCAAAAATTCCATTTTTTTGTTGACTATTTTTATCAATCCAAATCCCATGATGGTTGTTCCTGGATCAATTCCTAATATGATTCTTTCGTTTGACACTTTTTCTATTTCACAGAGTTACACAAAGAAAGCACAAAGTTTCACAGAGTTTTCTTTTCTTTGCAGCAATGATTGCTATTTCTCACAAAGCTAAACAATTCTTTTTGGTTACTGTCAAACTTTTGATTGTAAGTGGAGCAATTTATTATATCTATTGGCATTTTAATGGTGATAAGAAAGTTGATTTCAATCAGATAAAAGGTTACTTGGATTTAAAAACTCTTTTAATTTTAACTGCTTTTTCAAGTGTGAATTGGATTTTAGAAATTTTTAAATGGAGGCATTTGGTTTCATCATTCAAAGAAATTTCATTTATTGAAGCCATGGAACAAAGTTTAGGTTCCTTAACTGCATCAATTTTTACTCCAAACCGAATTGGTGAGTATGGTGCTAAAGTTTTATATTTTCCTAAAGAAAACACTAAACAAATTGTGCTTTTAAATTTTATTGGCAATAGTAGTCAAATGTTTGTCACAACGGTTTTTGGTTTAATTGGGATTTTAATTAGCGACTTTAAGTTTGAAGTTTTTAATTGGTTTTTGGTTTTTGCAGTGATTGTAATTATTTGTTTACCATTGTTATATTTCTTCAGAAATGTTGAAGTTTTTGGGTTTTCTATTCGAAAAATAATTTCATTCTCATTTGATTTTCATCTAAATAATCTTAGATTTTCAATTGTTCGTTATTTAGTATTCTCTTTACAATTTTTGTTTCTATTATTGCTTTTTGACATAAATCTTGACTTTACAACTGCAATTGGAACTATATTTACCATGTATTTTTTAGCTTCTATAATTCCGACTATTCATTTTTTGGATGTTGCCATAAAAGGAAGTGTTGCTTTGTTTTTATTTGGACAACTAGGAATTGATGACTGGAAAATTGCTGCGATTATTTCTATTATGTGGATTTTTAATTTGGTTATACCTTTGCTATTTGGAAGTATTTTTGTTCTTAACTATAAACCATTGAGAAAATGATTTTAATTGGATTTTATACTATTCTATTTATTTATGTGCTTTTTATAGGTGCATTTATTTATGGATTTGGTAAGATGAAGTCTAAAAATCAAATGAATGTAAATCCAAAAACAAGTTTTTCTATTGTTGTGCCTTTTAGAAATGAAGCTGAAAATTTACCTCAACTTTTGCATTCAATTTCGTTGTTGGATTATCCGACAGAATTGGTTGAAGTTATTTTGGTTGATGACGAGTCTGAAGAGGAATTTAGAATTCATAATTTAGAATTTAGAATTCAGATAATTAAGAATATTCGAAAAACTAATTCACCTAAGAAAGATGCTATAAATACAGCGATTGTAGTTGCAAAAAATGATTGGATCATTACAACTGATGCAGATTGTTTGGTGCAAAATGATTGGTTGAAATCTATTGATAATTTCATTCAAACTGAAAATAAAAAAATGGTTGCTGCTGGAGTTTCCTATTTACCAAAGAAAGGATTTCTACATCAATTTCAGAATTTGGATTTTTTGAGTTTACAAGGTGTCACGATTGGAAGTTTTGGAATTGAGAAACCGTTTATGTGCAATGGTGCTAATTTTGCTTATGAAAAAGCATTTTTCAAAGATCTAAATGGCTTTGAAGGAAACTCAGAAATTGCAAGTGGTGATGATGTTTTTCTATTGCAAAAAGCGTTACAATTTGATTCTAAAAATGTTGGATTTTGCACCAATAAAGAAAGTATTGTTGCTACAAAAAGTGTTTTGAGTTGGAAGGAATTGTTTTTTCAGCGTGTTCGTTGGGCAAGTAAATCGAGTGCTTATGTGGATTGGTTTTCTAAGAGTTTAGCACTTGTGGTTTTCTTAACGAATTTGTTTTTTGTTGTAAGTTGCATGTTGTGGGTTGTAGGTTTATTTCGTTATGAAAATCTGCTTTTTTATTTTGGAATTAAGTTTTTGGTGGATTTTATTATGATAATGAAATCGGCTAACTATTTTAATCAACGTATTCGATATGTTTTGATTTGTAGTTTGGTTTATCCCTTTTTTACTAGTGCTGTTGCTTTGTATTCTTTGTTTGGAAAGTATTCTTGGAAAGGAAGAAGTTTTAGAAAATAGTTATCTGTTGTCTAAAATAGCCCTGATAAGAATGGAAAGACTTTTGTGAAAGAGTGCTATTTTTTGTTGTTATAAAAAAGCGACCTAAGAAGCTCTTTTTATGACTTACAAAAAAAGTATTGTTTGCAAAAGCTTGTAATGGATAGCAGGAAATAGCTTCAAAAAAAAACTACTTTTTCTTAATAATTACAGGTAAAATAAATTGGGTTTTGACTTTTACTCCTCTTTTACTTGCCGGCTCAATGGGTGGAAAATTGGCTAATTTATTTTGAATTATACTGTCAATTTCTTTGATATCATATTCTAAACTGTCTTTTGAATGTTGGGTTTCAAAAACGGTTGTTCTATCAGGAAAAACGGTTACTTTTACTTGAATAGTGTCGATATTTGGGTAAAGCATTTGAATGGAATCAACACTGATTTTTTGCTGAATTTCTTGTGACAAATACTTGAAAAAACATTGCTTTTGGGCTTCTTTATTTTGCATGGTATCGCAAGCGTAAACCGATGGATATTCGTCCACTTCGCTCCAATTTATTTTTTGAAGTTCTTGTTGCAATAATTCGGTTTCATCTGGTACTTTTTTATCAAAAAGCTGACAGGAAACTATAAAAAAGAATAAAAATGTGATTCCGATGTTTTTCAAATCTTTTTTTTGTAAAAATACTATCTTTTTTTTATTGCATGTGTAATTCTTGCTTTAATTGAGAAATTCTTTTGGTTATATAATCTGTTTTTGAAGAATGAGCTTTTGGAAATTGTTTTAAAAATCGTTCAAATACTGGTAACACTTTTTTCTTATTGACTTCTTTATAGTCTGTAATGACACATATTTGATAATAAGCCTCTTCGTTTTCTCTGTTCTCATTAAATGCTTTATTATAAAACTTTAAAGCGAAATCTAATTGAATATTTCTCTGATAATAAACAGCCTTGTAGAAGTATTCACTTTCAAAAGTAACTTGTTTTAATTCAATGGTTTTATCTAAATCGTTTTGTGCTTTTTTAAAGTCATTTAAATTACCAAAACACAAAGCCCTTTCAAAATAATAATTAGAATCTTCTGGGTTTAATTCTAATAAATGATCATATATTTCTATTGCTTTTTTATAATTATTTAGCTTAAAATAAGCTTTTGCAATGTCTTTATAAATAAATTCATCGTCTTGATTTAATTTTAATAACCTTTCATAATCCATAATTGCATTTGAATAATCATTAAGAATATAATATAGCTGAGCTCTTAATTTTAGCATATCGATATCATCTGAATTTTGCTTGATGAATCTGTTGCAAATTTTTATTCCTTCTTCTTCTTGTTTAATTTGCGAATAAAAATAAGCTAATTTATAATTGCTTTTATGGTAAGTTGAATCTATATCACTAGCTAATTTATAATTTTTAAATGCTTTTCCGGGTTCGTTTAGTTTTTCAAATGAAAGTCCTAAATAATATAGAAAAATGGGATTACTTTTTTGATTTTGAACCAATTTATCAAATACAATTTGTGCTTTATCATACTTTGAAACCTCTAAAAGTAGTAATCCAAAATCAAAATTTACTGGAATAGAAGTTGAATCTAACCTAATATAATTTTGATAGTATTTTAGAGCTTCATTTTTGTTTCCTTTGGCTTCAAAAACTTTGGCAATTTTATAATTCTTACTATTTTCTGAAGCTAATTTATAAGTGTTTATAGCTTCATTGTATTTTCCTATTGCAACTAAACTATCGCCCAAAATTATGTTTTGAGCATAACTTTGAAGCGATAGTATAAATAGTACTAAAATATATTTCATCGAAAATTACTTTTTAGCAGGCTCAATTGTTGGAGGTGGTGGTGGCGCAATTCTGAACATAATAGGCTGAGCATAAGAAACTTTTACAGCTTTACCTTTATACATTCCAGGTTTAAATTTTGGTAATAATTTTATTATTCGAATAGCCTCCTCGTCTAATAATTTTCCATTTTCAGTCCCTAATACTTTATCAATACTAACGTTTCCATTTGTATCAATAATAAACACAACAACAACTCTTCCCTCATTGTTTTTATCGAGAGCTACTTTTGGATATTGAAAATTTGTTCTAATATGCTCATTCATAGCATTCATAAAACATTCTTTTGCTTCTTTACCTTTGTTTGTCGAACAACCTTCAAATTGTGGAATTTCATCTATAACAGCAAAAGGAATTTCATTGGTTTCCTTAACTGTCTTACTGTTTTTCTCTTGAGCGATTGCAGTTGTTGAAAACAACATAAGTGACACTACTGTCATAGGAACAACTACTAAATACTTGATCATTCCTGCTTTTTTGGATTTTGATTTTTGTAACATAACTAAACGTTTTTTGATTAATGATTGATTGTAAAAATTATTGGTTAATGAAATGGAATTCACTTCAAAAATTTGACATATAAGCGTTTCATAATAACTGCTTTTATTTTCGGAAACACTGTTAGAATCAGCTTCAAATTCATGTATTTCAACAATTCTTTTTTGATAGATGTAAATTATTGGGTTGAACCAAAACACGATCTTCAATATTTCTAAAAACAATAAATCTAAAGAGTGTAATTGTTTTTGATGTACTTTTTCATGTTTTATTATTGCACTTAAATTCTGGTTTTCCTTACCTATGAATATATAATTTAAAAAAGAAAATGCTTGATTTGAATTTTCAATTCTATACACTTTAGCTTTTTCTAAAACTTCAATAGTTGCTTGTTGTTTTACTTTTAAAATTTTAACTAATTTGACTATAAAAAATGTCAGAAATAGTAAAAATCCAATTCCGTAAATAAAATTTAAGCTTGTTAAAAAAGATATATTTGTAAATTGATTTTCTACTAAATCATTATTTGTCAATACAATTTCCTTTAATTGAAAAAAATAGTGTTGTTGTACATTTCCTTCTATCGGAATTTTTATCAAAGGAATTAAAAGTGATAAAACTGTACTTCCTAAAAGATAAAATCGATTGGCTTTAAAAAAGGTTTCCTTCTTGAAAAACAATTCAAAAACTAACAAAAAAAGCAATTGCAAAACAATTGTTTGTAGACTATAAATTAAAAAATCATTCATCTTCTTTATGTTTAATTTCTTTAATAATTTGTTCAATATCTGCTAAATCAACATCATTTTTCTTAACAAAAAAAGAAACCATATCTTTAAATGAACCTTGGAAATAGTTTTCGACTAATTTATTTATAGATGAGTTACTGTATTCATTTTTCTTTAGAATAGGAAGATAAATATAGCCTTTTCCTTCTTGCTTATGATTCACAAAACCTTTAGTTTCAAGTATTCTTATGATCGTTGAAACAGTGTTGTAAGCAGGTTTTGGTTCAGGTAACTTATCTATAATGTCTTTTACATTAGATTCTTTTAAATCCCACAAAACGTGCATTATTTCTTCTTCTGCTTTGGTAAGTTGTTTCATCTTATGCTGAATTTATATCAGTATCTTTTTTATGTTATTATTAGTTTTTTTTGAACTAAGTTTTTAGTTTGATAATTCAAATGTAAACTAAATATTTAGTTTAAACTAATTTTTTAGTTGAATAATGTATAAAAAAAGCATCAAAATTATTTAATGCTTTATTTATGAGGATATTACTATAATTTAAAAACAATTGGCTGAGCATAAAAGACACCTACAGGATTACCTTTTTGCATTCCTGGTTTGAATCTTGGCAAAAGGTTTATGATTCTTTCTGCTTCTTCCGACAATAATTCACACCCTTCTGATGCTATTGTTTTTGAAATAACAACATAACCTTCATGGTTAATAAGAAACCTTACAGTAACTCTTCCCTGAATATTGTTTCTTACAGCTCTTTTTGGATACTTAAAATTCAATTTAATGTGATTATTCATTTCTTGCATAAAACAATTTTTTTCTTCACTTTTCGGAATATCATTACAATTTGGAAACATAGGAATTTCTTCCAAAACTGCAAAAGGAACAGACTTACCTTCTTCCTCTTGAGAGAAACAATTTACCGATAACAAGAATATCAAAATTAATGTAGCTGCTTTAAAAACTGATTTCATGATTGATTATTTTTTCTTTTTTGACGGTTCATCTAATTTAAATCTTATCGGTAAAGAGAAAGACACATTTACTGGTTTTCCGCGTTGAATTCCGGGTTTGAATTGAGGTAATAAATTAACAATTCTCATTGCTTCTTCTTCTAATATGCTGGCTCCACTTGGGCCTCTAGCTTTTACTTTTGTTACATTGCCTTCAAAATCAATTACAAATGCAACATAAACTTTTCCTTGTATGTTTTGTTCTCGTGCTTCATCTGGATACACTAAATATTTACGAATATGATTTTGAATTTGTTCATTAAAACAAGCTCTTAATTCATTTGACTTCAAACCTTCACAACCTTCAAATTCTGGAATTTTTTCTATTATTTGAAATGGTATTTCAGGTTCTGATTCAGATTCGGGAACTACAATTTCTTGCGAATAACTTATACCAATATTTAAAATAAATAGAAAAAAAACGATTTTTGAAAAATAATTTAAATTATTCATCTTTAATTCAACTTAAACATTATTGGAATAGACATAGTAACTTTTACTGCCGTTCCTCTTTGTATGGCTGGTGTTTGAGCTTTTGGAACTAAACTCAATATTCGAATGGCTTCTTCTTCTAGAATCAAACCATACTTTGGTCCGTTAACATTTTTAATATGAAAGTTTCCTTCTTGATCTATTTCACAATAAGTATTTACTTTTCCTTGAATTTCGTATTCTTGAGCGAATTCTGGATATTTAAAATTCTTTAAAATATGAGCTTGAATAAATTCATTAATATCAACTAAATTTTCTTTTAACATATATTTTGGAGTAGATTCTGTTTGAATTGAATCTGAACGATCTACTACATTATATACTTTATTATAATCAATTGTTGGTTGGGTTTTACTTTTTACATCATTTGTAAAAGCCTTTTTTTGGGAACTATTTTCTTTTATTTTAATTAAATAATTTTGCCAAACAACATCTTTTTCACTTCGAGGTTCTATACCTTTCTTTACAAAACTATTGTTATGTTTATAACCCGAACAACTAATAAAAAAAGACAATATTATTGATAAAAAAACTATTCTCATAATTGGTATTTTATTAATTCAACTTAAAATTTATTGGTTGTGCATAACTAACTCCAACAGGTTTTCCTTTTTGCTCTCCTGGTTTAAATTTTGGAAGTAGTTTAATAATTCTAATTGCTTCATCTCTTAATAATTCACATCCAACAGGCGTCTTTGTATCTATTATAGAAACATTCCCTTCAAAATCTATTAAAAATAAAACGAATATTCTTCCTTGTATATTGTCTCTTCTAGCTTTTTTAGGGTAGTTAAAATTGTTCATTACATGATCAAACATCTCTTGATTGAAACACTCTTTTGCTTCTTTAATTGAAGCATCAATACATTTAGGAAATCTTGGTATATCTTCTATTACAGCAAATGGAACATTTATGGATTCTTCTTGTGAAAAACAAGTTAAAGAACAAAAAAACATCAATATCAAAAATAAATTCCTTGATGAAAACAATAAACTATTCATAAATTATCTTTAAATTAGGTAATAAAACAAATATATACTTTTTTTGTAATAAAATAAATCAATTCTACTATGGAATATGTTTTGCTGATTTTTGGTTTAGTCTTAATTCTTTTTGGAATTATTGGAAGTATTTTACCTGCTTTACCAGGAGCACCTATTAGTTGGGTTGGGCTTTTACTTATTTATTTGATACCTGAAATTAAAATTAATTATTGGATTTTAGGAATTACGTTACTTCTCACAATTATTATTGCTGTTTTAGATTATATCTTACCCTCTAAAGGAACAAAACATTTTGGAGGAACAAAATATGGAATTTGGGGAACAAACATTGGATTGATTGTAGGATTATTTTTTCCACCATTCGGATTTGTAATTGGTCCTTTTTTAGGAGCTTTTGCCGGAGAACTTATATATAACTCAAAAGACACTAAAGGTGCTTTTAAAGCTGCCGTAGGTTCGTTTTTAGGCTTGTTAGCTTCAACTTTTATGAAAGTACTTTTTTGTTTGTTGTTGCTTGGAATTTACCTTGTAGTATTCTTTTCAAATTTGGAAGTCTGGTTTTAAACAAAAAACCACCTAAAATTTTCATTTCAGATGGTTTTTTAAAACTTAACTTAATCTAAATTCTTAATTCACAATTAGCTTGCGCTTGACAACTAATTTGTTTTGTTTTTCTATTTCAATGAAATAAATTCCAGTATTTAATGAAGATAAATCTATTGATTTAGTTACTTCATTTACTTTATTTAATTGAATTACTTGTTTTCCTAGTATGTCAACCACGCTTATTTTTTCAATAATTTCATTTGTGTTGTCTAATGAAATTGTTACTTGATTTTTAGCAGGATTTGGATACATTGTAATATTACTTTCATTAAAAGTATTTGTTTGCAAAGAACAAGTGCTTGACTGAACTACAGTAAAACTTGTCGAACCCAAACATCCTAAAGAGCCTGAACTTGTAGCATTAACACTATAATCTCCAGGATTTACCGTTGTTATTTCATACGTAGCATTTGTTGCTCCTGATATTGCTATTCCGTTCAACGACCATTGATATGTGTAATTTGAACTAGATGATAGTCCACTATCTAACGTTAAGCTGCTAACAAGATTTCCTATGCTATTATCAATACAAATAATATAGAACCTGTATTTGATGTAATTACTGGTTCAGGTAACAAACCTACGGTTACTGTGAATTCTGTTGTAACATAATATTCTGGTGAGGTATTCCAAGGGTCATCATGTGCTCGCTCTACTCTAACATAAATACTTTGCGGATTTGATGTATTTTGAAATGAAGCTAGATTATTTATAGAGTTACCTCCAAAGTTTGCATCTATAAAGTTTGTGTGTAAAGAAATAGATATTGGTGGAACTGTTTGAGTTCCTAAAACATCTGGTATTACAGCAGTTAAATCAAACTGTTCAATACTATCATTGTTTCCAAAATAGTCACATTTTGTAAAAGTATCTAAAACTGCTTGTGAAATTGGATTTGCTACTGGAATTATTTGAGCAAAAATATTGGTAAATGCAAAAAAGAAAAATAAGAGTAATGTTTTTTTCATGTCTTTAGGTTTTAATTTGCTAATATATATATTTATACAGGTACAAATAAAAAATTAAAATTTCTATAAAAAACAAAAAAGCCATTCCGAGTTAACGGAAAAGCTTTTCATCGGTTTAACTACTAAACCATGGTCAACGTTACAAAGGCTGACCAAACAACACAACTAATCTTTGATACTTATTTTGGGCAAAAAAGCGATTCATTTCTGAATCGCTTCTCCCAATTTCGCGGTCTGGACGGGACTCGAACCCGCGACCCCCTGCGTGACAGGCAGGTATTCTAACCAACTGAACTACCAGACCATTGCTTCATTGCGGTTGCAAATATAGGACGCTTTTTTAATTATACAAACGTTTTGATGAAAAAAAATCAATTATTTTTTATCTTTTTATCCAAACTTTTGTTTCTCAATAAGATATGTGGTTAAAATTTTTTCAAATCCTTCTTCAATAGAAACAGGAATGTACTGAATTTGGTATTGCATACATGTATTTGCTATTGTCTTATTGTATTCAACTATCTTTTTTTCGTATTCTTCTTTGATATTTTCTGCAAAAAGGTTGATTTCTTCTCCAGTTTCTACGTCAATAAATTTTCTTGGCTTGTTATCGTAGTCAAAATCTACCTCCGTTTTCTTATCATATACATGAAACAAGACCACTTTATGCTTATTATGCTTTAAATGCTGTAGTGCTTTGAATATTTTTTCTTCGTCTTCTTTTTGAAACATATCAGAAAACAATATAATCATAGACCTACGATGAATATTCTCTGCGATCTGATGTAAGAACGTAACTGTATCGGTTTGTTTCTGCTCTGGCTTGCTTATTAAAATTTCTTCCAGCTTGCTTAAAATCATTCTGTGATGTCTATCACTTCCTTTTTCTGATGCATAATATTCGTAGTTATCAGAATAAACACTAATTCCGACTGCATCGCGTTGCTTTTTTAATAAATTCATTAAGACAGCTGAAGCTAAAACTGAAAAACCTATCTTATTCTTGTAAAATAAGTCGTTCTCTGCCAGTTTTGGGTAATGCATGGAAGAAGAGTTGTCCAAAATTAAATGACAGCGCAAATTGGTTTCTTCTTCGTAGCGTTTAGTATAAAGTCGATCTGTTTTTGCAAAAAGCTTCCAATCGATGTGACGAGTACTTTCTCCTGGATTATAAATTTTGTGTTCGGCAAACTCGGCAGAAAACCCATGAAAAGGTGATTTGTGCATTCCAGATATAAAGCCTTCTACAATTTGATTGGCTAAAAGCTCTAAATGTTCAAAACTTGCTATTTTTTGGATTTGGGATTCTATCTTCATGTCTCAAAGATAATTAAAGTTTTTTGGATTATGGATTTTCGGATTGTGGATTTTCGGACACTTAATAAATAAACAAATGACAACTCTTTTAGCCCTGATGGGAATGGCATCCTTTTATTGCGAAACGAATTATTGTTTAAAAGATCACTTCGTTCCTCGTAATAAATATAGAATGGACAGCAGGAATTACATTGGCAAGTACAAGACGACGATTTGCTTCTGAAGGGATTAAGGTTTTATTTATTGCCAATGGTTATGAAAAGCCACCCCGCCCTTTGGGCACCCCTCCAAAGGATGGGAATAAAAAAAAAGGCTCAACTTTCGCTGAACCTTTTAATACTATTAATCTTTAAATATTATAGTAATGCATCAATTGCATCAGTATACGTTTTCTTTGGAGCTACTCCAACTTGACGACCTACTACTTCTCCGTTTTGGAAAATTAATACCGTTGGAATGTTACGAACTCCGTATTTTGCAGCAAATTCTTGGTTTGCGTCAACATCAACTTTACCAACTACTGCTTTTCCTTCATATTCTGAAGAAACTTCATCGATAACTGGTCCAACCATTCTACATGGTCCGCACCAAGCTGCCCAAAAATCTACTACTACTGGTTTATCTGATTTTAAAACTACTTCGTCAAAAGTAGCATCTGTTATTGCTAATGCCATTTCTTTTATTTTTAATGTGGTTATTAATTAGTTTTGAGTTGTTTCGAACTGAAATACAAAGTTAGAAATAAATATACCAACTTTTTATAATTTGCATAAATTTTACTTATAGTTTTATTTATAAATTCTTTAAAACCGCTAATAAAAGTTCTCCTTTTAAACGTGTTGCATAATTTGGATTAATATACATGAATTCGATTTCTTGTTTTTCGTTTAAAACATAAACTGTAGGAACTGGTAAAAACGAAGTGTTTTTGTCATCTGAATATTTACCTAACATTTTTCCGTATTTTTCTGGCGCTGCAAATGCAATTCCAATGGCTTGAGAAAATTTTCCTTCACTGTCTGAGTATAAAGCGTAGTTTAATTTATCTTTTGTTTCTGTTTCTTTTAGAAAACTTGGTGAATCTGGACTTATAGCTACTATTTGGTACCCTAAACTTAAAATATCGCTTTCAATTTCTTGCATATCTGCTAGTTGATTGTTGCAATATGGACACCAACCCCCACGATAAACAACCAAAACTGTTTTTTTATTGAATATTTTATCTGTTTTTACTTTCTTTCCATCAATACCAGATAGCTCTGTATTTGGGATTTTTTCTCCAATTAAAAGTGGACTTACATTTTCTGGTGCATCTGCAATTTGTGCCTGAGAAGTTAATGCTAAACTAAATAACACTATAGCTGCTAATTTTTTCATGGTTTTTGTTTTATTTATATTTGACAAAGATAAAGTCTTCTTCTTTTTTATGATGTTTGATGGCTAACATTAATTCAACTTAAAGTTGATTTGCATTTTTTCTAGCTCAGCTAACAACTCATTAGAAATTTGAATTTTCAGCTTTCTACTTGGCATACTCAACTTAGTTACGACTATAATTTCTTCTTCAATAGTCGTTTCTACAACTGTTGCGGTTTCCTCTTCGTCTGTTCCTTCGCTAAGTAGTAATTCTTCTTCATTTTCATCATCAGAAGGTTCAAAAGCTTGAATTTCCGAAACCACTTCTTTTTTGATTTTCTCTAATTCCATAACCTCAATCGTGACTTGATGATCTCCTTTTGCAGTTGAAAACAACTCAGATAAAGATTGAATCATTTTTTCTTGAAGTTCTACAATACTGAACTGTAGGATTAATTTTTTAGCATACGTCGTTAAAACATCTTGAAGCATTTTGACTTCTAGAAACTGTAATCTTGGATCTCCTTTTTTCCCTTCTTGATTTGTCCAACCTTCTTTTACATTGAATCGAATAAAAGTGAAGTTATTTTGAATTAAAAAATGTCTAAATTTTAAATATTCTTCTCCAAAAATCCTAAAATCAAAACTTTCATCATACCCTTCTAACGAAAACATAGCCCAGCCTTTTCCGTTTTTTGCAACCCTATGCTCCACTTTTGTAATAATTCCTCCAACACTAATGTTTTTTCCGACCTGGGTATTTAAATCATTAAGTTCTTGTAATTTAGTAGGGCAATAATATTTCATTTCGTATTTATAATCGTCAAGCGGATGACCCGAAATATAAATTCCGACTACTTCTTTTTCTTGTGCTAATTTTTGCATAGTATTCCACTCTTCACAAGGTGGGACAACTGGTTCTGCAATTTGCACTTCTGAAGCATCACCAAACAAACTTACTTGGGAAGAATTTTCATTTTCCTGAAATTTAGCTCCATATTTTATGGCTTTTTCGAGAAATGTAATTCCATCTCCTTCATCATGAAAATATTGAGCCCTATGTGTTTCTGCGAAACAATCAAATCCACCAGCTAAGGCTAAACTTTCGAAAGCTTTTTTGTTAGCTGCTCTTAAATCAATCTTCTTAGCCACATCAAAAATAGATTTGTATGGTGCGTCTTTTCTGTTTTCTACAATTGTATCAACTGCATTTGCTCCAACACCTTTTACTGCACCAATTCCAAAACGGACGGCATAATTTTCGTTTACCGTGAATTTGTAATAGGATTCATTAACATCTGGGCCAAGAACTTCTAACCCCATTCGCTTACATTCTTCCATGAAAAATGAGACTTGTTTGATATCATTCATGTTATTGGAAAGTACCGCAGCCATATATTCTGCTGGATAATGTGCCTTTAAATAAGCTGTCTGATAAGCAATCCAAGCATAACAAGTTGAGTGCGATTTATTGAAGGCATAACTTGCAAAAGCTTCCCAATCTTTCCAAATTTTCTCTAAAACCGTTGCATCGTGACCTTTTGCAGAAGCTTGTTCCACAAATTTAGGCTTCATTTTATCAAGAACTTCTTTTTGTTTTTTACCCATTGCTTTACGCAAGACATCGGCTTCACCTTTCGTAAAATCAGCTAGTGATTGTGACAAAAGCATGACTTGTTCTTGGTAAACTGTAATTCCGTATGTTTCTCCTAAATATTCTTCACAAGCATCTAAATCATATTTTATTTCTTCTTCACCGTTTTTTCTTCTAACAAATGATGGAATATATTCCAATGGCCCAGGACGATATAATGCATTCATGGCAATTAAATCTCCAAAAACTGTTGGTTTAAGATCCTTCATGTATTTTTGCATTCCAGGAGATTCGTATTGGAAAATACCAACTGTTTCTCCTCTTTGGAATAACTCATATGTTTTTTCATCATCAATAGGAAATTCATCTGGATCTAATTGAATTCCTGTTCGATATTTAACAAGTTTAACCGTGTCTTTAATTAAAGTTAATGTCTTTAATCCCAAGAAGTCCATTTTCAGCAATCCAGCGCTTTCTGCAACCGAGTTGTCGAATTGTGTAACATATAAATCAGAATCTTTTGCTGTTGTAACCGGAACGAAATTGGTAATATCTGAAGGCGTAATAATAACTCCACAAGCATGAATACCTGTGTTTCGCATTGAACCTTCCAAAATTTTTGCTTGTTGAATGGTTTCTCCAGCTAGATCTCCATTATTAGCAATTGCTATTAATTCTTTTACTTTATCAAACTCATCGGAACGTAATGCTTTTTTAACATCCTCTTCTTTTTCAGAAATAAACCTTGCTAAATTCCATTTTGAAGGCATCATACCAGGAATTAACTTGGCAATTCTATCTGCTTCAAAAAGTGGTAAATCTAGCACACGAGCTGTATCTCGAATAGCTGATTTTGTTGCCATTTTACCATAAGTAATAATTTGAGCAACCTGATTTTTTCCGTATTTATTAATTACATAATCCATTACACGGCTACGACCTTCATCATCAAAATCAATATCAATATCAGGCATAGATACACGATCAGGGTTTAAGAAACGCTCAAAAAGTAAATCGTATTTAATTGGATCAATATTTGTTATTCCTAAACAATAAGCTACTGCTGAACCAGCGGCTGAACCACGTCCTGGACCAACAGAAACATCCATTTTTCGTGCTTCTGCAATAAAATCCTGTACAATTAAGAAATAACCTGGATAACCCGAATTTGAAATCGTTAATAATTCAAAATCTAATCGTTCTTGAATTTCAGGTGTGATTTCGCCATATCGTTTTTTAGCACCTTCTATCGTAAGACTTCGTAAATAATCATTTTCCCCTCTTACTCCATTATCATTTACATCTTCTGGATTTATAAATTCTTCTGGAATATCGTATTTTGGAAGTAATACATCTCTATAAAGTGAGTAAATTTCGACTTTATCTACAATTTCTTGAATATTAACTATGGCTTCTGGTAAATCAGAAAAAAGTTTTTTCATTTCGTCTTGTGACTTGAAATAATATTCCTGATTTGGCAATCCATAACGATAACCACGTCCACGTCCAATTGGTGTAGCTTGTTTTTCACCGTCTTTTACACACAATAAAATATCGTGTGCATTAGCATCTTCTTTATTTAAGTAATATGTATTGTTTGTTGCAATTAATTTGACCTTATGTTTTTCAGCAAACTCAATCAAGGTTTTATTCACACGATTTTCATCTTCTTGATTGTGACGCATAATTTCTAAATAAAAATCAGCTCCAAATTGTTCTTTCCACCAAATTAAGGCTTCCTCTGCTTGATTTTCACCAATATTTAGAATTTTACTCGGAATTTCACCATATAAATTCCCAGACAAAACCATAATATCTTCTTTGTATTGCTCAACAACTTTTTTATCTATTCTTGGTACATAATAGAATCCTTCAGTGTAAGCAATGGAAGACATTTTAGCTAAATTGTGATACCCTTTTTTATTTTTAGCCAATAGCACAACTTGATATCCATTATCTTTTTTGGTCTTATCCGCGTGATTTTCACAAATGTTGAATTCGCATCCAACAATAGGTTTTATTTCTGTTTCTGAATGTTCTTCACCAGCTTCAATGGCTGCTTCAATTTTAGCTTTCGCTGCTTTATTATGATTCATAACAGCACTTACAAAATGGAAAGCTCCCATCATGTTTCCAGTATCTGTTATGGCAACAGCTGGCATTTTATTTTTGGCAGTTTCAACAACTAAACCAGGAACACCAATAGTAGATTGTAAGACTGAAAATTGGGAATGATTGTGTAAATGAACAAATTTAGCTTCTTTTAAATCGCTTTTATCTGTTTCTGAAACAGTAGTTTGCGTGTTTTCTTGTTCAATTTTTTGAAGTCGCTTTCTAATATCTTCAGAAGCTTTCTTTAAATTGATATGTTTCAATCCAATTAACTGAATTTCTCCTAAATTATGTTCTTTGAATCTATGAAAATAATCAGGACTTACATCTAATTGTTCTTTTGTAAAAACTTCACGTTTAATTAATTCTAAAAAACAACGTGTTGTTGCTTCTACATCGGCAGTTGCGTTATGTGCTTCTGAAAAAGGTTGATTGAATAAGTATTGATGTAGTTCAGTCAATGTTGGCAATTTGAATCTGCCTCCACGACCACCAGGCAACTTAATTAATTCAGCTGTAACTTCAGTACAAGTATCTAAAACTGGCATTTTTGACATATCTGAACCAACGTTCATACGATGAAATTCACATCCCATGATATTGACATCAAAACCTAAATTTTGACCTACAATATATTTAGTTTTCGAAAGTGCAATATTAAACTTCTCTAACACTTCAATTAATGGAATCCCTTGTTGTTCTGCTAATTCTGTTGAAATACCATGAATTCGTTCTGCATCATAAGGAATGTTATATCCATCTGGCTTTACTAAATAATCCTCATGTTCAATTAAATTTCCCATTTCATCATGCAACTGCCAAGCAATTTGAACACATCTTGGCCAGTTATCAGTATCCGTAATTGGAGCCGACCAACTTCTTGGTAATCCGGTAGTTTCGGTATCGAAAATTAAATACATCTGATAAAAGATTTTTGAATTGAGTTTATAGATTTTAGATTTAAATCTACTTTTCAAAAATACTATTTCAGAATTTAGAAATCAATTTTAGTTATTAACAAAAACAAAAAAACCACGCAATTAGCGTGGTATTTTATAAATTTTATTTGCAATTATTTTACAGGAACACTATAAATAACACCATTAGTATACCCAGCTTCAATTCCGTTTGCATTAACAGCTCTAAATTTGAAAGTTCCAGATAATTTTCCGGTTACGGTTGGACTTTCAGTAATTTTTAACTCACCACTCCCAACATTAACACCGGTTTCATATGAATCAGTAACGCCATCAATTGTAATGTCATAAGTCGCTACATTAGCTGTATTTACTCCAAAAGTTCTTACTCCAACATTAGCAGAAGAAACTTCAAAAGTTACAATTTCAAATTGAGAATATGCCTCAACAGTCATAGAACCATCTGGATTTAAAATTACTCTTGCATCATTTGCTCTCCAATTTTCTCCATTTTTAATTCCTTGAAAAGAAGGATCATTAAAAGCTACATCATCAGTACAAGAAGCAAATGTGACTAATATTGTTAAAACTAAAATTATTTTCTTCATTTTTGATATTTTTTAGTAGGTATTGAAACATATAAACGTACAAATGTAAAATTTTGTATTAAAAAAACGAACAAAAAGTAATAATTTTTAAAATATAAATTTAGTTAACTAAAAGTTTTATATATTTGCACCCTTAATTAACAGAGGTCGAGAACCTCAAAATTTAATCACAAGATTATGTCTGTAAAAATTAGATTACAAAGACACGGTAAAAAAGGGAAACCTTTTTACTGGATCGTAGCAGCTGATGCTAGATCAAAAAGAGATGGTAAGTTCTTAGAGAAAATCGGAACTTACAATCCAACTGCAAACCCTGCAATCATTGATTTGAATGTAGATGCAGCTGTTCAATGGTTACACAATGGTGCACAACCAACTGATACAGCGAAAGCAATTTTATCTTACAAAGGAGCTTTATTGAAACACCATTTAGATGGAGGAGTTCGTAAAGGTGCTTTAACCCAAGAGCAAGCTGATGCAAAATTCACTGCTTGGTTAGACGAGAAAGACGGAACTGTTAGTGCTAAAAAAGACGGATTATCAAAAGCAAAAGAAGATGCAAAAGCGAAAGCTTTTAAATTAGAACAAGAAGCTAATGAGAAACGTGCTAAAGCTGCTGCTGAAGCTGCTCAACCAACTGAAGAGGTAGTTGAAGAAGTAGAAGTTGCAACTGAAGAAACTGTAGCTGAAGTTGAAGAAACTCCTGCTGTAGAAGAAAACAACGAAGAAACACAAGCTTAATTTAGTGCGATAATGCAAAAAGAACAATGTTTCTATCTTGGCAAAATCGCTAAAAAATTCAGTTTTAAAGGTGAAGTCTTAATCTATCTAGATACAGACGAACCTTATTTGTATGAAAATTTGGAATCAGTTTTTGTGGAATTACACAAAAACTTGGTTCCATTTTTTATTTTAAAATCTGGCATTCATAAAAATAATTTCTTGCGTGTACGCTTTGAAGATGTAGAATCTGAAGAAGATGCAGATGCAATTATGAATTGTGAAGTTTATCTCCCTATGTCATTTTTACCTAAATTAGAAGGTGATAAATTTTATTATCACGAAATTACTGATTTTCTTGTGGAAGACATTCGTTTAGGGAAAATTGGAAATATCAAAAGAGTAAATGACAGTAATCACCAACCCTTATTAGAAATAATGAATGGTGAGGTAGAAATTTTAGTTCCGTTAATTGATGACTTTATTATAGAAGTTGACAGAAAGAACAAAATTTTTAAAATGGATATTCCTGAAGGACTTGTGGAGATGTATCTTTAAAAAAGTGTTCAGCGCTCAGTTATTAGTGTTCAATAATTTTTATTAAATCAATAACCATTTTGTTTCAATTCAAACAATTTAACGTAGAACAAGACAAATGTGCCATGAAAGTGGGTACAGATAGCGTTTTGCTTGGTGCTTGGTGTCCAATTGACAACAACCCTAATTCGATTTTAGATATTGGTGCTGGAACTGGAATTTTATCTTTGATGTTAGCTCAACGAACTAATGCTAAACAAATTGACGCAGTAGAAATTGATGAAGATGCGTATGAACAATGTGTATCAAATTATGAAAATTCCCCTTGGAGTGATCGATTATTTTGTTTTCATGCTGGATTAGACGAAATAGTTGAAGATCCAGAGGACGAATATGATATTATTATCTCCAATCCTCCTTTTTATGCTGAAGATTTTAAAACAGATAATACTCAAAGAGATCTAGCTAGATTTCAAGATGCAATGCCTTTTGAAGATTTGGTTGAAGCTGCTGATTTATTATTATCTGAAAACGGAACTTTTGCTGTAGTTATTCCCTTTAAAGAAGAAGAACGTTTTCTGAATTTATGTGCAGAATTTGAACTTTATCCTGTAAAAGCTACTCACGTTAGAGGTTCTCAAAAAACACCAATAGTTAGAAGTTTATTAGCTTTTAAACGTTATGAATTATCTGTTTTAGTGGCTGATGAATTGGTTGTTGAAATCAATCGTCATGAATATACGAATGATTATATTAATTTGACTAAAGATTTTTATTTGAAGATGTAGAGTTTTATTAGCGAAAACACTATCAATAAAGACATATATAGGTTATGGAACTGAATCCACGAATTACATTTTATACTTTGTTCTTAAATAAATCTCATTTATAAAAACAGAAACTCTCTCGTCTTGAAGCTGAGTAAAGGTACAGATAGCGCTCTTAAAAAGTTTATTTATTTTTTTTTATATCGGAATTATTAAGATAATTATCAATTAATAAAGAGCAATTGTCATAATTAAAAGATGTGTTTTCTACAACATTTTTTGCTCCAAACTCAACACCTTGTTTGCCTTTGGCTTTTTCATCATTATTATATCCAGCAATGTTAGTTGATATCATATATTTATCATAATCAGAACTTAGCAAGGAAGCAAGATCTGAAGCTTCTAACTTATTTAACCCTTTAGATTCTCTATAATCATTTATTAGCTTTGTAGTCAATAACTCACTATATTTATTTGATTGAATAGATTCTACAACTCCTTTTTCTGAACTTGAACATGAATTAGTTCCTAAAAATATTGGTAATAAAAATGCCAATATTAATAATTTGGCGTAAAGTCTTTTCATGATAATTAGATTTATGGGGTTAATCTTTGTCAAACATATTAAATATATCGATTAAATGCAAATATAATCGATTAAAAGCACATTGTGTTCTTTTTGAAATTAGAGATTAATGGTTTTTTGATCAAAAATCAGCACAAAAAAAATTTTTCTCACCCACTTATTAGCTGATTAAAAACTGAATAAAAACAACTTCTTCAAGATTTATTTACATTTAAAAAATAAATACAAAATACTTATTATCAAATACTTAATAAAAAAAACAACTTCAATAAAATTTATTTCAATAAGAAATAACTCATTTAGCTATGGTTTTTTTAAAGGTCCTTTTTTTTAATAAAAAATTATAAATGTTGTTTTATAACATTCATTCTTTAATTTGTTAAATTTTTTTAAGTGAATTTAAAAAGGCCTCATAACTGATTTTTACAATAAAAACTTGTAAATACATTCTAAAAGAAAAGCGAATCAGTTATTAAAAACAACCGTCATGAATATACAGATGCTAATATTAATTTGACGAAGGATTTTTATTTGAAGATGTAGTTTGTGATTAAGGTTTTAATTGGTGTTTTTTATAGCCTCACCATTTTCTCCACACATAGGAGGCATTCCTTTTCTTTCATATTTACTATTCCAATAAATATATTCTTTCTCATATTCAGTCATTCTAGTTTCTGAATATTCCTTTTCTACAATTTCATTTATTTGCTCAAAATAGTTTCTTGGAGAGTGAACAAAAATAAAATAAGCTTTTGCCTTATATACTTTTAACCTTTTATTATTTGGAAAACCATATTTTTTTGTTATTTCAATAAGTTTATTTGTATTTACTTCATCTTTTTTTTTAATCTCAATCCAAAGACTATCTATTTTATATTGATATTCATCATACTTTAAGCCTAATAACTCCTTTTTTATAGCCATGGACTTCATTGTAGTAAACCTATCTTGTTTGTAAATTGAATCTAAATTATACAAAGCCAATCTGTCTTTTTGATCATTTTCTGCCATAATATCAATTTCATCATTCAACATCTTTATTTCTCTGTTATTCAAATTGTATTTGTTTGAACAAGAGTTTAAAAAAACAATGCAGAAAGTAAAAAATAGTATTGGATTTTTCATACTATAAAAATAATACTTTTCTTAATTAATTTCATTTTTAAATAAAAGTTTATCCTGTTATTAAAAATTATAACATTCGTTCTTTAAATTGTTAAATTTCTTTATGTAAATTTGCAAACGATTTCGTTAGGAAGATTTTCGGATTTTCAAACGATAGATTTTCAGATATAAAAACACAAAAACATATGAAACCAGATTTATTTCAAGCACCTGATTACTATAACTTAGACGATTTATTAACCGAAGAACACAAATTAGTTCGTGATTCTGCTCGTGCATGGGTTAAGAAAGAAGTTTCTCCTATCATTGAAGATTACGCTCAACGTGCCGAATTCCCTAAACAAATTATTAAAGGTTTAGGTGAAATTGGTGGTTTTGGTCCTTATATTCCAGAAGAATATGGTGGAGCAGGTTTAGACCAAATTTCCTATGGTTTAATCATGCAAGAAATTGAAAGAGGTGATTCTGGTGTGCGTTCGACTTCATCAGTTCAATCTTCATTGGTAATGTATCCAATTTGGAAATACGGAAACGAAGAGCAAAGAATGAAATATTTACCAAAATTAGCTACAGGTGAATTCATCGGATGTTTTGGTTTAACAGAACCTGACCATGGCTCAAATCCAAGTGGAATGACTACTAATTTTAAAGATATGGGTGATCATTATCTTTTAAATGGCGCCAAAATGTGGATTTCGAATGCTCCTTTTGCAGATATTGCAATTGTTTGGGCAAAAAATGAAGAAGGAAGAATTCACGGTTTAATCGTGGAACGTGGAATGGAAGGTTTTACAACTCCAGAAACGCATAATAAATGGTCACTTCGTGCTTCTGCAACTGGTGAATTGATTTTTGACAACGTAAAAGTTCCAAAAGAAAACTTATTACCAAACAAATCTGGTTTAGGTGCTCCACTTGGATGTTTAGATTCTGCTCGTTATGGAATTGCTTGGGGTGCTATTGGTGCTGCCATGGATTGTTATGACACAGCTTTGCGTTATGCTAAAGAAAGAATCCAATTCGACAAACCAATCGCGGGAACGCAATTACAACAAAAGAAATTAGCTGAAATGATTACTGAAATCACAAAAGCACAATTATTAACTTGGAGATTAGGAGTTCTTAGAAATGAAGGTCGTGCTACAACTGCTCAAATTTCGATGGCTAAAAGAAACAATGTAGATATGGCAATTAATATTGCTCGTGAAGCCAGACAAATTTTGGGTGGAATGGGAATTACAGGTGAATATTCAATCATGCGTCACAGTATGAACTTGGAATCTGTAATTACTTATGAAGGAACACACGATATTCATTTATTAATTACTGGAATGGACATTACTGGAATTCCGGCTTTTAAATAAAATTTCAAAGTTATTCTGTCATTCTGAACTTGATTCAGAATCTAAAAATGAGAAGCTGAATCAAGTTCAGCTTGACAAGACTACACTAATTGAATTAAACAATAAATAAAATTTATATAAAATGCTTCTCTTTGTCGGGAAGCATTTTTACTTTTGTATAGCAATTAAAACCGTTTGGTTTAGTTATTGCGTATATAATAGCACTAAACACATTGTCATGAATACAAATACTATTAACAAAGCTATACTACCTTATAAAGAACTATTACTAAATCATTCTTTATATAATAACGTAAAATCCATTGAAGATTTACATCATTTTTTAGAAAATCATGTGTATGCTGTTTGGGATTTTATGTCTTTGTTAAAAGCCCTTCAAAATACTTTAACGTCAACAACTACACCTTGGATGCCTGTTGGAAATCCAGAAATCCGTTATTTAATTAATGAAATTGTTGTGGCCGAAGAAACCGATTTATCATTAGATGGAAAACGCCAAAGTCATTATGAAATGTATTTGGATGCAATGGAACAATGTGGTGCAAAAACTGCTGAAATCAATGCCTTTTTAGAAGAAGTTGAAAGTACAAAAAACATATTTGTTTCTATTAAACAAAGTAATTTACATCCAAATGTGAAATCTTTTTTAGATTTTACTTTTAGAGTTATCGAACAAGGAAAACCTCATGAAATTGCGGCTGCTTTTACTTTTGGAAGAGAAGATTTGATTCCGAATATGTTTACCGAGATTTTAAAGAATTTTCAAAAGAATTTTCCTGAAACTGACTTATCAAAACTGATTTATTATTTTGAAAGACACATTGAATTAGATGCTGACGAACATGGGCCAATGGCAATGCAAATGATTGATGAATTATGTGGAACTGACGAGAAAAAATGGAAAGAAGTTGAAGTTGTTTCGATTGATGCCTTAGAAAAAAGAATTGGTCTTTGGAATGCTATTGAAGAGCAAATCGTTGAAAAAGAGGTTTTAGTTTAAAAAACATCCGTAATTTCAAATTAATTCCTACTTTAGGGTTTTGAAATTGGAATTCACATTTATGTCATCACAAACAAGACTAGACAAAGCATACAAAGAAGCCAAAAGAATAGGTTTTGATAACACTTCAAAATTTATTTTGTTTAGTGATTGTCATCGTGGTGATAGTAGTTTTGCTGATGATTTTGCCAATAATCGAAATATTTATTATCACGCTTTAAATTATTATTTCAAAGAAGGGTTTTCATACATAGAACTTGGTGATGGTGATGAATTATGGGAAAACATGTTTTTTAAGGATGTTTTTGAAGCCAATAAAAATGTGTATTTATTAATGCAAAAATTCTTTAATCAAAATCGTTTGCATTTGATTTTTGGTAATCACGATTTTGTTTATAAAAACCCAAATACAGTAAAAAAATTATTATCTGAATATTTTGAACCTAAAGAAGGTAAAAATATTCCACTATTTCCAAATATTAAATTTGAAGAGGCAATAGTTTTAAATCATAAAGAATCTAATACAGAATTATTTTTAACGCATGGTCATCAAGCTGATTTTATGAATTATGTGGGTTGGAAATTCAATCGTTTTTTAGTACGAGTTTTATGGAAACCATTGCAAGTTTGGGGAATTAAGGATCCAACAAGTCCAGCCAAAAATTATGTTGAGTTAGTTAAGGTTGAACGAAGAATCAAAAAATGGATTGCTGATAACGGAAATAAAATTACCATAACAGGTCATACGCATCGACCACGATTCCCAAGTCCAAGTGAAAATGCTTTACATTATTTTAATGATGGAAGTTGCGTTCACCCAAGAAGTATAACCGGAATCGAAATTGCTGCGGGAACTATATCCCTAATAAAATGGCAAATTGACACCAAAGAAGACGGAACGCTTCAAATTGTTAGAGAAATTTTAGAAGGACCAGCTCGTTTGGAGGATTATAAGTAGAAAAAGGTTAAAAGTTTAAGTAGTTAGAAGGTTAAAAGGTATTGTGGTAAGATTTTAGTTCAGCGTGACAAGGAAATGATTATTGCTCTGGTGCAATTTCTATTTCTAAACCATCTAATTCTTCAGATAGATGAATTTGACAACCTAATCTGCTGTTGTCTTTTACATGATAAGCTTCTGAAAGCATGGCTTCTTCGTCATCATTGCGTTCTGTTTTTAAAACATCATTCAACACATAACATTGACAGGATGCACACATGGCCATTCCACCACAAACGCCTACTGTTCCTTCTTCTGCTAATTCATAAGAACGAATTAGTTCCATAACATTCATGTTCATGTCTGTTGGTGCTTGAACTTCGTGTTTAACTCCGTTTCTGTCTGTGATTTTAATTATTACATCATTCATCATTTATTTTCTTTTAAATAATTAAGTAAATATTCTTTATAATGTAAATACTTTTTCTTTTGTTTTTTAAATTTTTCTAACAATTCTTTATCATCAGAAATTATGTTCTTTAAACTACTATTTGTTAATTTCAATATTTCCCCAGTTTCAAGGTTTAAAGTTTTTTCAACTCTTACATTCATTTGAATATCTAAAACCTGACTGGATTCTGTTGCATAAAAATAACTATACCGATTAATAAAATCGAGCTTGTAAAATTCATTTTTATTAATTTTAGTAGCATAATCAGAAGTTATGAAAACATTTTTTCCATCCGAAAAACCAAAAACATCTCCAATTTCTCTAGCTTTTTTTCCTTCAACATCAATATAATAGGTGTTTAAGTATTCCAAAGAACCATTAGTATTATATTTAATTGTTTCAGTTTTAATTCCTCCTAACAGCTGAACTGAAGGACTGTTTTCTCTTAATTCTTTATAATCTTTATAAATCCCAGCTTTTAAAGTAGAATCTTTTAAAATTGGATATTGAGAAAAACTAGAATTAAAAAAAAATAAAAATAAAAAAAAGAATATGTCTCTCATAAATAAATTAGTCGATTGATTTAACTACTGCTTTTTCAGCTTCTTTTCTTGTTCCATCAAATCCATCAACTCCTGAAACAGTAGTATATTTTAACACATAACGTTTTCCTGGATTGATTCTGTTATAAACACTTTGACACATTAACGTTGCTTCGTGAAAACCACAAAGAATCAATTTTAATTTTCCTGGATATGTGTTAACATCACCAATTGCGTAGATTCCATCAATATTGGTTTGATAGTCTAAAGCATTGTTTACTTTGATAGCGTTTTTCTCAATTTCTAATCCCCAATTGGCGATTGCTCCTAATTTTGGAGTCAATCCGAAAAGAGGAATGAAATAATCGGTTTCAACATTCATTCTAGCACCATTGATTTCGATGTCAATAGATTCTATTCGTTCCGCTCCACAAAAACCAACAACTTCAGCTGGAGTTATTAATTTTAATTTTCCGCTATTTTTTAGTTCTTGTACTTTTTCTACTGAATCTAAAGCTCCACGAAATTCATTTCTTCTATGCACTAATGTTACTGAAGAAGCAACATTAGTTAAGAAAATACTCCAATCTAATGCAGAATCTCCACCACCAGCAATTACTACATTTTTATTGCGATATTTTTCTGGATCTTTAATAAAATAATCAATTCCTCTATCGTTTTGTTCGTAGAAATCAACATCTTTTAATAGTGGCTTTCTTGGTTCAAAAGTTCCTAAACCACCTGCAATTGCAATGGCTTTTGCTTTATGTTTTGTTCCTATGTTTGATGTAACAATAAACGTTCCGTCTTCTAATTTTTCAATAGTTTCGGCAGTTTCTCCTAAAGTAAATCCAGGTTGAAATTGCTTAATTTGTTCCATTAAATTAGTTACTAAATCACCAGCTAATACTTCTGGATAACCTGGAATATCAAATATTGGTTTTTTTGGATATAATTCCGCTAATTGACCACCTGGTTGAGGCAAAGCGTCTATAATATGGCATTTTAATTTTAATAATCCTGCTTCAAAAACGGTAAAAAGTCCAGTTGGACCAGCTCCAATTATTAATATATCTGTTTCAATCATTTTTTATTAGTTGCAAAGTTTAAAGTTGCAAAATTGCAAAGTAATATGCTATTTTAATATGATTTATATCATACTTACAAATTATGCTATATTTTCTACTGTTTCAATTTGAGGAACAACTCTTTTTATTGTAGATTCAACTCCAGCTTTCATTGTGCTTTGATTAATACTACAACTATTACACGCTCCTTCTAAACGAACTTTTACATGTTTACCATCAATAATGTCCATTAATGTAATATTTCCTCCATCTGAAATTAAAAACGGGCGAATTTCGTCTAAAGCCTTTTCAACACTTACTTTTAAATCTTCTGTGTTCATATTATTTTCCTTTTACAGCAGAACAACCTGCCATTGTAGTCATTTTTATTGCTTCTGTAGGTGCTAAATTTTCATTTCTTTTTATAGTTTCTTGCACAACATTTTTCGTGATTTCTTCAAAAATTCCTTCTAAAATTGAACCTGTTTGTAAAGCTGCTGGACGTCCATAATCTCCAGCCTCACGAATACTTTGCACCAATGGAACTTCTCCTAATAACGGAACATTTAAGTCCTCAGCTAGGTTTTTGGCACCTTCTTTTCCGAAGATATAATATTTGTTATTTGGTAATTCTTCTGGTGTGAAATAAGCCATATTTTCAATAATTCCTAATACAGGAACATTTATAGCTTCAGACATAAACATTGAAACTCCTTTTTTAGCATCTGCTAAAGCAACAGCTTGTGGTGTACTTACTACAACTGCTCCTGTTACGGGTAACGATTGCATAATTGATAAGTGAATATCTCCTGTTCCTGGAGGTAAATCGATAAGCATAAAATCTAATTCTCCCCAATGTGCATCGAAAATCATTTGGTTTAATGCTTTTGAAGCCATTGGTCCACGCCAAATAACTGCTTGGTCTGGTTTTGTAAAAAATCCGATTGAAAGCATTTCTACACCATAACTTTTTACAGGTTCCATTTTTGATTTTCCGTCCACTTCGATTGAAGCTGGTTTTGCTGTTTCAACATCAAACATAATTGGCATTGATGGTCCATAAATATCTGCATCTAAAACACCAACTTTGAAACCCATTTTTGCTAAAGTTACAGCTAAATTTGCCGTAATTGTTGATTTTCCAACTCCACCTTTTCCTGAAGCAACTGCAATAATATTACTAATTCCTGGAATTTGTTTTCCTTTGATTAAGTTTGGATTTTCTGGTTTTTCAGGTGCTTCAACCTTTATGTTTACTTTTATTTTTGCTTTTTCATAGACTTTTTCGTGTATCACTTTCATGATATCTACTTCAGCTCTTTTTTTGATATGTAATGCTGGTGTTCTTAATAATAAATCAACAACAACCTCATCGCCAAAGGTGATTACGTTTTGTACTGCGCCACTTTCAACCATATTTTTACCCTCACCAGCTACTGAAATAGTTTCTAATGCTTTAAGGATTTCTTTTCTATCTAATTTCATCTTAACTTTTTTAAATCGAAATAGTTTAGTCTTTATTTAAACTAAATATCAATTGCAAAGATAGTTAGAAGTTTACTAGTTTGAAAGTAACAAGGTTTAAAGTTTTCTTATAATTGAATTGGTAGAATTTATAATTGATTATACTTAATCAAATTTATTTTTATAGCTGTAAATTGATGCTGTAATTTGTTTTTTAAAACATCATATTCAGATTGCAATAATTGATTTTTAACTGTCGAAAAGACGATTGCATCTATTTTTCCAGCTTCAAATTTTGATTGAGAAGTTTTAAATGTCTTTTGAGTTAACTCTTTTATTTCTAGTAATTTAAAATCTAATATTGTTATTTGTTTGATTTTTTCTTCTTCAATTTGAATTTGTTGTTTCAATTTTAAATCTTCTTGATTTAATGCAACTTTTTGTTTTTCGTTTTCCAATTGCAAAGCTTTTACATTTTTAGAATTTCGAAAACCATTAAAAATAGGAACGCTTATTTGCAACCCTACTTGTTGGTTTTTATTATCGGAAAATTGGTCATTAAAACTATTTACCATAACATCAGGTTGATTTAATGGTTTGTAATAAAAAGTTGAATAATTATAAAAAGCACTTAATGTTGGCAAATTGGTTCCTCTTACTTGTTTGATTCTCTTTTGACCTAATTCATAAGTAAGATTTGCTAGTTTTATCTTTGGATTATCAAATTCTGCATTGTTTTCGTTTGATTCTGTTTTCAAATAAGGCATTAAAATACAATTCTCAATTTCATTAACATTTAACAACTGAAATAATTGTGTTCTTTGAATTTGAGCCAGTTGTTTTGTCTCAAGTATGTTTTTTTCTTCAAGAGCTACACTCAATTGTATGTCATACAAATCACTTTTAGGTTTGCTCCCAATTGTTTCTTCTTTTTGAATTCTGTCTAAGTTTGATTTTGCGTTAATCAATTGGTTTTCTTGAATTTTTAACAACTCTTGTGTGTATAAAGCTGTAAAATAACTTTCTACAATTTGAAGTTTGTATTCGTTTTCCAAGACTTCTTTTTCAACTTTTGCTCTTTCAATATCTAACTTTGTGAATTGTGATGTTGCAATTGTATTGAAATCAATTAAATTCATTTTAGCACTCAAAAAGAAATTGTCATTTTGAATGTTTGAGCTAACTCTTCCATTTGTTGAAGGATCAATTGTTGAACCAAAATTATAACTCTGATTGGCATCAAAACCAATTGTTGGCAATAAGTTATTTGCTATAGAATTATGCCTTTTTTGGGTTCGTTTGATTTCAATTTGCTTGATTTTTACTTCCAAACTATTTTCCAACCCTAATGCAATGCATTGCTCTATTGTCCAACTGTTTTCTTGCGCAAAAGAATTTGCAGTTAGAAATAAGAAAAGAAAAAATGTAATTGACTTATTCATATTTCAGGTATTTTAAAACATTTACTTTTGTAGCTAAATAAGCTCTTGAAAGCACTACCAATAAAGTCAGAAACAATAAAACTACAAACCCAACGGCAAAAGGAATCCAAGAAATTGAAATTCTAAAAACAAAATTATCCAACCACATTGTCAATAAATAATAGACTGGGAATAATGCAATTAAAAATCCTATTACACAAAATAACACATATTGTTTTGATAATTCTTTGAGTAAAACTGATGTTTCTGCACCTAAAGTTTTTCGTATGGCAATTTCTTTCATTCTTCTTTGAATGGAATAGGTTGCCAAAGCAAATAAGCCAAAAAGAGCGATTAAAATTACTATGAAATTTAACAATGAAAATAGATTCTTTTGTTTTACATAATTTTCATAGGTTCTGGCATATTGCTTGTCCACAAAATCATAATTAAACGGATATTCTGAATCTACATTTTTTACCCAAAATTTCTCAATGTCTGAAATAGTTTGACTCAAATTATCACTATTGACTTTTACATGCATTTTATTTGCATTTTGAAGCATCCAATCTATAGTTTTAAAATGAAAAAACACCATTGGAGGAACTTCTTCTTGTGGACCAAATAAATTAAAATCTTTCACTACTCCAACAATTTTTAGTTTATGATTGTTCCAGTCTACTTCTTTGCCAATTGGATTTTTCTCACCCATAATTTTTAAAGCCGTTTCGTTGACAAGCATTGAATTTATAGTATCAGAAGCAAATTTCTCAGATAAAAAACGACCGTCTTTCAATTGAATTTTCATCATTTCTAGCATTCCAAAATCAACACCCATATTCCTTCCTTGAATTGTATTGTCGTTGTATGTAAAACTTGATGTAGAACCATTCCCTGAACCAAAAGTAAATGCTCCAGTTGCTACTTGCTCAACTCCTTTAATTTTAGAAAGCTGGTTTTTAATCATGTTATAACGGTTATAAATTTTTGTTTTATAACCATCTTCTCTCCAATTATAAACATTACGATAACTTATTGAAAGCACCTGATCTCCTTTAAAACCCAAATCTTTATTGCTTATATATTCAATTTGTTGGTAGACTATGTATGACCCAATTATAAAAAAAGTAGCAATGGCAAATTGAATAATCAACATTCCGTTACGCAACCAAATTCCACTTTTGCTTCTTCCAAAATTACCTTTCAAAACTTTTAATGTTTCAAAATTAGAAACATAAAGTGCTGGAAAAATACCTGCTAAAATTATTGTGACCACAAATATTAGTATCAATTGAAAGTAAAATTGATTTCCAAAAATGATTAATTTTTTATCTAAAAAATCATTATAATAGGGCAAAGCTAGTTCTACAACTACCAAAGAAAGTAAAATTGAAAACAAAACAGTTAATATAGTTTCAAATAAAAATTGTTTCACAATATTGCTTTTTGATGCACCTAAAATTTTACGTACACCAACTTCTTTTGCTCTATTGATAGCGTTTGCTGTGGCTAAATTGACATAATTCACAATGGATAAAACCAAAATTAATATTGACAACCCTAACATAATTAATAAGAATTGATAATTTCCTCTACCTTCTGCATACCCTTCTGAAATAGAATGCAATCTTGCGTTTTCTAATGGTTCTAATATTATTTTTAATTCATCTTTTCCGTTCTTTTTTTCATATTCTTCTACTGTAATTCCTTCATGTTTTGCACTTTTAACAACTCTGTTTTCATATAATAAATGCTCCATTCTAGCAATTACTTTTTCACTATCGTCTGAGTTTTTAAGTTTTAAAAGTAGACCATAACTAAAGTTTCCCCATTGGTTATTGTCCTCATCCATTCTGGTTTGAATGAGATTAGTAACTGCATCAGGAGCCATAGATGACTTGCCAGGAACAACATAAACTCCTCTTACCACTAATTTTCTACCAGAATAAGTAACTATTTTGTTTATTGGATCTTCGTTTCCAAAAAGTGTTTCAGCTGTTTTTTTAGAAATAGCTATACTTGTATTATCTTTTAAAGCCGTTTTGCTATTGCCTTTTATAAAAGTAAAAGGGAACATTTCAAAAAACGTTTTTTGTGCATCTGTAATTTTAAAAATTTCTTTCTTATCTTTATACTGAATGATCTCTTCAAAATACCAATTGTCGAAATAACAATAGCTTTCTAATTCAGGAAAGTCTTTTTTAAAATAGCTTTCAAAGGGCACAACATTACTTGCCCAATAATCAGTAGCACTGACTTTACTTATGGATTGAAATACATTTTCTTTACCAGGATTCCATTCGTTATAGCTTTGCTCATCATTCCAATACAAAATTGCAAAGATTAATCCAGCAATTCCAATACTTAATCCTAAGATATTTAGAAATGTAAATAACTTATTGTTTTTAATATGATATATGAAAAGGTTTGTCCAATTTTTTAACATGATCTATTTTTTAATAAATTATTCGTATTTTAAATATTTTAAAACATCAACTTTCGTTGCCACATAAGCTCTAGAAAGCACAACGAAAAGCGTTAAAGACAGTAAAACAACAAAACCTATACTAAAAGGAATTAATGAAATGTCTATTCTAAAAGCAAAATCTTCTAGCCAAAGGTTCAATAAATAATAGGTTGGAAATAAAGCAATCAAAAATCCTAAAACACAAAAAATAATGTATTGTTTTGATAGCATTTTTAATAATGAATTTGTTTCAGCTCCAAGTGTTTTTCGAATCGCAATTTCTTTCATACGATTTTGAATTGAATACGTTGCTAAAGCAAATAATCCAAACAAAGCGATCAGAATAACTATGATATTTAATACTGAAAATAAGTTTTTTTGTTTTACAAAATTACTATAAGATCTTTTGTATTCTTTATCTACAAAATCATAAGAAAAAGGATAATTAGCATCTACTTTCTTTAACCAAAACTTTTCAATATCTACTAAAGTTTGTTCCATTTTTTCTGATTCAGCATCAATATAAATATTGTTTAAAGTGCCCATAAACCATGGAATTGTTTTTAAATGAAAGAACGACATAGGTGGAATAACTTCACTTGGATTGCCTATGTTAAAATCTTTAACAACACCAACAATTGTAACTTCTTTTCCGTCCCAATCTACTTTTTTTCCAATTGGATTTGGTTCATTTAATAATTTTAAAGCAGTTTCATTAATTAGCATCGTATCGATTGTATCTTGTGCAAACTTTGGACTAAAATAGCGTCCTTTTACCATTTTTATCTGCATCATTTCAAGCATTCCAAAATCTACTGGAATATTTTGTCCGCTAACACTAACATCTTTATAAGAATAATCAATAGTTGTTGGAGCTCCATTACCAAATTCAAAAGCACCACCAGCCACTTGTTTGACACCTTTTATTTTTAGTAATTCATTTTTAATGGTTGTATATCTATCAAATCGAAACTTATCATTAATTTCTTCTGCTTCACCATACACATTTCTGTATTTAATATTTACAATCTGATTTGCCTTGAAGCCCAAATCTTTAGTATTCATGTAATTTATTTGTTGGTAAACGATATATGAACCTACAATAAAAAAGGCAGCAATTGCAAATTGTAGAACTAGCATTGCGTTACGCAACCAAATCCCTGATTTACTTCTGCTAAAATTACCTCTTAATACTTTTAGCACTTCAAAATTTGAAACATACAAGGCCGGAAAAACTCCTGCAGTTATAATTAGAACCATAAAAATAACGCCCAATTGAACTGCAATTTCTAGTGGTTTAATGCTTAATGTTTTATCTAAAAAATCATTATAATAAGGAAGAGCTAACTCTACTAAAACCAAAGAACATAAAATTGAAAAGAGCACTATTATTAAAGTTTCAAAAACAAACTGTGCAATAATATTCGTTTTTGATGCTCCTAAAATTTTACGAACACCTACTTCTTTTGCTCTTTTGACAGCCCTAGCTGTTGATAAGTTTACATAATTAAAAATAGATAAGAATAGTATAAGTAAACTCAAACCCATCATAATAACTAGAAACTTATAATTTCCTTTTCCTTCCGCTAAACCACCCGTTTTTGTGTGCAGCCTTACTTCTGACAAAGCTTCTAATGACACCTTAGAAACTCCGAATTTTTCGATATACTCATCTGTAGAGATTCCTTGCTCTTTAGCCCAACGAACCACCATGTTATCATAATACAACTGATTTATTGTGGCAGTTATTTTATCTTTGGACTCTATGTTTTTAGCCTTAATTAATAGTACAAATTGAAAATTACCCCAATGATTGATGTATTTTTTGATTCGTGATTCCATAAAACTAATTACACATGAAGGCAAATAAGATGATTTTTTGTCAAGTTTATAAACTCCTCTTACGACTAATTTTTTACCTTGATAGCTTATTTCTTTATTCAAAGCTGGTTCATTACCAAATAACTGGGTTGCCATTTCTTGAGACAAACAAATACTATTTTCATCTGGGAATGCGTTTTTAGCAGTACCTTTTACAAACTCAAATGGGAAAAACTCAAAGAAGTTTTTTTGTGCTGAAAGAATCTTGTTTGAAAGGATTTTTTTCTTTCCAAATCTAACGATATCATTATCATAATCTCCACTTATGTAACAATACGATGCTACATCTGAAGATTTACTTATTAGATTAGAACCCACAGCTGCTGAACCTGAAGTCCAAAATATATTTTCATCTACTTGATTAACTAGTAAGAAAATATTATTTTTATTTGGATTCCAATCGTCAAAACTTTTTTCGTTATTCCAGTATAAAATGGCAAATATTAACCCTGCAATCCCAATACTCAATCCTAAAATATTTAGACTGGTAAAAAGCTTGTTTTTTTTAATATGAAATAAGAAAATATGTAACCAGTTTTTTAACATAACTATTCGTTTTTTACTGAAACTAGTTCAGTATTGATGATTTTGATGATTATTTTTTTGAAACAGAACCAGACGAGCTCTCTTCTTTAGAAACTTGTGAGGCACTTCCATAATATACTATTGAAGCACTTGACGATGCTTTTGCTATTAAAGATTTAGAAACATTTATGGTTACATCCGCAGATGAGCTTGCTTTAATCAATGCTGTTTCAACCTTAAATTCTTTTAGATTACAAGAAGATGAACTACTCGCTTTTACTGAGATTTCTGTTGCGTTACCCGATAAATTTACGTCACTTGAACTGCTTGATTCGATGGCAATTGTAGTTGTATTTACACTTCCCGAAAATTCACCACTTGATGAAGAATCGATAACTAAATTTGAGCAATTAAAGTTTCCAGAAATACTTCCAGATGAACTAACTGCTATATTTAAATCTGTACTTGTATTTGTGTTTGTAATTTTGATATCCGCAGAAGAACTTGCTTTAATTTCTTCTAAGTTTGGGCCGGAAACTGTAATTTTCAACACTGTGAATTCAACTCCGTTTATCCAATTTACATTATTTCCTTTAGATTTTTTTTTAGTTTTTCCTTCCTTTTTATAGTCTTTTGTATCTACATACAATTTTAAAGTTCCATTTTCAACTTCTGTTTTTAAGTATTTTAAATTTTCATTATCGTCTGTTTCTACTAGTATACTTTTAGTATTTGAAATTGTATAAGACACTTCAATAGCGTTTGATGCTTGTAATTTAGAAAAATTGCTAACTTCTCTGTTTTCTGACACTTGAGCCAAAGTAATTATGCTTACTAAGAAAAAAGTGATTGCTAAAATTATTTTTGTCATGACTAAAATTTTAAGTGGTTAAAACATCTATTTTTTTATTATTTAGTTTTTCAGAAAGCACCATTCCGTCTTTCATTAAAATAGTTTTTTGAGAAAAAGAAGCATCATAATCTGAATGTGTAACCATTAATATTGTTGCTCCTTGTGCATGCAAGTCTGTTAAAAGTTCCATTACTTCGTTTCCGTTTTTAGAATCTAAGTTTCCTGTTGGTTCATCAGCCAAAATAATTTTTGGGTTGTTAATCAAAGCTCTTGCAACAGCGACTCTTTGTTGTTGTCCTCCAGAAAGTTGTTGTGGATAATGTTTTAAACGATGCGAAATTCCCAAACGTTCTGCGATACTTTCTACTTTTTGTTTTCTTTCTGAAGAGGAAACGTTATTGTAAATTAAAGGCAATTCGATATTGTCATAAACCGAAAGTTCATCAATAAGGTTGAAATTTTGGAATACAAAACCAATATTTTGCTTTCTTACTTTTGACTTTTCTTGTTCTTTTAAGCCCATCATTTCTTGATTAAGTAATTGATAACTTCCGCTTGTTGCACTATCTAAAAGACCAACAATATTTAAAAGTGTTGATTTACCACTTCCACTTGGTCCCATAATAGTTACAAATTCTCCTTGATTGACTGTGATTGAAACCTCATTTAATGCTTTTGTTTCTACTTCTTCTGTTTGGAAGACTTTTGAAAGGTTGTTGATTTTTATCATGATTATTCGTTTTTGATTTAATTTGATTCAATATTTAAAATTTCTACTTCTTTGTAATCTTTATAAGTTGATGTAATGATTTTTTCTCCTGGTTTTAAGCCTTCTAAAACTTCGTAATACAAAGGGTTTTCTCTGCCTAGCTTTATATTTCTTCTTTCGGCTTTGTTTCCGTTTACTACAAAAATCCATTTCCCTGAAGTTTCTTGATAAAAACTACCTTTTGATAGTAAAGTCGTTTTTGTTTTTTCAGATAAATTTATTCGTACTCCAAAAGATAGTCCTTGATTTAATTCTAAGTTTTCATTCTTTATAAAATTCAATTCTACAATAAAACGTCCACTTTTAATCTCAGGAATCACTTTAGCAATTTGAACTTCTACAGTATTTCCATTAAAATCGACACTTCCTTTTTGTCCTTCAGAAACACGGTTTAAATAAAATTCATCTACATCTGCTACTAATTTATAGCCTTGCATTACATCTATAGTTCCAATGCTATTGCCTTGTGTAAATGTTTTTCCTAAAATAGGTTCAAAGGAAGAAAGTCTACCAGAAAGTGGTGCTGTAATTAAAAAATTGTTTTTGTTTTTTCTTAAAATTGACAGACTTTGATTCATGATTCCAATAGATTGGTTCATTTGTCCAATTTGGACTAAGTTGGCTTGTTTTTCTTTAGTAACACTTTGTTTTATAATACTCATTCTTTCTTTTTGAAAGCGATAATTTTCTTGCGTTACTTTCCATTCGTTTTTGGCAATAATTTCTTGTTCAAACAATTTTTTATTTAAGTTGTATAAATTTTCAGCGTCTAAATAATCATGTTCAATAGCAATTAAATCTTTGGCTAAATTTAGTTCTTGATTTCTTAGATCTAATTTGGCTTTGTTTAAATTATTAATTTGTTCAATAATAGCCGTTTCTTGTTGCATATAATTCAATTCCGTATTTGGATTATACAAACGAACTAATGGTTGCCCTTTTGTAACCATGTCTCCATTTTCAGCAAAAATTTCTTGTACAGCTCCACCTTCAATAATATTTACTAACATAGAATTAAGAGGAGTAACTTTTGCTTGAAACAAAATAAAATCTTCAAAAAAATCATCTTCTACCGTTTTTATGGTAATTTCTGATTGTTTTACATTTAAACTTCGTTGTTTGGTTAAAGCAGTAAAAACAAAATATCCTAAAACTAAAATAATTGGGATAATGAGCAATAGCTGTTTTTTTTTGTTATTTTTACGATTGATGACAGTGTCCATATTGATAATTTTATAAGATATATAGCAATTTTGTGCCACAAATTTAAAATGCACAACTATCTAAACTGCAGTTACTTATATTTTACTTATTATTCTTAGTGTTCGTTTTTGAACACCTTCTGTACGAAACCGAACACCATGAAAAAAACACAAGCTTCTATTTTAGTAATTGATGACCAAGAAGATATTCTTTTTAGTGCAAAAATGTTATTAAAAAAGCACTTTGAAACCATTTATACCATAAGTAATCCCAAAAATGTTATTCAACTTTTGGCTGAAAACGATATTGATTTGGTTCTTTTAGACATGAATTATCGCATTGGTTTTGAAGATGGAAAAGAAGGTCTATATTTATTAAAAGAAATTAAGAAATTAGCTCCAAATACGGTTGTAATCTTAATGACTGCTTTTGGAAAAGTGGAAACTGCTGTTGAAGGTTTAAAATCTGGTGCGCTTGATTATGTTTTAAAACCTTGGGATAACGAAAAAATGCTTGAAACTATTAAAAAAGGCATTCAAGAACGAAGAAAAGTTGTTTCCAAAGTGGTAAAAAACGAAAATGACACTTCTTATTTTATTGGAGAATCAAAGGCTATTACAAAAGCTTATTCACTAGCTGAAAAAGTGGCTAAAACTGATGCCAATGTACTTGTTTTAGGAGAAAATGGAACTGGAAAATTCGTAATGGCTCGTTATATTCATCAACATTCGGATAGAAAAAATGAAGTTTTTGTTCCTGTTGATTTAGGTTCATTAAACGAGAATATTTTTGAAAGTGAACTCTTTGGTTATGCTAAAGGTGCTTTCACTGATGCCAAAAATGATACTGTCGGAAAATTTGAAGCGGCTCAAAACGGAACTCTTTTTTTAGACGAAATAGGTAATGTTCCCATTCATTTACAATCTAAATTATTACAAGTTATTCAGACTAAAATGGTAACTCGTTTAGGAGAAACGAAGCAAAGACCTTTAAACGTTCGGATTATCACAGCTACAAATTTAAATCTTAAGGAAGAAATTCAGCAAAAAAACTTTAGAGAAGATTTGTATTATCGCATCAATACAATGGAGATTATGTTGCCTGCTTTGCGTGATCGAAAAGAAGATAAAATTCCATTAGCTCAATTCTTATTAGACAAGTTGACGACAAAATATGAACGCAATACAATTGTTTTCAATGAAAAAGCTTTGGAACAAATAGAAAAACATTCTTGGAATGGAAATATTAGAGAAATGGAAAATCGAATTGAACGAGCGGTTATATTATGTGAAAACAACACCATTACAGCAGCTGATTTGGATTTAGAAATTGCCACTACTTTTGATGAAAACAGTGATGATATTCAACTTTCTGATATTGAAAAATTAGCCATTGAAAAAGTCTTGGTGAAAAATGAATTTAACATCAGTAAATCGGCTGAAGAACTAGGTTTATCAAGAGCTTCGTTGTACAGAAGAATGGAGAAATATGGTATAGAAAATAATTAATACAATGAAGACCTTTAAAATTTACAACCAACTTTTTATTAGAATTTTAATTCTTTTGATAGCATTTGGCATAACATTTTATATTTATCAGGAAGGATTAGTTTACACTGCTGTTTTCTGTGTTTTTATCTTGTTTTTGGCTATTATTGAAATGTATTTATTCATAAAAAACGCTTTTCTTTTATATGATAGAACTATTGCTTCAATTTTAGAAAATGATTTTTCATCTGATTTTTCTAAGCATAAATCTTTTGACAATTATAAACGCTTATTTAAGTTGTATGCTGTTATGAAAAGCAAGCAAAATGAACAAATTTCTAAAGACATCATATATCAATCTATATTAAATAATATTGAAACGGGAATTTTAATTCTTCAAAAACAAGATGAGAATTGGACTGTTTTTTTAATGAATGATTATTTTTCGAGTCATTTTAATGTGCCTAAAGTTTCTAAGTGGAAATATCTTAAAAATCAATTTCCCGCTTTATGTGATTTGATAGAAGCGCAGAATTTTGAAGAAATAAAAACAACCCTTCAAATTAGAGTTAACGGAGAAGATTCTCAGACTTTTGTAATGCAAACTTCAAAAAGCAAGACCTTTAATCAAGAATATTATGTGGTTTTATTAGATTCGATTCAGAAAGTAATTGAGAAAAAAGAGAAAGAAGCTTGGATTAATTTAATGAAAGTCATTTCTCATGAGTTGCTAAATTCATTGACTCCAATTCGTTCCTTATCCCAAAACTTGCATGAATTAGTACAACAAGAAACTTTTTCAGCTGAAGACTTAGACGACATGAAACAAAGCGTTGTCACAATGTTGAATCGTAGTGATCATTTGCAGCAATTTGTTGAAAGCTATAGAAAATTAGCCATGCTTCCAACGCCACAAAAAGAAAAAGTTGAAATTAGTGAACTAATTCAGCAATGTATTGAATTAATGAATCCTTTGTTTAAGCAAAATAACATTGAATTTATAAACGAAATCAACCAGAAACGTTGGCTTTCTATAGATGCTTATCAAATGGAACAAGTGTTTATTAATTTGTTTACCAATAGTATTTTTGCCTTGGAAAATCATGATAAGAAACAAATAATTGTTTCAGCAGAAGCCAAAGAAAAACGCTTTTTTATAAAAATTACCGATTCTGGAAATGGAATTGATGCTGAAATTGAAGATAAAATATTTTTGCCTTTTTTCACTACTAGAAAAGAAGGTGCAGGAATTGGCTTGACCTTGTCTAAAAATATTTTAGAAGCTCATGGTGGTTATTTAGCTTATCAGAACAATGACAATCATACTACATTTATGATTTGTTTGGTAGATTGATTTAAAAATCAGGTTCCCAAAAATGCTTTTCAAAATCTATGATTTGATTATCCACTACTTCAATTCCTTCTGATTCTAGCAATTGTTGCATTAAGTTTGTTCCGTCAAAATGATGTTTGCCCGAAAGTAATCCAACTCGATTGACAACTCTGTGTGCAGGAACATCTTCCATGTTATGTGAAGCATTCATTGCCCAACCAACCATTCGTGCTGAGCGAGCTGCTCCAAGCGCTTTTGCAATTGCACCATAAGAAGTGACTTTACCATAAGGAATTTGTCGAGCGACTTCATAAACTCGTTCAAAGAAATTCTCGTTATTTGGTTTTTCTTTTAGCAAATGATTAAGTTGAAAACATTTTATATAAAGAAGAAATTGCTACAATTCCAGTAACTGCAGCAATTAAAAAATTGATGTTGTTGGTAATAAAACCTACTTTATGTTCTACTTTTTTGAATAAAATCGCATATAAGTAGAAAATAAAATAAGTTCCTAAAGCAGCTGCAATAGAAAAGATTATTATCGACAACAAAGAAAAGTCAAACACATTTTTAGACGCTAATGTTAAACTAACAAATGCGTAATAAGGAATTGCAAACATGTTTAAAGACGATAATGTAACTCCGTAAATAAGTCTGTTTTTTTTGTCTTTGATTTCTACTTCAACTTGAGGTTTTTTAGCTTTTAAGCCTGCATAAAGAAATGCTATTGTTAAAAGGATAAAAATTACAACTCCAAATTTCTTTAAATTCTCACTAATCACTGGGTGACTATCTAAAAATTTTGCAAAATAAAGCCCTGTGAAACATTGAATTAAAACTACCAAAACAGCTCCATAAGCGAATAGTAAAGCTTGTTTCTTATTTTCGGTTATGCTTAATTTTGCTATGGTCATGTTTAGCATTCCTGGTGCTATGATGCCAACCGCTGCAATTAAAAAACCTAAAATAAAGGGTAGAATTATGCTCATAAGTGTTTATTATTTGATTCTGAATTTAATATACGTAATCGCTTTGTTTTTCTCTAAATATTGATTTTCATAAAACGTTTGAATACTTGTAACCTCTGATGGAGAACCTTCATTTACATAGATATCATGATTGGCATAAATTACTTCATGTCCTTCTCCATGTAATAAACCTAACGTATAACCGTGCATGAATTCGCTATCGGTTTTTAGATTCATTATTCCATTATCTTTTAAAATTCTTTTGTAGCGTTGTAAAAACTCAGTGTTTGTCATTCTGTGTTTTGTACGCTTGTATTTTATTTGTGGATCTGGAAAAGTAATCCAAATTTCATCCACTTCATTTTCAGCAAAACAATTTTCAATTAACTCAATTTGAGTTCTTAAAAAAGCTACATTTTTCATTCCTTCATCAACTGCTGTTTTTGCTCCTCTCCAAAATCTTGCTCCTTTAATATCAATACCAATGAAGTTTTTATCTGGACTATGCTTTGCTAAACCTACGGAATATTCTCCTTTTCCGCAACCTAGTTCCAAAACTAATGGATTATCATTTTTGAAAAACTCACTATTCCATTTCCCTTTTAAAGGAAAACTTCCTGATGTTACTTCTTCTCTCGTTGGTTGAAAAACATTTTCAAATGATTCGTTTTCCTTAAAGCGCTTTAATTTATTCTTACTTCCCACTACAATTAAATTTTTGGTAAAATTACTAAAAATAAAGTTTTGATAATCTTTATATAACTTTATTCCCTTCAAAAAGCTCTTTTTTTGTAAAAATATTTTATTTTGAAGAAAAGAAAAGTAGAATTGGTCGTTATTTCTGATGTACATCTTGGAACTTATGGATGTCATGCTAAAGAATTATTAGCTTATTTATCATCTATTAAACCTAAAACATTAATTCTAAATGGAGATATCATTGATATTTGGCAATTTAGAAAATCATATTTTCCGCAAAGTCATCTAAAAATCATTAAAAAAATAATTTCTTTAAGCTCAAAAGGAACAAAAGTGCATTACTTAACCGGAAATCATGATGAGTTTTTGAGAAAATTTACGGATTTACATTTAGGAAACTTAAGCCTTCAGAATAAATTAGTTTTAGATTTAGACGGAAAGAAAGCTTGGATTTTTCATGGTGATGTTTTTGATTCCTCCATTACTCATGCTAAATGGTTAGCTAAACTTGGTGGTTGGGGTTATGACATGTTAATTCTGATTAATCGCTTTATCAATTGGGTTTTAGCCAAAATGAATAGAGAACCATATTCGCTTTCTAAGAAAATCAAAAATAATGTAAAATCTGCCGTTAAATTCATTACTAATTTTGAAAGCGTCTGTACAGAATTAGCTATTGAAAACAAGTATGATTTTGTGATTTGTGGTCATATTCACGAACCAAAAATGGAAAGAATTAAAACAGAAAAAGGTGAAACAATGTATTTAAATTCGGGTGATTGGATTGAAAATTTAACGGCTTTAGAGTACAACAATAAAAAGTGGAAATTATACAAACATGACATCCATAGTGTAGTTGTTGAAGAAGAAAGTTTTGAATATGAAAATAAACTAGCGGAACAATTTATTTCTGTTTTAAAAAATTAAATTTGTAAAGAATTCTTTTAAATGAAAAAAATAATAGTTGCACCACTAAATTGGGGATTAGGTCATGCTACAAGATGCATTCCAATTATTCAGGGTTTACTTGATAATGGCTTTGAACCTGTTATTGTAAGCGATGGCGTTGCCTTAGAGTTATTAAAAAAAGAGTTTCCAAAACTTATTTCTTTTGAACTGCCTTCCTACGACATTCAATATGCCGAAAAAGGAAAGAATTTTAAATGGAAAATGATTGCCCAATTGCCCAAAATTATTTCAACCATTAAAAAGGAAAGAAGTAAAATTAATAAAATCCTTGAAGCTTATAGTTTTGACGGAATAATTTCAGATAATCGATTGGGTGTTTATTCTAAAGACGTTCCTTCTGTTTTTATTACACATCAATTAAATGTTTTGACGGGAAACACATCTTGGTTTACTACAAAATTACATAAAAAATATATTCAAAAATTTAATGAATGTTGGGTTCCTGATGTTGAAAAAGGTCAAAATTTATCTGGTAAATTAGGTCATCCTACAGAATTATTTAAAAATGTAAAATACATTGGTCCCTTAAGTCGATTGTGTAAAAAGCCAATGCCTATAAAATACGACTTGATGGTTTTACTTTCTGGACCAGAACCTCAACGTACACTTTTGGAACAGAAAATTATTGCTGAATTAGAAAACTATCCAAAAAAAGTGGTTTTTATTAAAGGTGTTATTGAAGAAAATCAAATTATTGAAGAAATAGGTAACGTTACTTATTACAATTTTATGAATAGTAAAGCAATTGAAACTACTTTTAACGAAAGCAATCACATTCTTTGTCGTTCAGGTTACACAACCGTTATGGATTTAGCTAAGTTAAATAAAAAGGCATTTTTTATTCCAACTCCAGGCCAGTATGAACAAGAATATTTAGCCGAAAAATTTGATAGAGAAGGAATTATTCCAACTTGTAAACAAGATGAATTTATTATTGAAAAATTAGATAAAATTGATTTGTATAAAGGTTTTACTAATTATAGCAAAAAAATAACTTGGAAAGAATTATTTGACCTTTTCTAGTGTGAAAGAAAACTCAGAACCAACACCAAATTCACTTTCAATATAAATTTTTTCATTATGACCCTCAACAATGTGTTTTACAATAGCCAAACCTAAACCAGAACCACCTTCACTTCGTGCTCCGCTTTTGTCAACTCTATAAAAACGTTCAAATAATCGTGAAATATTCTTCTTTTCAATACCTTCACCATTATCTGTAATTCTAACAATTATTTTATTATTGATGAGATTTTCAATACTCACTTCTGTTGTGCCGTTTTCTTTTCCGTATTTAATCGAGTTCATTACTAAATTGGTTACAACTTGTTGGATTTTTTCTTGATCCGCAAAAACTAAAACCTTATGCTTGTATTTTATATCAAAAGTAAGTGTGATGTTTTTCTTTGCTGCACGCATTTCTAATAAGTCAAATACATTTTGAATTACCTCAACTATATCAAATTCAGATGATTCTAAATGAATTTCACCAGTTTCTAGTTTGGTAATCATATCTAAGTCTTTTACAATATAGATTAGACGTTCTACACCTTTTTCGGCTCTTTTTAGATATTTCTCTCTAATATTTTTATCGTCCATTGCTCCATCAAGTAAAGTAAGCAAATAGCCTTGAACCGTAAAAAGCGGTGTTTTTAATTCGTGTGAAACATTTCCTAAAAACTCTCTTCTATATTCTTCACGGATTTTTAAGGTTTCAATTTCAAGTTTTTTGTCTTTAGCAAATTTTTGAACTTCTCTAGTCAAAGTTGCCATGTCTGTGGTAATTGGCTGGTTTCTAAAAGAACTAGTCTCCAATAAAGACACATCGTCATATATTTTTTTAACTCTTTTAGATATGAATTTTTCTACTCTATATTGTAGCGAAAAAAAAGAAAAAATAAATGTTGCCACAACAATTAATAAAATATGAAAATATGATATTTCTATAATTGCAAAATGTATAAACAGCAATAAAGCCAACAAAAATATACTAATATAAATAGAAGATATTGTAGCAAACTTATATGATTTTTTGAAATTAAATTTCATTAAATTCTATTTTATAACCTACTCCTTTAATTGTTTTGAAAAAGTCGTCTCCAATTTTTTCCCTTAACTTTCTAATGTGAACATCAATTGTTCTTCCTCCGACAATAACTTCATTACCCCAAACTTTATCTAAAATTTCATCTCTTTTAAAAACCTTTCCTGGTTTTGATGCTAAAAGATAAAAAAGTTCAAATTCTTTTCTTGGTAAAATTATTTCTTGACCTTCTTTTACGATTTTATATTCTTCACGATTAATTTCAATTCCATTAACATTTAAAACATCTCCTTTTTCTTCTTTTTCTTTTAATCGTCTTAACAGTGCTTTTACTTTGCTAACTAAAATTTTTGGTTTTATTGGTTTTGAAATATAATCATCCGCACCTGCATCAAATCCTGCTAATTGTGAATAATCTTCAGAACGAGCCGTTAAAAATGTAATGATTGTGTTTTCTAATTCTGGTATTTTTCTAATATTTTCACAAGCTTCAATACCGTCCATTTCAGGCATCATAACATCCATAATTATTAATTGAGGCTTCTCTTTTTTAGCTTTAAGAATTGCCTCTTTACCATTAGCAGCTGTTACAACTTGGTATCCTTCTTGGGATAAATTATAGCCAACAATTTCTAAGATATCTGGCTCATCATCTACCAATAAAATTTTAATTTCTCTTTTTTTCATTTAGTGAATTTGTGTTTTGATAGTGTAAAGATAAAGATAAAATAAGAGCTATTAACCGCTTAACAATAATTTAATGTAGTAACCTTTTTATAACATACAATAAACCTATTCATAACAAATGAGTAACGCTGAAGTAATCTAATGCCACGTTCTTTGCTCAAAATATAAAATCAAAAAATGAGACTACAATTTTTATTATTTACTTTATTATTATCAACATTCTGTTTCGCACAAAAAGCTACAATTTCTGGTGTTATACTAGACAAAGAATATAACAACGAACCACTTGCTTTTGCTAATGTTATGCTGAAAGGTACAACAAGTGGAACTTCAACAGATGAAAATGGAAAATATCTACTAACAGTTTCTCCAGGTAACTACACTTTAGTAGTAGGATTTCTTGGTTATAAGTCTGCCGAAATACCCTTTACAGTTAAAGCAAATGAGAGAAAAACAATCAACTACACTTTAGCATCTGAAGGCGTAATGCTTGAAGACATTGTTTTAACAGCAACAGTAACACAAGAAAGTGTAAAAGCTTTACTACAAGAGCAGCAAAAAGCCGTAGAAATTAAACAATCTATTGGCGCTGAAGAAATTTCAAATAAAGGTATTAGTGATGTTGCTGCTGCAGTAACAAAAACAACAGGTATTACTAAACAAGAAGGTTCTGGAAGTATTTATGTTAGAGGATTAGGAGATAGATATAATTCAACAACAATGAACGGATTACCTTTGCCTTCAAACAATCCATCAAAGAAAAACATCAATTTAGAAATTTTCTCTACTGATATTGTAGAATTTATTGGAATTGACAAAACTTACAATTACAAAAACTACGGTGATTTTGCTGGAGCTAATATAGATATCGTATCAAAAAATTATAAAGGTGATGGTTCTCTAGAAGTAGGAACAGGAATGGGTGCAAATTCAAATGCTGTTCAACAAAATAAATTCTATCTACAAGACGGACCAAGTTTTCTTGGATTTAGCAATGAACCTATACCTAATAGTCCTTTATCTGGCTACAACTTTTCTACCAGTTGGGATAAACAAGCATCTACACCCGTAAATAGTTCTTTTTACATTAGAGGTGGAGATTCATATTCATTTGGAGATTATAGTAAAATTAGTTTTTTCTTAAACGCTTCTTTCGACAATGGATTTACATATAAAGAAGGAGTAAGAAGAGGAAGTGTAAACGTTCAAGGACTTGCAATTAAAAATTTGAATAGAAAAGCATATGAATATCAAACTAATTCTAATGCAATGGCAAACATTAATTATAGAATTAACGAAAATCACAATATTCGTATCAACTCAATGTTAATTAATTCAGCTTCACAAAAACATGAAGAATTTAACGGAATTATAGACGCAAATGGTTCGGCTCAAAACGGTGGTGGCTTTATCCGTCGTTCTACTTTTGACAAAACTTATTTATTAGTGAATCAACTTTTAGGAGATCATAAATTTGGAGAAAGAGTTAAATTTGATTGGGGATTATCATACAATACACTTACTAATGTAATTCCAGATCGTATGCAAAACACAATTGTTCCTTTTTTATATGATGATCCTAACTCTCGTTTAGTAGCTTCTGACGTAAATCCATCAGATAACCAAAGATATTATCAGGAAATGAAAGATGATGAAGTTGCAGGTAATTTTAATTTATCTTACAAGTTTGGAAAAAGCGAAAATGGTGATTATAAAGGAAAATTAATTGGAGGTTATAGTGCCCGTTATAAAGAAATTAATTTTGATGCAACACAAATTAATTTAGCCGTTACAAGAAGTAATTTTGCTTCTCAACCAACTGTCGATTTAAATAATCTTGACGGATATTTTAATCAAGCAAATCTTGATGCTAATTTCTTTTCATTAAAAACTTTTAGAGGAGACATTACAAACGCCAATGCTTTAACGCCACAAAACTTTAATGGACAACAAATTATTTCTGCTGGTTTCGGTGCCATTGAATATCAATTTACTCCAAAATTATATGTAATTGGTGCATTCCGTTCAGAATTTATCATTCAAGATATTGATTATGACACTTCTTTAAAACAAGGTGAAAACAAATTTGACACCATGGAATATTTGCCTTCCTTGTCTGCAAAATATGAGTTAAACGAAAAACAAAACTTAAAATTTGCTGCTAGTAAAACATATACTTTGCCTCAATTTAAAGAAAGAGCTCCTTTCTTATTTGAAGAAGTTGGTCAGTCGTATTTTGGAAATCCTTTCTTATACAATTCAACAGATTATAATTTTGATTTAAAATGGGAATATTTTCCTAAAGGTGGAGAAGTTATTTCGTTAACAGGTTTTGGAAAATATATTCAAAATCCAATTAATGAAGTAACAGTAGCTTCTGCAACAAATGACATCTCTTATGTAAATTCTGGTGAAAAAGCAGTTGGAATTGGAGCTGAATTAGAAATAAGAAAAGACATTTTTAGTCGTGAAGGTTCAAATGATACTAAAACAAATATTTCATCAGGATTAAATGTTTCTTATTTGCACACCAATCAAGATTTAGATTCAGAAAAAGTAAAAAAAGAAACTAACGGATTAGGAGTTGCTTTTACAAATGATAATTCAAGATTAACAGGTGCTTCTGATTTATTAGTTAATGCTGATGTTAGTTTAAACAAAAGCTTCTCTGCTGATCAATCTTTAACAGCAACTTTATCTGGAGCTTATTTCTCTGATAGAATTTATGCTTTAGGAGTAACTGGAAAAGGGGACTTAGTTGATAGTGATGTTATTGCTTTGGATTTTATTTTAAAATTCAAATTAAATAAAAATCTTGGGTTTGGTTTTAGTGCAAAAAACCTAACAGATCCAACAATTGAAAGAAAACAAGACATTCAAAATGTAATTGTTGACTCTTATAAAAAAGGTAGAAACTTTAGTTTTTCAATGAAATACTCATTCTAAACGATTAGTTAACATAAAAGAAATATTAGGGAGGTTTTTATAAGCCTCCCTAATTATTTTTAATAAACTCATAACATTCAGGTAAATTTCAGTTAGCATGCCAATCCTACATTTGTCTTAACAAATTAAAAAACACAAAACACACACAATGAAAAAACTTATTTTATCTACGTTAGCAATTGCTGCCTTAGCATTTACATCTTGTTCAAGAGATGATAATTCAACAGAAACACCAAGTGGTGTAGTTAACATTGATGCTAATGATTTTAAAGGAAAATTAACAAGTGGACAAACAACTACTTTAGACCCTTCTAAAACTTACAAATTAACTGGTTCATTTGTTGTTGAAGCTGGAGCTTCTTTAACTATTCCTGCTGGAACTAGAATTGAAGCTGTTGGAGGAACATCTTCATACATTGCTGTTGCACAAGATGGTTTAATCTATATTACTGGAACTGCAACAAACCCAGTAGTTATGACAAGTGGAAAAACAGTTAAAGCAACAGGAGACTGGGGTGGTTTAGTTATCTGCGGAAGGGCTAAAACGAACAAAGGTGGTTCTAACGGAGAAACTGCAACTTCAGAAGTTGGAGATTTAACTTATGGTGGTAATGAAGACAATGATAGTTCTGGAGTCATCAAATATTTAAGAGTAGAATATACTGGTGCTGCATTTAATGCTGACAAAGAATTTAATGGTATTTCTTTATTCGGAGTTGGTTCTGGTACTACATTTGAATATATTCAAGCTTACAAAAGCGGTGATGACGGAATCGAATTCTTCGGTGGAGCGGTTAATGCTAAATACTTAGTAGCTTTACATAGTGAAGATGATGCATTAGATTTTGCTGATGGTTTCTCTGGTTCTATTGACTTTGCTTATGTAAAAGATGTTGCTAAAGCTGGTATTGAAGGATCAAACAATGGAGACAACGGTAATGCTTTACCAAGTACAAACGTTACTTTAAAAAATATTTCTCTTGTAAAAGGAGCTTTAGCTGGTCAAGAGCACGGAATGTACATCAAAGAAGGTGGTGGAAAATGGACTGCTCAAAACATTTACATACAAGATTTTGCAAAAGGAATTAAAATTAACTCTTCAGATATTCCTGCTAATACAAGTGTAACTAATGGTTTTGTTACATTTAGTCCTATTCAGTTTTCTAATATTTCTGGAGATTTTTCTGAATATTCTGGTTCTAACACTACTTACATGACTCAAGGTACTGCAACTGGTGCAGGAAACAATGGAGATACTCCAACTTGGGCTACAGGATGGACAACAGGTTTGTAATTTCACCAATAATTAAAATATTTAATCCCTCCTCGGAGGGATTTTTTTTGTGGTATACTTATTGTATTATAATTTTTGTATATTTACGGTAACAAAATTCATCCCCAAATGAAAAAAAACTACATTTTAACACTTATTATAGCATTTTGCTTCCTTACTTTCGAAGGTTATTCGCAAGAAAGCAGGTCTGCTATGGGTAATTCTCAAGAACCTACTATTGAAGGATTATCAATCTATCCGAACCCCGTTTCTAACGGAAAATTGTACATTACATCAAAATTGGGATTAGAAAAAGAAATTCAAATCTATGATGTTTTGGGCAAAAAAGTATTTGACACTACTACAAGTGTAAAAGAAATTAACATTTCAAACCTAAATGCTGGTGTTTACATTATTAAAATTAAAGAAAAAGAGGCCACTACTACAAGAAAACTAATTATCAAGTAGTTAGTTACTCTTTTATATTATTTATCCTATATTATTTTTTTGTTAACTCCTTTTTTGTTAGCTAAAAAACCATTACTTTTGTCCTATAATTTAAAATCAAAAAAAATGAAAAAACTTTACTTTTTATCTTTATTATTAGGTTCTGCAATTGGTTTTGCTCAACCAGTATTAACTGCAGTTATTGATGGTCCATGTACAGGAGGAACTCCAAAAATGTGTGAAATTTTCGCAAAAGGAACTGTTGACTTTACTCAATTTACAATACAAAATCAAACTAACGCAGGTACTACTTGGGGGTCTAATTTAGATTTATCACCATTAGGTACAAGAACAAATGTATTTGTTTATGTATTAAATACTGGTAGTTTAGTATTCGCAACTCCAGAATTTCCTTCAGTTGTAGCAGCAAATTCTATTGAAGGTGGTGTTTTAAATTTAAATGGAGACGATAGAATTAGAATAATCAATACTGCGACAACTGCAGTTATTGACCAATTTGGTGTTTCTGATGTAGACGGAACTGGTACATCATGGGAATGGTTAGATACTTATGCAAAAAGAAACAACGGAACTGGTCCTGATGGTGCATTTGTTGAAGCAAATTGGACATTTGCTGCTGTTGATGGTTTAGACGGAACTGGAACATGTAATTCTGCTGCACAGTTACAAACTATTGTTGGATTAGGGAGTTATACTTTATCAACAAAATCTTTTGACGCAATAGCTGGTTTATCAATGTATCCAAATCCAGTTACTGGAAGTGTATTAAACATTTCTTCTGCTGCAAATTTAGACATGAACGTTGCTATCTTTGATATCGTTGGAAAACAAGTTATCAACACAAAAGTAACTAACAATACTGTAAACGTTTCTAGCTTAAACGCTGGTGTTTATATCGTTAAAGTTACTGAAGACGGAAAAACTGCTACTAGAAAATTAGTAGTTAGATAATTCATACTTCAATTTATATAAAGAAAGCATCAACATAACGTTGGTGCTTTTTTATTTTACTAAAACTAAATTAACAAAAACCCTTTCAGAGTTTTAAACTCTGAAAGGGTTGCTTATATTTGCATTATAAAAACTAAAAATTGATTTCCAAAACTGATATATTTACTATTGCATCCAAAAAGGAATTTGAGAAAATCGCTCTAAAGGTTTTCCGATTTCAATTTGATAATAATTTGGTATATCAAGAATTTTGTACGCTTTTGAAAAAAAACAAAGAAAATGTAAAATCTTTAACTGAAATTCCATTTTTACCTATTCAATTTTTTAAAAGCCATGACGTATTAAGTTCTACTGAAGCTATTCAGGCAACTTTTACTAGCAGTGGAACAACCGGAATGCAAACCAGCAAACATTTAGTCACAGATATTACTTTATACGAAGAAAGCTATAGAAATGCGTTTTCTGAATTTTATGGCAATATTGAAGATTATTGTGTTTTGGCTTTACTTCCATCTTATTTAGAACGTGAAGGTTCTTCTTTAATTCACATGGTTGATGATTTGATTCAAAGCAGTCATCATGAAGACAGTGGTTTTTATTTAAACAATTATGATGAGCTTATCGCGAAGTTAATTGAGTTAGATAATTCAGGACAAAATGTGATTTTAATTGGTGTGACTTATGCTTTATTAGATTTGATTGAAATGCATCAATTTCAATTGAAAAATACTATCATCATGGAAACTGGTGGCATGAAAGGCAAAAGAAAAGAAATGATTCGTGAAGAATTACACGATGTTCTTTGCCAAGGCTTTGGTGTTCCTGTAATTCATTCTGAATATGGAATGACGGAATTATTATCTCAAGCTTATTCACTAGGAAACGGAATCTTTGAATGTCCGAATTGGATGCAAATCTTAATTAGAGAAACAGAAGACGCTTTATCTTATGTAAACGAAGGTAAAACCGGTGGAATTAATGTTATTGATTTGGCCAACATCAATTCTTGCTCGTTTATTGCCACACAAGATTTAGGCAAAAAATATCCCAACCATTCTTTCGAAGTGCTGGGACGTTTTGATAATTCTGATATTCGTGGTTGTAACCTTTTAGTAGTTTAACTGTTGAATTGTTTATTTGTTGAATCAATTAAACCACTTTAACCACAAAATAATTTTTCTTTCCTCTTTGTAATAAAACAAATTTGTTACTTACTAAATCATTAGAAGTCAAATTGAATTCTTCTGTGACTTTTTCTTTATTTACCGAAATTGAGTTTTCTTTCAACGCTCTTCTTGCTTCACCGTTTGAAGCTAAAAATCCTGTTTTTTCATTTAATAAATCAACAATGTTTATGGAAGCATTTACATCTTCCAAAGTTATTTCAGCTAAAGGAATTCCTTCAAAAATTTCAGATAATTGATTCTCGTTTAATGTTTTTAAATCAGACATATCTTTACTAAAGAAAGCTCCGGAAGCAAAAATGGCACTATCTAAATCTTCTTTTGAATGTACTAATAACATTAATTCTTCTGCCAAACGTTTTTGTAACACTCTTAAGTGTGGAGCTTCATTATGTTCAGCAATTATTGCATCAATAGTTTCTTTATCTAAAAATGTGAAAATCTTAATGTATTTTTCAGCATCAACATCTGAAGTATTCAACCAAAATTGGTAGAATTTGTAAGGAGAAGTTTTATCAGCAGTTAACCAAACATTTCCACCTTCAGATTTTCCAAATTTTGAACCATCAGCCTTTGTAATTAACGGACAAGTCATTGCGAAAGCTTTAGACCTTTCATCGTTATCAACGTTCATTCTACGAACTAATTCTGTTCCAGTTGTAATATTTCCCCATTGGTCGCTTCCACCCATTTGTAACAAACAGTTGTATTCTTTATTTAAATGGTAAAAATCGTATCCTTGAATTAATTGGTATGTAAATTCTGTGAAACTCATTCCTTCTCCACCTTCATCACCAGACAAACGTTTCTTTACAGAATCTTTTGCCATCATGTAATTTACGGTGATTCTTTTACCAACATCACGAGCAAAATTGATGAATGAGAAATCTTTCATCCAATCGTAATTGTTGACTAAAATTGGAGCATTCGCATCGGTTGCCTCAAAATCTAAAAAGTTAGAAAGCACATTTTTAATGCCATTTACATTGAAATTTAATGTTTCTTCATCTAACAAATTTCTTTCATCTGATTTTCCTGATGGATCACCAATCATTCCTGTTGCGCCACCAACTAACGCAATTGGTCTATGTCCAAAATTGCGTAAATGTTTCAACAAAATAATCGGAACTAAACTTCCAATGTGTAATGAGTCTGAAGTTGGATCAAATCCTATATAAACTGTAGTAGCTTCTTTTAATAATTGCTCTTCTGTTCCTGGCATCATATCGTGCACCAAGCCTCTCCATTGTAATTCTTCTACTAAATTTTTCATTTTATGCTGAATTTATTTCAGCATCTCTCGATTTTTACTGAAATAGGGTTAATGTTAATTTGTGCAAATATATCAATTTTAAAAACCAAACTTCAAATTCCAAATTCCAAATTTTGTGTTATTTCAAAAAATATTCTTAAATTAAAAGAATCTAATTATCTTTACAATATGATATTAGTTACAGGAGCAACAGGTTTAGTAGGTTCGCATTTATTGATTTCTTTATTAGAAGAAAATAATAGTGTAAAAGCTTTGTATCGAAACTCAAAACACATTGAAAAAGTCAAAAATGTTTTTGCTTATAAAAAACAGCTTACATTATTTGATAAAATTAATTGGATTGAAGCTGACATAACTGATATTCCTTCATTAAATATAGCTTTTGAAAATGTAACTACTGTTTATCATTGTGCTGCTCTGATTTCATTTGATCCAAAAGATGAAGAAAAACTACGAAAAGTTAATATTGAAGGAACAGCTAATATTGTGAATTGCTGCATTGATTTTGGGGTAAAAAAACTTTGTCATGTCAGTTCAATTGCTGCTTTAGGTGACACTAAAGATGAAGAAACAAATATCACCGAAGAAACAGAATGGAATCCTGAAAAATTACATGGTGATTATGCCATTTCAAAATATGGTGCCGAAATGGAAGTTTGGAGAGGTTTTCAAGAAGGTCTGGAAGTTGTAATTGTAAATCCAGGTGTTATTTTTGGATTTGGTTTCCCAGAACAAGGAAGTAGCGTGATTTTTAAATCCTTAAAAAAAGGGCTTTCATTTTATACTAAAGGTAGAACTGGAATTATTGCAGTAGAAGATGTTGTAAACTGTATGATTCTTTTAATGCATAAAAATATAAATGGTCAACAGTATACTTTAGTAGCAGAAAATCCAACTTTAGACTCTGTCCTTTTTACAATTGCTGATGGTTTAAAAGTGAAACGCCCATCAATTTACGCAAATAAAACTTTAACAAGTATCGCTTGGCGATTGGATTGGTTGTTGTCTAAAATTATTGGAAAAAGTAGAAGTTTTACAAGAGCCACTGCCAAATCTTCGCATTCTGTAGATATATATGACAATTCTAAAGTTAAAGCTGAATTAAATTATACTTTTAAAAACATGACTTCTTACTTAACTATCTTACCTGAGGCGTATAAATAGGCACGTCCTCTGGAACTTCAATTTTTTTTGATTTTAACAACGTATCAATTTCGTTTTTTTGATTTAGAATACGCTCATTTACTTGTTTATATATTTTTTTAAAAACCTTAATGTCTGAAGCATAATATTTATAATTCTGAAAATAAGTTGTACTATCTAAATTGTACTTTTTATAAACATATTGCTTAATTTTTATATTACTATCACTAAGTGTTTGTGGCTTATAAGTTTCAGCAGCCTGTAAAATTGCAAGTTCATAAATAATGTCTTCCATTGTTTCCTTACTCAATAAATTATCGGGTTTAGACACAGGTTTGTCATTACAAGAGAACAATAAAGCTGAGATGAATATGAATAGTAATTTTTTCATTGTAAATTATTTTCTGTCAAAAAGTAAACGTTGACCGTGGTTTCCTTTTACAACTTTTCCGTTTGAATAAACTATTTTACCATTAACCAATGTATGCATTACACGTGATTTAAAATTTGTACCTTCAAAAGGCGACCAACCACATTTAGCTAAAATATTTTCTTTTTGTACGTTCCAAGGAGCGTGAGAATTAACAATAGTTAAATCAGCAAAATATCCTTCTTTAATAAAACCTCTATTTCTAATTTTAAAAATTTTAGCTGGATTATGACACATTTTTTCAACTATCTTTTCTATAGAAATAAAACCTTTTAAATGCTTTTCAAACATGGCTACTAAAGCATGCTGCACTAATGGTCCGCCAGAAGGAGCTTTTAAATATGAGTTTTGTTTTTCTTCTAAAGTATGAGGAGCATGATCGGTTGCAATTACATCTATTCTATCATCTAAAAGAGCTTCCCACAACGCGTCTTTATCTTTCTGTGTTTTAACCGCTGGATTCCATTTAATTAATGAACCTTTTGTTTCATAATCTTCATCTGTAAACCACAAATGATGTAAACAAACTTCAGCAGTAATCATTTTTTCTTCCAATGGAATTTTATTAGTAAATAGGCTCATTTCTTTTGCTGTTGACAAATGAAAAACGTGTAATCTTGCCCCAGTTTTTTTGGCTAGTTCTATTGCTTTTGATGAAGATAAATAACAAGCTTCTTCACTTCGAATTAAAGGATGGTATTTCATTGGAATATCTTCTCCAAATTCAGCTATATATTTTTCCGTATTAGCTTTTATAGTTGCTTCATCTTCACAATGAACTGCAATAAGCATTTTGGTAGATGAAAATATTTTTTCTAAAACTTCTGGATTATCTACCAACATGTTTCCTGTTGAAGAACCTAAAAACAATTTTATTCCCGCAACATTTTCCGGATTTGTCTTTAAAATTTCTTCTAAGTTATCATTTGTTCCACCCATCATAAACGAATAATTCGCATAAGATGTTTTGGCTGCAATTTGATATTTGTCTTCTAGTAATTCTTGTGTAACTGCATTTGGAACCGTATTAGGTTGCTCAATGAATGATGTTATTCCACCTGCAACTGCTGCTCTACTTTCTGACTCAATGTTTCCTTTGTGTGTTAATCCTGGTTCTCTGAAATGAACTTGATCATCAATAACTCCAGGTAATAAATAGTTTCCTTCAGCATCAATAATGACTGTTTCTGATGATTTTGAACTTATTTGTGATGCAATTTCAACAATAAATTCATTTTCTACCAAAACATCTCCTTCAAAAATCTGTCCTTCGTTAACTATTTTAGCGTTTTTTATTAAAATTGAACTCATTATAATGTATTAAATATTTTTTTTATTCTAAGTAATATTACTCCAAAAACAGCTTCTTTAATAATGCTTCCGCTCATTTTTGATTGACCTTTTGTTCTGTCTGTAAAAATAATTGGTACTTCAACTATATTGAATTTTTTAACAAAAGCTCTATATTTCATTTCGATTTGAAAAGCATATCCGATAAATTGTACTCTATCTAGATTTATAACTTCCAAAACATTTCTTTTATAACATACAAAACCAGCTGTTGCATCAGCAATTTTCATGCCCGTAATTAATCGCACATAAACTGACGCAAAATAAGAAAGTAAAACCCTACTCAAGGGCCAATTTACTACATTAACTCCCTTCGAATATCTTGAGCCAATTGACATGTCAGCTCCGTCTACACAGGCTTGGTATAAATGCGCTAAATCCTTTGGATTATGTGAAAAATCAGCATCCATTTCAAAAACATAATCATAATTATTAGCCAATGCCCATTTAAAACCATGTACATAGGCAGTTCCTAACCCTGATTTTTTTTCTCTTACTTCAATAAAAAGTCTTTCAGAAAATTTTGTTTGCAATTCTTTAACTTTAATTGCTGTTCCATCTGGAGAATTGTCATCAACAATAAGTACATCAAACGCTTTTTCAAGAAGAAACACTGCATTTATTATGCTTTCGATGTTCTCTATTTCGTTATATGTTGGAATTATGACAATTCTTTTGTCCATTATGTCTATAAATTTCTACAAAAGTAAACCTTTTTAAATATATTATTTATTAATAAAATTATAATAATTCAAATCAAGTTAATTTTGTAATTTTACACTCAATATGATAGCATTACAATTACAACAAAGAATTATTGAAAACAAAGACTGGGCAACGCTCCTGTTTTTGCTTTGTTTCGTTGTTATTGCAATTATTAAGTATCTCTTTGAGATTCAATTTAATGAGTTTTTAAGATTGCCTTTTTCTAAAAAATATACTTCAACTTATAAAGACACTTCAAATCTATATAGTACTTTTACTGTATCGTTGTTTTTTGTACAATTAATTTCCTTTTCATTTCTAATTCAAATTATACTTAGCTATTTTGATTATACTTCTAAAGCTAATTGGATTACTTTTATACAGATATTCACAACATTATTTGTTGCTATTTTAATTAAATTTTACATTGAAAAAATAGTTGCAACAATTTTTGATATTGAAGATTTTTTAGAAGTTTTTAACTTGAAAAAAGTAACTTTCAGAACATATATTGGGCTTATTTTCCTTCCAATTGTAATTTTACTTTATTATAATAATTTTTTAAGCGTAGGAATAATCTCAACATTCCTAGCAATCATAGGCCTTGCGATGGTTTATTTTTATTTTTTATCAATTATCACTTATCAAAAACTAATTCTAGGCAAAATATTTTATTTTATTTTGTATCTTTGCACCCTTGAAATAGGCCCATATTATTTACTATATCATTGGTTTACAAAAAAATAGATAAGATTGAATATGTCAAACTTAAAAGTTAAAACGATTTTAGTTTCTCAACCAGAACCTAAAGTAGAAAATTCACCATATTTTGACCTTCAACAAAAGTTGAAAGTAAAAGTAGATTTTAGAACATTTATTCACGTTGAAGGCGTGCCTGCAAAAGATGTAAGACAGCAAAAAATTGATTTAAACAATTTTACTGCAATTATTTTAACAAGCAGAAACGCAATTGATCATTTTTTCAGAATGGCTGAAGAAATGCGCTATAAAGTGCCTGAAGATTTAAAATACGTTTGTCAATCTGAAGCTATAGCTGTTTATTTACAGAAATATGTTGTTTACAGAAAGCGTAAAATTTATGTTGGACAAAAAGATTTTGCAGATTTAACTCCAATATTTAAAAAATATAAAGACGAAAAATTTTTATTACCTGCACCAGATAATTTAAATGATGATGTGCCTCAATTTTTAGATAGCATGAAACTAGATTGGACACTTGGTGTTTTTTACAAAACAGTAATGAGTGATTTATCTGACTTGAAAGATGTTTATTATGATATTTTAGCGTTTTTCAGTCCAATTGGGATTCAATCATTATTTAAAAACTTTCCAGACTTTAAACAAAATGATACTCGTATCGCTGTTTTTGGAGCAACAACCAAAAAAGAAGCTATTGATTCCGGGTTACGTGTAGATATTTTTGCTCCATCCCCTGAAACACCTTCTATGACAGGTGCCCTAGAAAAATACATTACAGAAGTTAATAAAGGAAAATAATTATTCCTTTTTACACCATAAAAAAAGCCTTTCAATTTGAAAGGCTTTTTTATTTTATTTTTTTAAATGACTAAACTTTTGGACCAGCATTTACAAGGTTTTTACCTTCTTCGTTATCTGTATATTGCTCAAAATTAGCGATAAAAAGTTTTGCTAAATCTGTTGCTTTGTTTGTCCAAACAGTTGTTTCTTCATAAGTATCTCTTGGATCTAAAATTGAATCATCAACATTATTTAAAGATGTTGGAACTTCAAAATTAAGTATTGGAATCATTTTAGTTTCTGCTTTTTCGATTGAACCATCTAATATAGCATCAATAATTGCTCTAGTATCTTTTATTGAAATACGTTTTCCTGTTCCATTCCAACCTGTATTAACCATATAAGCTGTAGCATTATTTTGCTCCATTTTCTTAACTAATTCTTCCCCATATTTTGTTGGGTGAAGCGACAAGAAGGCTTTTCCAAAACAAGCTGAAAAAGTTGGCTGTGGTTCTGTTACTCCTCTTTCTGTTCCTGCTAACTTAGCCGTAAATCCAGATAAGAAATAATATTTTGTTTGTTCTGGTGTTAATTTAGAAACTGGAGGCATTACTCCAAAAGCATCTGCTGTTAAGAAAATCACTTTAGTTGCGTGACCAGCTTTAGAAACCGGCTTTACAATATTATGAATATGATTAATCGGATATGAAACTCTTGTGTTTTGAGTTACAGAGCCGTCTTTAAAATCAATTTTCCCATTAGCATCAAGAGTTACATTTTCTAGTAATGCATCTTTTTTAATTGCACCATAAATATCTGGTTCGTTTTCTTTACTTAAATCAATTGTTTTTGCATAACAACCCCCTTCAAAGTTAAAAACACCTTCACTATCCCATCCGTGTTCATCATCACCAATTAACTCACGTTTAGGATCGGTTGATAAAGTTGTTTTTCCTGTTCCAGATAAACCAAAGAAAACAGCTACATCACCATCATTACCTTTATTTGCAGAACAGTGCATTGAAGCAATTCCTTGTAATGGTAAGTAATAGTTCATCATAGAGAACAATCCTTTTTTCATTTCACCACCGTACCAAGTTCCTCCTATCAATTGGATTTTTTCAGTAAGATTAAAAGCTACATATACTTCCGAATTTAATCCGTGAGCTGCATAGTCTTTAAATGAAGTTTTTGAACCGTTCATTACAACGAAATCAGGTTCACCGTAATTTTCTAATTCAGCATCTGTAGGTCTGATAAACATATTTTTTACAAAATGCGCTTGCCAAGCTACTTCCATTATGAAACGAACTTTTAATCTTGTGTTTTCATTCGCTCCACAAAATGCATCTACTACATATAATTTTTTCCCAGATAATTGCTTAACAGTATTTTCTTTTAGTGCATTCCAAGTATCTTGAGAAATACCTTTGTTGTCATTTGCTGCTTTGTCAGATGTCCACCAAATTGTGTCTTTAGTAACATCATCCTTAACGATATACTTATCTTTTGGAGAACGACCTGTAAATTCACCAGTCATTACATTAACCGCTCCAAGTTCTGACAATTGACCTCTTTCAAATCCTTTTAAGTTGGTATCTAATTCATCATTATACAATTGCTCGTATGATGGATTATAAACTATTTCATTTACATTATTAATACCGTATTTTTCTAACGAAATCGTTTTCGTAAACTGAGTGTTTGAATTCATAAAAATTTAGTTATGTTGCTTCTAGTTGAGAGTGCAAAATTAAAAATATTATTTTATATATCGTGTTTTAAAACTATTTTTTAGCAATAATGCAATAAAATAAGTAAATCCATGAAGATATTAACAACAAACCCCCTAATGGGGTTAAAGGTCCAAGAAATTTTGCTTTAATATTTGTAATTGTCGAAGTCGCTAATACGTAAATTGAACCACTAAATAGCACTATTCCAAACAATGTCAATAAAAAAACAACCATTTTCTGCTTATCTGTAACATAATTTGTTTGCGCTACAAATAACAAAAACAACGCATGATACATTTGATATCGAACCCCAACTTCAAACGAATTTAATTGCTCTATCGCTAAAAACTTCTTTAATCCATGAGCTCCAAATGCTCCTAAAACTATTGCCAAAGCTCCTATGATCAAAGCCGTAAGCATTATCTTTTGCGACATATCTTAATTTGTTTCTACAAAGGTATAAAATCAAAACGAAGTCATAAGTGATATAAATCATAAATTTCTTTTAAAAAATATAACAAATACGTAATTTTGTGTGATAATTTAACAACTACAATGAGAAACATACTTCTTTTTGGTGCTGGAAAATCGGCATCATCCTTAATAAAATACCTTTTAGACAAATCAGAAACTGAAAATCTACATTTAACTATTGCTGATTTAAACATTGATTTGGCTAAAAACAAGACCAATAATCACAAAAACGCAACTCCAATTGCAATTGATATTTTTAATGAAACTGACAGAAACAATGCTATTAAAAAAGCAGATATCGTTATTTCTATGTTGCCGGCTCATTTGCACATTGAGATAGCCAAAGATTGTATTTCTTACAAAAAACATTTGGTAACAGCTTCTTATATTAGTCCTGCAATGCAAGAATTGGACGAAGAAGCTAAAAAAAACAACTTGGTTTTTATGAACGAAATTGGGCTTGATCCTGGAATTGATCACATGAGTGCCATGAAAGTTTTAGATGAAATTAGAGCAAAAGGTGGAAAAATTATTTTATTTGAATCTTTTTGTGGCGGATTAGTCGCACCAGAATCTGACACCAATTTATGGAACTATAAATTCACTTGGAACCCAAGAAATGTTGTTTTAGCTGGACAAGGTGGTGTTGCAAAATTTATTCAAGAAGGCACCTACAAGTACATTCCTTACAATAAATTATTTAGAAGAACAGAGTTTTTAGAAGTCGAAGGTTTTGGACGATTTGAAGCCTATGCTAATAGAGATTCACTTAAATACAGAAGCGTCTATGGCTTAGACAACGCTTTAACTGTTTATAGAGGAACGATGCGAAGAGTTGGTTTTTCTCGTGCTTGGGATGTTTTGGTTCAACTTGGAATGACTGATGATTCATATACAATTGAAAATTCGGAAAATATGAGTTATAGAGATTTTACGAATTCTTTTTTACCTTATCACCCAACAGATACCGTTGAAATTAAACTACGTTACATTCAAAAAATTGAACAAGATGATATTATTTGGGATAAATTAGTTGAATTAGACATCTTTAATAGCGACAAAAAAGTTGGACTTAAAAACGCAACTCCAGCTCAAATTTTAGAAAAAATATTAACCGAACAATGGACTTTACAAGCTGAAGACAAAGACATGATTGTAATGTATCATAAATTTGGCTACGAATTAGATGGTAAAAAACATCAAATAGACTCAACTATGGTTTGTTTAGGTGATGATCAAATTTATACTTCTATGGCTAAAACTGTTGGATTGCCTGTTGCAATTGCTACTTTAAAAATTCTAAACAAAGAGATTACAACCTATGGCGTTCAAATGCCAATTACTAAAGAAATTTACTTACCAATCTTAAAAGAACTTGAGAGCTATGGTGTAAATTTCAATGAAATGGAAGTTCCTTATTTAGGCTATAATCCTTTGAACATAAAAATATAAAGACAATTTATCTCATAAAAAAAACCATCTAGTTATTTAATTAGATGGTTTTTTTAGTTTTATTTCAATCAAAACTGTATTTTTACTCTATAATTGGAAGCTTATGAAAGTAAATCACTTACAAATTGAAATTGACGGAATCGACAAAGAAATCCTTCGTGACTTGATGGAAGATGCCAGAAAACCTATTCTTCAAATAGCCAAAAAAGTTGGGATTTCTGGCGCAGCCATTCATCAACGTTTAAAAAAGCTAGAACAAGCTGACGTGATTGTTGGTTCAAAATTTATTGTAAACAACAAAGTTCTGGGCTATACAACAGTTGCTTTTGTTGGAATTTATCTAGAAAAAGCCGCAAATAACGGTGACGCAGTTAGAGAATTAAAAAAAATACCAGAAGTTTTAGAATGTCACTATACCACAGGAAACTGGAGTGTTCTTATTAAAATTATTTGCAGAGATAACGAACATTTAATGCAAATGTTAAATAAAAAAATTCAGACTATTGAAGGTGTTTCTAGAACAGAAACCTTTATTTCCTTAGATCAACAAATTGAGAGACAGATACAGTTATGAATTAAAAAAACCGTCATGTTAATTAAAACAAGACGGTTTTTATTTTTATTTCTTTAAGAGTTAATCTCTTCTTCCTAAAACTTGAAAAGCCCAATACAACAAAGAGGCTAATGCACCTAAAGCAGCAACTAAATACGTTCTAGCAGCCCATTTTAAAGCATCTTCTGCACCTGCATATTCTTGTTGACTTAACATGTTTTTATTTTTAAGCCAAGCTAGTGCTCTATTACTTGCGTCATATTCTACAGGCAGAGTCACAAAACTAAATGCTGTCGCAATAGCCATTAATACTAAACCCGCAGTTGCCACATAAACTCCAAAACTGTTAACAGCCATTAAAATTAAACCTCCAATAACTACCCATTGCGATAATTTAGAAGAAATACTGACTAATGGAACCATTTTAGAACGCATAGTCAACCAACTATAAGCTTGGGCGTGTTGCACTGCATGACCACATTCGTGAGCAGCAACGGCAGCCGCAGCCGCATTTCTTTGATTATAAACTGCTTCTGACAAATTTACTGTTTTATCGACTGGATTGTAATGATCCGTTAATCTTCCTGGTGTAGAAATAACACGAACATCACTTATACCGTTATCGGCTAACATTTTTTCAGCAATTTCTGCACCACTCATTCCATTTCTTAATTGCACTTTTGAATAAAACTCAAACTTGCTTTTAAGTCTTGAACTCACTAGCCAACTAAAAAGAGAAATCACTCCTATTAATATTAAATATCCAAAATTCATATCTTACTTATTTTAAAAAATTAAAGTTACAACTTAAATATCAAATTGTATTCCAATTTTTAGAAATGACAATTTGGCGTTTTATCTTGGTCACATACTTAATGTTTAGAAAGAAATATTATAAAAATGAAATTCCAAAAACAAATCTGTTATTTCCGTTTTCTTTAACTGTGTTTTCAACAGATGCAAAATCTGATTTCCATTTTCCGTTTGTGAAAGCAAATTCATATCCTAGATTAGCTCTTATTTTAGTCGATTTATTTTTAAATAAATACAAAGAAACAGATGGTCCAGCAAAAAACACTTGATTTCTCAACGAAACATGACCATTGTTGTTTAATGGCTCTAAATCATTCAAATCAATTACATTATTCTTGTTGTAAATATCAACTTCAGAACCTGTGGCAGCAAAATTTAGACCACCTGTGAATGCAACTTTTTCATTATTAATAAAATTGTAATGCACTCTTAATCTTGATGTAAATCCAATGTTTTGATTCTCTGAAGCACCTTTGTCATTTTTTGAAAACAAGAATCCGAATTCAGCATCACCTGAAAGTTTTTCTCCAAAAATGTTCATTCCAACTTGAAACTCAGGCACAGTTTCTTTTAATTCAGGCAAATTAGCTGCTTTCAGTTTATCGTTTAAATTATACTTACTTTGAACTTGAACTCCAATTCCAAAATAAAAATCAACATCAACTTTTTCATTTGAATCATTATCTGACTGAGCAAATGATTGAAAACCATAAGTTAACAACAAAACAAAAATAATTTTTTTCATACATAAAGTTTTAAAAATTAATAATTAAATATCTAATCAAATATTTTGCCAAATTAATTTACTTTTTCATTATACATTTTTAACATCTTTATTCTTCTTTACTTCGTCAAAAAGCTGTCTTCTTAAGATTTGTTCTCTTTCCACGTAAGTTTCTTTATAATTTTGGTATTCTTCTTCTAAATCTTTTAAGGTGTTTTTTGATTCTTTAGTGACTTTATTAGCCTTTTTAAAACTTATAAATAAAAGTATCGCTACAGTTAAACTTACTAGAAATAAAGTCCACATAATAACCGAATAATTTGATTTACTTACAGAAAAGCCTAAAAAACCAATAGTAGCTTTCTCACTCATTAATTTTTCATTAGTCGTTTTTATTGTTTTCATTTCTTTTCCCAAAGCCTTTATTATTCCTTCATTAGCTTTTATTTCACTTTCAAGATTCATTTGAATGCTTTGCTCTTGTTTAATGTAACTATTTAACGAAGCCTGAAAATTAGTAATAGTTGCTTTTTTGACAACTTTGTATTCCTTAAAATCATTTGAACTATCAATTAAAGTACTTAAATCATTCGTCAGTTGTTTACTTTTTTCTTGTGCTTTTAGTGTTCCTAAATTGACTGAAAAAACAAAGAGTATAAGAATTGTTTTTCGGGTTAATTTTATCATGATTTTTAGATTTGGGATTAGTAAATTTCAGTGAAATTAAAAATTAGAATTCAATTTTAAATTTAGCCTATAAGTAGTAAAGCAAAAAACCTGATTTTATTGTATAGAATTTAAATTTTTATCAATTTAAAGTGGTTTTAGAGTTTAAAAATTGTTTTTAACGAGTAAAACCAAAGAATTAATCAATACCATAAAAAATCCCAAACATTTTTAATAGCGTTTGGGATTAAGTATTTTAATGTTGTATTTCAAAAAACTATCCAACCAAATTTATAATTTTTCCAGGAATAATAATCACTTTTTTAGGAGTATTTCCTGCTAATTGAGCAATGGTTCTCTCATCAGCCATTACGATTTCTTCAATTTGAGTTGGAGTTAAATCTAAAGGTAATTTCATAGTGAAACGCATTTTTCCATTAAACGAAACTGGATATTCTTTTTCAGATTCTACTAAATATTTTGGATCAAATATAGGAAATGGTTGTTCTGAAATTCCTTTATAATCTTTCAATTCTTCAATTTTTGAATCTTGTAATCTAAACCATAATTCTTCAGCAATATGTGGTGCATAAGGTGACATTACAATTGCTAATGGTTCTAAAATGGCTCTATGATGGCATTTTAAAGTCGCTAACTCGTTCACACAAATCATAAATTGGGAAACCGAAGTGTTGAAAGAGAAGTTCTCTATATCTTCAGTAACCTTCTTGATGGTTTTATGTAATGATTTGTACATTTCAGCCGTTGGTTCATCATTAGTTACGATTGAACCATTATCATCAAAATACAATCTCCATAGTTTTTTTAAGAAACCAAAAACTCCTGTAATTCCAGCAGTGTTCCAAGGTTTTGCTTGTTCTAATGGACCCAAAAACATTTCATACAAACGTAAAGTATCAGCTCCATATTCATTACAAATTTCATCTGGATTTACTACGTTGTATTTTGATTTAGACATTTTTTCTACTTCGCGACCAACGATGTATTTTCCATCTTCTAAAATGAATTCAGCATCTTTATAATCTACATATAATGGATGATTTTTGAATTTTACTATATCTAATTCGTTTGTAATATCGTTTATAACAGCTAAATCAACATGTATAGGGTATTTAAAAATATTTACATTAGAATCTACTTTATTATTCTTCAGCTGATTATTTAAAAAATAAAAATCCTTATCACTTTTAATCAACTCTAATAATTTCGACTTTATTTCATCATCTGAAATATTTTTAGACACAAAAATTGATTTGAAATATTCAGAAGAATTTGGATTGTCTTCTGTAATTTTTTCAATAGAATTAAAACTAAAAGTCAGTCTATAAGCTAAAGCACTCATTCCTAAAATCATTCCTTGATTTATCAATTTTTTGAATGGCTCTTCTGTTGGTGCAAAACCTCTGTCTTTTAAGAATTTGTTCCAAAAACGAGCATACAATAAATGTCCGGTTGCGTGTTCGCTTCCACCAATGTATAAATCTACATTTTGCCAATAGTCTAACGCTTCTTTGCTTGCAAAATCTTCTTCATTGTGTGCATCCATATAACGCATCCAATACCAAGATGAACCAGCCCAACCAGGCATTGTATTCAGTTCTAAAGGAAAAATAGTTTCGTTATCTATTAACTGATTACTAACTACTGAACACTGATCACTGTCCCAAGCCCAAACTGTTGCGTTTCCTAAAGGTGGTTGTCCATCTTCTGTTGGTAAATATTTTTCTACTTCTGGTAAAGCAATGGGTAAATATTTTTTGTCAATCATTTGTGGTAAACCATTCACATAATAAACCGGAAAAGGTTCTCCCCAATATCTTTGTCTTGAAAAAACAGCATCACGCAAACGGTAATTTGTTTTTCCTTTACCTTGTTTTATATTTTCTAAAGCTTCAATCGCTTTTTTTGTTCCTTCTTTATAACCTAAACCGTTTAAGAAATCAGAATCTACTAATTTAAACCCTTCTTTTGCTCCAAAAGCTTCTTCAGAGATATCTTGGTCGAAAATGTTTTTGATTTCAGGCATTCCGTTAGTTCCTTTGAAGAAATTTGCGAAAGCATAATCACGTTCATCACCACAAGGAACTGCCATAACTGCACCTGTTCCATAACCTGCTAAAACGTAATCTCCAATCCAAACTGGAACTGGTTCTTTCGTAAAAGGATGTTCTGCATAAGCTCCAGTGAAAACTCCAGAAATGGTTTTTACATCAGCCATTCTTTCTCTTTCAGAACGTTTTGCTGTTGCATAAACATAAGCTTCAACAGCTTCTTTTTGTTCAGGAGTTGTGATTTGTGAAACCAATTCATGTTCTGGTGCTAAAGTCATAAATGTAACTCCAAAAATGGTGTCAGGTCGAGTTGTAAATACTGAAATTCTGCTTTCTGAATTCTGCAACCTGAAATCTACCATTGCTCCAACTGATTTCCCGATCCAGTTTCTTTGCGATTCTTTTAGCGATTCTGTCCAATCGATTTCGTTTAAACCTTGTAATAAACGTTCTGCGTAAGCTGAAATTCGCATTGACCATTGAGTCATTTTTTTACGAATCACAGGGTGACCACCACGTTCAGAAACTCCGTTTACGATTTCATCATTGGCTAAAACGGTTCCTAATCCTGGACACCAGTTTACTTCCGTTTCTGCTAAATACGTTAATCTATATTTTAATAGTATTTTTTGTTGTTCCTCTGATGAAAACGCTTTCCATTCGCTTGACGAAAAAGAAGCAATATTATCATCACAAACTGCATTTACATTGGCATTTCCGTTATTTTCAAATTCTTGAATTAAAGTGCAAATACTTTCAGCTTTATTAGAAGTATTATTATACCAAGATTCGAATAATTGAATGAAAATCCATTGAGTATGTTTATAATAATCAGCGTTTGAAGTACGAACTTCTCTGCTCCAATCAAATGAAAATCCGATTTTATCTAATTGTTCTCTATAGCGAGTAATATTTTCTTTGGTAGTTTTATCTGGATGTTGTCCGGTTTGAATTGCATATTGTTCAGCAGGCAAACCAAATGAATCGTAACCTTGTGGATGCAATACATTAAATCCTTTGTGACGCTTGTAACGTGCTACAATATCGGAAGCAATATAACCTAGCGGATGACCAACGTGTAATCCTGCTCCTGATGGATAAGGAAACATATCTAGCACATAGTACTTAGGTTTTTCTGAATGATTTGTTGCAGCAAAGGTTTGGTTTTCTGACCAATATTTTTGCCAATTGGCTTCGATTTCGTTTGGATTGTATTTCATTACTTAGGTTAAAAGTTTAAAGGGTTAAAAGGTTAAAAGTTGTTTTTAACTGATTTTGTCCTTAAAAATTAAGGTGCAAATTTACATTTTATAATACTAAAGTTAAAACTTTGTTGTTATATTCTGTATAAACCAAATTTCTTTTTTATTTTTACCACTTAATTAAACATGCAATATGGCTTCATCATTTGAAAAGTATAATAAAAGAAGACTAATTTCATCGTATTTTTCAGTAATCTTAAGTATATTTTTGGTGCTTTTTCTATTAGGAGCATTGGGATTATTTGTGATTAATTCTAAAAAATTGACGAATGATTTTAAAGAAAACATTCCGATGACGGTGTTTTTTAAAAATGAAGCAAAAGACAGTACGTTAAGTGCTTTTGATATAGAGTTAAAAAACTCAACATTCATTAAAGAATACGCTTACATTCATAAAGATAGTGCAGCTAAGAACAACGTTGATATTGTTGGAGAAGATTTCATGGAGTTTTTAGGAGTAAATCCGCTACAAAATTCTTTTGATATTAATCTAAAAGGTGATTACGTTCAGGCAGATAGCATTAAGAAAATTGAAACGCAAATCAAGCAAAACGAAATGGTTTCTGAAATCATTTATGATAAGCAATTAGTTGATTTAGTTAACGACAATATCAAAAAAATAAGCCTTTGGATATTAATTATTAGTGGTGTTTTAGCTTTAGTAGCTATGCTTTTAATTAACAGTTCATTGAGATTATCTGTTTATTCTCATCGATTTACTATTAAAACGATGCAAATGGTTGGTGCTACAAAATCATTTATTAGAAAACCATTTATTTGGAGAAGTATTAAATTAGGATTAATTGGTTCAACTTTAGCAGTTGTTGGATTATTAGCATTGGTATATTATGCTGATTCAAAATTACCTGATTTAGGAATTTCAAAAGATTATCTTTCTTTAGGAATTGTAATTGGAAGTGTTTTCCTTGTCGGAATTGTAATCACTTGGATAAGTACTTATTTTGCCACACAAAGATTCTTAAATTTAAAAACTGACGATTTGTATTAGATTACAGATGTTCAGATTTTGGATTTTCAGATTAAAAAAAATATTAATTAAAAAGATTTCCGTTTTCACGGAAAATGAATATGAAAAACGAAGACAACAAACCTGCTTTTTTATTTGAAAAAGTAAACTATAAAATTTTATTCATTGGAGTTGGAATTATCGCTTTAGGTTTTATCCTAATGATTGGTGGCGGAACTGAAGATCCAAACACTTTTGATGAAGAGGCTTTATTTAGCTTTAGACGAATTAGATTAGCACCAACTTTAGTTTTAGCTGGTTTTGGCGTTACTATTTATTCGATAATGAAAAATCCTTTTAAAAAGTAATTAGGGAAAAGGGATAAGTAATTAGAACGTTTTCTATTGCCTATTGCCTATTGCCTATTGCCTAATTTCTAAAAAAATGAATACACTACAAGCCATAATTCTTGCCATAATTGAAGGATTAACCGAATTTCTACCTGTTTCTTCTACAGGACACATGATTATCGCATCTTCTTTCTTTGGGATTGCTCAAGACGATTTTACCAAACTTTTCACTATTGTAATTCAATTAGGGACTATACTTTCGGTTGTGGTTTTGTATTTTAAACGCTTTTTTCAATCGGTTGATTTTTACTTTAAATTATTTGTGGCTTTTATTCCAGCAGTAGTTTTAGGATTACTTTTAAGTGATTTTATTGACTCACTTTTAGAAAATCCAATTACAGTTGCCGTTTCATTGGTCATTGGTGGAGTTTTACTTTTAAAAGTGGATGATTGGTTTGGAAACACTCCAAAAAAAGAAGTTCCAGAAGAAATTAGTTATCCAACGGCTTTTAAAATTGGCCTTTTTCAATGTTTAGCCATGATTCCTGGAGTTTCACGAAGTGGTGCAAGTATTGTTGGTGGTATGACTCAAAAATTATCAAGAACAACGGCAGCAGAATTTTCATTTTTCTTAGCTATTCCTACAATGTTTGGGGCAACAGTTAAAAAATCATATGACTTTTACAAAGACGGTTTTGTTTTAACGCAAGATCAAATAAATTTATTAATAATCGGAAATGTCGTTGGTTTTCTAGTAGCCTTAATTGCTATAAAATCATTCATTGGTTATTTGAGCAAACATGGTTTTAAAATGTTTGGTTATTATAGAATTGTTGCCGGAATTGCGGTTTTATTAATTCACTTTTTTGTTCAAAAATTAACTGTGATTTAATGACTAAAGAAGACATCTTAAACGGACAAGTTTTGTTGATTGATAAACCTCTAAAATGGTCATCATTTCAAGCAGTTAATAAGTTGAAATATGCTTTAAAAAACCATTACGATTTACCTAAAAAATTCAAAATTGGTCATGCCGGAACTTTAGATCCATTAGCAACTGGTTTATTGATAATTTGTACAGGAAAATTCACGAAAACAATTTCTGACATTCAGGCTCAAACCAAAGAATATACTGGAACAATTACGGTTGGAGCAACTACTCCTTCTTACGATTTAGAAACTGAAATTGATGCCACTTTTCCAACGGAACAAATTACTGAAGAATTAGTTTTAGAAACTGTAAAACAATTTTTAGGCGAAATTGATCAAAAACCTCCTGTTTATTCTGCTATAAAAAAAGACGGAAAACGTTTGTACGAACATGCAAGAGCTGGTGTTGAAGTCGAAATTCAATCTAGAAAAACAACAATTTACGAATTTGAAATCACAAGATTTGCTTTACCAGAAATAGATTTCAGAGTGCAATGCAGCAAAGGAACATACATTCGTTCTCTAGCTTATGATTTTGGATTAGCTTTAAATTCTGGTGGACATTTAACTGCTTTACGCAGAACAAAAATTGGTGATTATAGTGTTGAAAACGCACCAACTCCGGATGATTTCATAGAAATGAAGTTGTAAATATTTGTTATTTTATTGAAACTAAATTAATTATTTTAATATCTTTACTTATAATCTTATTGCTATCGAAATGAAAACTTCTGATAAAAAATCTAAAAATTTAGCAACTCCAGGCAAACCAATGTCACAAGAGGATTTTGTTTCTTTGATTAAAGAAGCAGAAGAAGGTGAGTTTTTAACTGAAAAAGAATTTGACAAAAGATTCGAAGAATGGAAGTTGAAAAGAAAGAAGTCATAAGATCAATCTTTTATTTGAAGGATCTTTTAGATATTTATGAATATGGTGAAGCAACTTTTGGCATCAAATTAGCAACAAATTTCTATGAAGATTTAAAATTAATTGTAAGAAATTTAGATTCCAATTATTTAGTAAATTCTGAATGCAGACATTTAGAAACTAAAACAAAAATTTATAGAAATATCATATTGGGTTCTTATTTAATAATTTATAGAATTACATCAGATAGAATTGAAATTCTTAGAGCATTTCACGGAAGTCGTTCTCCACAAGAAATAAAAAAAGTTAAAAAAATTAGACCTTAATTTACATGAAATTTACTTCATTCGCATTTATACTTTTCTCGTTTTTAGGATTTTCACAAGAAGAAGAAAAACTCTTATCATTTGGTGATTATACACAATTTGAAATCTCAATTCCACTACAAGGAAACAACAATAGAGGTGAAGTTTTCCCTGATGGTAGTACCAATAACAATTGGTTTATTCCTGATGGTGTAAATTCTAATTTTGGTTATGGTTTCCATTTTAATAAATGGATAGGTGTTTCTGCAAATTCAGGAATTGCAATGATGATTTCCGAAAAAATAGTTATGTCTCCTGTCTTTTCAAATTTAAGGATTATGCCTAAAATTAGTTCAGATTCTCGTTTAGGAATTGATATTGGTTTAGGGAAAACGTTTGCTTTAGGAAGAGGAAATTTAACAGGTGATTTTAAAAGACTAAAATTAAATTACGAAAACAGCGACTATCAATATTTTATTGAAGTTGTTAATTACGGAATTGACATTCATAATAAAAGCAATTTAGGAAGCATAAGCTTTGGAATTGCGCTAATCAATTTTTAATGAAAAAGATAATTTTACTATTAATTCTATCCATTTACACAGTTTCATTTGGACAAAAAAAAGCAACCTTAAAAGAAGGCGATATCATTTTTCAATCTATGAATTGTGATTTATGTAAAGCTATTAATGCAGTTACAGAAGGTTTTGATGGTCACGATTTTAGTCACTTAGGAATGATTCACATTAAAAATGATTCGATTTATGTGATTGAAGCTGCTGGAAAAAATGTAAAATTAACACCACTTGAAGTTTTTAAAACCTATACTACAGACACTATGTATGTAGGAAGATTAAAAAGAAAATACCGAAAATACATTCCAAAAGCAATTGAATTTTCAATGTCTCAAATGGGTGTTCCTTATGATGAAGCCTATTTATATGACAACGGAAGTTATTATTGTTCTGAATTAATTTATGATGCTTTTTTAGCAGCTTATGAAAAACCATTTTTTGAATTAACTCCAATGACATTCAAAGAACCGAATTCAAATCAATATTTTCAGGTTTGGATTGTTTATTATGAAAACCTAAAAATCGAAATTCCAGAAGGAGAACTAGGTTGTAATCCTGGTGGAATTTCGACTTCTAATAAATTAAAAATTATTGGTGTGATTTAACTTTTTCCGAAAATTCTTTTTAAACCAATTCCTTACTTTTCATCAATTGCATAATTTCATTTTGAGTAGAAACACCTTTGTCATGTAAATACCATTTTTGCAATTCAACTTTTATAGGTTCATCCACTACTCCATTTGCAGCTTTATAATCAGCAATAAGTTTTCTTGCAGGTTCAGGTCTTGGTCCAAAATCTCCAATTACATTGTTTTCCTCATCAAGAATAATTAATTTCGGAATTGCCATTCCACCATTAGTTAAAAAATCATTCATCAAATCATCATTCTCATCTCGAAGTACGATTTTTAAATCTATATTTTTTGATGATTCAGCCATTTTATAAATAATTGGTAAAATCTGTGCTGCATCACCACACCAGCCTTCGGCAATTACTAACCAAGTAACTTTTGTTTCTAATTGATTAATTTGTGTTTGAACATCATCTGTAATTTTAATGGTTTTTTCCAATCGATTCATTCTAGTTTCATTCAATTCTGAATAATGTAATAAATCGTCAGTTTGAGTATTACCTGTAGATTTTCCTTCTGTAATTAATTTTGAAACTATTTCTCTATAAGCATTGTATGTATAACTTTTTGCTAAAGCGTTTACTATATTTTTATTCATGATAATTTAAATTATTTATTCTACAAAATTACCACTAAATTTGGAAATTGAATGTAAGTTATGTTACACAAATACTAAATTAATTAAATGGACTTTACTTCAAAATCGATAGGTTTGGTATTATCTGGTGGTGGTTCTAAAGGAATTGCTCAAGCGGGTGCTTTAAAGTTTCTAGAGGAGCAAAACATTAAACCTTCTCACATAGCAGGAACAAGCGCTGGTGCAATTATTGCCGCTTTATATGCTTATGGCAAAAAACCAGAAGAAATTTTAGAATTTTTTAAATCAATTTACTTCTTTCATTGGAAGCATTTTACTTTCAAAAAAGCTGGAATTGTCGATTCTGAATCTTTTAAAAGTTATTTTAATCAAATTTTTAAAGACGCAACAATTGGAGAGCTAGCTATTCCAACATTCATTACAGCTACTGATTTAGTAAAAGGTAAACTAAAAGTTTTTAGACCTGAAACAAAAATAACAGATGCAGTTTTGGCTTCATCTTCGTTTCCTGGCATGCTTTCACCTTATGAATTAAACGACAAATTATATAGTGATGGTGGAATTCTGAATCATTTTCCAACTGATCTTTTACAAGGAAGGTGTGATTCTATTATTGGTGTTTATGTAAGTCCAATTCAAACCATTGAAGCAAAAGATTTGAGATCTATAAAATCAGTGACCACTAGAGCTTTTGACTTATTATCTGCTCAAGGAAATTATCAAAAATTTAATTTGTGTGATTGGGTAATTGAACCTAAAGAATTAGCCAACTTTAGCACTTTTGAAACTAATAAAACAAAAATGGATAAAATTTTTGATATTGGCTATCAAGCTGCAAAAAACTCATTTGAAGAATTGAATTTATAATTTTAAACTAGATTTTTTTTAAATTAGATAATAACTATATTTGCAACACAATTTTGAACTAAATTCAGAATAAATGACTCGAGCTTGCAACAGCATGTCTCCGTTAAAATACAAACATACATGAAATACAAAAGAATTCTTCTAAAGTTAAGTGGTGAAGCTTTAATGGGTGACAGAGCTTACGGAATTGATCCAAAACGTTTAGCTGAATATGCTGCTGAAATCAAACAAATTCACGAAAAAGGTATAGAAATTGCTATTGTAATTGGTGGAGGAAATATCTTTAGAGGTGTTGCCGGTGCTAGTAATGGAATGGACAGAGTTCAAGGTGATTATATGGGAATGCTTGCAACTGTTATTAACGGAATGGCCTTACAAGGTGCACTAGAAGAGGCTGGAATGCAAACTAGATTACAAACTGCTTTAAAAATTGAAGCTATTGCAGAACCTTACATCAAAAGAAAAGCTACCCGACATTTAGAAAAAGGTAGAGTTGTAATTTTTGGTGCTGGAACAGGAAATCCTTATTTTACAACAGATACTGCTGCGGTTTTAAGAGGTGTAGAAGTAGGTGCTGATGTAATTTTAAAAGGAACTCGTGTTGATGGTGTTTACACATCTGACCCAGAGAAAAACAAAGATGCTATAAAATTTGACTCTATTACATTTGAAGATGTAATTGCAAAAGGATTAAACGTAATGGATTCAACAGCTTTTACATTAAGTCAAGAAAACAAATTACCTATTATAGTTTTTGATATGAACATTGAAGGAAATTTACTAAAAATTTGTGAAGGACAAACAATAGGAACAACGGTAACAATATAAAATAATTATTAGACTGTTAGATTATTCGATTGTTCGAAATATCTAATCTTCAAATAATCGAATAACCTAAAATATTATAAAAATGACTGAAGAAATTAACTTTATTTTAGAAACAGCAATCGAATCTATGAATAGTTCAATTGCTCATTTAGAAAAAGAATTTTTAAATATTAGAGCAGGAAAAGCTTCACCTCAAATGTTAGGTGGTGTTTTTGTGGATTATTATGGTTCACTAACACCATTAACTCAAATAGCTAATGTTAATGCAGCTGATGCAAGAACATTAACAGTTACTCCATGGGAAAAAAACATGATGCAACCTATTGAAAAAGCAATTCAAATTGCTAATTTAGGATTAAACCCAATGAACAATGGTGACACCATCATTATCAACATTCCAGCTTTGACAGAAGAACGAAGAAGAGATTTAGTAAAACAAGCTAAAGCTGAATCTGAAGACGCAAAAATCGGAATAAGAAATGCTCGTAAAGACGCTAATAACGACATCAAAAAAGAAGAAAAAGATGGTTTAGCTGAAGACATTGCTAAAACAGCTGAAGATGAAGTTCAAAAATTGACAGATGCTTACATTAGAAAAATAGATGAGCATTTAGTTAATAAAGAAGCCGAAATAATGAAAGTATAAATTTTAAGTCCTGATTAACATCAGGACTTTCTTTTTTAAATATCTTTGTATTCAATCGAAAATTTTTAAATGCGATATTCATATCTATTATTTTTACTATTACTTACAAACTTTATTTTTGGTCAAACAAAAATCAAAGGGCAAGTTATCGATTTTGATACAACCATTCCAATTGCTTTTGCAAAAATAACTTACGATAAAACAACTGTTTTTGCGGATTGGGAAGGTAAGTTTTCATTAGAAATTACGGATTTCAAAAAACCTTTATACATTCGCTACAAAGGATATTATGAAAAACCTGCTTACGCTTCAAATGATGGAAAATTATTTATTATAAAATTAACGCAAGACATCAATAAAATTAAAAACGAATATTATTCTCTTAACAAAGTAAATCATATTGTTAAAAAAGTTATTGAAAATAAAAAAAATACACAACCAGAAAAAGCACTTGATTCTTACGAATATAAAAATTACGAATACATTCAAATAACGGCAAATCCTGATAGTATTTCCGGGGAAATTGATAAAATCTACAAAAGAAATCTTTTTGGAAAAGAAATTCTAAAGCTAGATTCAACAAACTATAAATTCAAAAAATTAGTTGAAAAAAGTCATATTTATCAAACTGAAAAAGTCAATTTAATTCAGCATAATCAATATTCTAACAAAGAAACCGTTTTAGCAACTCGAATGGCTGGTTTTAAAGAACCTTTATATGAATTTCTTGGCCTAAAATTAATTTCGTATTCAGTTTACGAAAATCCATTCGAACTTTTAGAAATTCCTCTTCAGAATCCAATTTCTAATTACGGTAGAAAATTATATACTTACCATTTGTTAGATTCAACAGAAATTCAAAATCGAAAAGTATATCGAATTTATTTCGAACCAAAAAAATTAAGAGCCAACCGATTAAGGGGTATTTTACATGTTGATGCAGAAAATTTTTCGGTAGCAAAAGCTCAATATCGAATTTATGGAATTGTAAATGTAGACGCTACATACACTTTTAATTACCTTAAAAAAGAGAACATTTGGTTTCCCGAAAAAAGAAAAATTATTTTAAGTAAAGGAAGTAATTCTGAAGATTTAACAATTCTTGGTGGAACGATGAAATTTAGATCAAGTTTAGAACAAAATTTAGGCAATAATGCTTCTGATAGGACTATTTTAATTCTCGAATCAACTCCTTTTGACATAAAAATAAACGAACCTGTAGTGCTAAAATTTGACGGAATAAAAGTATATGTTCCTGAAAGTAGTTTGAAAAAATCAGAAAAATATTGGAATTCAATTGCAAAAGACACCATCGATATTCGAAAAATGAAAACTTATACTTCATTAGACAGTTTATCACAATCTAGTAATATTGAGCGTAAAATATTTTTAGGTAAAAAAATAATTAATGGTTATTTGCCTATAAGTTATGTTGATTTAGATTTGAGAAGTATTTTAAAATACAACAATTATGAAGGTTTTAGAATAGGATTAGGAGCAGTTACAAACAATAAAGTTTCAGAAGATTATAAAGTTGCTTTTTATGGCGCTTATGGTTTTAAAGATGAAGGAATTAAATATGGCATCACTCCTTCATATTTATTAAATAAATTAGATGAAACCTGGCTGAGTATTTCTTATATAGATGATGTTAGTGAAATTGGTCAGACTACCTTTGCAACTGATTCAAGAAGGTTTCGCGTTTATGATCCAAGACCTTTTAATATTTCTACTTTTTATAACAACAGGATCTCATCTGCTTTCATTGAAAGTAAAATTTTACCTAAAACATCTGCTTATTTCTCCATTTCTCAAAGCGAAATAACTCCATTGTTTGACTATACTTTTATCAACAACGGTCAAAGTTTTTCTAATTACAATCTAACTTCAGCCCAATTTTCTATTCAATGGAACCCTTTTAGTAGTTATATGCAAACTCCTTTGGGTAAAATAGAAATCGAAAAAAGACATCCTAAATTTTCTTTACAAATAACACAAACAATACCAGAAATATTCGGAAATAATTTTGATTTTACTAAAGTTGATTTTAAAACTTTTTATGAAATTCCGTATTTATCAGGACAAAAAAGCTCGTTTCTTTTTCAAACTGGTTTAGCTTTTGGCGATATTCCTTTAACACAATTATATGCAATTGCACCAAATAATTTGAATAAAGATGCTATTTTAAAACGAATCACTTTTGCAGGTAAAAATAGTTTTGAGACCATGTATTACAATGAGTTTTTCTCTGATAAATATGTTTCTATGCAACTTAAACACACGTTTAATAGAATTAATATTGGCTATAAACTAAATCCTGAATTTACAGTTGTAACACGAATGGCTTTTGGAACAATTGACAATCCAGAAAATCATGTTGGTTTGCCTTTTAATTCTTTAGAAAAAGGCTTTTTTGAAAGTGGTGTTGAATGTAATAAATTATTTAAAGGCTTTGGCCTAGTTGCCTTTTATCGCTATGGAAATTATCAATTAGCTAACTTTGATGATAACATTGCTATTAAGATTTCTTATAATCTCGATTTAGGACTTTAATTTATTGCAATTCTTTGGTTTGAAAACTAACTATTTAATCAATAATACTTACCTTTGCAGACTAAATTTTAGATGATGTTTAAATGGCTAAATAGTCGTTTTTGGAATTATATTGCAGGACGAATTTTACGTAACAGAGTTGCTCTACTAATATTAGTTGGGCTTTTCACCGTTTTTATGGGTTTTCAATGGCAAAATATGCGCTTTACCTTTACTGAAGCAAATCTTTTACCAGACGACCATGAAGTTAATAAACAATACCAATCATTTTTAGACAAATTTGGAGAAGAAGGTAATCTAATAGTTGTTGGATTTAAAGATTCTACTTTTTTTTCAGCTAAAAATATAAAAATTTGGGAAGATTTTGTTGCTGAAATTAAAACCGACAAAGCTGTTGACTTAACACTTTCTATAGAAGATTTACAAGTTCTTGAAAAAGACACCGTTGATCAAAAATTCAAATTAGTCCCTTTTATCAATAAAAAATCTATTATAGATTCTTATGTAAAGAAGAAGGAAAAAGAACTTTTTAACGATTTACCTTTTTATGAAGGCATGTTATTTAATAAAGAATCTGGAGCGGTTCGTTTTGCCATTTATATTGACAAAAAAATTGTAAATACTGCTGCTCGTAAAGATTTTGTTTTCAAACATTTTAGTCAAGAAAAAATTGATGCATTTGAAAAAGAAACAGGTCTAGACATGCATGTTTCTGGAATGCCATACATCAGAACTTTAAATGCTCAGAGCATAATTGACGAAATAGGATTGTTCGTTATTGCTGCTTTATTAGTTACCTCATTATTGTTTTTCTTCTTTTTTAGAAGTTTTAGAGCAACTTTAATTTCAATGTTAGTCGTGATAATTGGCGTAATGTGGTCTTTTGGAACATTAGGTTTGTTGCATTATGAAATCACTGTTTTAACAGCTATTATTCCACCATTAATCATTGTAATTGGAATTCCAAACTGTATTTTCCTAATTAATAAATACCAACAAGAAATAAAAATTCACGGAAACAAAGCAAAATCTTTGCAACGTGTAATTTCAAAAGTAGGAAATGCTACTTTGATGACTAACTTAACTACTGCAGCTGGTTTTGCTACTTTCATGTTTACTGATAGTAAATTATTGACTGAATTTGGTATTGTTGCGTCATTAAACATTGTTTTCTTATTTATACTTTGTTTAATTATTATTCCAATTATTTATAGCTACATGCCTTTGCCTAAGGAAAAACACTTAGAACATTTAGGTAAAAACTACTTGAATTCATTCATCAAATGGATTGAAAATATAATTAAAAACTATAGAATTGCAGTTTTTGCAACGGCTATTATAGTGCTAGTTTTGGGGGTTATTGGTATAAATCAAATAAAAGTTTCAGGAAGTATTATTGAAGATATGCCTAAAAAAGCGCCTTTCTTTAAAGACATTCTATTCTTCGAAAATGAATTTGATGGTGTAATGCCATTGGAAATCATGATTGATACCAAAAAACCAAAAGGAGCCATGAAGTCGGTTACCTTAAAAAGAATTAATAAACTTCAAGAAGAAATTGAAGAAATTCCAGAATTATCAAAACCAGTTTCTATTGTTAACTTGGTTAAATATGCCAAACAAGCCTACTACAATGGAAATCCAGATTATTACGAATTGCCTACTAGCAAATTAGAAGAGGGTTTTGTATTAACTTATGTTAAAAATTCAACAAAAGAAAGCAGTGAAAATCTTTTAAAAAGTTATGTTGACAGTACCGGACAATATGCACGTGTAACTACATTCATGAAAGATATTGGCACCGATAAAATGGCTAAAATTGAAGAAAGACTTCAAGAGAAAATAGACAAAATTTTTCCAAAAGAAAGATACAATGTTACTTTAACAGGAAAAGCATTTGTTTTTGAAAAAGGAACTCATTATTTGGTTCACAATTTAGTTTTATCATTATTATTTGCCATCATCCTGATTTCTTTATTAATGGCTTATTTGTTCCGTTCCTTTAAAATGATAATTGTTTCGTTATTACCAAACATATTACCGTTGATTATGACAGCTGGTTTAATGGGTTATTTAGGAATTCCAATAAAACCATCAACTATACTAGTATTTAGTATTGCTTTCGGAATTTCTGTTGATGATACCATTCACTTTTTAGCTAAATATCGTCAAGAATTAAAGCAGAACAACTGGAAAATAAAAAAATCGGTTTACAACACGGTTAAAGAAGCTGGTGTAAGCATGTTTTATACTTCAGTAGTATTATTCTTTGGATTTTCAGTATTTACCTTATCAAGTTTTGGTGGAACAATTGCTTTAGGTAGTTTAGTTGCGCTGACATTATTATTTGCTATGATTTCTAATTTAATCTTATTGCCAGCATTATTACTATCTTTAGAAAAAACAATAGCCAACAAAGAAGAATTTATAGAACCAACAATAGATATTTTATCAGAAAACCATTCTGAGGACGAAATATCAAATCAAGATTAATTTTTATATTTATAATTAAATTAGAAAAGAATGAAACATACTAAAGTTATCGACCTTTTAAACAGTAAAAAAACGTTGCATGAAGTAACTGCAAAAGGTTGGGTTAGAACATTTAGAAACAATCAATTTATAGCGTTGAATGACGGTTCAACCATCAATAATATTCAATGTGTTGTCGATTTTGAAAATACACCAGAAGAAACTTTAAAAAGAATCACAACTGGTGCTGCTGTTTCAGTAACTGGGATTTTACAAGAAAGTCAAGGAAAAGGACAATCAGTAGAGATTCAAGTTACTAAAGTTACTATTCTTGGTGATTCAAATCCAGAAGAATATCCAATTCAACCAAAAAAACACTCTCTTGAGTTTTTAAGAGAAAACGCTCATTTACGTGTAAGAACAAATGCTTTTGGAGCAATTATGAGAGTTCGTTCTGTGTTGTCGTTTGCAGTGCACAATTACTTTCAAGAAAAAGGATTTGTTTATGTAAACACTCCAATTATTACTGGTAGTGATGCAGAAGGTGCTGGTGAAATGTTTAAAGTAACCGCTTTACCTTTCGACAAAACACCAAGAACAGAAGAAGGAAAAGTAAACTACAAAGAAGATTTCTTTGGAAAAGAAACAAACTTAACGGTTTCTGGACAATTAGAAGCTGAAACTTATGCTATGGCTTTAGGTCAAGTATATACTTTTGGACCAACTTTTAGAGCTGAAAACTCAAATACATCGCGACATTTAGCAGAATTTTGGATGATTGAACCAGAAGTTGCTTTTAATGATTTAGATGCAAATATGGATTTGGCTGAAGATTTTATTCAGTATGTAATCAAATATGTTTTAGAAAAATGCCAAGATGATTTAGCTTTCTTAGAACAACGTTTAACAGAAGAAGAAAAATCTAAACCTCAAGCTGAACGTAGTGAAATGAGTTTGTTACAAAAATTAAACTTCGTTTTAGAAAACAACTTTAAACGTGTTTCTTATACTGAAGCTATAGATATTTTAAGAAATTGTACTCCAAATAAAAAAGGTAAATTCAATTACATCATTAAAGAATGGGGAGCAGATTTACAAAGTGAACACGAACGTTATTTAGTGGAAAAACACTTCAAATGTCCTGTAATTTTGTTTGATTATCCTGCAAATATCAAAGCATTCTACATGAGATTAAACGACAATACTGAACCCGGAAAAGAAACAGTTCGTGCAATGGATATCCTTTTCCCAGGAATTGGTGAAATCGTCGGTGGTTCTCAAAGAGAAGAGCGTTATGATGTTTTAGTAAAAAAAATGCACGCTTTAGGAATTGAAGAAGAAGAATTATGGTGGTATTTAGACACTAGAAAATTCGGAAGTGCGGTACACTCAGGATTCGGATTAGGATTTGAACGTTTAGTTCTTTTCGTAACTGGAATGTCAAATATTAGAGACGTAATTCCTTTCCCAAGAACACCACAAAATGCAGAATTTTAAAAAATTAGGTTAAGAGTTTAAAAGGTTATAAGGTTAAAAGTTTGATGTAGTATTAACATTCAAAATTTAATTAATTAAGAAATATTAAAATGTTATGAGTTTGTAGATTTAAATTTTGTGCTTTATATGTACAAACCCTTTTAAACTTTTAAACTCATAACCTTTTAACCAAAAGAAGAAAAATGCTTAAACACAGTTTACAATTTAAATTATCACAGAAATTATCTCCACAACAAATTCAGTTGATGAAGTTAATTCAATTGCCAACGCAAGCTTTTGAACAACGTTTGGAAGAAGAATTAGTTGAAAATCCTGCTTTAGAAAATGGAAAAGATGAAGTTGATGAATATGATGATGATTTTAATGATTCCTCAGACGATTATGATGATGATAACGAAAGAATTGATACTGACATAAACATTGATGAATATTTAAGCAATGACGAAACTCCTGATTACAAATATCAGGCAAATAATTATAGTGATGACGATGAAGATAAAAGCAGACCAATCGCTGCTGGAATTAGTTTTCATCAAGATTTAATCAATCAATTGAATACGTTTATTCTTAATGATGATGAACGAAATATAGCCGAATTTCTTGTAGGAAGTATCGATGATATGGGTTATATCAGAAGAACTATTCAAGATATGGTTGATGACTTGGCATTTACACAAGGTGTTTATACTGATGAAAAAACGGTTGAACGCATTCTACTTGTTGTACAAGAATTAGAGCCTTCTGGTGTCGCTGCTCGTGATTTACAAGAATGCCTATTGCTTCAATTAAAACATAAAACACCTAATGAATCTATCGATTTAGCTACTCAAATTATTGAAGATCAGTTTGATGCTTTTTCTAAAAAACATTACGAAAAATTACTTCAAAAATTTGATGTTTCAAAAGACCAATTGCGAAAAGCTATTGATGTTATTGAAAAATTAAATCCAAAACCAGGTGGTTCTTACGGTGGAAATCTTAAAATGACAGAACATGTTGTGCCAGATTTTACTATTAGAATTATTGAAGGCGAATTAGATTTAACTTTAAACGGAAGAAACGCACCAGAACTTCATGTGTCTAAAGATTATCAAGACATGTTAAAGACTTATAAAGACACAAGCGAAAAGTCAAATTCTCAAAAAGATGCTGTTCAGTTTATCAAACAAAAATTAGATTCAGCTAAATGGTTTATTGATGCAATTAAGCAACGTAGTGAGACTTTATTTGTAACTATGAATGCTATTATGCATTATCAAGAAGAATTCTTTTTAGATGGTGATGAAACAAAACTTCGTCCAATGATTTTAAAAGATATTGCTGATTTAGTTGGATTAGATATTTCAACCGTTTCTCGTGTTGCTAATAGTAAATATGTTGATACACCTTACGGAACAAAACTTATCAAAGATTACTTTAGTGAATCTATGACTAATGATCAAGGGGAAGAAGTTTCAACAATTGAAATTAAAAACATCTTACAGCAAGTTATCGAAAACGAAGACAAGAAAAAACCTTATCCAGACGACAAATTAGCTGAATTATTATTAGAAAAAGGGTATCCAATTGCTCGTAGAACTATTGCGAAATATAGAGAGTTATTAGATATTCCTGTTGCTCGTTTGCGTAAGAAGATATAATTCCAACTATGGATTTAAAAAAAATATTACCTTCATTTTCATATATATTTCATCCCATATTTGTGACATTTTATGGTGTTTTACTGTATATATGGCTATCTTGTTTAGGTCTTAATTCATTGTCCTTAGTATTATTAATTCAAGTTGTAATATTGACCATGTTATTGCCTTTATCAATATATTATTTACTAAAAGCAACTGGTTATATAAATTCATTTACAGAAGCAACTATCCATGAAAGAAAAATTCCTATACTATTACAAGCACTATTTTTGTTTTTACTAATAAAATTTAGTGGCTTTATTGAAGATTTACCCGCAATATACTTTTTCTTAATAGGTGGATTAATAGCTTCTATAATAGCTTTTGTACTAACATTTATAAACTTTAAAGTCAGTTTACATATGATTGGCGTTAGTTCCTTATTAGCTTTTATAATAAGCCTATACGTTTATTTGAATGTTCCAATCATTCCTTTAATTGCTTTAATGATACTATTTGTTGGAAGTGTTGCATCTTCAAGGCTTTATATGAAATCTCATAATTATTTAGAACTTTTTGCTGGTTCTATGATTGGCCTATTATCTCAACTATTTTTGTGGCAATTTTATTTATAAAATATAGAAAACAAATCCGATATTTAATGAGCTAAGTTCTAATTTTTTATCGTTTAACTGAACATCTTTAAAAATTGGAGAAAGTGAATATTGTACATAGATATTTCCGGTATTATTCCCTACAGACAAATAAGTTGCATATTTAATTTTAGATAAATCACTATTATTTCTAACAGTTATGTCTTCCGTTGGTGATTTAAAAACAGATTTACTAGCAAATAAATAAGAAATCTTAAATCCAGCATAAATTCTCCAAAACTTATGACTTTCATAAGTAGAATTTCTCCAGCGAATTTCTATGGGTAAGTCTAATTGATGTAATACTAATTTATTTTTATCGAAAGAATCATCTATGGTATAATTTATATCATTAGTTGAATTATCAATTTTAATGTTGTTCTTTAAATTATTGTATGAATATCCTAAACCTGGAGCAATTGCCCATGTTCTCTTTTTATTAAAAGGCATATCACGAAGAAATCCAACAGATATTCCAGAGGACAATGAGTGTTTACTAAAGCTAGCTGGTCTATTCTGCACAAGATTGAGCGAAAAAGTTGTATACATTTGATCTTCTCTGTATAAAGAGTCAACTACTGTACTTTTCTCTTCTTGAGAAAACACTACACTAGTAAAGAGAATAAAAAAAGACAACAATAGGTTTTTCACTTTCTAATTTTTTATAAAAATAATAAAAAAAGGCATCCAATTGGATACCTTTTAAAGTTTATTATAGCATTATAGTTATCTTTTAGTTACACTTCCTTGTGTAGTTGTGTAATTAACTTTTAATTGTTCTGCTTTTCTTAATTCTTGTTTGATATCTGTTACTAATCCCATTTTTACATCTTTATCAATTTTTAATGAAGCTGTTAAATATGGTTCTGCGTCAGAGTTTCTAGCTGCTCTTTCTGATGTAACAAAACTTTGAATTTCGTTAGCATTAGACAATCTATCATTTAATTGTATTCTGGCATTGCTACCGTAAGTACTTTGGTATCTTTCGCTAGGTTTTCCAGCATAAATATACATTACATACTCTTTTTTAAACAATTTAGATGTTTGATCAGCTTTTGGCAATTTATTCTCTATCATTAAATCACTATCTTTCATAGTAGTAGCAACCATAAAGAAAAACAATAGCATAAATACAATATCTGGTAAAGATGCTGTTGAAATTGCTGGCATATCGCCCGATTTTTTCTTGTTAAATTTAGACATTTTCTAAAATTTATTAGTTACGTTTTGGTTCTGCTTCTGAAAGTCTTTGAGGAAATAATTCTTGAATATACTTAACTTTTTCCCCTAACTCTTCTAATTCCTTATCTGAATAATCCCCTTTTGAAGCTGGATCACTAAATATATATTCTAATTCTGAAAAAGAAATACCATATTTTTTTAAGCTTTCTCTATTTCTTAAAATATTATAAGCGGCAACTAATTCATTTTGCACCGCAATATAAGTTTCGTAAGTAGTTTCAGCATCATTAGATAATGAGATAACAGCTTTTGTTGGATTATCTGAAGAAGATCCGTCTTTTGATCCTTCACAATAAGAACAAGTTCCATCGCCATTATTTTCTAAGAATTTAACAGCTTTTTCTCTTAAATCTTTTAGTTCCATTAGTTCCTCATTAACCAATAATTGATTGTTCATATTAACTAAAACAGTTAAAATGTTACGTTGATTAATAGGTGGAACATCTGGCTCATCTTGCATTGGCGGCAATTTTCTATTGATTCCTTGATCTACTCCAATAGTTGTAGTAACCAAAAAGAAGATAAGCAATAAGAAGGCAATATCTGCCATAGAGCCTGCATTTACTTCTGGTGGCGTACCTCTTTTCTTTGCCATATTATTATTTTTTTGCGTTTTTAAACATGAAAAAGAATAAAGATCCTATAGAAAAAATTCCTAAAAAGTAAGACATATTTAAACCTGTGCTTACAAATTTAGAGGCACTCCCACTAACCAATAATTCTTTTTTTACATTATACACATCTGAACCATCTGCTAAGATGTAAGACAATACTAAAACTCCAGCAAAAATTCCTAAAGTTATCATTGCTCTTTTTAAGGCGTCTTTATGTGTTAATAAATTCTTAAATACATATATTAAAACTACTGCAACACATGCAAATAGAATTACATAAGATAAATATATAAGGGGTGAAATCCAACTGCTGTTAACCGCATCACTACTAGCCATTATTAGTGCTAAAAACACTAGACTTAGTACTGCTATAACAAGAGCTGCTATTTTGATTACTTTATGTAAATTCATAACAGTTATATATTTATAGGTTATTATTTTTTATAGTCTGATAACATATCGATTAAACTGATAGAAGCATCTTCCATGTCGTTTACGATTGAATCAATTTTTGCAGTAATGTAGTTATAGAATACTTGAAGTATCATTGCAACAACAAGACCAAATACAGTAGTTAATAAGGCAACTTTAATACCTCCAGCAACTAAAGATGGCTCCATAGAACCAGCAGATTCGATGTTATCAAATGCTTCAATCATACCAATTACAGTTCCCATGAACCCTAACATCGGTGCTAAAGCGATAAATAAAGAAATCCAAGAAACGTTTTTCTCTAATTGTCCCATTTGAACTCCACCATAAGCTACAACAGCTTTCTCAGCAGAATCAACTCCATGCTCATATCTGTCTAAACCTTGGTAATAAATAGAGGCAACTGGACCAGCAGTATTTCTACATACTTCTTTTGCAGCATTAACTCCACCAGATTTTAAAGCATCTTCTACATCAGCAACTAATTTTTTAGTGTTTGTAGTAGATAAGTTTAAGTAGATAATTCTTTCAATAGCAATTGCTAGACCTAAAATTAAACATAATAATACGATTCCCATAAACCCAGGACCACCTTCAACGAAACGTTGTTTTAATTTTTGGGTAAATGATACTTCTGCAACTGGTGCATCTTCTTCGGCAGTAGTTGCAACTGCGTTTGCTTCGTCTGCTTGAGCTGCAACATCTTCAACTTGTGTTTGTGCTGCTGCTGTAGAATCTGTAGCTTCTTGTGCTTGTACGCTTCCGAAAGCCATAATCCCTGTGATTGCTAAAATAGAAAATAATCTTTTCATTGCTCTTGTTCTTAAAATTTAATTAGTTAATTTGGTTAAAAGTATAAAATATTTATTAATTTACAAATTGTTTGTGCGGAGAGGAAGGGATTCGAACCCTCGATACCCTTTTGGAGTATACATACTTTCCAGGCATGCTCCATCGACCACTCGGACACCTCTCCAATGGAGAACTGAATTTGAAGGTGCTAAATAACATAAAAAATTTCACGTGAGAAAATTTTGTTCATTATTTTTATATCATTTCCCCTCTTATAGGTGTTTCAAAAATGGTTTTGAACACTTTAGGAGACACCTTTTGACCTAATAAGTACATTAATTTTGTAATAGCTGCCTCAGAAGTAATATCTTTTCCTGAGACTATTCCTATGTTTTTTAATTGTGTACTAGTTTCATATTGCCCCATGTTCACACTTCCTCCACTACATTGGGTGACATTAATAACGCAAATATTGTTTTTTATTGCATTCGCCAACAAAGAAATAAACCAATCTGTTGAAGGAGCATTTCCTGAACCATACGTTTCTAAAATAATTCCTTTTAAATTTGGCGTTTTTAAAACTGATGATAACACATTTTTACTAATTCCTGGAAAAAGTTTTAAAACAGCAACATTATCATCAAATGTTTTATTAACTTTTAACTTTTTATTGCCCTTATTTTTTAATAGTATATCTCTATTTACTTTTAAATGCACACCAGATTCAGCTAATTCAGGAAAATTTGGTGATGCAAATGCATTAAAATGTTCGGCACTTATTTTTGTAGTGCGATTTCCTCTGTATAATTTATATTCAAAATACAAACAAACTTCATTAAAAACTGCTTTTCCTTTTTCTTGTAACGAAGCTATCTGTATAGCCGTAATTAGATTTTCTTTAGCATCTGTTCTTAAATCACCAATGGGTAATTGTGAACCCGTAAAAACAACAGGTTTTGCTAAATTTTCTAGCATAAAACTCAAGGCCGACGCACTATAAGACATTGTGTCAGAACCATGTAAAACAACAAATCCATCAAAAGATTCATATTTATCCTCTATAATAGTTGCTATGTTTTGCCAATCTTGAATGCTAATATTTGATGAATCTAAAGGTTTTTCAAATGAAACTGTGTCAATTTCACAGTCTAACAATTGCAATTCCGGAATTCGTTTTAATAATTTTTTAAAATCAAACGCTTTTAAGGCTCCCGTTTCATAGTCTTTAATCATACCAATCGTTCCACCAGTATAAATAAGTAATATTTTAGGATTAGACTGTGGCATTATTATATTTCAATTTGTTTACAACTGGATTAGCATACATGGCTAAAAATCCTTCTTTTAAGACCGTTGAATTATCATCTATTCGCAACTCTAGCCTTCTTTGAAACAATTGTTTTTCTTCTATTGTATATTTTTTTTCAAACTGATTGGTGCTGTGTAACATATCATAGGCAATATAATTAGTTGGCCACAGTTTATATGAACTTAAAATTGAATCATCAATTTTTTGGGTCAATAATTGAATTTGTTTATTTGGATTTTGTTCAAGAGAAACAACTTCATCTATTTCTGAATCTAAAACATCACCAATATGTATATGAATTCTTTTCTTTTGTCCGATAATTCCACTTAGTAAGGTGATAAAATCTTCATTTTTTTCCTTAATATATATTTCTTGTTTGGCTTCGGCTAATAGTTGAGGCATTTTTAGTGCATCCGTTGGGTCATATTCGTATGAAAGTGAAACAGGAACAATCTTAATTTTCTTAAAATAATTCATGATGTTTTTTTCGTCAGAACCCATCGACAACATCTTTAAAACTCCAGAATTAGTTGCGTCATTACCATCTTTTGTTCTTCCTTCACGTTGAGCAATCCAAACTGAACGATTCTCGTGTAATAACAATTGTGCAATATATTCTGACATGTTTTTAGAACTCATCAACAACTCTCTTGGAGAAAGCCCTCTTTGAACTACAAAATTTCTGTTTAGTTTTGATAAAGTATGTAAAAATGCTTTTTGCACTAAATTGTCTCCAATAGCAGAAGCAGTCATTGTTAAGCCATGTTCAAATAAAGCTACATTTAATAATGAAGTATCTAAAATTATATCTCTATGGTTTGAAATAAAAAGATATGAAGTATTTGGTTCCAATTTTTCAAAGCCAGAAGTTGTTAATCCGTCTGAACTTTTTTCTAAAACTTTTTGTACAGATTTATATATGAAATTACATTGAAAGTCTCTAATAGAATGTGTTTCACTCAATTTAGCCTTCCAAACTTCTTCCTCTACACCTGGAAACGTAAAATCCATTAACGCTTTCATCATAGGATGATTTAATGAAGATTTTAAAGCATTATTTACTTCACTATCATAAAAAGGTCGAATAGCATCAAACTTTGACATGTGTTAATTTTAATTTTAAGAAAACAAAAGAACAAAAAATTTATGAATTTAAAGGTAATTTTAACTTAAATCCCAAAAATAGCTTTTGAGTTTTCGGTTGTAATTTTTGCAATTTCTTCAACTGAAACGTTATAAATTTCAGCTAATTTTTGTGCAATTAGTAAGGTATAACTACTTTCGTTTCTTTTTCCACGATAAGGAACTGGTGCTAAATAAGGCGAATCTGTTTCCAAAACAATATGTTGTAAATCAATTTGATTAAGAAATTGATCAATTTTTCCGTTCTTAAAAGTTGAAACGCCACCAATTCCTAATTTCATACCAAGTGAAATAGCCAATTTTGCTTGTTCCAAATTTCCAGTAAAGCAATGAAAAATTCCAAATAATTTATCGTCTTTTTCTGACTCTAAAACTTCAAAAACTTCGTCAAAAGCATCACGACAATGAATGTTGATGCCTAAATTATATTTTTTGGCTAATTGAATTTGATGCTTAAAAGCTTGTTGTTGTTGATTTAAAAATGTTTTATCCCAAAATAAGTCAATCCCAATTTCTCCAATAGCATAGAATTTTCTTTTTTCTAATTCAGCTTCAACGTGAGCTAATTCTTCTAAATAATTTTCTTTTACATATGTAGGATGCAAACCCATCATTAAGAAAATATTTTCAGGAAATTGGCTTTCCAAATCATACATTTTCTGGGTATAACTTGAATCAATTGAAGGAATAAAAAATCGAGAAACTCCAACTTCTATTGCTTTTTGGATGATTTCTTTTCTGTCTTCATTGAATTGTGAAGAATATAAATGAGTATGTGTATCAGTTAAAATTAATTTCAAAGTCTTTATTTTCAAAGTTTCAGATTGCAAATTTAATCTAAATCTTTTAGTAATTCTTGTGCTTTTTCATAATCTTCTGAATCTGAAGAAATTTGACTTAAGTAGTTTTTACATGCTTTAAATTCTTTTAATTTCAATTTTGCCAATGCTAAATACCAAATAGCTCTTTGACTGTAAACTGAAGTTCCTTCTTTCAAACTATTAAAAACTACTTCTGCCTCATGTGTTTTATTAATTTCCAATAATGATATTCCGTAGTAAAATTCAATCTCAGGAGTTTTGTTTTCGATTACAATTTTTTTAAATAACGGAACAGCTTCTCCATAATTTTTGTTGTTAAAGGCTTCTTGAGCAGTTTTTAAATCTTGAATTACTGAACCTCTTTCTACAAAATTCGCATTCTCATGTTGGTTATAATCTGAATACGAAGGGTTGTCTCCACTGTTAATAAACCAAACCCCAATAAACACAACAAACATAGCTGCAATTGCAAGCCATTTTGATTGTATCGAAATGACTTTTGACTCTTTTTTTTGTGGTTTTACTGCAAAATGTTCTTCTGAAATTGACTCTAAATTTTTCTTAAAATCAACGCTATCATTTGAAAACTTAATTTCTAAAAACTGAGTTGTTTCTTTATATAATTCAAATTGTTTTTTAAAAGCTTCGTCATTATGAAGCTTATTATCAAAAGTAATTTTCTCTTCTAATGCCATTTCATTATTGAGATAATTTTCAAATGCTATGTATAATTCTTCTTGCATCACTTTAGTATTTTAAAGATTGGTATCTGTTAGATTGTTGGATTAATTCTGTCAATTGACCGGTACAAATGGATTTCTTCTTTCTTACATAAGCATAAGTCACATTCATTTTACTAGCTACTTCTTCCATGGTTTTGGTTACGAAACTCAATTTCAAAACTTCTTGACATTTTTCTCCTAATTTTTGAAACATTTCATCAAATAAGGATTGTTTTTCGTCTTCGGTTTCAGTTTCGATAGCTAATTTTTCAACGTCTTTGTCTATAGATACATTTTCATCTTTAATTGTTACCTCTTTATTAGAAGATTTTTTTAATTCATTGAGCCATTTTCTTTTACATAATAAAAAAAAGTAAGCATCAAATGGGCAGGTTAATTCTAACCCTTTTGTTTTTGCTTGATTATATATAGTAATTAAAACTTCTTGAATTACATCTTGAGCTTCATCTGAGCTTCCACTATTCATCTTTATATAATAGGTGACTTTAGGAGCAAACTTTTTATATATAGATTCCACTATAGATGAATTGTTATTGAGCAAGCCATCTATATAAACTTGGTCGTGATGTAAAATTTTTGAAGCCATGAAGTCTTTATTTATCAGCTAATATAAAAAGAATTAAAAAATAATTTGATTTAATGGGTAACAATTTTCTAAGCTACTTTATATATAGATGTAATCGTTCTTCAAAATCTTGTTTTTAAAATGTTTTCCAAAAGAAATTTAAAATAAATCAAAAACATGGGTAACAAATTAAAACTTGAATTGATATAACATTAGATAACAAAAATTAACAATAATATTAAAACTTAGAAATTATGAAAAAATCAATCTTTACAATCGCAATTTTAGCTTTATCTTTTTTAAACGTAAACGCTACAGAAGTAACAACAACTTCAAACAATTTAGAAATTACAACATCAATTTCAAGAGAAAACATCGTAGAAGTTTATGATTGGAGTGTAAAAACTACAAACGGGAATTACGCAGGAACCTCAAACTCTTTAGAAGAAGCTCAAAAAATGATACTACTTGTATCTGCAGGAGAAGTTGTTTTAGACAAAAAAATTGAAACATTCTTTCAGTTAAGAGATGAAGTTTCAAACAGCAACTTAAGATTATTCTTTTGGGAAGTGGAAACTACAAACGGAAAAGCAAAAGGTTTTTCAAGTTCTGAAAATCAGGCTAAAAGAATGATAGAACTAGTTAGTACCGGTGATGTTTTAAACTTCAAAATAATAATTGCAGCTGAATACAAATAAAAAAAACAAATCAACTAGGTAACAATTGAGTTGCCTAGTTGATATATAATTAGAAATCAATATTAACAGAATCTGAAATAAATTCAGATTAAAAAAATAGAAATTATGAAAAATTTAAAAACCATCTTCTTATCACTAATTATACTGCTTTTTGTTAGTTGTGATAATGACAATGATCCAAGTAATAATGTTTGTGACACAAATTATGTATCAACCCCAATTAGCAATGCCTTCTCAACAGCAAATGGCTATGATGATTTACCCGAGTTTATGGATTTAGAAACTCATGAATACGATATTAAAATTAATGCTTCCGGTGAAATTTGTAGCATTGGATATCAAAATCCAAGCACTTATACTGGTGGCTACACTATGGAAATAATAAACACAACTACATCGGCTTCTTATAGTGGTATACATACATTTTCACAAGCAAATTTAGATTATCAATCTATTCCAACTCCTGTCTTGGTGAATTCTGGTGACATTATTAAAGTAAAACGAACAATATTACCAGGATGGACAATGTTAAATGAAACTATAGGTAGAGTTTTAAGAAAATCAGATTTCTCAAATGTTCCTTATCCAATTGTTCTAGGAAATGTGGAATTTTTAAACTCTAATTTCTATGGTTCTGGTGGTCCAATACCAGACATTGCTCAACCGTATATTGCAATAGGATTTAAAATAAATTAAACAAAATATTAATATTAAACTTTAGAAATTATGAAAACAATGAACACAAAAAACGTATTAATGGCAAACAGATTATTCATAATGCTTTTTGCTTTTGCAATGACCTTTACAAGTTGTAATTCAGATGAAGATCCAACTTCTCAAAACTATGTTCCTTCTCCTACTGCTTTTAACTCAATTAGACAAGCAGCTTTAGAAGATATGACTCAAAACTTTCAAATTGACGCTTCAAATGGAATGGCAACTTTAACTTCTGCAAATGGAGTAGAAATAGATATTGATGCCAATTGCTTAACATTAAACGGCAATGCAGTAACAGGAATGATTGATATTGAATATGTAGAGGTTTTTGACGGAGGACAAATGCTTGTTACTGACAAAACTACAATGGGAAAGTTACCAAATGGCGATATGGCAATGCTGATTTCTGGTGGTGAATTTTACATTAATGCAACCCAAAACGGACAACAATTAGACTTAGGCTGTTCCTTGAATTTAAGAATTCCTGCAGCGTTGACTGCTCCCGACAATGGAATGTCATTGTGGGAAGGAACAATTGATAATGATGGTAATTTAGAATGGGAAGAGCTTGATGCTGCACCAGGTCAAGGTGAAGTTTTCTTAGAACAAGGAACAACAGGAGCTCAAACATACTATGCGTTTTTTAATAATTTTGGATGGACAAATGTGGATAGATTTGCTAGTAACACTGGTCCAAAAACACAAATTTTAGCTGGAGTTCCTTCTGGATATAATTTTCAAAACAGCGCAATTTACTTACATTATGATGGTGAAGGAAATGCGTTAGCAAAACTTGATACTTATGATGCTAATTCTGGATTATTCTCTGAACATTATGGTCAAGTTCCTATTGGATTAGCTTGTCATATCATTTTTGCAACTGAAGAAAACGGTCAATGGAGATATGCTATTAAACCAGTAACCATTTCAGCAAATGCAGTTTACACATTTACTTTAGCTGAAACAACTGTAAGTTCAGAAGCACAACTTGTAGCTGCTATAAATGCCCTACCATAAATTTAGTTATGTTTTGTTTTTTGGAAAAAGTGATGATTAACTCATCGCTTTTTCTTATTTTTATAACTTAAAACCTAGAAGTTATGTTAAAAATTAGCACATTACTTTTATTTCTAGTTTCCCTATTGAGTTTTTCTCAAATAAAACCTCTAGATACTACATCTAGAAAAGCAATTATAATTCCTGTTCAAAATAATAATTCTTTTACTTTTAAATCTGAGAAACCTTTATTAAACCAAATTGCTGGTGCTCCAAAAGCATTTTACAGTCATTATTGGGAATTTGGGGATGGAAATTTTTCCACAAAAGAAGAACCAAATCACACCTACAAACAAGCTGGTGAATACGAAGTCAAATTATGGGCAACTAATAATTACGATTCAGGAAAAACACCTTCAACGCGACCACAAAAAGTAAAAACAAATGATAAAGCTGATGCTTCTGAAAATGAAGTTCAACTTATGGATGACAATATTGTTTTAAGAAGGAATCGTGAACCTTTGCCTGACGAAGAATTTGAAGTTATCATGAGTTATAAAAATGATAAAGACTACGTTACCAATGGAAAAATCTATTTTTATTATAACGAAAAAGAATTTAAAAATGACAATTTTGAATTGGTTGAAACTCGAAATTATCACAATGAAAACATTCAAGAAATTTCAAGTGATTTAGTGTACAATGAAGATTTTGATACTAATAATTCGTCTTATGCTTCAATCGAAAATATAATCTATTCTACTTCTAAATTTCAAGATACTACTGTTAGAAAAAATTTGGCTATTTCATTAGAAGAAGCCAAACAAAAATTCAAAAAAGGAAAGACCATTACGTTCAATAATATGAATCCAAATGAGCAGCGTAATATCTTTTTCACTTTAAAAACAACTCCAGAAATGATTAAAGATACAAGTGCTATTTTAAAAGTGCGAAGTATTTATGTTCCTGATTCAAACTATGAAAATCACAAAATAAAAGACATGGAAATGGAAATTGTGACTTCTCATGATCCCAATAAAATGTCTACAAACGGAATGTTTATAAATTATAGATTAGTCCGATTTAAAAGAGTAAAATTCAAAACTCGTTTTCAAAATAATGGTGAAGGTCCAGCAACAACAATACGCTTAGAAACTGATGTTCCTGATATGTATGACAAAAAAACTCTTCAAATAGAAGGAATGTATCCCGAATGTCCAATTTGTCCAAAAAATCAAGAAGTTCGTTATAGTTGTTTAGATACAATTGTCGCTCAAAAACAAATAATATTCACTTTCAAGAATATTTATTTACCAGGAAGCGAACAAAAAAACGTAACTGAAAAAGACTCTACTAAAGGTTTTGTAAAATACAGTTTAAAGTTTGGAAAAGATTTTCATAAAGTAAAAACCAAAAGTAAAACAGCCATAATTTTTGATAAAAACGATCCAATTATCACTAATTATTCCGTTACGAGATTTAATCCCGGAATTTCAATTGGTGCCAAAACAGGTTATAATTATTTTCCGAAATTAGAAAATGCTAAAAGTTATTTTGTAGGTGCAACGATTTCACCCTATAAATCTTATCGTTGGTATTGGCAATCTGAATTACTTTTTAATAAGTTAGATTTTGATGAAGCTATATTAACATCAGATTTAAGTCAGGTAAATTTTAATCCACCTATTCAAAACCCAGACGGAACGGTTTCTGATATTGGTTATGAGAGAAAAATTACTTCAAGTCAAACGAATAGAATAGTGACAGATATTGTTCCTGTTTCCCTAAGATATAATGTCAATAATTTTATTGGAATTGGTTTTGGTCCTCAATTTTCTACTACACTTTCATCTACAAAAGAAACTAGCGAAACCTTTCAATATTATAGAGCTATACAAGACGCAACTGGATTTGTTCCTGGTGAAGAAATACTTCAATTAAAAAGAGAAACAAATACATCATTAAAAGAAAAAACCGAAGTTCAAACGCAATTATTTGCCGATGTAACACTAGGTTTTGCTCGCATTGGTCCAAGTGTAGGAATTCGATATTATAAAAACTTTAAAAACGATTTTGATTCGTGGCAGTTTTATGCAATTTGGAAATTTTAGTTTTTGAACCACATAGGCACATAGATTTGTGATACTTGTGAAAAATATTTAGCCAATTTATTAATACATAGATTATATATTCTATGTAAAGCGAAGCGTCTTTTCAATAAAAATAATTCTATGTGCCTATGTGGTTCAAAAAACTAACAAAACTTAAAATTTTATTCTTTTTATTCTTTTTTACTTCTATTAGTTTTTCACAAACTTTAGAAGACCAAATCTATGATGCTGTAGATACATTCGTTGCAAATCCAAATAAAAATTCTTTAGTGATTCTAAATGGAAAAGAAAAAGAGTTTTCTATCAAAGTAAAATCCTATGATGAACAATTAGCATTAGTGATTTTATATTGCAATAAAGGTTCGTTTGAAATGAAAAACAACCTAGAAAAAAATGCTATAACTTCTTATGAAAAAGGCTGGAAATTATATGATATAAACAAACTTTCTAATTATGATATTGTTGAATTTTGCTTAAAACCTTTAGGAACTTTATATACTAAATCAGGTAATTTTACTTTGGCAGAAAACATCATAAAAAAGTATATTTTCATTGCCGAAAAAGAAAAGAATCAAACTACAATTATTTCTGGTTACATTAATTTATCCATAGTTTATAAAAGTATTGGTAGTTATCAAAATGCGATTGATTTACTTCAAAAAGTTGCTAAAAACAAAGCTATTTCTTCGCTTCAAAACAAAAGAATAAAAGAAGAATTAGCTGTAAATTATATCGGTTTAAAAAAGTTTGAAAATGCAAATCAATTACTTCAAAACTCTTATTTAAACGATTATCAAAGTTGGAAATCAAAATCATTTTTGGCTCTTCAAAACAATAATAGTAAAGAAGCTATTTCTTATTTTGAAAAAGCGAAAACTGTCTTTTTTAAAACCAATAATTTCACAGCAAGAGAAGTTGCCAAAATGCATGTTGATGAAGCTTCTATTTATCGTTTTTTAAAAGAAGATAAGAAATCTAAAATCATACTTTCAAAAGCATTACAAATTCTGTTGCCTTTAGAGAAAAAGATGCTTTTGCCTGAAAAAAGTAGTTTGTATGCGGAAAATACTTTCTTATCTATTTTTGATGAAATGGCTGAAATAGAAACAAATTCACAAAAGAAAATTGACTATTATAATCTGAGTTTTTATGTAAGCGATTTGCTAAAAGGCAACATCGTTTCGCAAGAATCTTTAATTATTCAACAATTTGATGATAGAAAACGAACCGAAAAATGTTTACAAATCTTTTGGAGTGAATATCAAAAAACCAAAGATAATGCTTGGATTGAAAAAGCCTTTTTGTTTGCCGAAAAAAGTAAAAATGTAGTTTTAAAAGATAAATCAAACCTAAAGACTTTATTAGAGTTACATCCAAAAAACAAAGATTTAATCACTCAAAGCCAACTGACTTCTCAACAAGAAACTTTGATTAATAAGCTAATTCGTTTGCAAATCACTGGAGATAATCCAAACGAAATTGAAACTATAAATTCCAAATTAGCTTCTATTAGTATGGAATTGAAAAGTCAAAACGAAAAAATTCAGAAGCAGTTCAAGAATGATATAAAAAACCCATTTAAACTTTCTGATTTATTTAAAAAAATCGAGAATGATAAAACGCAATTTGTATATTTCTTTTGGGGAAATGAATCAATTTACGAATTTCAAATAGTTGATAAAAAATTAACTTGGAATCAAATTAAAATTGATGAAAGTTTTGCTTCAACTTTAAAGAATTTCATTCACTTTTTTGATGATGCTTCTGTGATAAATAATGATATAAGTTTATTTTCTAAAACGAGTTTTCAATTGTATGAAAATCTAAAACTTTCAACTTTACAAAAAGATAAAAACACGATTATTATTCCTGATGGGTTATTGAATTTTGTTTCCTTTGATGCTTTGGTAACTCAAAAAACGACTTCTAAAAACTATAGTAAAATTCCGTTTTTGGTGTTTCAAAACAAATTGGCTTATCAAACCAATGCAACTTTTTATATTGAAAATATTCTGAAAGAAAAACAAAACACTATTCTTGGTTTTTTTCCAATTTTTGAAAATACTAATGCAGAATTATTGTATTCTAAAGAAGAAGCAAAAGCTTTACTTCCTTTCAAGGCAAAACTGTTTATGAATGAAAGTGCGACAAAAGCTAATTTTTTGAAAAATAGCAGCAATTATAGCATTCTACATTTATCAACACACGGAACAAGTGGTACATTTAATGAACCCGCAACCTTAGTTTTTTATGATGAATTAATGCTGATTAACGAACTATATGCTTTAGAAAATTGCCATCCACAACTTGTAGTTTTAAGTGCATGCGAAACTGGAATTGGAAAACTTCAAAAAGGAGAAGGTGCTATGAGTATTGCAAGAGCTTTTCAATATGCTGGAGCCGAAAATATTTTGTTTAGTCTGTGGAAAATCAACGATTATGCAGCTGCTCAATTAATGACAAATTTTTATACTTCATTTGCGAAAACCAATTCATTTTTTGAATCCAATTATCTTTCAAAAATGGATTATTTAGAAGACATAGATATTTCAAATGCTAAAAAATCTCCTTATTATTGGAGTTCGTTTGTGTATTTTGGTGCTGTTGATTCAGAAGAAAAAAGTTATTTTTATTACTGGCTTTTTGGAGGAATTCTAATTATTATTTTACTTTTGATTTATGGAAGAAATTCAAGATTTTTTAAAAGGTAAAAAATACAAAAAAATAAAGTTTAAGGTTTTAAAAACACAACATTTATTGGTTACTGCCAAAATAAATGACATTAAAGGAACATTCATTTTAGATACTGGCGCAAGTAATAGTTGTGTGGGTTTTGATGAAATTATTAAATTTGAATTATTAGCTGAAAATTCTGAAACCAAAGCTGCTGGTGCTGGTGCAACTGGAATGATTACACAATTATCAAAAAAGAACAAATTACAAATGGGAAGATGGAAATCTGAAACCTTGAATTTAGTAGTTTTTGATATGAGTCATGTTAATGAAGCTTTAGTGAGTTTTAAAACCAAACCCGTAAACGGAATTATTGGTGCTGATATTCTATTAGAAGGAAAAGCGATTATAGATTATGCGAATTGTTATTTGTATTTGAAATAAAAAACTCTAATTTATTTTTTAAAAACAAATAATTTCTTACATTTAATTTTATAAACTTATGAAAATGAAGAAACTATATATTTTATCGATTTTATTTACACTTACTCTGTTTTTGATTGGTTCAAAATCAATAGCTCAAGATATTGATCTTACAATAAAACATAATACTGGAAACAATGAATATGAGGTTTATGCTAATCCTGGATTTACTCAAAGTAACTTTACATGGGGACCATCTCAAATAACAGTTGTAAAACCAACTTCAGGTTCACAAATGCAAAATATAATTTCAAGCAATGCTGGAACTTGGACTAATTCCAATACTATAAATTACAATGGAACAGAGTATTATATTTTTGAAAACAGTGGAAGTTTAACTAATTTATACATAAATCAAGAAATCCTACTCTTTTCATTTTCATCAAATTACGGATGTGAAAATGGAATTAGACTTTTTAACAATGGCAGTGATCCTACTTTAATCAACAACTATGATATGCCAAACACAATTGAGAATGGCAATTTAGTTGATGTATATAGTTCCAATTATAATAATTACGGAACTTTTTGTAATTTCATTGATGCTGTTAATGACCCATTTGGTCCTTTGGATAATCAAGTTAGTAACACAATTCAAATATTGGATAATGATACTTTAGGTGGAATTCCTGTGAATCCAAATGATGTTATAGCAACTATTAATTCTTTCCTACTAAATGGAATTACTTTTTATTCTAATCCTGGTGTTATTATAATTCCTGCTGGAGTACCTGTTGGTGATTATATTATTTATTACACAATTTGTGAGCTTGCTAACCCAATAAATTGTGATACTGCAGAAATTACTATTAAAATAGTTAATTCTACAAATAACAGTATTGATGCTGTAAATGATACTTCAAACCCAGTAAATGGAGCTAATGGGGTAATAAATATTTTAAATATTTTAAATAATGATACTGTCAATGGTGTTGTGGCAAACCCTAGTAATGTAACTATAACATATAGCACTCCTTTTCAAAATTCTCAATATGGTGGTGTGATTTTGGATTCAAATACTGGATTAGTAAATGTATTGCCTAATACCCTACCCGGAATATACACTGCTACTTATACTATTTGTGAAATTGCAAATCCAACAAACTGCGAAACAGCAAATGTAATTATTACTGTTGCTTCTACATCTAACCTTATGATTGTTGCTAATGATGATGATTCTTTCGCATCTATAAATGGAACAATTGGTGCTACAAATTTTATAAACTTCTTAAGTAATGATACTTTAGATGGAAATCCGGTAACTATTGCAGATGTTTCATTATATGTATTAACTCCAGCTACTCATCCTAATATTATATTAGATATTAACACTGGTAATGTAAATGTAGTTCCAAATACTCTAGCGGGAACATATACTATCACTTATATGATATGTGAGGCAGCAAATCCAAGTAATTGTAATGTGGCTAATATAACTTTATTAGTTACAAATGGAGCAGTAAATTATGATAATTTAAAATTAATTGCATTCTACGATTACAATAACAATGGTGTTCAAGATACAGGTGAATTAGATATCTCAAATGGTTTTTTTGGCATTCAAAAAAACACTAACCCTATTATAAATCAATATGGCAGTTTGGCTTATGTTTATGATTTAAACCCTGCAAATATTTATAATTTGAATTATACTCCAATTAATTCAAATTATGATTCTTGCTCAACAACATACAGTAATATTTCAATAGCAACGGGTTCTGGTGAAACAATTTTATATTTTCCTGTAACAGTAATTCCTTATATTGATATTAGCGTAACAATAAGTCAAAATACACCTATTCCTGGTTTTACACAACATAGTTCAATTTATTATAATAATCATGGTAATCAAGTGATTCCTTCCGGAACAATAACTTATACAAAAGATAGTGCTTTATCAATTAGTTCTATATCTCAATCTGGTACTGTTGCAACTCCAACAGGATTCACTTATGACTTTGTTAATTTATTACCCGGAGAAACTCGTTCAATAATTATAATTTCTCAAGTTCCAACAATTCCAACCGTTTCTCTTGGGCAATTGGTTTCTTGTTCTGCTTCAATTACTCCTACAGATGTAGTCCCTAATAATAATTCTGCAACAAATTCAAGACCAATCGTAGGTTCTTATGATCCAAATGACATTACTGAAGTTCATGGTGAAGAAATTGTGCATTCTACATTTACATCAAACGATTATTTAACTTATACTATTCGTTTTGAAAACACAGGAACTGCTAATGCAATTACTGTAAAAGTTGATGATGTTTTAGATACTAAATTAGATGAAACTTCAATTAGAATGATTGGTTCTAGTCATGCAAGTACGTTACAAAGAATTGGTTCTAATTTAAGTTGGACATTTGATGATATTCAATTACAGCCTTCAATTCCTAATACAGAAACCGGAAAAAGTTATATTGTTTTTGAAGTAAAACCAAAACCTGGTTATGCTGTTGGTGATGTCATACCAAATACAGCAAATATTTATTTTGATTTTAATCCAGCTATTGTCACAAATACTTGGGATACTGAATTCGTTACAACTTTAAGTAATGAGGTTTTTGCTTTCGAAGATTTTACGTTTTATCCAAATCCAACAAAAAACAACATAACTATTGCTAATAAATCGATAATTGATTCGGTTGAAATTACTTCAGTTTTAGGTCAAAAAGTAATGACAAAAAACATAAATGCTCTTTCAAGTGAAATTGATTTATCTTCTCTTTCAAACGGAATTTATTTTGTAAAAATATTGTCAAACAATCAAATTAAAACGGTTAAGGTTATTAAAGAGTAATTACTTAATTCATGTGAAACAAAAAAATCCCAAAATTCTTTATTGAAATTTGGGATTTATATTTTAGATTCTGAATCGACTTCAGAATGACAAACTTATATTATAATTCTAAAGCTTTCTTAGGATTATTGTCTAATAATAACTCCATTGGGTTTTCTAATGCTTCTTTAACAGCAACTAAGAAACCAACAGATTCACGACCATCAATAATTCTGTGATCATAAGATAAAGCTACATACATCATTGGATGAATTTCAACTTTACCATCCACTGCAATTGGACGCTCAATAATATTGTGCATTCCTAAAATTCCAGATTGTGGTGGATTGATAATTGGTGTAGATAACATACTTCCAAAAACACCACCATTTGTAATAGTAAATGTTCCACCAGTCATATCATCAACAGTAATTTGCCCATCACGAGCTCTTAACGCTAATCTTTTAATTTCAGCTTCAACACCTCTAAAGGTTAAGTTTTCCGCATTTCTAACCACAGGAACCATAAGTCCTTTTGGTCCAGAAACAGCAATTGAAATATCTACAAAGTCATAAGCAATTTTATAATCACCATCCATCATTGAATTTACATCTGGATATAATTGTAAAGCTCTTGTGACTGCTTTTGTAAAAAATGACATATATCCTAAACCAACACCATTGTGCTTAGCTTTGAATTCGTCTTTATATTGATTTCTAATAGTATTAATTGGCGTCATGTTAACTTCGTTAAAAGTCGTTAACATAGCTGTTTCGTTTTTAGCAGCAACTAAACGTTCAGCCACTTTTCTACGTAACATTGATAATTTAGATCTTTCAGAACCACGAGATCCACCAGTTGGAGTTCCCATTGAAGGTACTGCATTTACTGCATCATCTTTAGTGATTCTTCCATCTTTTCCTGTTCCAACGATATCAGAAGGTTGAATGTTTTTTTCGTCTAAAATTTTTCTTGCTGCTGGAGAAGGAGTTTGAGAAGCATACGTTTTTTCAGCAACTGGAGCTGCTTTAGGCGCTTCTGGTTTTTTCTCTTCAACTTTTGTTTCTGTTTTAGCTTCAGTTTTAGCTGGTGCATCACCTTCAGGTTTTGCTGCACTTGTATCAATTAAACATACAACTGCTCCAACAGCTACTGCATCACCTTCTTCAGCTTTTAGTGTAATAATTCCACTTTCTTCTGCAGGTAATTCTAAGGTGGCTTTATCTGAGTCAACCTCAGCAATAGCTTGATCTTTTTCTACGTAATCGCCATCTTGTACTAACCAAGTTGCAATTTCTACTTCTGTAATTGATTCTCCCGGTGATGGGACTTTCATTTCTAAAATCATTTTCTTTTAGTTTAAAAGTTTACCCTTAAAATAACTAAGGGTTGTATTTGTGTTGTTATTTTATTGAAATAATGTTTTATCAAAAATCATGGCAATAGCATTTTTTTGACGCTTTTTAGAACGTTCGTAACTTCCTGCTGCTGGTGCACTGTAAGCTTTTGGTGATGCTAAACGAAGTTTAACCAAGTCAAAATTCATTAACATAAAACTGTAAGCTCCCATATTTTTAGGTTCTTCTTGAGCCCAAACATAGTCATCAACATTAGGATAACTTGCAATAATTTCTTTTATCTGATCCATTGCTAATGGGAACAACTGCTCTAAACGAACAACAGCTACATCATTTCTACCTAACTCTTCTCTTTGTGCAATAATGTCGTAATATACTTTTCCTGTACATAATACTAAAGTCTTAATTGCTTTTTTGTCGGCAACATTTGGATCATCTAGTATTTCTTGGAATTGTCCATTTGCCATTTCATCAGCTTTTGAAACTGCTAATGGATGACGTAATAAACTTTTTGGTGTAAACACAATTAATGGTTTACGGAAATTAGTTTTCATTTGTCTTCTCAACAAGTGGAAGAAATTCGCTGGAGTCGTACAATCTGCAATATACATATTATGTTTTGCACACATTTGTAAAAAACGTTCCATACGAGCTGATGAGTGTTCTGCTCCTTGGTTTTCATAACCATGAGGTAATAAGAATACTAATCCGTTTTGGTTGTTCCATTTGTCTTCACCAGCAGAAATATATTGGTCAATCATAATTTGTGCACCGTTAGAGAAATCTCCAAATTGTGCTTCCCAAATCGTTAAGGTGTTTGGTGAAGCCAATGCATATCCATATTCATAACCCACTACACCATATTCTGAAAGGTGTGAATTGTAGATGTAAAAGTTTCCTTTCTTATCTTTTATTTTATCAATTAAAACTACTTCTTCTTCTGACTCTTCAACTTTAACTATAGCATGACGATGAGAGAATGTTCCTCTTTCAACATCTTGTCCAGTAATTCTAACATCAAAACCTTCTGTAACTAAAGAACCATAAGCTAATAATTCACCCATTGCCCAGTCTAAATTATCCGACTCGAAATACATATTCTTTCTATCGTTGATAATTTTCTTGATTTTGCTAATGAATTTTTTGTCTTCTGGTAATTCTGAAATTGTTTTTGCAATCGCAGTTAATTTAGTTTTATCAAAAGTTGTGTCATATTTTTTAAGCATTCCATCATCCGAAACTTGCTCAAATCCTGTCCATTCATTTTGCATGAAAGGAGTGATAACAGTTAAATCTTTCTTACGAGATTCTTCTAAGTTTTCGTCTAATTTTGCTTTATATTTTACTTCTAATTCTTTAACATATCCAGCATCAATAATACCTTCTTGTCTTAATTTTTCAGCATAAATGTCTCTTGAGTTTTGATGTTTTGCAATAGCTTTATACAAAATTGGTTGCGTAAATTTAGGTTCATCACCCTCATTATGACCGTACTTTCTGTATCCTAATAAATCAATAAATACATCAGAACCAAATTCCATTCTATAATCTAAAGCAAATAACATTGCATGAACTACAGCTTCAGGATCATCAGCATTAACGTGAAGAACTGGTGACAAAGTTACTTTTGCAATATCTGTACAATATGTAGACGAACGAGCGTCTAAATAATTGGTTGTAAATCCAACTTGATTGTTTATTACAAGGTGAATAGTTCCTCCTGTTTTAAAACCATCTAAATTAGCCATTTGAATGATTTCATAAACAATTCCTTGTCCAGCTATTGCAGCATCACCATGAACGGCAATTGGCAATACTTTAGAAACATCATTTGGATATAATCTATCTTGTTTAGCTCTTGTGATTCCTTCGATAACTGCACCTACTGTTTCAAGGTGTGAAGGATTTGGCGCTAAGTTTAAGTTTATTTTTTTTCCTGAACTTGTACTTCTTTCTGAAGTTAAGCCTAAGTGATATTTAACGTCACCATCAAAAGTGTTATCTTCATCGTAGTCTTTTCCGTCAAATTCAGAGAATATATTTTGTGTATTTTTTCCGAAAATATTAGCTAAAACATTTAAACGACCTCTATGAGCCATTCCCATTACAAATTGTTCAACACCTCTTTCAGCTGCAGCTTCAACAAGCGCATCTAATGCTGGAATAGCAGACTCACATCCTTCTAATGAAAAACGTTTTTGACCAACATATTTAGCATGTAAAAACGTTTCAAAAGAAACTGCTTCATTTAATTTTCCTAAGATATTTTTCTTTTGATCTGGAGTAAAATTAGGTTGATTGTCATTTAAATCTAATCTATTTTTTACCCAAGTCAGTTTTTTAGGCTCACGAATGTACATATACTCAACACCAATTGATTGGCAGTATACTTTTTCTAAATGTTTTAAAATATCAGCCAAGGTACTAGCTGGCATGTTAATAATCTTAGCAGCATCAAACACCGTAGTTAAATCAGCATCTGATAATTCAAAATTTTCTAACGCTAAAGTTGGTGTGTATGTTCTTCTATCTCTAACTGGATTTGTTTTTGTAAACAAATGACCACGAGTTCTGTACCCATCAATTAAGCGAAGGACATTAAATTCTTTTTGTGTTTTTTCGGCAACATGATCACATGAAAAATCTCCATTAGTGATTTGTTGAGCTATATTTTCAGTACCATAGTTTGCTTGCGCAAAGTCAAATCCTTGGAAAAAACTTCTCCAACTTGGTTCAACACCGTCAGGATTTTCTAAATATTGTTCGTATAAATCGGCAAAGAAAGCCGTATGTGCAGCGTTTAAAAAGGAAAACCTATCCATATTGTGGTCTTAAAAGACATTTTTGGTTAAATAATTAGACAAAAGTACAATAATTGCAAATATATTTTACTTATTTTTGAATACTTTTATGAAATATTTAGAAATATAGGGTAACAATTTAATATAACAATGTATTTAATGTTATAAACTATAAAAAATGAAAAAAATGAAAAATTACAATCAAAAAACTATTTTTACTTTAATCACTTTAATTATTTTTACATTGGGATTTTCTCAAGATTCTAATCAAAAAAGTGAATTTTGGAGTAGAGTGCAATTTGGTGGTGGACTTGGATTGGCTTTTGGAAACAATTCAACTAATATTTCAGTTTCACCAAGTGCAATTTATAACTTTAATGAAAAAGTAGCTTTAGGTGCTGGACTTCAATATAGCTATATCAATCAAAAAGATTTTTATACAAGTCATTTGTATGGTGGAAGTATTATTGGACTTGTAAATCCTATACAAGAAATTCAATTGTCGGCTGAATTAGAAGAATTAAGAGTAAATACTGATTTTAACAATCCTAGCTTTATTAATGATAATTATTGGAATACTGCCTTGTTTTTAGGCGCTGGTTATAGAACAAATAATGCCACAATAGGTGTTCGTTATAACGTTTTACATAATGATAATAATAACATTTACACGACTGCTTTTATGCCTTTTATTAGGATTTATTTTTAAATCATGAAGCTTGTTTTTTCATTAAAGAACTTTATTATCTTTTCAGTAGCTTTTTTTTTATTTACAATAATTGGAACAATTTTACATGAATATGGTCATCTTTTAGTTGCAAAAAGTTTGGGTTATGAAACTAAACTCCATTATGGTAGTATGAGTTATCAAAAATATAACTCAAATATTAATGATACAATTATTGAACTATTTGAAAGAAACAAATATGCTATTCAAAATAAAAAAGATTTTACAGAAAAATTAGAGTTTTATACATTAGTAAATAAACAACAAAAAGATAGTTTTTTAATTAGAATTGGCGGGCCATTTCAAACTATAATTACTGGTTTAATTGGTTTTTTTCTTTTATATAAAAGAAATAGACTTTCTACTAGCCACTTTACGAAAATTGACTGGTTTCTAGTTTTTTTATCCCTTTTTTGGTTAAGACAAATTTTCAATCCAGTATTTTCAGTTTTAAAAAGATTTTTTAGAGGAAATGGAACACTTTTTGGAAGAGGTGATGAAACTGAAATTGCTAAATACCTTAATTTACCAATTGGTACAATCGATGTTATACTTGGTTTAATTGGCTTATTTATATGTTTCTTTGTTGTTTTTAAGTTAACCCCAATAAAGCATAGATATACATTTATTTTGAGTGGATTAATTGGCGGTTCTCTTGGATTCTATATTTGGATGTATAAAATTGGACCTTTAATTTTACCCTAATACTTATTCCTAAACCATACTTTTTGCCACTCTCTTTTTAAGATTAGAAATGTGACTTGTTCCGCTAATTGTATTAAATCTGAACCATCTAATTTTTTGATTTCAGATTCAGAAACATCTATAATATATAGTAGATTTAAATATTCTGCAAATTTGAATTGGATTAATTTCAGTATTTTTTCGTGTACTCTTTCTTTAAAATGTAATGGAAAAACATCCAGCGGAATATCTATAGATTCATTAGCCAAAGCAAAATCTTTATTGGTTTGTTCGATTAATTTAAAATATAAATGTTCCTCTTCTGCTTGAGAAATTAGAGAATCAATATTTTTGGGAAATTCAAACATAGAAATCTAAACGTTACGATTCATTAATTTCTCTCCAAAAACATATAGGATTTGTTTTTTCTCTTCTGAAATTTTCATTTTTTCTAAAGTTTCAAACGCTTTTAAAGTATATTCTTTTATTGCTTCTTGAGTAGCTTTACTTGCTCCAGATTCGTTAAAAACAGTTTTTACTGTTTCAATTTTATCAGAATTATCTTTTGGCTGAACAGAAAACAAATGCATCAATTGTTCATTATCTTCCTTCTCTCCAAATTCCAAAGCTTTTAGATATAAAAATGTTTTTTTATTTTCAATAATATCACCTCCAATTTGTTTCCCAAAAGTCTCCGGATTTCCAAAAGCATCCAGATAATCATCTTGTAACTGAAAAGCAATTCCTAAATTCAATCCAAAATCATAAATTAAATCAGTATTTTCTTGAGAAGTTTCAGCTACAATTGCTCCCATTTTCATTGCTGCACCGACTAAAACGGCAGTTTTATATTCAATCATTTTTAGATATTCTGGAATTGTAACATCATCACGAGTTTCAAAATCCACATCATATTGCTGTCCTTCACAAACCTCCAAAGCTGTTTTGCTAAATAATTTAGCTAAATCTCTAAAAACGTTTGGTTCATATTCTTCAAAATATTGGTAGGCCAAAATCAACATTGCATCACCAGAAAGAATTCCTGTATTGATATTCCATTTTTCATGAACGGTTACTTTCCCTCTTCTTAAAGGTGCATCGTCCATAATGTCATCATGAATTAATGAAAAATTATGAAAAACCTCAACAGCTGTTGCAGCTTGTAAGGCTTTTTTATAATCACAATCAAAAATTTCTGCAGTCATTAATGTTAAAACGGGACGCATTCGTTTCCCACCTAAACTCAAAATATATTGAATAGGCTCATATAAATTTTTAGGCTCTTTTGAAACTACTAATGAATTAAAATGTGAAGAAATAACTTCTTGATATTCTGAAATGGAATGCATCTTTTTGATTTAGGATTATAAAACTTCACAAAAGTAAAATATTTATAGCTAATATTCACCTAATGAAGGAATCAATAATTGGAATGTTTCCTAAATGTTAAATTTTGTTAAAAACTTTGGAAACTTTTTTGGTATTTAAAGTTTCCTTTGTAAGTTTGCACCCGAATTTAGAAACCTAAATTTGTATTAGAAGTTGAGTTAAACACAAAAGATACCGAAACAAGTTCGGCATAAGATGAAAGATCAAATTTTAAATAAAGCAACCGAAATGTTTCTTACACTTGGATTTAAGAGTGTAACTATGGATGATATTGCTTCTGAAATGGGTATTTCGAAAAAAACAATTTATCAACACTTCTCTAATAAAGATAGTTTAGTTAAAACTGTTACCATTAATTTATTCGAAAAAATATCTTGTGGAATAGACGAAATTATTTTAGCCAATAAAAATCCTATAGAAGAACTTTTTGCGATTAAAGATTTTGTAATGCAAAACCTAAAAGACGAAAACACTTCCCCAATTCATCAATTACAAAAATATTACCCAAAGCTTCATAAGTCATTAATGATGAAGCAATTTGACAAAATGGGGACTTGTGTAACCGATAATTTAGAAAAAGGTATTCAACTGGGATTATTTAGAAAAGAAATTCATAAAGAATTAATAAGTAGATTTTACTTTGCAGGAATGACAAGCTTAAAAGATGTAGAACTTTTTAATCCAAATAAATATAGTTCAAAAACAGTACAATCTTGCTACTTAGAATATCATTTAAGAGGAATTTGCACCCAAAAAGGAATAGAATATTTAGAAACAATAATAAAAACCCAATTAAATAAATAATGAAAAAAATAATTTTATTAACACTGCTTACTTTTAGTATAGCCACAAATGCTCAGGAAGTTAAAGAACTAACTTTAAAGGAAGCTATAAAATTTGCATTAGATAATAAAGCAGATTCCAAAAAAGCTAAATTAAACATCAAAAATAGTGAATATCAAATTCAAGAAATTCGCTCAAGAGCTTTACCTCAAATATCAGCTAATGGTAACGTGACTTATAACCCAATATTACAACTAAATGCTTTGCCTGGAGACTTTTTTGGAACTCCTGGCACAACAATTTTAGCACCTCTTGGTCAAAAATGGACATCTACGGCAGGTATTTCACTTACTCAATCTTTATTTGACCAATCAGTCTTTACTGGTTTGAAAGCTGCCAAATCTACTAGAGAATTCTATCAAATAAACGAAGAACTAACAGAAGAACAAGTTATTGAACGAGTTGCCAATGCTTATTATCAAGTATATGTACAGCAACAAAAATTAACAGTAACTGACAACAATCTTGTAAACACTAACAAAGTAAAAAACATTATACAAGGACAATTTGAAAATGGTTTGGCAAAAAAAATTGATTTAGATAGAATAACTGTTCGTGTAAACAACATAAATTCGCTACGTCAACAGATTTTAAACGCCATTACTCTTCAGGAAAATGCCTTAAAATTCTACATTGGAATGCCTATAGAAAACAAAATTAGTATTCCAAAAACAGAATTTGAAGTAATTCCACAAGACTTAACAATTAAAAATAGTTCAACTGATAGAAATGAATATTTACTATTAAAAAAACAAGAACAATTATTAGAATTTCAAAAAAAATCAATACAAGCTCAATACTATCCAACTTTGTCCTTTACTGGAAATTATAACTACATTGGCCAAGGTCCAGAAATGCCTCTTTTTGCAAAACCAGCAGATGGTGTTTATTGGTCGGATTTTGCTTCGATTGGTTTAAACCTAAAAGTTCCCATATTTACTGGTTTTGGAACAAGAGCAAAAGTCAGACAAGCAAACAACGCTATTGAAAACCTAAAGGTAGATATTGAGGAAACAAAACTATCGTTAGATTTAGGTTTTGAAAATGCTAAAAAACAAATTGAAAATAGTTTAATAACTATAAACAATCAAAAAGAAAATGTACAATTAGCACAAGAAGTTTTAAACAATACAAACAATAATTATACGCAAGGTTTGGCTTCATTAACCGATTTATTAGATGCTGAAAACGCACTAGTTGATGCGCAAAATAATTACACAAATGCAATTTTAGAATACAAATTAGCAGAAATTCAATTAATAAAATCAAAAGGAGAACTAAACACATTAATCAACAATTAATATTAAAATGAAAAAAATTATAATAACAATCGTAGTAATCGCTGCCACATTAGGAATAATTGGTTATGTATTGACAAATAATAAAAAGAAAAACGAAGCTGAAACGGCAGTTGTAGCAGAGAAAAATACCTCGATTTCGGTAAAATCAGATACTATTAAAAGTGAAATTGTATCGACAGATTTTATTGCAAACGGAATTTTCGCTCCTTTGCAAGAACTTAGCTTTTCTGCTGAAAATTCTGGAAGAGTAACCAAAGTTTTGGTAAAAGAAGGAAGTGTTGTAAAAATAGGACAAACTTTAGCTGTTATCAAAGCCGATAAAATTTCTGTTGATGTACAAAGTGCAAAAGCAAATTACCAAAATGCATTGGCAGACAGCCAACGTTTTGAAAACGCTTTCAAAACAGGTGGTGTAACAAAACAGCAAGTGGATCAAGCAAAACTAGCGTTGTCTAATGCAAAAGCTGCTTTAGATCAAGCTAACATCAACTTTGGAGACGCTACAATAAGAGCAACAATCAATGGAATTGTAAATAAAAAATACATCGAACCAGGTTCTGTAGTAGCTCCTGGAACACAATTATTTGATTTAGTTAATGTTTCTAAATTAAAACTAAAAGTAGCTGTTAATGAAAATCAAGTGGCTTCTTTAAAAGTTGGTTCAACTATAAAAGTAAAAGCGAGTGTTTATCCAGATAAAGAGTTTTCAGGAAAAATTACATTTATTGCTCCAATGGCTGATGAATCTTTGAATTTTCCAATTGAAATTGAAATTACAAACAATGCCAACAACGATTTGAAAGCTGGGATGTACGGAACGGCAAATTTTGAAACCAATTCTACACAAAAAACACCTATTAGAATTGTACCACGAAATGCTTTTGTAGGAAGTGTAAGCAACAACCAAGTATTTGTTATAAAAGATGGGACTGCTAAACTTACTAAAATTGTTTCAGGAAAAATTTTCGGGGAAAAAGTAGAAGTTCTTGAAGGATTGAACGATGGTGATGTTGTAGTTGTCAGTGGACAAATCAATCTTATAGATGGTGCAAAAGTGGACACAAAATAGTGAATTTTTTTGAATTGTAAATCAAAAATATTTACATTTTATACCCTAAACTTTAATTTAAAAATAAATGAAATTAGCAGAAATATCCATAAAAAGACCTACGATAATCGCAGTCTTATTTATCATACTAACCTTAGGAGGTATATTTAGTTATACCCAATTGGGTTATGAATTGGTTCCTAAATTTGAGGTAAATGTAGTAACAATATCTACAGTTTATCCAGGAGCTTCTCCATCGGAGGTAGAAAATACGGTGTCTAAAAAAATAGAAGATGCGATTGCATCATTAGAAAACGTAAAAAAAGTAGAATCTAAATCCTACGAAAGTTTGTCATTGGTAATGGTAACGCTTACCGCTGATGCAGATGCAGATTATTCGTTGAACGATGCTCAACGTAAAATCAATGCCATTTTGAAAGATTTACCAGAAGATGTAGATCCACCATCTTTGGTTAAATTCTCAATCAGTGATTTACCGATTATTACCATTGGAGCTACTTCAAGCATGGATCAAGTAGCGTTTTATGATTTACTCGACAAAAAAATACAACCTGTGCTTTCTCGTGTAAGTGGTGTAGCGCAAGTTAATTTAGTTGGTGGAGAAGAAAGAGAAATTCAAATTAGTTTAGATGCTAAAAAATTACAAGGATACGGGATTTCTGTTCCTCAAGCACAACAAATGATTTTATCTTCGAATCTTGATTTCCCAACAGGAAAAATCAAAACAAGAGAAAACAGTACTCTAATTCGTTTGTCAGGAAAATTCAAGAACGTTCAAGAGCTTCGTGATTTGGTTATTTCAACTAAGAACGGAATACAAGTGCGTTTAGGAGATATTGCAGACGTTCAAGATTCACAAAAAGAAGTGGAAAAGATTGCTCGTGTTAATCAAACAAATGCTATTCTTTTGCAAGTCATTAAACAATCCGATGCCAATGCAGTTGCTGTGAGTGAGGAAATCCAAAAAGCAGTAGCTCAAATTGAAACAGATTATAAATCAAGCAACGTAAAACTAAACATTGCTGATGATACAACTGGATTTACATTAGTAGCCGCAAACTCAGTAATGAAAGATTTATTTATTGCGATTTTCTTGGTGGCTTTCGTAATGTTGTTCTTTTTACATAGTTTTAGAAATGCATTAATCGTAATGGTTTCGATTCCGGCATCTTTAATTGCTACTTTTATCGGAATCAGTTTATTAGGTTACACGCTAAATTTAATGAGTTTACTGGGATTATCACTTGTGGTAGGTATTCTTGTGGATGATGCGATTGTGGTTTTGGAAAACATTCACCGACACATGGAAATGGGTAAAAATAAAGCCCGTGCTGCTTATGATGGAGCTTCTGAAATTGGTTTTACCGTAACTGCCATTACCTTAGTAATTGTTGTGGTATTCTTACCAATTGCAATGAGTACTGGTTTGGTTTCTAACATCATTACCCAATTTTGTATGACGGTTGTTATTGCAACTTTACTCTCATTATTAGCTTCATTTACAATTGTACCTTGGTTATTTTCTCGTTATGGAAAACTAGAACACATTACAAACAAAACATTTTTTGGAAGAATCATACTTTCTTTCGAAAGAGGTTTGGATAAATTCATCCATTGGGTAACTGGAATTTTAGAATGGTCACTTGTTCATAAACTAACTACATTATTTATTGTATTGGTTTTATTTTTCGGATCAATCGGATTAGTTGTCGGAGGTTTTGTTGGTGGAGAATTCTTTGCTAAAATCGACAAAGGCGAATTTATGATTCAAGTAGAATTACCAAAAGATGCCTCAATCGAACAATCTAATTTTGCTGTTCAAAAAGTAGAGAAATTTTTAGCCAACAAAAAAGAAGTAACAGGTCTAATTACTACTGTAGGACAAACCAGTGATGGTTTTGGAGGTTCTCAAACTACACTTTATAAATCAGAAATTAAAGTTACCTTAAATGACAAATCGGAGCGAGAAGACAATACGTTTATTTATGCTGCAAAAGTAAAACGTGAATTAGAGAAAGAAATAGTTGGTGCAAAAATAAAAACCGTTCCAGTAGGACTGTTTGGAGCTGATCAAGCACCTATATTACTTACAGTTACAGGGGCTTCTCAAAAAGACGCTATGGCTTTCGCTGAAAAAGCAATCGTATTACTTCGTAAAATTCCTGGAGCAACCGAAATGAAATTGACCTCAGAAGATGGAAATCCTGAGATAAACGTTCAGGTAGATCGTGATAAAATGTCTGCTTTAGGACTGGATTTAAGTACAGTTGGAATGACAATGCAAACGGCTTTCAACGGAAACACCGATGGTAAATTCCGTTCTGGAGAATATGAATATGATATCAACATCCGTTACGACGAATTCAACCGTTCTAACTTTACCGATGTAAGTGAATTGATTTTCATTAATAATGCAGGACAACAAGTAAAATTGTCTCAATTTGCAAATGTGACGCAAAGTTCTGGTCCAAGTTTATTAGAAAGACGTGATAAATCACCAGCAGTAAGCATAGAATCACAAGCTGTTGGTCGTCCGTCTGGTACAATTGCCAGCGAATGGGAAGCCGAATTCTCTAAATTAGAACGTCCTGCTGGAGTAAACTACATTTGGGGAGGTGATATGGAAAACCAATCAGAAGGTTTTGGAACATTAGGATTTGCTTTGTTAGCGGCAATTATCTTGGTTTACTTGGTAATGGTAGCGCTTTATAACAGTTTTGCAACACCGTTCGTTGTATTATTTTCTATTCCACTTTCGTTTATCGGAGCTTTATTGGCCTTAGCCTTAACAAACAACTCTTTGAACGTATTTACCATCTTGGGAATTATTATGTTGATTGGTCTGGTGTGTAAGAATGCGATTTTATTGGTCGACTTTGCCAACCACCGAAAAGAAGCCGGAGAAACCACTCGTAATGCTTTGATACAAGCCAATCACGCACGTCTTCGTCCTATTTTAATGACAACCATTGCGATGGTATTTGGTATGTTACCTATTGCATTAGCATCGGGTGGAGCAGCAGAAATGAACAACGGTTTAGCTTGGGTAATTATTGGAGGATTAGTCTCTTCTTTATTCTTAACCTTAGTTATCGTTCCTGTTGTATACTCAATATTTGACAGTATTAAAAATAGATTGCGTAAAGGAAAGATAGAAACTGACTATGCCGAAATGATGATTGAAGATTATGATCATAAAGAATTAAGCGAAGACGGTTTTACTGCCAAACATACATAAATAATAAAAAGCGCCTCTAATTTAAAGAGGCGCTTTTGTTTAATAATCTGTATAGCTATTTTAAGAACAAGACAAAATGACCATAAAAAACCAACAGAACAAACTGTTGGCTTAATTAAAATCCTTATAATTCTATTTCACTAATTCACTTAATACTTTATCTAATTCTTCAGAAGAAGGTCTATCTGCGTTTGCATTTAAAACATTTCCTTTTGGATCAATTAAAATAAATCTTGGTATTCCGCTTATGCCAAAATCCTTAACAAATTGCGAATTCCAATCATTATCCGCAAATAATTGAACACCACCTAAATTTTTATCGGTTACAAATTTTTTCCATTTATCATAATCTTTTTTAGTGTCAATAGAAATGCTTACAAACTCAATATTTTTACCATGATATTTTTCTTCTATCTTTTTTAAGAATGGTATTTCAGCTCTACAAGGAGCACACCAAGTTGCCCAAACATCAATATAAACGTATTTTCCTTTAAATTCTTCTAACTTAGTAACGCCTCCTTTATGATTTTCATAAGCAAAAGAAGGAGATGGATTGCCGTTAAGTTTCTTTATCAATAAATTCTCTGTATACATTCTTTGCATTCCAGAAAATTGTTGCGTCATCATTTTCTTAACTGTAGCTTTAAAAGTCTCATCTAATTTTCCTTTTTCTAAAGATTCAAAATCAGCTGTCTTTTTAGCTTCAAACATTTTATTAAATTCTTCAGTTTCTTTGTCAAAAGCAATTAATTCAAATTGTTCATCTTTTAATGCTTTTTGAACCATAAAATTATTTTCTTCTGCTCCTTGTCCTTTATAAACAATTGTTTCGTCAAACTCCTTAGTGTTCATAGTCATCGATAAGTTATCACCATTTTTTAAATACATTAAAGATGATTCAACTCCATCTGTGAATTGATGAATTCCATCTGCTGTTTCAAAAGCAGCTTCAAAAACAGTTAAATTTGATTACACAGGACAATTAGAAGAACAAGGAAAACAAATGACTTTCTTAATGGGAGCTTTATTCACAGGTTTATTCTTGATTTTCTTAATCTTAATTTTCCAATTCAACTCGGTTTCAAGACCTGCTATTATTATGGTAGCCGTATTTTTGAGTTTCATTGGAGTGTTTTTAGGACTAATGATTACTGGGAAACCATTCGTAATTATGATGACCATGATGGGAATTATTTCGTTAGCCGGAATTGTAGTAAATAATGGTGTAGTACTACTTGATTATACCGATTTATTAATTGCTAGAAAAAGAGAAGAATTAGGGGTTGACAAGAAAGAACTTTTAAGTAATGAACATGTGTTTGAAGCTATTGTAAAAGGTGGTAAAGCTCGTTTAAGACCCGTATTATTGACAGCAATAACAACGGTTTTAGGATTAATACCTTTAGCTACAGGATTTAATGTTGATTTCTTTAGTTTATTTGAAACGGGTAATCCACATATCTATGTAGGTGGTGATAACGTTATTTTCTGGGGACCATTAGCATGGACGGTAATCTACGGATTAATCTTCGCTACGTTCTTGACTTTAATTGTTGTTCCTGTTTTATTCTATTTAGTTAATAGAGTTAAAAACAGAATCAAAAATAGAAAAAATCACACTAAAACTATTGAAGAAATAGGCGGTTAATTAAGTATAAATTAATAATGAAAAACTCCTTAGATTAACTTCTAAGGAGTTTTTTTATTACATCAATTTGTTGTTTTAGCGACATAAATTCTATAGTAACATCTTTCATGTTGCAAAGTTCTATTAAATTAAAAACTTCTGCTTTATTTATACTATAATTTGATACAATCAGTATTAATTTATCTTTAAGTAACTTTATTCAAACTCTTTATTTTCCAATTAAAGATTAACAATTCTTAGTAAATGTTGTTCTTGTTTCAGAAATTTATTTTGGTTTCAATTCTTAAACAGCTTCTAATTAAAAGGTATTGAAAACCTTAATTAGTTTCCTTTATATTGCTCATTCATTTTGTTTTTCTATTAAGATGTCTGTTTGGAAATTATATATAACAAAAAACCACCAGTTTTCACTGATGGTTTTTTCCTTTTAAAAGATGAATAATAAAAAGTGTTGTATTTTTAGTTTAAAACTGCTTTAATTTCTTCTACAGCAGGTGCAGCGTCAACTTTACCTTTAATAGTTAATGATTTTGGTAATTGAGAATCACTAGTAGTAACTGTTATTGATTTTGTGAAAGCTCCAGCAGCAGATGCATTATATGTTGCAGCAACCATTCCTTTTTCCCCTGGTTTAATTGGAGTTTTAGTGTAATTAGCAGCAGTACAACCACAAGAAGGTCTTACATTTGTAATTAAGATTGTTTCTTTTGTAGTATTTGTGAAAGTAAACTCATACGTTGCTGGTTTACCTTGAGATAATGTACCAAAATCATGTATGTCATTTTCCCATTTAAGATCAGATGCAGCTTGTTTTGTAACAACATTTGTAGATTTTATTTCTGGACTTTGAGCAAAAGATAAAGCAGAGATGAATAAAGCTACTATTGTTAATTTAATTGTTTTCATAATTATATGTTTTAATAATTTGTTTTTATTTTACCTTTACAAAACTAAATATATTTTACAACGCTTTTGTTAATCACTTTTTAATAATTGTTAATGAGTTGTTAATGGCGTGATTTTTATATCATTTATGTGCTAATATAGCATCAATTATGAGACTAACAAAATTTAACATTGTAATATTCATAGGCTTTCTGGCAATTGTTGGAGTAATTATTATGCAATTATTACTTTTAAACAAGGCTTTAAAGTTTGAAAAGAAAGAATTAGAAAGTAAAATATTTTTTGCACTTCAAGATGTTGTTGAACGTATATATTCAGATAACAAATCGAATTTAATGTTTAATAAACAAATTCAAAAAGTTTCAGATGATTACTATATAGTAAATGTAAATGATGTTTTCGAAAATAAAATATTAGAACATTATTTAAAGGTAGAATTTCAAAAAGTAAATATTGATTTAGATTTTGAATATGCTATTTATAATTGTGGTTCTGATAAAATGGTTTACGGTAATTATGTTTCTTCAACAGGTAAAACAGCCGATAAATGTGAAGAATGTTTTTCGACCAATAGTGATTTAATCTATTATTTTGCCATTCGTTTCCCTGATATAAACAAAACGTTTTATGGCAATTTACAACAATATTGGATTTTTACTTTCGTGTTGTTCTTTGTTTTAATTGTATATGTATATTCAGTTTTTATCATGTTACAACAAAAAAGATATACAGAATTACAAAAAGATTTCATTAATAATATGACACATGAATTTAAAACACCATTATCTTCCATTTTAATTGCGTCTAATTTTGCTAATACTCAAAATGAAATAAAAGATAACCCTAAACTATCTAAATACATTCAAATTATTATTAATCAAAGCAATAAATTAAATCAACATATTGAAAAGATTTTATATGTTGCCAAAACAGATAGTAAGCAAATTGATTTAGTAAAAACAGATGTCGATTTGACCAAAACTATTGAATTAGTAAAAGAAAATATAGAACTAAAACATCAAAAAGAAAACATCTTTAAAATAGAATTAGATAAAAACTATAGTATAAACGCAGATGAATTTCATTTATATAATATTATATATAATATTTTAGATAATGCCGTTAAATATTCTGGAAAAGATATCGAAGTAACTATAAAATCTAAGGAAACAAAAAACGAACTAGAATTAAGTATTATTGATAATGGAACTGGAATTCCTTTAACAGACTTGCCTTTTATTTTCGATAAATTTTATAGAGTAACTCGTGAAGACAATAAAGATATAGAAGGCTTTGGAATAGGGCTTTCGTATGTAAAACGTATTTGTGATTTGCATAAATGGAAAGTTTCTTTGAAGAATAATCCAGATAAAGGAATAACCGTTAAGATTTTAATAAATAAAGAAGATGTAAATGGATAAGAAGCGAATTTTATATGTAGAAGATGATGAAACTTTAGCTTTTTTAACAGCTGATAATTTAGAAAACCATTTTGAAGTTGTTCATTGTGGCAATGGAAAAGAAGCTTTTGATCTTTTTTGTAAAGAGTCTTTTGATTTATGTGTTTTGGATATTATGCTTCCAGATATGGATGGTTTTGAAATTGCTACCGAAATTAGAAAACGAAACCAAGAAATACCTATCATTTTTTTAAGCGCAAAAACTTTAAAAGAAGATAGAATTAAAGGTTTAAAATTAGGTGCTGATGACTATTTAATAAAGCCCTACTCTATTGAAGAATTAATATTAAAGATAGAAATATTTTTAAACAGAAGTCAAAAATCAGTTGATAAAATCATAAAAATGTATCAATTTGGTTCGTTTGAATTTGAACCCGCAAACTATCAACTTAAGAATAGTGAAAAGAATATTACTTTAACTGAAAGAGAAGCTGCTTTATTGCAGTTATTTTTAGACAATCCAAATGATGTTTTAAAAAGAGAAAAAATATTAACAGCTCTTTGGGGAACAGACGATTATTTTATGGGAAGAAGTTTAGATGTTTTCATCTCACGTTTACGAAAAATCATAAAAGAAGAAACCAACGTTAGAATAGAAAATATTCCAAGAGTTGGTTTCAAATTAGTTGTAGAGTAAATTAAAAACTCATCACATAAGTTTCAAGTGCTTTTAATTCATCATCACTCATAGCTTTTGTAATAACAAAATTGGCTTTCATTACTTCATATTGTGAAGGATCAACAAGTGGTTTCCCTTCTTCTTTTAAGAACGATACAATACTTGCGTTTTGTTCTTTGTAGATTTTTGAAATTTCTGCCAAACTAGGTCCAATTACTTTTTCATTAGGTTTGTGACAGGCAAGACAAGCACCTTTTCCTTCAAAAAGCGCTTTTCCTTCAGCTAATAAAGGGTCTTCAGTAACTTCTTCAACTGCAACTTCGGTTGTTGCCTCTTCGGCTGATTTACCAAAATCTTCTTTTGGCTTTTTGTCACCACAACTAGCAAAAGCTATAGCAATTGATAGTGCAAAAATAGATTTAACATACATTTTCATTTTAAAAAATTTAAAAATTATAACAAATTTAAAACATCTAGTTAATTTAGAATGTGACAAATATCACATTCTAAATTACCAACCTACATAACTTGGAGGCTTTATTTCATTTAAATTAAGGTAAACAATCAATTGACCACGATGATGTGTTACATGATCTTGCAATAAATTTAGAATTTGCAATTTTGTCTTTGGTCCTGCAAAAAATTCTACTTTATCCTTTAAATTTTCTGATTTTGTATTTTTAATAACTTCATAAACTTTATCAAATGACATTTCCAACATTGAAATAATTTCGTCTTTTGAATACGTTTTTTCATCTTTCTTTTTATCAAATTTTTCAGAAGTAAAATATGTTGTACCTAACCAATCCATGTTTCCTTTAATGTGAAGCAATTGCTCTCCAAAAGACATTTCTCTTGCTGTGGGTTTATAACTATAATTTTCTTCGGGCATGGCTTTAGCAATTTCAACCAAATAAGTTTTCGAATTTTTCCATTTTTCAAGAAAAACCTCGATTGTTTCATTTTGAGAAAACCCAACAGATGAAAATAGTAAGATAAATAAAAGTATTGCCTTTTTCATTATTTTTGATTTAATATAATTGCTGCTTCTTTGGCAAAATAAGTTGAAATCAAACTTGCACCAGCTCTTTTAATACACATTAATTGTTCCATCATAATTTTATCATGATCTAACCAACCTCTTTCAGCAGCAGCTTTAACCATAGCATATTCACCAGAAACTTGAAAAACAGTTACTGGAATATTCACTGCATCTTTAACTTCTCTAACAATGTCAAGATAAGCCATTCCTGGTTTAACCATAACCATATCAGCTCCTTCTTCAACATCTGAAAGTGCTTCTTTGATAGCTTCAATGCGGTTAGCATAATCCATTTGATAGGTTTTTTTGTCTTTTGGCACTTCGACAGGCTCAGCATTAGACAAAGTGTCTTTTGGAGCAGAATCTAAAGCATCCCGAAAAGGACCATAAAAAGCAGAAGCATATTTAGCCGAATAACTCATAATTCCAACATTATGAAATCCTGCAACATCTAAACCTTGACGTAAACGTAAAACTCTTCCGTCCATCATGTCGCTTGGCGCTACAAAATCAGCACCAGCTTTTGCATGAGAAACAGCCATTTTTACTAATGCATTATTAGTTGAATCATTAGCAACATCTCCATTCTCTATAATTCCATCATGACCATAAATAGAATATGGATCAAGAGCAACATCTGGCATTACAATCATTTCCGGACAAGCTTTTTTAATCTCTTTTATAGCTCTTTGCATTAAACCGTTATCATTCCAAGCTTCTTTTCCGGTATTGTCTTTTAAAGAGTCATCTACTTTTACATATATATTTACAGCTCTTATTCCTAAATCGAATAGCTCTTTAACTTCTTCAACGGTTAAGTCGATAGAACGACGAAATATTCCTGGCATCGAAGGGATTTCAATTTTTATATTTTCTCCTTCCGCAATAAACATGGGAAACATAAAGTCAGCTGGACTTAAACTTGTCTCACGAACTAAACTTCTTATAGATTCATTTACTCTTAATCTTCTACCTCTGTGTAATGGAAACATAATTTTCTATATTTAATACAAAGATAAAAATACTAATTCTTTCTATACTAATTAATAATCTAAAATTAATATTTTAATACTTAGACTTTGAGAAAAATACAAAAATGTTATTTTAAACTCTTTTTGTTAAAATAAATCTTATTTTTGAAACATGAAAAAATTTATTTTTTTACTTCTATGTGTTTTATTAACAAGTTGCTTTCAAGTAACCGAAAAAATAATACACAGAGCTAATCAAAGCGGTGATTATAGCTTGGTTATTGATTTTTCTGATTCTTGGGTAAAAACTAAAGCTGCCATAATGTTAGGCGAAGTTGAAGGAGAAAAAATCCCTAGTGAAGCCGAAATGAAACAAAAATTAGCTCAATTTAGAAATGATGCTTCAAAAATAAAAGGAGCTTCAAAAATCTCTACTTCTTATGATTTTAGTAATTATGTGTTTAAATTAAATTTTAGTTATAATTCTCTTGAAACTTTGAACGCAGTATTAAACACCATAGACAAAGAGACTAAAACAGACCATTTTAAAGAAGTAGACGGTGTCTTTGAACGTATAGCTTCATATCCAATTCCAGAAAAATTAAAAGAAAAGAAAGATAAAAAAGAAGATTTAGAAGAAGCAAAAATTACAGCAGTTTATACTTTTGATAAACAAATTAAGACTGCTCAAAATACAAACAGTAAATTTTCAAAATCTAAAAAAACGGTTTTTTTAAAGCATAATGTATGGAATGTTTTAAATGACAATAGCCTAATGAATAATTCCATCAGTTTTACACCTTAATATTTTTTATGAAAAATTTCTACGCACTATTAATGTTAGTACCATTCTTTGTTTTCAGTCAAAACAACAAAGAAGATTATGATTATTTTGTACAATTCAATACTACTCAATTTGCTAAAAAAGTCAATATTGACAATTTGTTTAGTCATAAATTATTTAAAAGCTTCAATAAAGAACAATCAGATTTTAAATTGAATGATTTTGTTGCCCTATTGGATAAATCTAAAAACGTAACAATTCACGGTACTTTTAAAGACAGTATTTCATATACACAAATTACACTTCCAATTGTGGATGAAAAGAAAATTACAGAACTAGTTCAGCGAATGATGCAAAAAGGTAATGTTTCTAAAAAAGATAAAATTGTAAAAAAATCAAACTATTCAATTTATTCACCAACAAATGAAGATTACTCATTGGCTTGGAATAAAAAAGTTTTAGTTGTGTATGTAAGTTACGAAACAAATCCAAGAAATTATTACGGAAATAATCCTTATGGAAAAGTTTATGATGTTGAAGAAACAGTATATGATGATTATTACGAAGAAGAAGCAGTAGAGGTGGTTGAAGAAGTAGTGGTTGAAAGTACAGAAGCTATAGAAGAAGAATATGCTGTTGAAGTTGTTGAGGTTGAAGAAACGGAAGCAGAAGAAGCTTATGACAATTATTATGACGATGCTTATTACAAAAAAATGAGAGAAGATAATGAAAAAAGAGTAGCTGAAGAAAGAAAGATAAAACATGAAAGACAATCTAATGAAATTGCTAAATTGTTTAAAAAAGGATTAGATATTCCAACTTCTTCAAAAGTAAATAAAGATGCTGATATTTCTGCTTGGATGGATTATCAAGCTTTGACAGGGAAAATGACTTCGTTATATGCTTTTTTTGGTAAAATGACTCCAAAAGCAATTCCGCATGAGTTAACTTATAGCATCAAAGGTATGAATATGGATATGTTTTTTGAGAATGATAAAGCTAGAGTTATACAAACACTTGAATATACAGAACCTTTAGCGAATGTTATGAAAAAAGTGATTTCAAGAAAACCTAACCAGAACATTTACAACTATTTTCCAAAGAACGAGCCTTTAGGTTACTTTACTTATCACATGAGTACAGAAGAAATTCTGAAAAATTATCCAGCAATTATTGAGCAATCATTTTCTAGTTTACCAATTGAAAAAGATGGAATAGATATCGTAATGGATCTTATGACAACTATAGTAGATGAAGAAGCAACTGCAACTTTATTAGATGGTGATTTTGCAATGTTCTTTCATGGTATGGAAAAGTTCAATTACACATATAAATCAGTTGAATATGATGATGATTATGAAGAAATTGAAGTGGAAAAAACCATTGTTAAAACTAAACCTGTCTTTTCTTTTATTTTAACTTCAACACATCCTAAAATGAGTGAAAAACTAATAAAATTAGGTTTAAGAAAAGAAGTGATAGTTCAGGAAAATGGTAATTACAAAGTAAAAGGAAACAATGAGTTTGGTGATATGTATATTGTGAAAGAAGGAGATGTTCTTGTTTTTTCTAATGGATTACAATACTTAGAAAAAGGTTCTCAATCTGATTTTTCTAAAAAAATAGAAAAAGAATCAACTGATTATTATTTCTCTGGAAATTTCAATATTCAAAACTTCATTAAAAGCTATATGTTAGTAGAAGATTTTGGAAGAGATACGGCAAAAGCATTGCGAGTAGCAGATCAATTTAGAAATATTGAAATGAAGTCATCAAACAAATTAGATAGCAATAAAATGACAATAGAAATGAATATGAATTCAAGTTTTTCTAATAAAAACATCATTTTACAAACATTAGATTTAATAGATTATTTGAAATAAACTAATTTAAACTAATAAAAAAGAGCAGTAATTTAAGGATTACTGCTCTTTTTTTATACCCATTCTTTTGGATTCATTAATATTTTAATTAGCTTTTCTTCATCACTTCCTTCTTCAGGATGATGGTCATAAACCCATTGCACATGTGGTGGCAAACTCATTAAGATACTTTCAATTCGACCGTTAGTTTTGAGTCCAAAAAGTGTTCCTTTATCATGAACTAAATTGAATTCTACATAACGACCACGACGAATTTCTTGCCAAGTTTTTTGTGCTTCTGTAAAAGGTAAATCTTTACGTTTTTCAACAATTGGAACATAAGCTTCTAAGAAACTATTCCCAACTTCAGTTACAAAGTTAAACCAGTCTTTCATTTTCATGCCTTCGGTTTCTTTGCAATAATCAAAGAATAATCCACCGATTCCACGAGCTTCATTTCGGTGTGCATTCCAAAAATAAGCATCACATTGTTTTTTATATTTTGGATAAAATTCAGGATTATGTTTATCACAAGCTGTTTTACACGTTTGATGAAAATGAGTTGCATCTTCTTCAAACAAATAATAAGGTGTTAAATCTTGTCCACCACCAAACCAACAGTTGATTACATTTCCGTTTTCATCATACATTTCAAAATAACGCCAATTTGCATGAACTGTTGGCACCATTGGGCTTTTAGGATGAATCACTAAACTCAAACCACAAGCAAAGAAATCGGCTTCACCAACATTGAATAATTTCTGCATAGAATCAGGCAACTTTCCATGAACAGCTGAGATATTTACACCACCTTTTTCAAAAACGTTTCCGTTTTCAATTACGCGAGTTCTTCCACCACCACCTTCTGGTCTATCCCATAAATCTTCACGAAATTTGGCTTTCCCGTCAATAGTTTCCAAACCCTTGCAAATTTGGTCTTGTAGGTTTTGTATGTATGCGAAAAATTTATCTTTCATTGTTAGTTTATTATTTTATAATCAACCCAAATAGCAATTAATATAGTTGAAACTATAAAAATGTAAATAAAGTAAGTATAAACACCATACAGTATAAAGTCCAGTGGGTATAATATTAATCTTATTTTGAATTTTTATCTTCATTTAACTGCTAACTAATTACTGAACACTGACTACTTCTTATACTCTTTAACAGCATCCACAAAAGCCTTTGCATGATCAACAGGAATATTTGGTAAAATTCCGTGACCAAGATTTACAATGTAATTATCTTTTCCGAATTCGTCAATCATTTCGTGAACCATTTTTTTGATAACCGGAATTGGAGATAACAATCTAGAAGGATCAAAATTACCTTGTAATGTTTTCTTTCCACCTGTTAAATAACGTGCGTTTTTAGGAGAAACTGTCCAGTCTACACCAATTGCTGCTGCTTTTGATTTTGCCATTTCGTCTAATGCAAACCAACATCCTTTTCCAAATACAATTACCTTCGTTTCTGGTGCTAAAGCTTCTACAATTTGATTCATGTAATTCCATGAAAATTCTTGATAATCTGTTGGAGAAAGCATTCCTCCCCAAGAGTCAAAAATTTGAACAGCATTTACACCATGTTTTACTTTTTCTTTCAAATATAAAATAGTTGTATCCGTGATTTTTTGCAATAATAAATGTGCTGCAACAGGATTTGAAAAACAAAAACCTTTTGCTTTATCAAAACTTTTAGAACCTTTTCCTTCAACTGCATAACAAAAAATTGTCCAAGGTGAACCAGCAAATCCAATTAAAGGAACTTCGTTATTCAGCTTTTCTTTTGTCATGTCGATAGCATCCATTACATAACCTAAAGTTTCGTTGATGTCTGGAATAAATACTTTATCAACATCTGAAGCTTTACGAATTGGATTGGGTAAAACTGGTCCGATTCCGTCTTCTAATTCCACATCAATTCCCATGGCTTGAGGAATCACTAAAATGTCTGAAAACAAAATAGCAACATCCGGTTTAATGATTCTAATGGGTTGAACCGTTATTTCAGAAGCCAATTCTGGTGTTTTACATCTTGTAAAAAAATCATATTTTTCTTTAATTGCCATAAATTCTGGCAAATATCTTCCTGCTTGACGCATCATCCAAACTGGTGGACGATCAACTGTTTCGTTGTTTAAGGCTTTTAAGAATAAGTCGTTTTTAATCATTTTTTCTAAAGTTTCAAAGTAACTTAGTAGCAGAGTTACTAAGTTTTATTTATAATGTTTTATTACTTCATCAATTACATTTTCAACAGTTGGTTGAGCTGCAATTTGTATGTTTTTTGTTTTACTTTCTAATGCTTTTGCGGTTGTCGTTCCAATGCAAAAACAAGTTTGATTTTCTATTTTGTTTTTTATCAAATAACTTTCAACAGCCGATGGACTAAAAAATAAAATTCCATCAATGTTTTTTTTTATTTTCTTTGGATTTAAAGCTGTTTCATAAACTACTGTTTCATTCCATTTTATATTGTTTTCGTTTAATAAATCAGGAAGTGTATTTCTTCTAATGTTTCCTGAAAAAAAGGTAAACGAATGATTTTTATATTTCTCTTTTATAATAAGTCCTAAATCATTTGCATAATCAGCACTTTCTTCAACTAAATAATGATGTTTTTCAAGGAAAAGCTTTGTTTTTTGTCCAACACAAAATATTTTTTTATCCCTTACTTGGTTTTCTATTCTGCTTTTTAAAACGCTTTTAATAGCATTCTTACTTGTAAAAATGACATACTCATTAAGTTTTTTAAAGTGAAAATCTATTGTTGTAGTCTTAATAAACTTCTTCTCTATTACATTAAAGTTAACATCAGAAAGTTTTTTAATTTCTGATTTTTTTAATTTTTTTGTAGATAGAATTGTCTTCAAAGCTTATAATTTTATTTCACTTTCCTCCTGATCTTCACAATAATAAGAAATGTCTTTATTATTTCCATAGACTACTAAAATATCACACTCTTGTAAAACAGTTTGTGGTGTAGGACGACCAATAGTTTCTTTAATTATGGTTTTTTTACCTATTAAATTACGCTTTTCACGCTTTCTAATTATTGTAATTAATGTTAGGTGATACTTATCAATATCATTCAATTCTGCTAAAGTTTTACCGTGAAATTCTGATTTTGATTTAACTTCAGAAATCGTATAATTGTTATCCAATTGGTAATTTTCTAAAGTAGTTTTAAAGTTAATTTGTTTAGTTAATCTATCCGCAGAATCTTGTTCTGGATGAACAATACTGTGAATTCCCATAGCTTCTAAAACCGTATCATGAATTGGTGACAAGGCACGAGAAATAATCTTAACATCAGAAAGTTTTTTAATAATAGCTGTTGTAATAATAGCTGCACCTTCATTTTCTCCAATGGCAACAACAACTTTATCAGCATCTTTTAATGGAACAGCATCAAAGGCTAATTCATTAGTTGAGTCCATACAAATAACATGTGAAATTTTGTCTTTTAAAAGATTTATTTTTTCCATGTTTTTGTCAATTCCAATAACTTCATTGCCCGTTTCCGTAAGCGATAACGATAATGACATTCCGAAGTTTCCTAGTCCAAAAACGATTACTTTCATTTTGTATAGTATTAATTTATCAAAATATTTTCTTTTGGATACTCATAAAATTGATGATTCAATTGACGAAGTAATCCAACCATTAAGTTGAGCATTCCAATTCTACCAATAAACATTGTTGCAATTATTACATATTTACTTGGTTCAGATAAAGTTGATGTAAAATTCAAACTTAAACCAACTGTACTGTAAGCAGAAAAGCATTCAAAAACAACCGTTAAAAGAGGTGTGTCACTAGGTTCAAATATCAATAATGCCATGATGGAAATTCCAATCACTATTAATGAAATGCATAAAATAGCAAAAGCTCGAGAAGTAGAATCACTACTAATTCTTCTTCCTAGAATCTGAATGCGACCTTTACCCATTGCAACCGCAAAAATGTTTAAAGTTGCTAATGCAAAGGTACTCGTTTTTATACCACCACCTGTTGATGCTGGCGAAGCTCCAATCCACATTAAAAAGATCATAAACAATAGTGAAGGAACATTAAATTTTGTAAAATCTACTGTATTAAATCCGGCTGTTCTTGGTGTGACGGAGTTAAAAGCTGCATTCGTAATTTTTCCAAACACAGTATCATGCATTAAAAGAGTATTATTGTATTCGGATATATATAAAAATATAAAACCTGACAATAGTAAGAATAAAGTAGTATAAATTACCAATCTTGTATTTAAAGTTATAATTCTAACTTGCTTGTGAATTCTACTTTTATCAAATAATTCTAAGACATAAGTTTTTATATATTGATAGAAGTTGAAAACTATGTTGTGCCCTAGTCCTCCAAAAATAATTAAAATCATAATTATCCATTGTAAGAAGTAATCAAACCTTATACTTTCATCAAATAATCCAGCTGAGAAAATTGAAAACCCTGCATTACAGAAAGCTGAAATAGAGTGAAATATTGAAAAGAAAAATTTATTAGTTATATTATCATTATCTAAAATTGAAAAGTAGATAAAAACGGCTCCAATAAGCTCAACAGAAAGTGTAAAAATAACGACATTTAGAGCAGCTCTAAAAACATCTTTAAGTCCTTCAGTAGCGATAAAATCCCTAGTATTTAAACCTTCTTTAAACGATGAACTTCCTCTAAAAAAGAAAGCAAAGAATGATGTAAATGTTAAAATTCCAATTCCACCTAGTTGAATTAAAACTAAAATTATGGATTGCCCAATTATTGTAAAATCTTTTGCTGTATCAACAACGGCTAAACCTGTAACGCAAACAGCACTAGTTGCAGTGAATATAGCATTTGTAAATGAAATTCCATTAGTCGTTGCACTAGGAAGCATTAATAAAAAAGCACCTGTTAAACCTAATATAATGAAACTTCCAACAAAGACAATTGCTGGGTTAAAATAAATATCATAGATATGACGAACCAAAACTAGAAGCCGTATCAAAAAGTAAAAAATTAATCCACCTTCTAATATTGGTTTAACTTTTTGTAATATAAATGAAAAACTAAAATCTAAATTAGATAATGCAACAATTAAGGACGCAAAAAGTATTGAAGATAATAATATAACATTAGCTAATGCTACCTTTTTATTACTTTTAAACTTGTACCTAATGAATTTGAAAAGATTGAAACCTAACAAAGAAAAAGACAAAATAATCAATCCAATTACGTGAGGAGAATTATAATTTTCTTTAAAATCATACCCAAAATCAAACACGATAAACAACAAAACGATGATGTCAAAAAATCGGTAGAGGTAATTGAGTAATGATTCTTTTTCCATTTAATTCTGAACTTGTTTCAGAATCTTTCGAAACTGAAACGTTTACATTTTATTTCACTTTTAATTCTGATCGAAGTTTTTCCATTAAAGGTTTTGCTCCGTTTTCTAAAATATCTTTGGCACATTCTTGACCAAAGTTTAAATAAGACTCAAAATTACAACTTTTTTCAATGGAATACTTTTCTTTTCCGTCTAAAGAGAACAAAACACCTTGAAATTCAATTAGATTGCCATTTTTCACCGCCAATGCACCAATTGGAGCCGTACAACCACCTTCTAAAGTTCTAAGAAATTGTCTTTCTATATAAGTACAAATTTCAGATTCTTTATGGTTTAATTTAGCTAATGCTTCTTTAGTGAAATCATCCTTTTCCATAGCAACAACAACCATTGCTCCTTGAGCTGGAGCTGGAATCATCCAATCTAAATTTAAAAAAGTATCTGGTTTTAAGTTGATTCTTTCTAAACCAGCTGCGGCAAAAATTGCACCGTTCCAGTTGTTATCTTTTAGTTTTTGCATTCGAGTATTTACATTTCCACGTAAATCTTCTACTTTGTGAGAAGGATATTTATTTAACCATTGTGCTTTTCTTCTTAAACTTCCAGAAGCAATTGTTCCTTCTAAATTTAAAAAATCAAGGTTTCCTTTATGAACTAGTATATCTAAAGTATTGGCTCTTTCTAAAACTGCTGCTTGAACAATTCCAATAGGCAAAGCAGTTGGAACATCTTTCATAGAATGAACAGCAATGTCCACTTCACCTTTAAGCATAGCAATATCTAGAGTTTTTGTAAAAATTCCTGTGATTCCCAGTTCATATAAAGGTTTGTCTAAAATTAAATCACCTGTAGATTTTACGGCAATAATTTCAGTTTTATACCCTAAATCGTGAAGTTTGTTTTGAACTGTGTGCGCTTGCCAAAGAGCTAATTCGCTATCACGTGTTCCTATTTTAATAACTTTTTGAGACATTTTGTTATTTTTCGACTGCTTCAATTTGAAAAATCTTATTAATCCACTCAATACTTTCATCAACAACAGTGTCTTCACTTTTTAAGTGATTGGCAAAGTGATTTGTAATTTTCTGAATGATTCTATTACTGATAATTTCAGCTTGTTCTTCGTTGAAGTTTTCTAGTTTTTTTCTTTGGTAATTTAATTCGATCTGTTTTATTGAACCTAATTTCTCTTTAAGAGAATGAATTGTAGGAGCAAACTTTCTGGTTTTTGACCATGTTAAAAATTCAGCGATTACATCTTCTATTATCAGTTCTGCAGCTGGAATATGTTCTTTTCTTTTTTCAATAGTTTCATCAGTAACTTGAGACAGATGATCTAAATGAACTAAAGTAACGTTTGGATTAGCTTTAACATTTTCATCCACATTTTTTGGAATCGATAAATCTAATATCAACAATGGTTTTTTCAACTTTAATATTTCAGCATCAACAGTTGGATTTTGAGCACCAGTTGCAACCACTAAAACATCTGTTTTTTGAATTTCTAGTTGTAAATCTGCATAATCTTTAACAATTAAATTGAATTTACCCGCAACTTTTTCTGCAGTAGCTTTTGTTCTATTGATAAGAACTATATGCTCATTTTTAGTGTGTTTTACTAAATTTTCACATGTATTTCTACCTATTTTACCAGTTCCAAAAAGTAAAATGTTTTTATTTCCAATATCAGAAACATTATTCATAATATATTGAACAGAAGCAAAAGAAACAGATGTTGCTCCTGAACTTAAATCCGTTTCATTCTTAACTTTTTTACTAGCCTGAATAACAGCATTTACTAATCTTTCAACATATGAGTTAGCTAAACCTAATTTCTTACTTTCATTAAAACTTTGCTTGATTTGCGAGATAATTTCGAAATCACCTAAAATCTGACTATCTAAACCTGTTCCTACTCGAAACATATGATTTAAAGCCTCTTTGTTTTTATAAACGTAAGCCACTTGCTGAAAATCTTCAACTGTTCCTTTACTATTCTCACAAAGTAGTTTGATTAATTGAAAAGGGTGTTCTGCAAAACCATAGATTTCTGTTCTGTTACAAGTTGAAGTAACTAGCAGACTTTCTATTCCATCATTTTTGGCTTGATGTAATAAATTCGTTTTGGCGTTTTCATCTAAACTAAATTTACCCCTCATTTCGGCATCAGCTTTTTTGTAGCTTAGTCCAACGGCATAAAAAGAAAGATGTTTTCCTATTGTAAAAGTATCCATATAATTTACTTTACCTAAAAGTAGTACAAATGTAGTTTTATGATTTTTATAAAAGTAACGCTAAAAGTACTTTTTGTAACGATTGCAGAATTTTTCGTTAAAAAAGTATTTAAAAAATAAAAAACACTTAAATTTGCAGTATAATCAATGTTTGAAGAGCAATTAGTTTAGAACGGTTCTAAATAAACCCAATCAATAATTGACAAACAAATCTAAAAAAAATATCGCTATGAGTACTGCAGAAGAGATAAAAATTGAGCCTGATTTTATTTTATTGCGTTTTCAAAATGATACTGATGAAACGCAACGTTTTGAAAAACAGGTTAAAACGGGATTAATTCAATTTCATTTTAATGTAAAAGGTAAAGGAAAATTTATTTTCAACAATGGAGGTTATGCTTTGGATTTGAAGGAAGAAAAATCTCTTTTGTTATATAATCCTCAAAAAGAACTACCTCTTCATATGGAAGTAGCTCCAAAATCTTGGATTATATCTGCTTTAATTTCAATTAAAAAATTTCATACTTTATTTTCAAATGAAGCTGAATATATTCCTTTTTTAAGTGACGAAAATATTGAAAAAAAATATTATGGTGAAGAAGATATAAGTCCAGCAATGGCAATTGTGTTAAATCAAATATTTCACTATAACCAAAACTCTTCTATCAAAAACTTATATTTAAAAGGTAAAGGCTACGAATTATTGAGTTTATATTTTAATAGAAATGAAGATCCAAACGCAGAACAGTGTCCGTTTTTAATTGATGAAGAAAATGTATTAAAAATTAAAAAAGCTAAAGAAATCATAATTGCTAACATGGCTGAACCACCTGGTTTACAAGAATTAGCAGATCAAGTTGGGTTGAACATTAAAAAATTAAAAGTAGGTTTCAAGCAAATTTATGGCGATAGTGTTTATAGCTTTTTATTTGATTATAAAATGGAATATTCTCGTCATTTATTAGACAGTGGTTCTTATAATGTAAATGAAGTTGGATTAAAAATTGGCTACAGTACATCAAGTCATTTTATTGCAGCCTTTAAAAAGAAATTTGGAACAACACCCAAAAAATATTTAATGAACTTAAACTTGAATGTTTAATAAAAGCATTGATTTAAGTAATATATCAATAGAGAAAAAATAGAATAATAGTAAAGAATAAAGAACAAGACTTTTTACTTTTATAAAGAATAAAAATGATTGTTTAAATTACAATTTAGAAAATGAAAAAAGGAGTATTATTAGTAAACTTGGGTTCACCAGAAAGCCCAACACCAAAGGATGTAAAGCCATATTTAGATGAATTTTTAATGGACAAATACGTAATTGACGTTCCATTTTTATTAAGAGCTTTATTGGTAAGAGGAATTATTTTACAAACAAGACCTAAGAAATCAGCTGCGGCTTATGCAAAAATCTGGTGGGATGAAGGTTCACCTTTAATTGTCTTATCAAAAAGATTGCAAGCTAAAATTCAAAAGCAAGTTAGTATTCCTGTTGAATTAGCAATGAGGTATGGGAATCCTAGTATTGAAAGTGGTTTGCAAAAATTAAGTGATCAAGGAATTACGGAAGTTTTATTGTTTCCATTGTATCCTCAATATGCAATGGCTTCTACTCAAACTATTTTGGTTTTAGCAGAGAAACTACGTAAAGAGAAATTTCCTCATATGAGTTTTACAATAATTCCTGCTTTTTATAATCAGAAAGACTATATCAGAGATTTATCAAATTCAATAAAAAGACATTTAGAAGGTTTTGAATATGATCATTTATTATTCTCATATCACGGAATTCCAGAACGTCATATTCGTAAAACAGATGTAACAAAAAGTCATTGTAAAATTGATGGAAGTTGCTGTAATACACCTTCACCAGCACACGAATTTTGTTACCGTCATCAATGTTATGAAACAACAAAATTGGTAGTTGAATTTTTAGGTCTTGAAGAAGGAAAATACAGCCAAACTTTTCAATCGCGTCTAGCAGGTGATAAGTGGTTGACTCCTTACACTGATGTTGAAATTAATAAAATGCCAGAAAAAGGGATTAAAAAATTAGCCGTTGTAACTCCAGCTTTTGTTTCAGATTGTTTAGAGACACTGGAAGAAATTGCGATGGAAGCTAATCATCAATTTAAAGAAAATGGTGGTGAAGAATTCTTAGCTATTCCATGTTTAAATGATGACGATGATTGGTCAAAAACTTTGAGCCGTTGGGTGGATCAATGGGCCTTTCAAAACCAAGAGCAAATAGTATAATGGCACTTTCTTCAACAGAATTAGGTACATTAAGTATAAAACAATTACTGATTAAACAATCAGTTCCTGCTTCGATAGGCATTTTATTTATGTCTGTTAATATTCTTATTGACACCATTTTTGTTGGACAATGGATTGGCTCATTAGCAATTGCTGCTGTTTCAGTCGTTTTACCTATAACATTTCTAATTTCTTCATTAGGAATGGCATTAGGAATTGGAGGAAGTTCTATAATTTCAAGAGCATTAGGTGCTGATAATCATGAAAAAGCCTTAAAAACTTTTGGAAATCAGGTTATGATGACACTTAATTTGGCCGTCATTGCTGTTATAATTGGTTCTTTTTATTCAGAAGAAGTCTTATTACTTTTTGGTGCCAATGGTGAAATTATGAAACCCGCCAAAGAGTTTTTTATACCTGTATTGTATGGAGTACCTTTTTTAGCTCTTTGTATGATGGGAAACACAGTAATCAGAGCCGAAGGAAAACCTAAGTTTGCTATGATTGCAATGATAATTCCAGCTTTTAGTAATATAATTTTAGATATAATTTTTATAAAATTTATGGATTTAGGAATGTTTGGAGCTGCACTAGCAACATCTATTTCCTACTTCATGTGTTTTGCTTTTATTCTGTGGTTCTTTATTTTTAAAAGTGAATTGCGCTTACATTTAAAACACTATGCCTTAAACTTTAAAATTGTTTCAGAAATTACTTCTCTTGGTTTTGTAACTTTTGCAAGACAAGGAGTTGTTGCTATTTTATCCATAATTTTAAATCACACTTTATTTATTTATGGTGGAGAACATTCTGTAGCCGTATATGGAATTATAAGTCGAATGTTAATGTTTGCATTATTTCCAATATTAGGAGTTACGCAAGGATTTTTACCAATTGCAGGCTATAATTATGGAGCAAAAAACTATGTTAGAGTAAGTGAAACTATTTCGACATCCATAAAATGGGCGGGAATTTTAGCAACCTTAATTTTTATTGTAATTTTAACGTTTGCAGAACCTATAGTTGCTGTTTTTTCTACAGATGAAAGTATCATAAAAGAAACACCAAATGCATTGCGATTGGTTTTTGCAGCATCACCAATTATTGCTATTCAGTTAATTGGAGCAGCTTATTTTCAAGCAGCAGGAAAAGCTTTTCCTGCACTTTTGTTGACATTAACCAAACAAGGGTTTTTCTTAATTCCTTTAATCTTAATATTACCAAATTATTATGGTATTTTTGGAGTATGGATTTCATTTCCAATTGCTGATGTTTTATCAACTTTAGTGACAGGTTTCTTTTTAAAACGAGAAATGAATCGCAAATTAACACACGTACAAGATGGAATATGATTATATAAAAGCATTACATTTAATCTTCGTAATCACATGGTTTGCTGGACTTTTTTATATAGTTCGCTTATTTGTTTATCACGCGGAAGCCAAACAAAAACCACAACCAGAACAAGATATTTTAATAAAACAATATCAAATAATGCAATATAGGCTTTGGTATATTATTACTTGGCCAAGTGCTGTCTTAGCTAGTTTATTTGCTTTTTATTTATTGTATTTAAATCCAAGTTGGTTATCGCAACCTTGGATGCATGTAAAGTTGGCATTCGTTTTGCTACTTTATATTTATCATGCAAAGTGTCATCAAATATTCAAGCAATTACAGAAAAATGAAGTAAAGCACACCTCCAACTTTTTCAGAATTTGGAATGAAGGAGCTACAATAATTCTTTTTGCAATTGTATTTTTAGTCATTTTAAAAAGTGCTATTAATTGGATTTTTGGTGTAATTGGAATTTTTGTGTTTTCGATTTTAATTATGTTAGGATTTAAATTATATAAACGCATTCGAGAAAAGAATAAAAGCTAGTGACATGAAATAATTATGGATAGAATTTTCAATATAAAACACCTTTCTTTAAGAGTTAGAATATTTCTTTCCATGATATTCTTAACTCTTATTGCGTCTATTTTAATCGCGGCTGTTTCTATCTATCAATTTAAAAAGGAAGCTAGACTATACCATCAAGATCGTCTAGAAAGAAAAGAAAATGCAATAGTCGAACATATTAATTATGTCCTTCAAAACACAACTTATCCATTAACAACAAAGAATATTCCGTTAATTTTTAAAGAAAAAATAGGTGAAATATCAGACGTTCATAGTATGGAGTTAAATCTTTTTGATTTAAGAGGAAATTTATTAATCTCTTCTAAAGCTGGATTTAAACAAGACAAAGAAACCTCAAAAATAAATCCTTCTACACTTAAAATATTTGAATCTGCAATTGACAAAAGATATGTAGAATTTCAAAAAATAGATACTATAAATTTAAGAAAATCATTCACATATATTAAAGACAACAAGTTTAAACCTTTAGCTATTTTAAACTTACCTTATGAAGAAGATACAGATTTTTATGATAATGAATTAAAGAATTTTTTAATTCGTTTTGGCCAGGTATATGCTTTTATGTTTTTAATCGCAATTGCTTTGTCTTATTTTTTATCAAGTTATATCACAAAATCATTAAAAATCATTAGCGACAAAATTCAAGAGACAGAATTAAATCAACTAAATGAACGTATCGTTTTAGAAGATGGTAGTCAAGAAATCAACTTACTAGTTCAAGCTTATAACAATATGGTTGACAAATTAGAAGAAAGTGCTACAAAATTGGCTCAAAGTGAACGTGAACAAGCTTGGCGCGAAATGGCAAAACAAGTAGCACACGAAATCAAAAACCCATTAACACCAATGCGATTAACAGTTCAAAGTTTTCAATTGCGTTTTAATGAGAATGATCCTGAAATAAAACAAAAATTAGATGACTATTCAAACACATTGATTCAACAAATTGACACAATGAGTTCTGTTGCGAATGCATTTTCTAATTTTGCTACTATGCCAGCACAACAAAATGAAACTTTAAATGTGGTTAAAATTGTAGAATTATCTTTAGATATTTTTAATGAGGATTTTATTCGTTTTTCGAGTTTGGAAGATGAAATTATTACACGTTTAGACAGAACACAATTAATTAGAGTGATAACCAATTTGGTTAAAAACGCTATTCAATCTATTCCTGACGAACAAGAAAACAAACATATTGAAGTAGATGTATTTCGAGAAGAAGGAAACGTAATTATAACAGTAAAAGACAACGGAAAAGGAATTTCAGAAGAAAATAAAGCTCGAATTTTTGAACCAAAATTTACCACCAAATCTAGCGGAATGGGTTTAGGTTTAGCCATAATTAAAAACATAATTGAAAATTACAACGGAACAATAACTTTTGAAAGTAAGGAAAATATCGGAACAGAATTTTTTGTTTCGTTCCCTATTACAACATAAATAAAAATAAATTAAATCATATAAAATGGAAAATATTTTAATAGAAAAACAAGACAATATTGCAATAGTAACTATTAATAGACCCGAAAAATTAAATGCTTTAAACAAAGCAACTATACAAGATTTACATGATGGTTTTAAATCCTTAAATGAAGATAAATCTATTAAAGTAATTATTGTTACCGGAAGTGGCGAAAAAGCTTTTGTTGCTGGAGCAGATATTTCAGAATTTGCGAACTTTTCAGTAGAAAATGGTGGTTTATTAGCCGCAAAAGGACAAGAAATATTGTTTGATTATGTTCAAAACCTTTCAACTCCAGTAATTGCTGCCGTTAATGGTTTTGCACTTGGTGGTGGATTAGAATTAGCAATGGCTTGTCATTTTAGAGTAGCATCGGATAATGCAAAAATGGGTTTGCCAGAAGTAACTTTAGGTGTAATTCCAGGTTATGGAGGAACACAACGTTTACCGCAATTAGTTGGTAAAGGAAGAGCTATGGAAATGATTATGTCAGCAGCTATGATTGATGCAGAAACAGCTAAAAATTACGGATTAGTAAATCATGTTGTACCACAAGCTGAGTTGATAGAATTTACAAAAGGAATCGCATCCAAAATTGCTAGAAATTCATCAGTAGCAATTGCAAAGGCTATTGAGTCTATTAATGCAAACTATAAAGATGGTGTTGATGGTTTTGAAGCTGAAATCAAGAATTTTGGTGCTTGTTTTGGAACAGAAGACTTTAAAGAAGGAACAACAGCCTTTTTAGACAAAAGAAAAGCAGTTTTTCCGGGTAAATAATTAAAAAATAAAAAAGGAGCTTAATTGCTCCTTTTTTTATTTCTCTCCATCCCATTCCGCATAAAATTGCGATAAGAATTTCTCCATAAATTGATGTCGTTCTTTAGCAATTGTTTTACCTGAATCTGTATTCATTTTATCCTTTAGAAGCAATAATTTTTCGTAAAAATGATTTAAAGTTGGTGCTTCACTATTTTTATATTCTTCTTTACTCATGTTGAGTTTTGGAGCAATATTTGGATTAAAAATAGGACGATTTTTAAAGCCTCCATAATTAAATGTACGAGCAATTCCAATAGCACCAAGTGCGTCTAATCTATCAGCATCTTGAACAATATCTAATTCCTTTGAACTAAATTTTTTGTCAAAATTTCCACCTTTAAAAGAGATGTTGTCGATTATGTTAAGTACATGAATAATTATTTCGTCTTTAACCTTCTCTTTTTCAAGAAAATCTCTTGCTAGTTTTGGGCCAAGCGTTTCGTCACCATTATGAAATTTACTATCTGCAATATCATGTAATAAAGCTCCAAGCTTTACAATTTCTAAATTACAATCTTCATTTTCGGCAATTAGCAGAGCATTTTTATAAACTCTTTCAATATGAAACCAATCATGACCTCCTTCAGCATTTTGAAGTTTTTCTTTTACAAAAAGAATTGTTTTATCTATTATTGACATTTATATACATTTAAAAAATTCCAAAATCACTTAAGAAGTTGGAATTTCTTATTTTTAATATTAATTTTTTTATGTAATTAAAGCTGGTTTAACCCATTTAAAAACATGACCTTCTTCTGGAATAACTATTCTTTCAGAAACTCTTGCCATACGAGCTGGAAGTTTCATTAAGAAGTCTCTTGCTTTTTCAGCTTCATCTGTAAGACCTGTAATTTTGTCAATTTCCCATTTGTCAATTAACTTTTGCATAATATCAACATAATCAGCTGCAGTGTAAACTCCTATTCTTTGTGCAGAATCTGAAAACTGTTCAAAAGCAGAACTTATTTTTTGTCCACTTTCTCTCAAAAAACCTGCAGGCATGATAATTTTGTGTTTCATCATGTATTGAAAAGCCAACATCATTTCACTTGGATCTACTTTAAAAATCTGTGTTACAAATTCGCTATAAGCATGATGGTGACGCATTTCGTCTCCAGCAATTAAACGACACATTTTAGAAAGTTTGTTATCACCATATTTTTTAGCCATTTGAGCTACTCTATTATGTGAAACATAAGTAGCTAATTCTTGAAAACTAGTGTAAACAAAGTTTTTATATGGATCTCTTCCGGTTCCAATATCAAATCCGTCGTTGATTAAATGTTGAGTTGTCATTTCAACTTCTCTCATATTTACCCTTCCAGATAAATACAAATATTTGTTTAAAACGTCTCCATGACGGTTTTCTTCTCCTGTCCATTGTCGAATCCATTTACTCCATCCGTTTCGTTCTACATTATCAATCCCTTCAACATCCATTAACCAAGATTCGTAAGTAGGCAAAGCTTCTTCAGTAATTGTATCACCTACAAGCGTTACCCAAAAATCATATGGTAAGTCTTTAGCAATTTCTCTTAATTCTCTAACTTCTTCATAGAAGTTTTCATTTTGAGAATCAGGCAATAAATCTGTTGGTTGCCATATTTTTTCAACTGGGATTAAATATTCATCCACAAAGCTATCAATCCTTTTTTCTAAAAATTGCATAACTTCTAATCTTACATTTTGTATTGACATATCTTATATTTTAATAGATTGAACTATTGTTTTTTCTGTTTTTTCTGAAATTTCTTCAAAAGAATAATCCGAAATTTTTAAAGCTTGATGTATCTGAAAATTTATTCTATTACCCAAACCTAAAGGAAATTGTCCAAATTTAGTCATTTTCCACGAATTATTTATTGTAATTGGTACAAAGTAAGCATCTGGTGCAAATTTGTATAACATTTTTAAACCATTGATAGAAAAAGGTTTAGGAATTCCAGTTTTACTTCTAGTTCCTTCTGGAAAAATCACCACAGAATAATTATTTTTATTGATGAATTCACCACATTTTTTAATCTCGGTTAAGGCTTGTTTGGGATCTTTTCTATCAATAAGAGCAGAACCTCCTTTCCTTAAATTGTAAGAAACACTTGGAATACCTTTTCCTAATTCTTTTTTACTAATAAATTTAGGATGAAATTCTCTAAAAAACCAAAGCATAGTTGTTATATCATGTAAACTTTGATGATTTGCCACAAAAATAATTGGAACATTTTTAGGAATATTCTCTTTACCTAAAAGGGTATATGTTGTTCCTAAAATATGTGCGGTTCTAAGTAAAAATAAATTCATGTAAGCCACACTTACTCTGTGTGCATTATAACCAAATACGTTAAAACAAATCCATTGAATAGGATGAAAAATCACTAACCAAATAAAGAAAAGTGTTGCATAAAGTATAGAAAGAGGATATGAAATTAACTTTTCCATCAAAAAAAAATAATTTCTACAAATGTACTATTATAAAATAAAAAAACCATCACTTAAAGCATGGTTTTAGTATGCTAGCATAGTGTTTTGCTTATTGAAAAATTATTGGTTTAGTTGTTTTTGGAATTTTTACAATATGAAAAGGATGTGCCACATCAGCAGTTACACCAACTTGTAGGTTTTCAACAGTAACAATAATGTTGTTAGCACTTTCCTGAATATTTGTAATATCAATAGTTGTTGTACTATTAAATACTTCAGTAACAAAAATAATTATGAAATTTTGAAAATCAATATTTGTTTCAGAAAAAGCAGTGCTGTTTATAACTCCAATAGTTGAAAAATTAGTCATCAATGTCTGCCAATCAGAAGTATTTGAAATCACAATATTCTCATTACCATAAATATTATTATAATTCAAATGCCCTTTAATTATTTCAGTAGGAATTATAGTTTGAGGATAAACAATTACATCATCATTGTCATTAGAACAACTAAAAATAAAAAATGAAATTAGCAATAAAATAGTAGTCTTCATAACTTAAATTGTTTAATTATAAGATGCAGTTTTTAAACATTGGTTGCGTAAAATAAAAAATCCCTAACTAAAATATAGAAAGGGATTAAATTTTTTCAATGAAAATTGATTAACAATGTTCGTTGAATGCGTCTTGTAAGTTTTCTGCAATTAATTCAGCTGGACGACCTTCAATATGATGACGTTCTAACATATGAACAATTTCACCGTTTTTAAACAAGGCAATACTTGGTGATGATGGAGGAAAAGGGAACATTTGTTCTCTTGCCGCATCAACCGCTTCTTTATCTACACCTGCAAATACAGTTACTAATTTTGAAGGTTTTTTAGCACCTTCTAAACTCATTTTAGCACCTGGACGAGCATTTCTAGCAGCACAACCACAAACCGAATTTACTACAACTAAAGTAGTTCCTTCTGATTGAATTGCATTCTTTACTTCGTCAGCACTATATAAATCTTGAAAACCAGCGTCATTTAATTCAGTACGCATTGGTTTAACCATTTCTTCTGGATACATAATTTTTGATTTAGATGTTCGGATATTCCCATTAAAGATTTTCCGATTATTTATTCTTTACAAAGATACAATGATTTTTAAAGATTTATTTTAAAGAAACTATAAAATTTAATTATTGTGCAATAGATAATAGTATATTAAAAAATTCTTCCAAACAAAGCTTTCATAAATGGAATTTTTGGACATTTTAAAATGACTTTTAAATCTTCTAATAATGAAGATTCTTCATCTAAAAACTTTAAGATTAAACCTGATTTTCCGCTTTCAAATAAACCAGAAAACAACTTTGAACCTATTGCATTGTTTTTAAATAAAACATCAATAAAAAGCAAATCATAAAACCAGAATTTGTCTTTTTTATGAAAATTAGTAAAGTCTGATTCTGTTTCTAAAAACTTGACTAATTGTTTAGATTTTTTAGTCACATTTTTAAACGTAAAACCTGTACTTGCTTTTGTCCAACCACCAGCAGAACCAATGTTTATTACATTTTTTGAATTATGTTTCCAAAAAGGGTAACTCGTCATTGGAATATTTCCCTGTTCTTTTTCGATTATTTCGTATTCAGTAATTCCTAAATTTTTAATGTACAATTCAATTTCATTTTCATACTCTTCTTTTGCAAGTAAATCTTTTGAAAACAAAGTATATTCTAACAAAGCTTCATTTTTGGATGTTGGTAAAACGTACATAAAACGAGTATTTCCTTTTTGTTTTATAGAAAAATCCATAAAAGTCGCTGCATTTTCATCAAAAACGGGTTCCTTGCTTTTAATAAACCAACCAATAAAATGTTGTTGTAATAAAGGATATTTTTCTTGCGAAGTAATTAAAGTTGAATTAAAAATAGAATTAAAAACCTTATTACAAGTAAAACTATTTTGTTCCGTTTTAACCAAACAATGATTTCCCAATTCAGAAAAATCAGTAACTTTTTCTTGTAAAAAATGAATGTTTTCATGCTTAGAAATTTCAGCAAAAATGAAATTATACAAATCTAAACCTTGAATCATTTTATAGTGATATGGCTCAATATCTAATTTCTTTCTAAAATTTTCATTGGCAAAAAGAGTTGTATCCCATTTTTTAGAAATTATTTCTTTTAGAACTTCCCCTTCTTTGGAGGGGTGTCCGAAGGACGGGGTGGCTTCCCAAAAACACCAAGTTCTATCATTCGTTTTTTTAGCATCACTATCAATTAGAAGAATGGTTTTGTCTTCTATTTTATTAGACAAAATCATTTCATAAACTGTCAGTAAAGCAGCTAATCCAGTTCCTGTAAAAATGTAATCGTAATGTTTCATTTGTCAAAGATATTGAAACCAACTTGTATTTTAAGTATCAAACAAACGTTAAACCTTATAAAAACTAAACTTTCAATATAAAAAATAATTAGTTTTGAACTTTAAATAGAATTTTATGTTACACGAATACGACAAAGCTTGGGCTAAATACCAAGAGGGTTTAAATATTTTACCTTTACCAATGACTTGTTGGGAATTTTATAACCTTCCTCGAGCAGAAGAAAAAGAGTTTAATGATATTCAAACTTTGTGGTCTGAAAAAGTGATTTTTGCCAAAACAAAAAAGAATCAAAATTTAGCTATTTTAGTTACTGATGCAAATTTAAAAATTGTTTTTGCTTCTAGTAATATTACGCTAATGAATGGTTATGACTATAAAGAAATTAAAGGCAAATCGCCAAGAATGTTTCAAGGTGAATTGACTTCTGTTGAAAGTAGAAAAAATATTAAAATAGCTGTAGAAAAGAAATTACCTTTCAAAGAAAATATAATCAACTACAAAAAAAACGGTGAAACTTATATTTGTCAAATAGAAGCTTATCCTAAATTCGACAACAATGGCAATTTTGTAAATTATATCGCATTTGAAACTGCTGCTTAAAAAATTTGGTTTTTTTTTAATTTAATCAATTCGATACCTTAAACCTAAAAACATTCTAATTCCTTGATTTGGTCCATAAACATAACTTGGATCAAATGTTAATGCATACGGATTATTTCCTGTAGAAGTTGCGTTTCCATTACTATCAAAAACAACATTTTTGTCAAAAGGATCATTAGCTCTTGCAATCAAAAAAGGATTATTTTTATTTGGTGTCCAATCTAATAGGTTTTTAACGCCACCATATAATTCAATTCGGTTAATCTTTTTATAGGTAAATTGAATATTTTGAATGCTCCAAACAGGTGAATATTCACTTCTTGGATCTAAACTTCCTAATAGAGGCAAACGCATTGGACCATATAAATTTCCTGTATAATCAATAGATAAATACCATTTAGCAATATCATAAGTAATTCCCCAAGTAGCGCTAATTTTTTCTGTTAATATTGGCGTTGAAGTTATTCCGTTTCTTTTATTTTTAGATTCTAAAACCGTAAAACCCATCATAGTTTTTAAACCAAAAGGAAAAATTAATTCTAAATTTCCTGTTACTCCATAAGTTTTAGAATACCCATTTAAATTTGAATAAATTATTTGATTTGGATTTGTATCATAATCAGGTAAAATTTGATTTTTAAAATGTGTATACCAACTAGAAAACTCTATAACAGAATGAATTCCGCTCTCAAATTTATACTTCTTTAAATAATTAAAATTAATATTATACGAAGTCTCAGGATTTAAATTTTCTGTAATAATAACATCTCTAGAACCTGTTAATGCAGCATGCTCTTCGGTAAATAAATTTACAACTCTAAAACCTGTTCCTGCATTTATTCTAAAAACATCATCTTTAGAAGGTTTCCATTTATAGGCAATTCGTGGAGTAAATATTGAAGCATGAACTGAATTATAATCAAATCGAGAACCTAACAAAACACTGTGTTTTTCGGCTAATTTTATCTCATCTTGAATAAATAAACTGCTAATTTTACTTTTTTCAGAATTTATCGTAGCAGTTGTATTGTCATTATAGTATTGATAACGAAATGCAGCACCAAGAAGTAAATCGTGATTACTAATTTTTTTATCCCAAGTCAACTGACCGTAAGCAATTTCTTGTTGAGCTAAAAAAAGAATATCTCCATAAACTGAATTTTGATCATGGTTTGTATAAGAAAAAGAAGCAAACATGTTTTCTGAAACGGGCAATTGATATTTACCTAGCACTTCAAATCTTTTAGTATAAATACTTTCGCCATATACTTGATCACCTCCTCTAAAACTTTTATTCCATTGTAATTCTCCACCCCATCTATCTTCATAAAAAAAACGACCTGCAAAAGTTAATTCTTTATCATTTTTTCTTTTAATGGTAAACTTATTAAAGACAGAAACTCTATCCTGAAGCGTAACATCAGTAAAGTTGTCATTATTATTATCAATAGGGTTATTGTAATTAAAATAGTTAATCCCTAAAAGAGAATTTACATTTTTACCAATTTTATATTTAGCTCCAATATCGATATTGTTTTCTAGCCAAGAAGTACTAAACACATCAGCATAAAATAATGGAGCAGTTTCTGGACTTTTAGTAATAATATTTATCAAGCCACCAACAGCTTCACTTCCATATAAAGAAGAAGCTGGTCCTTTTACAATTTCAATTCTGTCTATTAATGAATTTGGAATTCCAGATAAACCATAAACCGTTGAAAGACCACTAACAATTGGCATTCCGTCTATAGTAACCATAGTGTACGGGCCTTCTAAACCATTAATATGAATGTCTCCAGTGTTGCAAATGTTACAATTTAATTGAGGACGAACACCATTTACATTTTGCAAAGCTTCAAAAATATTTGAAGTTGGATTTTTCTTTAGGAACACAGCCGTATAAACTTCTACAGGCACAGGAGATTCTAATCTCGAAACAGCTTTTAAAGTCCCGGTTAATACAACTTCATCTAAAGTGTCAATCTCATCTAACTTGCAATTTAAAATTAGTTTTTTTTGATTAAAAACAGTGATTGTCTTTTTGATAGTTCTAAATCCTGTATAAGAAAACTGCAAAGTATATTTTCCGTTAGGAATATTTTCTAGTAAATATTGACCATTGTCATTAGTTGTGATTCCTTTGCTTAGTTCAATTAGGTAAACTGTAGCAAAAGGTAAACTTTCGTTTTCTGAAGTAACTTTCCCTGTAATTGATGTTTGAGAAAAAGTACAAATGGAAAATAAGAGTAGTATAAAATATATTTTCATGTAACTTTAAATTAATTTTTAGGCAAAACTAAAAATAATATTCGCGCCATCAAAATAAATTTTTATATATTTGTATAAAATTTATAATAATGACTACTTCAGAAGAAAATTATTTGAAGGTAATTTATCACTTATCCGTTGTTTCTCCAAAAGGAGTAAATACCAATGCAATTGCAGGAATGCTTGAAACAAAAGCGTCATCTGTAACCGATATGCTGAAGAAATTATCTGAAAAAGATTTAATAATTTATAAAAAATACCAAGGAGCATCTTTAACCGAAAAAGGAACATTAACGGCTAAAATGATAGTGAGAAAACATCGTTTGTGGGAAGTTTTTTTGGTAGAAAAATTAAATTTTAGTTGGGATGAAGTCCATGAAGTTGCAGAAGAATTAGAACACATTCAATCAGAAAAATTGATAAATAAACTTGATGCTTTTTTAAATTTTCCTGAATTTGATCCACATGGTGATCCTATTCCAAATGCAGATGGTGAAATTAAAAAAGTCCAAAAACAATTATTGTCTGATGCAAAAATTAATGTTTCCTATAAATGTGTTGGAGTAAAAGATTCCTCAGCAGAGTTTTTACAATATTTAGACAAACAAAAAATTGCTTTAGGTTCAACTTTCAAAATTTTAGAAAAAGATACTTTTGATGATATTCTACAAGTCGAAATTAATGGTGAAAAAATTACGATTTCAAATAAAATAGCTACTAACCTATACGTACAATAATTATGTTTCAAGATTTATTAACTTATTTAGAAAGCATTGATCCCATATTGGCTGCTTTTTATGCTACAATGTTCACTTGGTTTGTTACCGCTTTAGGAGCTTCTTTTGTGTTCTTTTTTAAAGGAATGAATCGAACATTTTTTGATGGAATGCTAGGTTTTACAGGTGGAGTTATGGTTGCTGCAAGTTTTTGGAGTTTGTTAGCGCCATCAATAGAAATGAGTGAAGGAGAAGGATTTATTAAAGTAATTCCGGCTGCAATTGGTTTTGCACTTGGAGCACTTTTCATTTTTGCTTTAGACAAAACTTTACCTCATTTACACATTAATTTTAAAGAAACAGAAGGAATAAAATCACCTTGGCAAAGAACCACTTTATTAACGTTAGCCATAACAATGCATAACATTCCTGAAGGTTTAGCTGTTGGAGTTTTATTTGGTGGAGTTGCCGCTGGAATTCCAGAAGCATCTATTGCAGGAGCAGTAACTTTAGCTATCGGAATTGGAATTCAAAATTTCCCTGAAGGAATTGCAGTTTCTATGCCATTACGTAGAATGGGAATGAGCCGCAGAAAAAGTTTTATGTACGGACAAGCATCTGCTTTAGTAGAACCAATTGCTGGAGTTTTAGGAGCTGCAGCTGTAATATTTTTTACACCAATTTTACCTTACGCTTTAGCATTTGCAGCTGGTGCGATGATATTTGTTGTGGTTGAAGAAGTAATTCCGGAAACGCAACAAGCTAATAATACTGATATTGCAACTTTAGGATTTATTGGTGGATTTATTGTAATGATGACTTTGGATGTTGCTTTAGGGTAAATTTATTTCACAGAGATTCACAGAGAAATGGAAGATTCACAAAGTTTTATATCTTTGAGAAACTCTGTGTGAATACTTTATGTAACTTTGAGAAATAAACTTTTAGTCTAATGAAATACTTTACACCAATTATAATTCTTTTTATTTTCATAAGTTGTGCTTCAAAACAAGTTGCAAACGAAAACGAGATTCTTATCAACTCAACCTCATTAACTAATGTTGGGAATGATTATGAAATGAAAATCTCTAAAATCATTTCAGATTCGCGTTGTCCTGAAGGAGTAGAATGTATTTGGGTTGGTGAAGTTCAGTTGGAGATTGAGATTTATAAAAATCAAAAACTTGAAAATACAGAAAGACTTTCTATCAGCTATAAAACATTGGAACAAAACAAACAGTTTTTTGCTGAATACATTTCGACAGTTAAAAAAATAAAAAATATTTTGGTTCAACCGATAAAAAAGGAAGGTCAAAATATTGAATTAAAAGAGTATGTTTTGAAAGTTGAGTTGGAGTAGATTATATGTGTAGAATTATTAAAAACATATCATGGTAAAGAAATTTATTTTTAAGAATAAACATTTTATTGTTTTATTTACTTGTTTTACTTTTTTGTTGTTTAGGTATTTTTATGATGATGATAAAAGGCATCATGATTTGAAAGAGTTAGCTTATGAAAACATATTAAAAGAAACAATTCCAGAGGGTTTTGTTATTAGTAAATTTACAGACACAACTTATGGAGCTAGAAATGCAACTATTATAAATGTTGGTGGTTTAAATTATAATGTTAATGAGTCAATTTACAACAAAATTAATATTGGAGATAAAATCAAAAAAGAAATTAATAGTGATAAAATATACATCAATAATAAAGAATATGAATATTACTTTGCTAATTAACTAATTTCACTTAATGACAAGCACAGTCATCACCACAAGATTTTGATTTCTTATTAGATTTTTTCCAGAAGAATTTTTTTACTAAAAATCCAACAGCTATAAAAAGCGCTATGTAAACTAATATTTCTTGCATATTATTTTAATAATTGATAAGCAATTAAAGCTACAAGATAAGCAAATCCACTCATAACCACAAGTTGGATTACAGGCCATTTCCAAGAGTTAGTCTCTTTTTTCACAATTGCTAAAGTACTAATACATTGCATCGCAAAAGCATAAAACAACAATAACGAAATTCCGGTAGCAAAATTAAACACTTTTTCACCTGTCACAGGATTTATTTCTGCTTGCATTCTTTTTTTAATGGTGTTTTGCATATCATCTTCATCATCGTTTGCACCAACACTATAAATTGTAGCCAATGTTCCTACAAAAACTTCTCTTGCAGCAAATGATGTAACCACAGCAATTCCAATTTTCCAATCGTAACCTAAAGGTTTTATCGCTGGCTCAATGGCTTTACCCATAATTCCAACATAAGAATGTTCTAACCTATATGTATTGACTTTAGTTTCAATTAAACTTGGGTCTAAATCAAGATTATTGGCTAAAATATCTTTTTCAACTATTTGCTTTGCATTATCAAAATCTTTAGTTGGCCCATGAGAACCTAAAAACCAAAGAATAACCGATAAGGCTAAAATAATTTTTCCAGCACCAAAAACGAACGCTTTTGTTTTTTCCAACACATTGATTGCAACATTTTTAAACATTGGAATTTTATAACTTGGCATTTCGACTACAAAATACGTTTTACAACTTAATTTCAAGAATTTATCTAACAACCAAGAAGAAAAAATGGCCATGAAAAAACCAATCAAATAAAGTAACATTAAGGCTAAACCTTGTAAACTTAGGAAACCTAAAACTTTTTCTTCAGGAATTATTAAGGATATTATAATGGCATAAACAGGTAATCTAGCGGAACAAGTAGTAAATGGTGTTACTAAAATTGTGATTAGACGTTCTTTCCAATTTTCAATGTTTCTAGCACTCATAATGGCAGGAATCGCACAAGCAGTTCCAGAAATTAAAGGCACAATGCTTTTTCCTGACAAACCAAATCTTCGCATGATTTTATCCATCAAAAACACAACACGACTCATATAACCGCTTTCTTCTAAAACAGAAATAAACAGAAATAAAAAGGCAATTTGCGGAATAAAAATAACGATTCCACCAATTCCTGGAATAATTCCTTCACTAATTAAATCAGTGAATTTTCCAACTGGTAAATGTGTCTTAGCGTAGTTTGAAAAATGGGCAAAAGATTCATCAATAAAATCCATTGGAATCGTTGACCATTCAAAAATAGATTGAAATATCGCAAATAATATAAAGAAGAAAATTACGTAGCCAAATACTTTATGTGTAAGTACTCTGTCTAATTTTGCTTGAATTCCTGATGCTTTAGATTTATCAATTTTTTGACCAGTTTTTAAGGTGTCATTTATAAATTGATATCTTTTTATAGTTTCTTTTTGTTGTAATCGTTTTAAATCGGAATGTGATTTTGTAAAAGCACTTTTAATTTCATTACGTTCTAAATTCAAGAAATTTACATCTTGAGTAATCACTAACCAAAGTTTGTATAACAGCTGATTTGGAAATGTTTTTCTCAACTTATCAAAATATTCTGGATCAATTGAAGATGAATTTAAACAAGGTTCAATAGATAAATCTTCATAATTTAGAATTAAATTTTTTAAAGAATCAATTCCGGTTTTTTTTCTTGAACTTACTAAAGCAATTTTAGTATTTAATTGTTGTTCCAAAAAAGGAATATCCAATTCAATTCCTTTTAACTTCATTCGGTCACTCATATTGATGACCAAAATGGTTGGAATTTCTAAATCTTTAATTTGAGTAAAAAGCAGTAAATTACGTTTTAAGTTTTCCACTTCAGTTACAACTACTGCAACATCAGGAAAATCTGCATCTTTTTTGTTTAATAATAATTCAATGACTACGTTTTCGTCAATCGAACTTGCGTTTAAACTATAAGTTCCAGGTAAATCGATGATTTTTGCTCGAACATCATTTGATAGTTTAGCAAAACCTTGTTTTTTTTCGACCGTAATTCCAGGATAATTTCCTACTTGTTGATTTAAACCCGTTAGTTGGTTAAAAACAGATGTTTTTCCGACATTAGGATTTCCTATTAAAGCAACTTTGATATTTTTTTGAGCCATATTAAATTTGCTCTTTTATAATGCTGATTTCTATAGCTGTTTCTAATCGAATTGCTACATGAGCGTCATTAATACAATAGTATAATGGATCTCCAAGAGGTGCAATTTGAATTAACTCAATACTATTACCAGGCAAGCATCCCATTTCTAGTAGCTTTAACGGAATTTCTTCAATGTTAAAGTCTAAAATAGTTGCTCTTTCACCTTTTTTAAGTTGTGATAAATTAATTTCCACGCTTATTTAGATTGAATTAAAATACAAAAGTAAAAATTTAATACTGATTAATACTGATAATTATCATATTTTAACTTTAGTCCGAAGTTTTATTTCTCTTTTTCAGAAAGCCATTTGATGTCTTCAAGAAGTTGGGTTACGTTTTTTGTTCCGTCATCCGTTGGTTTGTCAAGATTTGTTCCGTCATAAAAACCTCTAATTCTACCCTTTTTATCAATAAGCACAAAATTTTCCGTGTGAACCATATCGTATAATTCTTCAGGTTTTCCAGTTTCTACAGCTAAATAAGATTTTCTAGCTATATAATAAATGTCTTTTTTGTTTCCTGTGACTAAATTCCACTTACTATCAATAACTCCTTTTTCAAGCGCATATTTTTTTAAAACAGGAACACTATCAATATCTGGAGTCACACTATGAGAAAGCAACAAAACATCTGGCATATCTTTAATTTTATCTTGAAGCCAAACCATATTTTCAGTCATTATGGGGCATATTGTTGGACAAGTAGTAAAAAAGAATTCAGCTACATATATTTTATCTTTATAATCTTCTTGCGTAATTATTTTACCATTCTGATTAATAAATTTAAAATCAGCAATTCTATGATTATATCCTACATGCTGAATAGTTGTATCAACTAACTGAGGATTTACATCTCTTGGTGTAAAAATTGGTAAAGTTTTTTGAGGTTTTAATAAAGTATAAATTCCAAAAAAAACAATAGTCGATATACTTAAGAATATAAATATAAACACTTTATACTTTTTTAATGTTGTAATCATTTTTTTTTGCAAAAATACAAAACCCTGAGAAAATTATGTAAGATATCTAACGAACAGTTGTTAAAAATTAATTTATATTAATTTCTTTATATATATTTGTTAAATATTCAAAATTTTACAATGAAAAAAACAATTACTTTATTTACAATGTTAATTTCCTTATTAGGATATTCACAATATAATTCTTCTGCACCTTGGCTTGTTAATAAAGAAGAAGCAAAACAAGGAAATTTAACAATAGAGCAGTTAAAGAGCTCTTTTGATGCATATTGGTTAACTCATGACAAAAACAAAAAAGGTTCAGGTTATAAACCTTTTATGAGATGGGAGTACCATTGGCAAAATAAAGTTGATGTTAATGGAAATATAATAACTCCAGAAGAAATGTGGGCTGCATTTAATCAAAAAAAAACAGCTACAATTAATAAAAATACACAATCCTTACCCGTTAGCAACTGGCAACCTGTTGGCCCTTTTTCTCATTTAAATACAGGTTCATGGTCTTCAGGCCAAGGTAGAGTAAATATTGTACATGTTGACCCATCAAACTCTAACACTATATATATAGGTACACCAGCTGGTGGAATATGGAAGTCTATTGATTCTGGTACAACTTGGACAGCATTGTCAGATAATCTACCTCAGATTGGAGTTTCTGGTATTGCAATTGATTATTCTAATTCTAACACCATTTATATCGCAACAGGTGATAAAGACTCTTCGGACACCTACTCTATTGGAGTTTTGAAATCGATTGATGGAGGTTTAACTTGGAACACTACCGGTTTAACTTTTACAAACACTTCTACTTTAGCAGGTGATATTTTAATACACCCAACAAATAATCAAATTTTATGGTGTGGTACTAGTGTTGGTCTTTATAGAACAACTAATGCCGGACTAAATTGGACTGTTGTTCAAACAGGAAATTTTTCACAAGGTTCGTTAAGATTAAAACCTAATGACCCTACAACAGTTTATGCCGTTTCTAACAATAGATTTTTTAAATCAACAAATACTGGAAGTACTTTTAGTGTCATTACTACAAGTTTACCTTTCAATTCAGGAAGAATGTTATTAGATGTAACTGCAGCAAATTCAAATTACATTTATATTTTAAGTACTTTAACTGGAGGAGATTTTCAAGGAATATATCGATCAATGGACGGAGGGTCATCTTGGACAAAAACCTCAGGAACTACAGATGTTTTTGATGGTTCTGGTCAATCATATTATGATTTAGCACTTGCTGTTTCTGATGTAAATGAAAATGAAATTTATACAGGTTGTTTAAATGTATGGAAATCATCAAATGGAGGAAGTACATTTTCAAAGCTTAACAATTGGAGTTCTCCATTTGGAGCGTCTTATACACATGCTGATATTCATTATCTAGGCTTTCAAGGTGGAAAATTATACTGTGGTAGTGATGGAGGAGTTTATGTTTCAAACAATGGTGGAATTGTTTTTACTGATAAAACAGCTGGAGCACAAATTAGTCAATTCTATAAAGTTGCCGTTTCTAAACAAACCTCTGCAAATATTGTAGGAGGATTACAAGACAATGGAGGTCACGCTTTTAGTGATGGTGCTTGGAAAAATTATTATGGGGCAGATGGAATGGATGCAGCAATAAGTCCAATTAACCAAAATTTATATTATGGTTTTATTCAAAATGGAGGAAATATGTACATTAGTAGTAATGCAGGTAACTCTCTTGGATCAAGTGTAAGTTCTCCTACTGGTGTAAGTGGAAATTGGGTTACTCCATTAATGATTAATTCTATCGGAGAAGTTTTCTCTGGGTTTAATGGTTTATACAAATTAAATGGATCAACTTGGACTCTTCAAAACACTAATAGTGTAGGTTCTGGAAATCTAGAATTAATAGCTATCGATCCTTCAAATGATAATATCATGTATGTTACTAATGGTTCTTCATTATATAAAAGTACTGATAAAGGAATTACTTTTACAACAACTTATGTTGCACCTGGTACTATTAGGGCTATTGATATACATTCAACTAATAGTAGTATAATATATCTTACAACATCTGGTAATTTCGGTCAAGCATTAAAATCAACAAACGGGGGAACTTCATTTACTAATTTTTCTACTGGATTGCCAAATATTGGAAAAAATACTATTGTTCATCAAGGTCGAAATACAGATAATCCTTTATATTTAGGAACAAGTTTAGGTGTTTATTATATTGATGACACCATGACGGCTTGGGAAGCATTTGATACAAATCTACCAAACGTTTCTGTTACTGATTTAGAGATTAATCTAGAAGATAATATGTTAACCGCAGCAACTTATGGAAGAGGTATTTGGCAAACAAACATCCCTATTCAAGTGCCAGCAACTGACATTAAACTGGTTGCTATTCAAAACCCAAATAATATCGACATTAATTGTGGAAATTCAATTGTACCACAAATTCAGGTTGAAAACAATGGAACAAATGCAATTACAGTAATAAACATTAATTATTCTATTGATGGAAGTGCTAATACATTTACTTGGAATGGAAATATAACTTCTGGTCAAACTGCATTAGTTTCATTACCTTCACAGACATTATCAAGAGGTGTTCACAACATGAGTATAACTTCAACAACTCCAAATGACGCTTACTCCGATAATAATTCAGGTTTAATAACATTTTATGTAAATGATTCAGGAGTAGTTGGTCAAACAAATGCCTTTACAAATACTTCAGATGAATTAATCACCTACAATGAAGGAAGTGCTGGTTCACAATGGGTTACAGGAACAAGAGGTTTTGGACCAATGTCTTCAGGTGGAAACACTGTTTATACAACAAACTTAACTGGTAATTATCCAGATGCCGTAAAATCATACATAGTTTCTCAATGTTATAATTTAACGAACATAACAAATCCTCAAATTCAATTCACAATGAAATATCATTTAGAAGAAAATTGGGATATTGTTTATGTAGAATACTCAACAAATTTTGGGCAAACATGGTCTTTATTAGGACAACAAGGACCAAATTGGTATAATAGCAATAGAACTAATGCATCATCTGGTTCTGCAGATGATTGTCAAAATTGTCCTGGTGGTCAATGGACAGGAACAAACACAACATTAACAACCTACAGTTACCCATTAAACGCTTTAAACAATGAGCAAAATGTAATTTTTAGAATAGTATTTCATTCAGATGCTGCTGAAAATCAATTAGGTGTAAATGTTGATGATTTTGTAATTTCAGGTGTTTTATCTAAAGCAAATTTTGAATTAAAAAATATTTCAGTTTATCCAAATCCATCTGAAGGAATTTTTAACATATCTTTAGGTGATATAGAACCAACATCTATTGAAGTGTATGATTTAACAGGCAAAATTATTTTATCTAAAAAAGATCTTTTAATTAGTAATTTTGAAACTTCAATAAATTTATCAGATGCTTCTCAAGGAATTTATTTTGTTAAGATAAATGCCAACAATCAAAATATCGTTAAAAGAATTATTAAACAATAAAAAAATGAAAACAAAAATACTAAGTTTGATAATGTTGTTGAGTTCAGGTGTGTTTTTTGGTCAAAAAGACAATCTGCAAGAAGCAAAAGCACATCAAAAAACATTAAAAATAAACACTGTAAATACAAATTTAGATGGAGCAATTAAATTGTTTTCAAAAGAATATGGTTTAAATGAAAATTATTCATACACTAAATTGTATTCAACAATTGATGAAAGAGGATTTAAACACGATAAGTTTCAACAATTTTACAACAATATAAAAGTAGAATTCGGAACAGTAATTACACATTCTAACGATAACAGTGTATATTTTGTTAATGGAGAACTTTATAACACAAACGACTTGAACATAACTCCAACTGTGTCTAAACAACAAGCATTTAACAAAGCGTTACAAAGTGTAAATGCTTTAAAATACATGTGGGAAGATACTGAGCAATCACGTTTAATGAATTATAAAAAACCAGAAGGATCATTAGTTATCTTTCCAAATGTCTTGTCAGAAAAAAGCCATTTAGCTTATAAATACGATATTTACTCTATTAACCCTGTTGCTAGACAAGAAGTGTATGTTGATGCACATTCTGGAGAAATTCTTTTTTCAAATCCTATCATTAAACATGCTGATAAAATAAATGCAAATAGTGAAGTGAAAAAACCTTTTTCAAAGTTAAATGCTCCTGAAGTACTAGTTCAAGGAACAGCTGCAACTAGATATAGTGGTAGCAGACAAATTGAAACTACATTGTCTGGTTCAAATTACATTTTACAAGATGCAACCAGAGGAAACGGAATAAAAACATTTAATTGTCTAAAAGGAACGGTCTATCAAGATGTAGATTTTACAGATAATGATAACAATTGGACTGCAGCCGAATACAATAATGCAAATAAAGACAATGGAGCATTAGATGCACATTGGGGTGCAGAAAAAACATACGATTTTTGGAATAATATATTCAATAGAAATAGTTATGATAATAATGGAGCTGTAATTAAAAGTTATGTGCATTTCGATAATAATTATAACAACGCCTTTTGGAATGGAGCAGCAATGACTTATGGTGACGGAAGCGGTTCAACAAGTATTTTAACTTCAATTGATGTATGTGGTCACGAAATCGGACACGCAATTTGTACTTATACTGCAGATTTAGTATATCAAAATCAATCAGGTGCTATGAATGAAGGTTTTTCTGATATTTGGGGTGCTTGCATTGAACAATACGGAAGAACTGGAGGTTTAACAGCTACAATTCCAAGTTCAATTTGGTTAATTGGTGAAGATTTAGGAAATGCTTTTAGATCTATGAGTAACCCAAATTCTAAAGGTGACCCAGATACTTATTTGGGAACTTATTGGTATAGTGGAACTGCAGATAGCGGTGGAGTACATACAAATTCTGGAGTTTTAAATCATTGGTTTTATATTTTAACAGCAGGTAAATCAGGAACAAATAATGCCCCTACACCTGACACATATAGTGTTACAGGAATTGGAATGACTAAAGCAGCGGAAATAGCCTACATTGCAGAAAGAGATTATTTAACTCCAAACTCAACATATGCTGATGCAAGAATTGCAACAATTGAGGCAGCAAGTACAATTTATTGTGCTAACAGTCCTGAAGTAATTGCTGTAACAAATGCTTGGTATGCTGTAAATGTTGGAGATCAATATGTAACTATTTCTAACGATATAGCCTTACAGACAATTACTGGGGTAAGTATGGTTTCGTGTGGAGCAAGTTTGTCACCAATTTTAAAACTTAAAAATCAAGGTTTAAATGCTATAACTACTATTTCAATTTCATACACAATTGATGGTGGAACAGCGATAAACCAAACATGGAACGGCAACTTAGCCCCTTGTAGCGAAACAACTTTTCCATTATCTGTTTCGGGATTGACAAGAGGAACTCATGTAATGAACGTTACTTCAACAATAACTAATGACGGTAGACCCGAAAACAACACAAAATCTGTACTATTATTAGTTAATGATGCTGGAGTTGTCGGAGTTACGAATCCTTTTACAAATGCATCAGACGCTTTAATTACATATAACGAAAACGAATCTTCTTCAATTTGGGTAAGAGGCATTAAAGGCTTTGGACCAATGACCTCTTCAGGAAATACGGTTTATACTACAAATCTAACTGGTAATTATGTTGATCAGAAAAAAGCATATATCATTTCTCAATGTTATAATCTTACAAATGTCTCTAGTCCTCAAATAAGTTTTGCGATGAAATTTGACTTAGAACAAGATTGGGATATTGTTTACGTTCAATACACAACAGATATGGGACAAAACTGGTCTGTATTAGGTCAAATGGGAACGAATTGGTATAATAGCAACAGAACACCTCAAACTACAGGAAGTGACTGTAACAATTGTGTTGGCGCACAATGGACAGGAACAGACACAACATTAAAAACATATTCTTATCCTTTAACATCATTAGTCGGACAATCAAATGTAATTTTTAGAATTGTATTTCATTCCGATGAAGCCGTTAATCAAAAAGGAGTTAACATTGATGATTTTGTAATCAGCGGAGTTTTAGCAAATGAAAGTTTTGAATTAAACTCAATTTCAATTTATCCTAATCCTTCAAATGGAATTTTCAATATTAACTTAGGAGAAACTAATCCATCGTTAATTGAAGTATATGATTTAACAGGTAAAATAATTTTATCGAAAAAAGACATAATACTTTCAGATTTAACAACAACCATTGATTTATCATCAGCTTCACAAGGTGTTTATTTTGTAAAAATTGTTGCAGATAATCAGCAAATAGTCAAGAGAATTATTAAACAATAAAATATGAATAATAAAATTTTAAAAGGAAGTATCAGCTTCCTTTTTTTAACAGCAGCATTTTACTCTTGTAAAACAAGTCAAGATGTGACAAAAAAAGAAAATCCAGTTGGAATCAACACGTCTTTCATGGATAAATCCGTGAAACCTTCAGATGATTTTTTTAGATATGTTAACGGAAGTTGGATGGATAACACTGAAATTCCGGCTGACAGAACACGTTGGGGAAGTTTTGACGAACTTCGTAAAAATACAGACGAAGACGTTATGGCTATTCTTAAAGAAGCTATTAACGACAAAAGTATTGACCCAAATTCTGATCAAGCCAAAGCTATTAATTTATACAAATCAGTCTTAGATACACTAGCAAGAGACAAACAAGGAATTGAGCCTTTAAAGCCCTATTTAGCTAAAATAGATGCTGTTAAAAATGCAAACGAAGTTGTAAATTTAATTGCAGAATTTGATGATGAAATTAACTTAGGATTCTTTGGTGTCTATGTAAGTACAGATGCAAAAAATAGTAAAAAAAACGTAGTCTATGTTGGCACAGGAAGTTTAGGTTTACCAGACAGAGATTATTACGTTTCAGATGCACCTGACAATATCGAAAAACGTCAAAAATACCAAGAACATACTGCTAGAATGTTACAGTTTTTAGGACAGTCAGAAAGTTCAGCCCAAGCTGATGCTGTAAAAATATTAGCATTAGAAACTAAAATGTCAACAGCAACTTTAGACAGAGTTGAAAGAAGAGATAGAAGAAAAACTTATAACCCAATGACAGTTGTAGAGCTTCAAAAAATGGTTCCAACAGTAAATTGGAATAATTATCTTGAAACAATCGGAATCGGTAAATTAGATTCTATTGTAGTTTCGCAACCAAAATATTTAGAGACTTTAGAAACTATTTTTAACGAAAATAAATTAGCTGACTGGAAAGCTTACATGAGATGGACTTTATTAAGAGGTTCAGCAGGCTCACTTTCAACAGAAATTGATAATGCTAATTGGGAGTTTTATGGAAAAACTTTAACAGGAGCAGTTAAACAAAGACCAGCAGATGAAAGAGCTTTGGCTACTGTTAACGGAAGACTTGGAGAAGCTTTAGGAAAATTATATGTTGCCAAAAAATTTCCACCAGAAGCTAAAGCTAAAGCAGAAGCAATGATTGCTAACGTAATGAAAGCTTATGAAAATAGAATTGATGGTTTACCATGGATGACAAAAGGAACAAAAGAAAAAGGTAAAGAAAAATTAAACAAGTTAACCGTTAAAATTGGTTATCCTGATAAATGGAAAGATTATTCAGCTTTGGAAGTAGTTAGTCCAGAAAAAAGAGGCACTTATTTTGAAAATTCTAGACTATATGCAAAATGGTCTCACAAAAAAAATATTGAAAAACTAAACGAACCAGTTGATAAAACAGAATGGGGAATGAGTCCACAAACAGTGAATGCTTATTTCAATCCATCAAATAATGAAATTGTATTTCCAGCAGCAATATTACAACCACCTTTCTATGACTATAGAGCTGATGAAGCGGTAAATTATGGTGGAATTGGTGCAGTTATTGGTCATGAAATTTCTCATGGTTTTGACGATTCTGGTTCAAGATATGATTCTGATGGAAACTTAGTAAACTGGTGGAGTGATGAAGATTTAGCTCAGTTTACAGGATTGGGAACAGCTTTAGCTGATCAATATTCAAACTTACAACCTTTACCGGGAATTTTTGTAGATGGTAAATTTACTTTAGGAGAAAATATTGGAGATTTAGGAGGTGTAAATGCCGCTTATGATGGTTTACAAATTTATTTGAAACAAAACGGTAATCCAGGTTTAATTGATGGATTTACTCCAGAACAACGTTTCTTTATTTCTTGGTCAACCATTTGGAGAAGTAAAATGCGTGATGAAGCAATTAAAAATCAAGTGAAAACGGATCCACATTCACCAGGACAATACAGAGCTTACGTTCCTTTACAAAATGTAGATGCTTTCTATAAAGCTTTTGATATAAAAGTTGGTGATGGAATGTATATCAATCCAGAAAATAGAGTCAAGATTTGGTAATAAAATCAAAAAGCTCCTTGCAATGCAAGGAGCTTTTTTTTAAATGAACCAATTAAGTTTTAATTTTTAACTAAAACTTCTCTAGACCATTTTCGAACTTCAGCAACTCTATTGTCAGAATAATCAACTTCACTTAAAGTCTCTTCGGTCCAAAAAAACCATTTTCCAACTTTAACTCCATTTCTATATTCTCCAATAGCTTCTTTATTTCCATTCTCATTATAAGAAACCCATTTACCCTGCAATTTTCCATTTAAATAGTTTCCTTGCTGTTTAACTTGACCGTTATCGTGAAAATATGTTGCTTTAACTTCATTGCCTATTATCTCATATTTTGGCTGGATTTCTTGTGCATAAAAAACACCAGAAACCAACAATACTGCTATAATTATTACTTTTTTCATCTTCTTTCTAATTAATAGTTTAATATTACTCTATCAAATATATGAAATAAATTTACAATAAAGAAACATTTTCTTAACAATTTGGTAACATTGATAAATTAGTCATAAAAAAACCCAATAGATATGCTATTGGGTTTTTTTAGAATTTTAAAACTATTATTTCACTAATTCACTTAATACTTTGTCTAAATTTTCAGAAGAAGGTCTATCAGCATTTGCATTAACAACATTTCCATCAGGTCCAATTAATATAAATCTTGGAATACCGTTAATTCCAAAATCTTTAACAAATTTAGAATTCCAGTCATTATCAGCAATCAATTGCACTCCACCTAATTGTTTATCTTTTACAAAATTTCTCCATTTTTCATAATCTTTTTTAGCATCAATAGAAACACTAACAAACACAATATTTTTACCATGATATTTTTCTTCTATTTTCTGTAGAAAAGGAATTTCTGCTCTACATGGAGCACACCAAGTTGCCCAAACATCAATATACACATATTTTCCTTTAAAATCTCCTAATGAAGTTTCACCACCTTTATGATTTTCATAAGTAAAAGTTGGTGAAGGGTTTCCATTAAGTTTTTTCATTGCTTCATTTTCTTTATACATACTTTGCATTCCTGCAAATTGTTGCGTCATCATTTTCTTAATAGTTGTTTTAAAAGTATCATCAAGCTTTCCTTTTTCTAAAGATTCAAAATCTGCTTTCTTTTTAGCTTCAAACATTATGTTAAATTCGTCACTTTCTTTATCAAAAGCAGTTAATTCAAATTGTTCATCTTTCAAGGCTTTTTGAACCATAAAATTATTTTCCGCTGCCCCTTTTCCTTTATAAACAATGGTTTCGTCAAACTCTTTAGCATTCATTGTCATTGACAAATCATCACCGTTCTTTAAATACATTAAAGACGACTCATTTCCGTCAGAAAACTGATGTATTCCATCAGCTGTCTCTATAGAAGCTTCAAACATTCCTTTTTTATTAATCGGAATAGCTTGTTTAAAACGATTTGGACCATAAATAGTTAAAGTATCACTATTTCTGTTTTCAATTTTTGCTGTAAATTTTACAGTACTTTTCTTTTCCGTTTGTGCAAATGACACAAAAGTCGAAAGCAATAATAAGTAAGTTAATTTTTTCATATTGATTTAATAATTTACGTAAAGTTATATTTTTTATTTGAAAAAAAATTAAAAAAAAGTTAAAACACAGCTTTTAAAAACATTTTAATAAGACAAAAATTGAATTTTATATTACTTTTGCAAAAATAGTTCAACAATGTATAGAAGTCACAATTGTGGAGAGTTAAATGCTTCACACGTCAATAAAGAAGTAACCCTTGCTGGTTGGGTTCAAAAATCTAGAGATAAAGGGTTTATGATATGGGTAGATTTAAGAGATCGCTATGGAATTACTCAATTAATTTTTGACGAACAAAGGACAGACAAAGCAGTTATTGAAAAAGCAAAATCTTTAGGAAGAGAGTTTGTAATTCAAATAAAAGGAACCGTTATTGAACGTGTTTCCAAAAATCCAAACATGGCAACAGGTGATGTTGAAATTTTAGTAACTGAACTAACAATTTTAAACGAAGCACAAGTTCCTCCTTTTACTATAGAAGACGAAACTGATGGTGGAGAAGATATTCGTATGAAATATCGTTATCTAGATATAAGAAGAAATCCTGTAAAGAATAATTTATTATTCCGTCACAAAGTATCCATGGAAGTTAGAAAATATCTTTCCGACCAAGGTTTTTGTGATATTGAAACTCCTTACTTAATCAAATCTACTCCAGAAGGTGCAAGAGATTTCGTCGTGCCAAGTAGAATGAATCAAGGACAATTTTATGCTTTACCACAATCTCCTCAAACCTTCAAGCAATTATTGATGATTGGTGGAATGGATAAGTATTTTCAAATTGTAAAATGTTTCCGTGATGAAGATTTACGTGCAGACAGACAACCCGAATTTACGCAAATTGACTGCGAAATGGCTTTTGTTGAACAAGAAGACATTTTAAATATGTTTGAAGGTTTAACACGTCATTTACTAAAAGAAATAAAAGGTGTTGACGTAGAGAAATTTCCAAGAATTACCTATGATTACGCTATGAAAACCTACGGAAATGATAAACCAGATATTCGTTTTGAAATGAAATTTGGGGAATTAAATGAAGTAGCTCAACATAAAGATTTTCCTGTTTTCAATGCTGCCGAATTAGTTGTCGGAATTGCTGTACCAGGTTGTGCAAGTTATACAAGAAAAGAAATTGATGCCTTAATTGAATGGGTTAAACGCCCTCAAGTAGGTGCATCAGGAATGGTTTATGTAAAATGTGAAGCTGACGGAACTTTCAAATCATCTGTAGATAAATTCTACAATCAAGAAGATTTAAAAAAATGGGCAGAAGCTACTAATGCAAAAGCTGGTGATTTAATATTAGTCCTTTCTGGACCTGCAGATAAAACGCGTTCACAATTATCAGCTCTTCGTATGGAAGTTGCTACTCGTTTAGGCTTACGTAAATCAGATGAATTTGCTCCTCTTTGGGTTGTAGATTTTCCTTTATTAGAATGGGATGAAGAAAGTGGTCGTTATCATGCAATGCATCACCCATTTACTTCTCCGAAACCAGAAGACATTAAATTAATTGACACTGAACCCGGAAAAGTGAGAGCAAACGCTTACGATATGGTTTTAAACGGTAACGAGATTGGTGGTGGTTCTATTCGTATTCACGACAGAGAATTACAGTCAAGAATGTTTGATTTATTAGGTTTCACTAAAGAAGAAGCAGAAGCACAATTCGGATTTTTAATGAGTGCTTTTGAATACGGTGCACCACCTCATGGAGGTTTAGCTTTCGGATTAGATAGATTAGTTTCTATTTTAGGTGGGCAAGAAACGATTCGTGATTTTATTGCTTTCCCAAAAAATAATTCAGGAAGAGATGTAATGATTGATGCTCCAGCAAAAATTGATGACACTCAATTAAAAGAATTATCTATCAAATTAGATTTAAAATAAATGAAATACATTGTTAGAATATTACTAGTAATTGTTATTGGATTCATCTCTTTTGGTTATTATCATAAAAATAATGGCAGCGCAGAAGGTGACAAATGGGTTGGAATTGGAGTTTTAATTCTTGCTTTTATTTTGATGCCAGTATTCATTTATCATAGATACAAAAACAAAAAATTAAAAGATTTTGAGCTGAATTTCAACTTCAAAGATGAGGAAGATACTGAAAATCAATAAATTTATTGAAAAAACTCTTTTTTATTTCAATTAAAAAATTATCTTTGGGCATTATTAATAATTTTTACAATACAACATGAGAACAGGAAAAGTTAAGTTCTTCAATGAATCAAAAGGTTACGGTTTTATTACAGACGATGAAACAGGAAAAGACATTTTCGTACACGCAAGTGGAATGAGAGTTGAATCATTAACTGAAGGCGAAAGCGTTAGTTACGAAGAAGAAGAAGGAAGAAAAGGTAAAGTAGCTGCACAAGTTGTAGTTATCGAAGACTAATATATATTATTTTTTGATTACCCAAGTACAAACGCTCTGCAATGCAGAGCGTTTTTTTTGTGCATAATTTTAACGTACGTTTTATAAATTTGGAGATGATATGCTTTAAATTTGTAAAATGTATGCTTTAGTCGATTGTAATAATTTTTATGCTTCTTGCGAACGTGTTTTTCAACCACAATATGTTGGCAAACCTGTTGTTATTTTATCAAATAACGACGGTTGTGTTATTTCCAGAAGTTACGAAGCTAAAGAATTAGGAATTCCAATGGGCGCACCCGAATTCAAAATTAGAAAAGAATTAAGAGAAAAGAATGTAAAAGTGTTTTCTTCTAATTACGCTCTGTATGGCGATTTGAGTAATCGTGTCATGAAAATTCTTGAAGCTTTTACTCCAAACATAGAAGTTTATAGTATCGATGAATCCTTCCTGAATTTCGATGGAATGAACATTAAAGATTATCATACTTACGGCCTTCAAATAAAAACAAGAATTAACAAATGGTTGAGTATTCCTGTATGTATTGGCTTTGCTCCTACTAAAGCCCTTTCTAAAGTTGCCAATAAAATTGCTAAAAAATACCAAGAACGCACACAAGGAATTTATGTAATTGATACCGAAGAAAAACGCATCAAAGCCTTAAAATGGACAAAAATCGAAGATGTTTGGGGAATTGGTTATCAATTAACCAAAAAAATGAAAGCTAAAAACATTTTAACAGCTTATGATTTCACCTTGCCTCATAACGAAACCTTCATAAAAAAAGAAATGGGAGTTGTAGGCTTACGTTTAAAATATGAATTGGAAGGAAAATCTGTTTTACTATTAGAAGATGCACCAACACAAAAAAAGCAAATAGCAATCACCAGAAGTTTTGAAGGAACAATTTCAACTTTTGATGAAATGAAAGAACGTGTTTCTACTTTTGCAACTGTTTGTGCCGAAAAATTACGCAAACAGAATTCGTGTTGTCATAGTGTTATTCTTTATTTACGAATTGACAAACATAAAGTAGAACGAAGTCGCTATAATTTTTACAAATTAGAAACGATTCCTTTTGCTAGTAATTCAAACATCACAATAAGTAATGTGGCTGTAAAATTATTAAAAGAACTTTTTCAAGAAGGTGAAATTTATAAAAAAGCAGGGATTATTGTTTCTGACATCATTCCCGAAAACCAAAAACAATTTCATTTATTTGAGGAAGAAAATCCAAAACATCAAATCTTAATGAAGGTTATGGATGATTTTCATAAAAAAATAGGTGAACGAAAAATTAGATTAGGCAATCAAGATTTACAACATACTTGGAAAATGAAACAAAAGCATTTATCCAAAAAATACACAACAGATTTTAAAGATATTTTAGAAGTGAAGTGTTAAGAAAATAGATTTTCGGGCATTGGATTTTTAGAAAACAGTTTAAAAAAAGTATAAAAAATTCTTTAATTTCTTAAATCTTAGTTCCAAAAAAAAAAGAATAAATGAAAAATAAAATACAATTCTTTCTTCCAGATTTAGAAAACCAAATTGAACTTCCTTATATTTCTAGCGGAATAAAAGCAGGATTCCCTTCACCTGCAGCCGACTTTGATGAAAGTAAAATTAGTTTAGATAATGTATTGGTCAAAAACAAAGAAGCTACTTTTTACGCCAAAGCAAGTGGCAATTCAATGACTGGTGCAGGAATCGACGATGGCGATATTTTAGTAATTGACAGAAGTTTAGAACCGCAAAACAACAAAGTCGCTATTTGTTTTATTGATGGTGAATTTACCGTAAAAAGAATAAAAATAGAAGGTGATAATGTTTTCTTAATGCCCGAAAATTCAAACTACAAACCCATACAAATTGCCGCAGAAAATGATTTAATCATTTGGGGAATTGTTACGTATGTGATAAAAAAAGTATAAAAAAAACCTCAAGAATTAACTTGAGGTCTTTTAGTACCCTGGGTGGGAATCGAACCCACACTCCGAAGAACACGAGTTTGAGTCGTGCGCGTCTACCAATTCCGCCACCAAGGCTGCTTTTAAATAAGATTGCAAATGTAATAATTATTTCACTAAAAATATAAAAATACTTCAAAATATACTTTCAGAGTCAAAATTAATTTCTAAATTTGCACCTCGCTAATGCGACACACAACTAACTAACTACTAAACAACCCATTAAATGTCACATCAAGAACCTGAAGCAAAAATATTTGCTTGTTCCCAAAGTGTACACTTAGCCGAACAAATTGCTGAAAAGTATGGCATTCCGCTAGGTAAAGTAACGTTCTCAAAATTTAGTGATGGTGAATTTCAACCGTCTTACGAAGAATCTATAAGAGGATTACGCGTATTTATTGTTTGCTCTACATTTCCAACAGCAGATAATTTAATGGAATTATTATTAATGATAGATGCTGCTAAAAGAGCTTCTGCCAGACATATAACTCCAGTTATTCCTTATTTTGGATATGCTCGTCAAGACAGAAAAGATAAACCAAGAGTACCAATAGGAGCAAAATTAGTTGCAAAACTATTAGAAACTGCTGGTGCAACTCGTATTATGACAATGGACTTACACGCAGATCAAATTCAAGGGTTTTTTGAAAAACCAGTTGATCACTTGTTTGCTTCAACTATATTTTTACCTTATTTAAAAGGTCTAAATTTAGACAACTTAACCATTGCTTCACCAGATATGGGTGGATCTAAAAGGGCTTATGCGTATTCTAAATTTTTAGAGTCAGATGTAGTTATTTGTTACAAGCAAAGAAAAGCTGCAAACGTTATAGGCACCATGGAACTAATTGGCGACGTACAAGGGAAAAACGTAGTATTAGTCGATGATATGATTGACACCGGTGGAACTTTAGCAAAAGCTGCTGATCTAATGATAGAAAAAGGAGCCATTAGCGTAAGAGCTATATGTACTCACGCAATTTTATCAGGTGATGCGTACGAAAAAATAGAAAATTCTAAACTATTAGAATTAATTGTTACCGATTCTATTCCATTAAAGAGAGAATCAAAAAAAATAAGAGTAGTAAGTTGTGCTCCATTATTTGCAGAAGTTATGCGCATGGTACAACACAACAATTCCATTAGTGGAAAATTTTTAATGTAAAATATTAATTAATTATATATATTTAAAATGAAGTCAATTACAATTGAAGGACAAGAAAGAGAAAGCGTAGGTAAAAAGGCAACTAAAGCCGTACGTGATGCTGGAATGGTTCCGTGTGTTATATACGGAGGAGACCAACCAGTGCATTTTGCAGCAGACGAAAGAGCATTTAAAGGTTTGGTTTACACTCCAAATGCACATACCGTTGCAATTGATTTAGCTGGAAAAAAAGTAAATGCAATTTTACAAGACATTCAGTTTCACCCAGTTTCAGACAAAATTTTACACATCGATTTCTTCCAATTACAGGATGATAGAGAAGTTATTATGGAAGTTCCTGTAAAAGTTATAGGAAAATCTCCAGGTGTTATGGGTGGTGGAGTTTTACGTTTAGCGCAAAGACGTTTAAAAGTTAAAGCATTACCTAAAAATTTACCAGATTTTATCACTGCTGATATTACTCCACTTGAAATGGGGAACAAATTATATATCACTAAATTAGCATCTGATAATTTCAAATTTATGCACCCAGACAACACAGTTGTTTGTCAAGTGAGAATTTCTCGTGCTGCTATGAAAGCTGCTCAAGAAGCTGCAAAAGCAGAAAAAACTGCAACTAAGAAAAAATAAAAATTTTCAAACTATATCAAAAGCATCAGTTTCAAAACTGGTGCTTTTTTTTTGGCTATTTTCTCCATAAAACTATTTTCAGCATTTGAATCCTTATAATTTTTTAAAAAAATAGTATTTTTACAAAATGAAATGGCTTTTTAATCTCTTCAAACTAAAACAAACAGAAACAATTGATCCAATGAAAAAATTTTTAATTGTTGGCTTGGGAAACATAGGTTCAGAATATGTAAATACGAGGCACAATATAGGTTTCAAAATATTAAATCATTATGCAAAAAAAGAAAATGTAGAGTTTCAAACCGCTAAACTTGGAGAACTTGCTCAGCATAAAATTAAAGGAAGAACTCTTTACCTACTAAAACCAAACACTTACATGAATTTAAGTGGGAAAGCCATTAAATATTGGATGGAAAAAGAAAACATTCCTAAAGAAAATTTATTGGTAATTACAGATGATTTAAACCTTTCTTTCGGCACAATTAGAATAAAAGGAAAAGGAACAGATGGAGGTCATAATGGATTAAAAAATACTCAACTACTATTAAATTCATCTGAATATCCTAGATTTAGATTTGGCATAAGTGATGAATTTAAAAAAGGACAGCAAGTTAACTATGTCCTTGGAGAATGGAGTGATGAAGAAAAATCTAAACTAACTGAAAGATTTGAATTATCTTATGAAATAATAAATTCTTTTGTTTTAGCTGGTTTAAATGAAACCATGAATTTATTTAATGGAAAATAAAAAAGGATGCTTAAAGCATCCTTTTTTATATTTAAAGTGTTGAAAATTATTATTATTCAACAACTATTTTCTTAACTTCTTTTCTATTTCCGTCTTGAACAGTTACAAGATAAATTCCAGAAGAAGCGTTGTTTAATTTTAATTCTTGATTAAACAATCCATTATTTTGGAAAGATTTAGTATACACTTGTCTTCCTCTTAAATCATGAACTGTAACATTTACATCATTACTCGTCTCAGAAGAGAATTGAATTGTAAAGTTACCATTGTTTGGATTTGGGTATAATGAAAAGTCAGTTAATCCAAATGTTTCAGATTTTAAAACTGGTACCAATTCTGATTTACATAAATTAAATGTAACATCATTAAACGTACCTACATTCCCATCTCCAACCACAACATCGGTTAAGAAAAACACCCATTGACCTGCAGAATTTAATCCTATAAATGGAGCAAATGGATCTAAAGGCAATGTTGGAGCCATACTAGTTGTATTAGCACAGTTTACTGCAGTACCTTGAGAGTCATATAGTAAATTAATATTAGCACTTCCTGTACAAGAACCAGAACTTAATCTAGTAACACCAGTAGTTTGAGAAGGATGTCTATAACCAAAATAAAGATTTCCTGCATTTGGGTGCGTTAAATTTGGTCTAATATTAATATCTGTTAATGTAAATGAATCTGTAATTGTAAATCCTAAACCAGCGTATGAAGCTGCATTTTCAGCGATAGGTGTTCCTACTTGAAAAGTATAGTCTGTACAACTATTTTGAGTTTGATAAGTATAGTTTCCAATAGCGATATTTTTAGTATTAATATCATAATAAATATTACCCGTTGGCTTTACCATAACTCTACAGCTTGGTTGAGTGATGTTTGGTACAGTAATAGTGTATGTTCCATTATTTGGCACACCTGAAGCTAAAGTAGTTGTATAAGTTTGACCTCCGTCTGTAGATAATAAAATATCAACATTTGTAGAACCCACTAAAGAAGTTGTGTTATTTACCGTCCAAGTAATTATTTGTGAAGAACCTTGAGCCCACACAAGTTGATCAGTATTCTGAGAAGTTACATCAAATGGACCTGCAGAAGCAGAAACCGTTAATAACATTTCATCAGTACCAGTTTGACCACCACCGGCAACATTGTCTCTAGCTGTTAAACTAAAAATCATAACTCTAGCAACAGAGTTTACCGATTCCCAATCGGCAGTTAATGTGTTGTTTAAGACACTACCTATTTTAGGCATATATCTAAATGGAACTGTTTCTGGATCTCTAGATCTCCAGTTTGGACCATTCGTTTTTGTAGGGGAAACCAACGACCCTGTTGCTCCAAGTCCCGGAGAAGTTGCATCATTATTTTGCTCCCAACAATAAGTTAAAGGATTACCACCAGAATCTGTTGCAGAACCTGTTAATATAAATGGTGTACTTACAGGAATTGTCCAATCACTACCTGCATTTACAACTGGAGTTCCATGAGTAATCGTTGTATTTACAGTACATGTCTTTGATAATAAATTTGTTTGAATTTGTAAAATACTTCTATATGTAAAATAATCGTCAGAATGTGCTTGTACATCAGTTGCCCCAGTAATACCTGCATAACCCATAATAGTTGAACCAGAACCTGGCTCTACATTTACAGCATTATTTTCCGTTCCATGTGAGAAGGTATGATTACCTCCTAATTGGTGCCCAATTTCGTGAGCTACATAATCAATGTCAAAATTGTCTCCTAATGGAACTCCATCTCCTGGAGAAGTAAATCCACTTCCTTTACTTCCATCAGTACTACAAACACAACCTATACATCCAGCATTTCCACCACCTCCAGATGCACCAAATAAATGTCCAATGTCATATGTTGTTACACCTAATACATTTGTTAAAGTTGTTTGCAATTCACCATTCCAAGCTCCTCCAGAACCTGCTGCAGCCGCTGAATATGGATCCGTAGATGCATTGTAATATATTACACTTGTACTGTTAGCAGTAATATTCATATGTATTGCTAAATCTTTCTCAAAAACTCCGTTTACCCTTGTCATAGTTGCATTAAAAGCAGCTAATACTAAACCTGATTGAGCAGCACTTGTAGCTCCAAAATAGTTAGAATATTCTGCTGTACATGACATTGCTAATCTAAAAGTTTTTAAAGTTCCATTACTGGCTCTTAAAACATTTGGATTAACTTGTAAGTCAGAAATTATTTCTTGATCAACAGTAGAGCAGGTAAAAGGTAGATTTCCTTTTATTCTTGATGAATTATACACTGCATAAACCATACCATCAGCTGAATATTGTTCTATAAATTCATTGCGTTTTCCTGCTCTAAAAACCATTGCTTGGATTCCGTTTGGATCAACACTTAGTCTAACTTGAGCGTATTTATCATCTATTCCAATTCCAACATAAGAACGAATGTCTGGATATTGAACTTGTAAATCTGAATCAAAATTTGAAGCTTCAAAAAACTCATATCTTTCCATATTACCGTCAATATTAGGTAATGAAATTATAGTATTTGATTTTTTTGCAGCAAATCTATCAGGTGAAGATTGCAATAATTGCTTCAATGTTTGCACATTTGTTTGAAACAATTTAAATTCTTGTGGAAAAGATTGTCTTTCCACGTTTTTGTTCACTTTAGTTACCTCTTTTTTTGATGCTGATTTCCAACTAGTATTGGTTTGAGCATAAAAACTAGATGAAATAAGTATACTAAATGTAAATAGTAATAGTTTTTTCATGATTAATTTTTTAATAGTTAACACAAATTTAATTTAAAATAATCTATTTATCTTTCTTTATTTGTTAAAAGTTTGCAAAAATAGTTTAATAAAATTAATTTTTTTATATTTACTACTAATTAAAACTATAAATACATTATGAAAAAAATTACTTTAATTTATTTATTTTCATTTCTCTTTTGTTTATTGAACGTTTCATTGGTTCAAGGTCAAGAAAAAATGAAAACAGCATTTGGAAAAGTAATCAAGGCATCGTCAATCAATCCTAGTACTGGACATGTAAGGTGTTTTACCGAAGAATATGAAAAATACCTTCAAGAAACCAACCCAAAAAGATTAACAGACGCTCAATTTGAGGCTTGGTTAGCTCCTTTAATTCAAGAATATAAGGCTAATCAAACACTAAGCTCTGAGTCTGGCGGAATAATAACAATTCCTGTAGTTGTTCACGTTATACACAATGGAGACGCTTATGGCGTTAGTGAAAACATTTCAGATGAGCAAGTACAGTCGCAAATTACTGTGATGAATCAAGATTTTAGAAGAATTGTTGGAACACCTGGATACAATACTAACACTGTTGGTGTTGATACTCAAATTCAATTTGCCTTAGCTAAAGTAGATCCAAGCGGAAATCCAACAAACGGAATAGATCGTCAAAATCTTTGTCAAGAATCATTCTCAACTGGAGAAATTAACTCTACTGTAAAGCCAACAACATTTTGGGATCCTACTTTATACATGAATATGTGGTCAGTAAATTTTACAGACGCGTCTTTATTAGGATATGCTCAATTTCCTGATGCTTCTGGTTTAGGAGGCTTAAATGCATCTGGAGGAGCTGCTAATACAGATGGTGTAGTTGCTGGATACAAGTTTTTTGGAAGTTCTGCACTTGCAAGTGGTGCCTTTCAAGCTCCTTATGACAGAGGAAGAACTATGACTCATGAAGTAGGTCACTGGATTGGATTAAGACATATTTGGGGAGATGGTGGTTGTAATGTGGATGATTTTTGCGCAGACACACCAGCAGCGGCTTCATCAAATTTTGGTTGTCCTGTTGGAACAGATAGTTGCCCTGCAGCCGGAGTTGATATGATTGAAAACTATATGGATTATACAGATGATACTTGTATGAACATTTTTACACAAAATCAAAAAGACAGAATGGTTGTGATTATGAACAACTCTGCACGTAGAGCTAGTTTAAAAACATCCACTAAAGATATTGCAATAACTTTATTTGCAAATGATGCAGAAGTAAATATTGAGAAAAATTGTTCGAGCGCTAGTGCAACATGTGCCACTGGTTCTGGTCCTTCTCAAAAAATATCATTATACAATAGAGGAACTGCTACTTTAACATCGGCTTCTCTTACTTATAATCTTAATGGAGGAACAGCACAAAGTTTTAATTGGACTGGAAGTTTAGCTCCAAATAAATATGCAATTGTTGATTTACCATTAACAAACCCTACTAACGGAACTTTTAATGTTTCTATAGTAAATGCAAATGGAGCGGCAGATCAAAGAGCTAGTAACAATACAAAATCTGCTGCATTCACAGCGCCTACTGGTCTTCAAAGTTTTGCTTTTACGAATTTAAAATTTAATTTAGTTGGTGATAGATATGGATCTGAAACTACTTGGAATTTAAAAAATTCTGCGGGAACAACTTTATACAGTGGTGGACCTTATACAGATTTAGGTACGAACGTATCTCAAGTATTAGTAACAAACCAACCATGGACACTAGCAAATAACGATTGCTATACTTTTACTATTAATGACTCTTATGGTGATGGTATATGTTGTTTGTATGGCTCTGGAAGTTGGACAATTACAGAAAATGGAGGTGCTTCTGCACCTGTAGCTTCTGGTGGGACTTTCACCGCTACTCAAACTAAAAGTTTTAACATCGGAACTTTAAGTTCAGTAGATTTTAATAATTTAAAACAAATTACTTTATATCCAAATCCAACAAATAACATATTAAACATTAGTATGCCTACTGGATCTGAATTACCAAGCGCAATTGAAATACACAATAGCTTAGGACAAACATTAACTAAAAAATCTATCTCTACCGAAAGTGATTTAGCTTTTGATGTTTCTAGCTTAAATAGTGGTGTTTATTTCATAACTATTCAAAAAGAATCTGAAAAAAGAACATTACGATTTATCAAAAATTAATACTTTGATTAATTAAACTAAAAGGGCTGAGTTTTCAGCCCTTTTTTTATTTTTTCTATTTTATTATCATTATTTTTGCAAAAGATAATTTCAAAAATTGAATACATACCAATCCATATTTGATTACAATAAGAACAAGAAAAGTATTTTGACTTTAGGCACCTTTGATGGTGTTCACATAGGTCATCAAAAAATACTACAAAAACTTGTAAAACAAGCAAATGCTAATGGCTTAGAAAGTATTTTGCTTACTTTTTTCCCTCATCCTAGGATGGTTTTGAAACAAGATGAAAAAATTCAGCTGTTAAACACAATTGAAGAAAAATCAAAATTAATTGAAGAAACAGGTGTTGATAATTTAATCATCCATCCTTTTGACTCAACCTTTTCTGAACTTTCTGCAGAAGAATTTGTGAAAAAAATTCTCATCGACAAATTAAACTTAGCCAAAATAATAATTGGTTATGATCATAAATTTGGAAAAAACAGATCCGCTGACATAAATGATTTAATTATTTTAGGAAAAAAATATAATTTTGAAGTAGAGCAAATTTCAGCAAAAGAAATTGATGATATCTCCATTAGTTCTACAAAAATCAGAAAAGCATTATTGAATGGAAACATTGAATTAGTAACCAGTTATTTGGGTCATAATTATTCTTTCTTCGGTACAATTGTAGAAGGAAAAAAAATTGGAAGAACCATAAATTACCCAACCGCTAATCTTCAAATTTCTGAAGACTACAAACTAATTCCGAAGAATGGTGTTTATGTTGTCTCTAGCAATATTGACAACAAAACTATTTTTGGAATGATGAATATTGGAAACAACCCAACTGTTCATGGTGATTCTGAAAGTATTGAAATACATTTTTTTAATTTTAATGAAGACATTTATACCAAGAAAATTTGCGTGAATTTATTATCTCGAATTAGAGACGAACAAAAATTTGATTCATTAAATGAATTAAAAAAACAATTAGATTTAGACAAAAAATATTCGGAAAATTACATTTTAGAAAATGTATAATGCCAAATATTTATAAAAATATAGACAACTCTCCATTAATTCTTTTTCGAATCTTATTTGGTTTTTTAGTAGCTGCCGAAAGCTTTGGCGCTATAGTGTCAGGTTGGGTTAAAAGAGTTTTTATTGAAACCCATTTTACATTTACTTTTATAGGTTTTGAATGGCTAGAAGTATTACACGGAGATGTAATGTACTTATACTTTATAGTCATGGGAATATTAGGCATTCTAATAATGCTTGGTGCCAAATATAGATTTGCAATTATTTCATATACAATTTTATGGGCTGGTGTTTACCTAGCTCAAAAAACATCTTATAATAATCACTATTATTTACTATTGATTATTAGCTTTTATATGTGTTTTTTACCTGCCAATCAATACAAATCTTTTGATGTAAAATGGAATCCAAAAATCAAATCCGATGTAATGCCTTATTGGGTTTCGCTTCTGTTTATCATTCAAATAAGTATTGTTTATTTTTTTGCTGCAATTGCTAAATTTTATCCGGATTGGTTGGATGGTACTTTTACCAAAAATTTACTGATTGGTTCAATAGAAAATCCTTTTATTAAAAATATATTTTCTAAAGAATGGTTCTATTTGTTTATTGCTTATGCTGGAATCTTATTTGATTTATTAATCGTTCCTTTCTTATTGTTTAAAAAAACCAGAACCATTGCATTTATAGCTTCTCTACTATTTCATATCTTCAACTCCATAACCTTACAAATCGGAATTTTTCCTTTTTTTGCACTAGGCTTTATACTTTTCTTCTATGAACCAGAAATTATTAGGAAAATATTTTTTAGAAAAAAGAAAGCTGTAGTACTTGAAACAACTTCTTTAAAGCACAAAAATATTCTACAATTCCTATTAATACCAGTTTTAATAATTCAATTCATATTGCCTATGAGACATCATTTTATAAAAGGTGATGTATTAGTTACAGAAGAAGGTCACCGTTTGAGCTGGAGAATGATGCTTAGGCAAAAAAGCGGTTATATTCGATTTAAAATAATTGAAAATGACACTAAACAAGCGACTACTTATTATTACAATAAAAATTTAACTTACAAACAAGTAAATGCTTTAAGTACAAAACCCGATTTTATTTGGCAATATTGTCAACGCATTAAAAGCGAATATAAAGGTAAAAATATTTCTATTTTTATTGAATGTAAAAATGCTATCAATCAAAAACCGTACAGAACCTTAATTGACCCTAAACAAGATTTCGCAGTTGCTAAATGGGATTATTTTTTTCATAATGAATGGGTTGTTTTAAGATAATTTAACTAAATTTTAAATATTGATTATCAGTGTTTTTGTTTTTTTTACTTAAATTTAACACAAAACAACAAATTATGACAAACAATATTGAATTTAAAAATGGAATTTTAATCTTTCTTGGCATTGGGATATTTTTTCTTGTGTTGGACGTATTAGGATTTGCCGATAAAAATTATCTTAGAATTTTAAATGCTTTTATTGTTCTTTTTGGAATTAATCAGACAATAAAAACAAAAATTAAGAATGGCAATTCTGATTACTTAGAAAATTTGTTTTCAGGTTTTAAGACGGGTATTATTGGTATTGTTTTGGGTATAATTAGTTTAATTATATTTATTTACATTAAAGGTGGCGAGGCATATTTAGACAAACTTTCTGACACGTTCTTCTTTGGTAAAGACAACAACATTATTAAATATTGTAGTATATTGTTTTTCGAAGGAATTGCTTCTAGTTTAATTGGTTCTTTTGTATTAATGCAATATTGGAAAGGAATTGAATCAAAACCAAAAGGTTAAAAAATATTTTAAACAAAAAAGGGATTGCAAAATTGCAATCCCTTTTTTGTTTAAAATATTTTCAGATTAATATATTATTTTCTTTGTAATTGTTTTTCCGTCTTCAAAAGTAGTTTTTATTATTAACGCTTCTTTTGTTGCCATCAATTTATCAAGAACAACTTCTGTTGAATTGATATTATTTTTCTCGTAAATTTTTCTTCCTAACATATCAAAAACCAAAACTGATTTAATATTCTGAGAAGCTAAAAGAGAAACCTTTTCATTAGAAACAATTACTAAATCATTTGTACTTTCAAATTCCTGGTTACTCAACGTTGTATTTGTATATCTTAACACAAATCTGTCATTAAACTCACCAACAACTGTAGCAAATATATAAGGAGCTTGTCTTAAATCGTGAATTACATTTAATACTTTATCTTCTAAATAAATATGCTGTGATACGTCTGAGAACAACCCATCAACTGATGCAATTGCAACAGTATAATTTCCAGCTGTTTCAACAAACATTCCCACTGGAACTTGATCATTAGTATCAAATGGCACAGGTCTACCTTGAATTGTTTGTTTTTGAGTATTAATTAAGGTGTAAAGTTTAAATGCATCTGCCTCAATTAAAGCATCAAACATTCTGTCTTTTGCCAAAGTTGCGTCAGGTACATATCCAATTAACGTTCTAGAAAGTTCGTTGTTTGGCGAAATTAAATCTAACCAGATTCTGCTTTTTTCTGTAGAATTTGTTACCTCACTATTTCTAAAAAATGCAGAATTATCATACACAACTCCAGCTGCAGTTCTTCGGTACGAATTTTTAAAAATAACACTCGAACTTGCAGCAGTTATAGTATTTGTTGGTGGATTAACATCTGTTTCTCCATCCTCTAACATTCTAATAAAAAATCCTTGACCAGAAGCAATATTTCCATCAAATGCTCCCGGTGTTGTAGAACCAGTTCCGTTTGAAACAATATAGTCACTATCTGAATAATTATAACCAAAATTTTGATAAAACGGACTTGGATTTGTGTTAATAGGAACAGAACCATGTGTCCATAATCTAACACTACCTTCAATATTTGTGTTTTCTGTAACGAATGAACTTGCAGACATTGCTGAAGGGTATGGATTTCCAATTAAGTTCCAAGTGTCATCAATTCCTGTTGTAGAGCCTCTAGCAATTCCAATACTTACTGAACCATTGTTTGGTTTTCCTCCTTGAAAAACGACCGGTAAAGCTACAGCTGTTGCAGACCCATTAGAAGCTCTTGCGATATATCCTTTACTAGTAATCATGTTTCCTGAAGCAGCTAACCAATTTCCTTGTGTACTATTTGCATTTGTAGCTGTTGGATCCCATTCCAATCTATGGCTATTCGGCAAATTACTTACCGCAAAACCATTTATTGGAGAAGACCAATACACATAATCTAAATTTTTAGCTTGAGCTATTCTATTAACTTGGAATTTTGTTCCAGTATATGTTCCTATATTAGTATCTGTTTCTTTAATTTGAACGATACTTCCATTATTTTCAACAACAATATTACCATTATTAATAATATTAAAATCAATAACAACATAACCTGATCCTGAAACGGTTAATGTTCTGGTAGCATTTACTTCTAAAGTACAACATTCAAAATTACCATTCGTACCTGTAGTATAGTTTCCATTTAGAATTGCTTTTCTAGCTAAAGTTGGTGCTCCATAAGTCCAAGTTGTACCATTCCAAGTAGTAATATCATCTTTTATTTTTACAGCATTTGTTGCAGTAAAACATGTTGCTGAATTTTCTCTAACTTGACAATAATATTGATAATTATTTAAACCCGATGTTGAAGAAATTGATAACGTAGCACTTGTTGCTCCTGTATAAACTCCAGAATTTGTTAATAAAGTCCAAGTTGCAGAACCAGGTACGTTGACATACCATTGGTAAACTAAACTAAAACCCCCAGCAAAACCTTCTGTAGCAGCTGTTGCTAAAACTACAGACCCACAATTTGGAGAATATGCTGGTTGAGCTGTTATTAATGGACTATTGCCTCCAGAAGCTGCAGGCAAAACTGCAAGACCAGTTGCACATTGCCCTGTAGCAAGCGATATCGATGTCCAATCTGATGTAACATAAATACTATTTGCAGTGTAAGCACCTGATACTCTTTTCATAAAATATCCAGCAGATGAGGAAGGAACATTAACGTCGTCAATTACTATTGATCCAGTAGCATTTCTTAACTGTATACCATCATTCGCATTAAATCCACTATTTATAGACCCATTTGTTGAGGCAGGCCCACAGTCTGAAGGTGTAACCTTTATAATTCCAATTGCACCTGGAGCTATTGAACCTGTTAAAGTTGCATAATTACTATACGTTCCACTAACTGCTGTACCTGCTCTATAAATTCTATAGTTACTCAAAACTTTAGTTGTGGCAGTTCCATTATAGAGTGTAATTGTTCCTCCGCTTCCAGACTCTTCATCGTGAATTTCATATAAAATTAGGTCATTATATACAGATGTACCTTCACAAGAAGATTTATCATTTTTATTTATCGTAAAAGTATTTACAATTGCACAAGGCTGAGAATCAAAAACCGTTATATTTCCGGTTGTTGCTCCAGAAGGTATTATCGCAATTACTTGTGTTGAAGTTGTTGATATAATAGTTGCACTAATTCCTGAGAAATTTACAGTTGCTCCTGCTAAACCAGTTCCATTTATGGCAACTTCTGTTCCAACTGGACCAGAGATTGGTGTAAATGATGTAACTGAATGTGTTGGAATACATGTATTTATAACTTGAATAGTATAATCTTCTATTGAACCATAATTAAAAGTTGCACAAGGCAGCGTATTTAATAAAGTTCCTCCTTCTCTTTGAACAATTCTCATTCTAAAAAAGCCTAGTGGTTGTGACACAGGAACACTAATTGTGAAATTTTGGATTATATTACCACCAGAAACTGCTAACAAAGTAGTTCCAATAGTTTCACCTGGATCATCAAAATCACCGTCTTTATTCCAATCTATCCAAACACCACCTGCTCCATTGTATTGAATCCCATCATTACAATCTCCAAATTCTACTGTTAATGTATTTGAAGTACCAACTTGTAAATCGGCTGACATGGCTGTGTAATTATTAACTCCACTAGTACATACATTGGTCGTATTATTTGTAATTGAATTATTAACCCCTACTAAAGTAACATTTTCAATTTCAGAATCTAAATTACTTGTTGCTCCAGAAACGCAATACGTTATATTTGGAGTACAATTAACTGTTATACCACTGCTCCAAACTAAACCATTTCTTGTAAAAACTTTAAAGACATAGGTATCTCCATTAGTTAATCCGGTTACTGTTACTGAATTTCCGGTTCCCTTATAAATGGTAAAACCACCATCAAATGGTGTACCACCACCAAAAGTTGTAATTGCATTATATGTTCCTCCGTTTCCTGTTGGAACTGCTGAAGTAAAAATACCGTCGGTTACATAAACAAATATATTGTCACTACATCCAACAGGTGATGTCCAATTTATAGTTGCTGTTCCATTTGCGCAAACAGAAGTTGTTACTCCTGTTACATTATTTGGCGTTGCTGTTTGAATGGTATGTGTTCCACTTGCAAAAGCAGTTCCTGATTTAGTACCTGCTGTAAAAGTTAAATCAGCAGTAGTTATTGCATTTACTATAATAGTATTCCCAACTGTAGCAGCACATGGAATATCTGTAGTTATAAAAATTGTACCCGTAGTTCCTGTTGGTATTGTTTGACTAAAACCATTAAAAGTATGAGAACCAGCTCCTAAACCTGTAGTTAAATTATTTAAAAAAGTATCAGTTGCGCTACTAAATATTGCATCAGTAGAATACCAAGCTTTAAAATTCGTAATACTTGAAGTTGCAGCTGATCCTGTAGTAACAAATGTAATAGCTGTTAAAACTGCATTGAAATTAGTGACAGCTAAATCAAATTTATAAATTACGTTATTTGTAGTTGCTTGTGAAATTGTACTAGCTGCAACAGCTGGATTTGAAGAACTAAGTACAACATTTGGAGGTAATGATACATTTATTCGTACTTGACCAGAAGTTACTGTTCCACATGAATAGGTTGAAACACAAACCACATAATAAGTACCTGCCGAAACAAAGTTTGGTGTATAAGTTGTAGCTGTAGCTCCAGAAATTGCTGTACCATAAGGCCCTCCAGAAACTGTTCCATAATACCACTGTCTGCTGATAGCCCCAGCGTTTTCTGTAGCAGTTAATAAAGTACCATTTGTAGACACAAATATATTTTGTGTTGCAGTTGGCCCAACGGTTACATTTGCTAAGTTTACAGTTAAATTAACTGTATTATCTGTACCTATTACAGTTGGTGCGCTAGAAACTACTCTAATTCTATATCCTGTTCCTGCAGCAGTTCCTGCTGGAATTGTTGCTGAAATTGTACCTGAATTTGCTGTACTAGACAAAGTACCAATGTTTATTGGTGTAACAAAACTACCCGAAGTATTAGATAATTGAGCTGTATATACATTACCCGCAGTAAAAGTATCTGTACTTGTAAAAGGAACTGAAACTGAAGCGCTCGTTGAACCTGTTACACAAAAAGGACTACCTGCTATAGCGGTATTTGTAGTAATTGTGTTTGGATTTGGAGGTGTTGTAATTATTACATCATCTATTGTAACATTTTGAGCAACTTTATTATAAGTCCATCTAACATATCTTGTTAAAGAGTTTAATGTATAACTATAATTTGTACATGATGTAGGTAAAGTAGTATGGTTAACTACTGTGGTCCAAGTTGATCCATTTGCAGACTCTTGTACTAACAAACTACTAGTTGCAGACCCTGATATTTTTATATCATAAGTTAATTGGTTTGGGGTTCCAGTAAAAAATACTTGATAGTAATCATTTGTGTCATCAAACTGACCACCATTATTCCCTGAACATGCAAATGATGACGTGTAATTTCCTGTTCCTGAATCAATCCAACCAGTTGGTGTAGCACCTGTCCAAGTTGTACGATTTACCGGAAGACTAGCTTGCCCCCAACTAAAAATTGAGCACAGAAAAGTAATAATGAGTAAAAATTTCTTCATTTTTTGTTTGTATTGGTTTATTAAATACTTTTGGGAAAAATTCTCTGTGTCTAGTACCAAAAGTACTATATAATAGAGAATTTATTAAACAATCATTCAGCAAGTGCAAAATAATCGACTAAATACATTTTCTATCGCCGAAATACGTAAAAAGCTGGAATACTACTGTGCTTATCAAGACAGATGCCACCAAGAAGTGTATCAAAAAATGTTTTCTTTCTCACTAAATACTTACGAAAAAGAGGAGCTTATGGTCTATTTAATTGAAAATAACTTTTTAAACGAAGAACGTTTTGCCCAAAGCTTTAGCAGAGGAAAACACAATTATAAAAAATGGGGAAAAGTTAGAATCGTAAATGAATTAAAAGCAAGAAACATTTCATCAAACCTCATAAAAATTGCTTTAAAAGAAATTAATGATTCCCTTTATCTAGAAACTTTTGAAGAATTAGCCAACAAACATTGGGAGTCTATTTCAGAATCAAACTTTATGAAAAAAAGAAAAAAATTCTGTGATTATTTCATGAGAAAAGGTTGGGAAAATGATTTGATATATGAAAAGGTGAGAGAGCTGGAGAAATTGTGATGGGGAGAAAGGGAGAAAATTAAAGATTTTGATAATTGATTTTTCTTTTGGAACACAGATTTAAAAAATTTAAGAAATCTTTGAAATTGAGTTTTTTTTACAGATTAATTTGATGTTGTCTTTAATAGTATCATAAAAACCACCCCGTCCTTCGGACACCCCTCCAATGGAGGGGAAGTTAGAAGTGCAATTGATTCTTGAAAAGCTCTTATCTAAAAGTATATTTTAAACCTAACATCATGTTTCCTTTTGGCATGGGTACATAAGTATGTTCAAAATATTCTGTGTTGAAAATGTTTTGAAATAAAGCTGTAAGCTCTAAATCATTTATTTTATAACTGGTATTTAAATCAAACACATTATAAGACACCCCTGAAGTTCGTTCCACATATTTATAGGCTATGTTTTGTTTAAATCTTTTGAAAATTTGCAAATTATAATTAATTATCGCTTGATGTTTCATTGAATTTATTCCGTTCTTAGAAATTAAACTTGTATCAATATTGTCATCAATATAGGTGTAATTTAAATGAATTTGATGTGTAATGGAATTAGTGTCAAACATGAATTTTAATGAAGATTCAATTCCTTGAGTTCTTACATCAATATTTAAAGGTTTCCATAAATCACTTGGTGTTGCTCTTCTGTAATCAATAAAATCATCCGTTTTCCTATTAAAAAGAGCTGCATTAAACTGAAATGATTTTAAATTATATTTTAATCCTAATTCTTGTGCAAAAGCACTTTCAGCTTGTAAATTTGGATTTCCAGCCGTTGAACTGTCTCTATAATATAAATCTGTATAAGTTGGAACTCTGTATGTATAACCTATGTTTCCGTATACTTTAACTTCGTTGTTTATTTTATATCCTAAATCAATTCCGGGAAATAATTTATTGTCAAAATCTGAGAAATACGATGCTGCAATTCCTGGTGTAACATCTAATTTATTATCTAAAAACTGAAAACGATGTTCTAAAAATAATGTGGCAATTTCTCTTTCCGCATCTCCTAAATTATTACTTTGAATTACATATTTAGAAAATTCTATACCAAAACCTGTTGTTCCTAAATTGGAATCATACGAACCGTTTAATTCACCAGCAAATTTATTAGTTATGTGTAGATTTCTATAAAAACTTGGGTCATTTTTTTTTAATAGAAATTCATCTTGGTTTCTTCTCCAATATACTTTTGGTTTCCAATTAAAATTTCCTTTTTTGATTACAGTAGAAAGTCCAACTAAACTGGTTTGAGTTTCTTCATATGGAATTGCAGATGAAAAGGTAACCCCATAAAAATTTTGTGCTCCAAATTTTCGTTCGGAATGACTTGCAATCAAATTAATAGGAAGTTTATTTTTATTGAACTGACTTTTTACAAATAAATTTTGGTTGTCAAAATCGGTGTTTTCTCTATAACCGTTTGAAAAATTCTTACTAAAATGAACAATATGACTGCTATTCTCTAAATTAACTGAACCAGTAGCTTCAGCCAAAAACTGATCATAAGAACCCGCTTGAAATTTTGTTACTAAAGCATTACTAGGAGCGTTTTTGGTAACGATATTTACAGCTCCAGAAAAAGCATTTTGCCCAAAAATACGAGCAGCTGGACCTTTTATAATTTCGATTCGTTCGATAACTTCAATTGGTAAAGCTAAATTTAAAGTATGATGTCCTGTTTGTGGATCGTCTACTTTTATGCCGTCAATTAATAATAAGGTTTGATCAAAACTTCCACCTCTTATGTATAAATCGGCTTGCATACCATTTACACCTTGTCTTCTTACATCAATTCCTGCAACTTGTTGTAAAGCATCAGCCACATTTGTAACGCCTAATTTCTGAATATCAGAAGCTGTGACAATTTGAATGGTTCTCGAGTTTTCATCAAAAGGTAAATCAATTCTAGAAGAAGTCACGACAACTTCTCTTAACGAATCTGTTTTTTGTTGTGTGTCTTGCGCTTTTCCTGTTAAAGTAAAAACCGCTAAAGAAGCTATTAAAAAGGTATTTTTCATAATACTGACTATTGTTTATTTTAAAACGATGCAAAATTCGTAACTTTCCGGACGAGTAATGTAGTCCAGTTTTTAAATTATGAATAGTCCGGTTGAAACACTTTTAAAGCAATTAATTCAGTTTGAAAAAAATATTTCCACAGCTGTATTTATTCAAATTTCTCATCAAATTATTGATGCCATTCAACGTGGTTATTTAACCCGAGGAACTGCTTTGCCAGGAAGTCGAACGTTGAGTCAAGTATTGAATATTCATAGAAATACTGTTGTGGCTGTTTATGATGAATTGGCTTCACAAGGTTGGGTTGAAATTATTCCTAATAAAGGAACATTTGTAATTGTACCTGATCAAAAAACAGTTTCTATTAAAGCTATTTCTTACCCCACAAATCAAGAAAACGAAAATACAGAAAGGACTGGATTTGATTTTAAACCTTCTTTTCACCTAGCTTCTACCACTGAAACTAAAGAAACAAAGTATACAATAAATGATGGACAGCCCGATTTACGGTTACACCCAACACATCAGTTTTCAAAATGGTATAGTGCTTCTATGAAACGGAAAACTTTGCTTTCTAAATGGAATCAGGCTTCAAATACAACTCATTCGGTTTATAAAAATCAACTGTGTAATTATTTAAATGCTACTCGTGGCTTTCACATTAAACCTAAAAACTTAATAAGTACACGAAGTACAGAAATGAGTTTGTACATCGTATCACAGCTTTTACTGCAGCCCAACGATGTTGTTTTGGTTGGTGATCTGAGTAATTATGCTGCCAATATGATTTTTCAACAAGTTGGAGCAACGATTCATACTATTCCAATTGATGAAAATGGTTTGGATGTTGAATACATTCGAAAACATTACATAAAAAAATCGATTCGTTGCGTTTATGTTTGTGCTCATCGTCATTACCCAACAACAAATACACTTAGTGCTGAACGAAGATTGGCATTACTAGAATTGGCCAAAGAATATGGGTTTGCCATAATTGAAGACGATTTTGATTACGACTTTCAATTTGAAGGCTCGGCTATGTTACCAATGGCAAGTTCTGATGCTAATGGAAATGTGATTTATTTAGGAAAACTGGGACAATCTTTGTTTCCTAGTTTTCAAACGGGTTTTGTCGTTGCTCCAACTAATTTAATTGTTGAAGCAAAGAATTATTTGCAAATGTTGGATAAACAAGGAGATGTAATTCAGGAACAAATGCTTTCTGAATTGATTTATGAAGGTGAAATTCACCGATTGATTAAAAAAAATATCATCAACTATAAACAAAGACGTGATTATTTATGTCAAATGCTAAATCTACATTTTAAAGAAAGTGTTTGCTGGGGAAAACCTTCCGGTGGATTGGCTATTTGGTTGCAATTTGAACCTAAAATATCATTAGTTCAATTAGCTAAAGAAGCACAAAAGAATGATTTATTTCTTCCTAAAACCATACTTTTTCAGAATAAAAACACTTGTGCTATTCGTTTTGGTTTTGGTCATTTAGATGAAGATGAGCTTGAAATTGTGGTAAAGAAGTTGAAAAATGCCTATGATTTAGTTGGTAAAAAATAATTTTTTATTCTTTTTTGATGTTTTTTTATTGTTATTCGATAATTTTTATATATTTGTGAAATAATTTTAATTAATTAAACATGGAAATTAAAATCACAAACAATCAAATCTTGAAGGTATTGGAAATACTTTCGTGGATCATTTTTATTGGATTATGTGTGGAAGCAGGTGCAATTGTTGTAAACACATTTATCTCGCTTTTTATTAATCCTGATGGTGTGGAAAATTTTTGGAAAGGAAAAGAGTATTTATCTAGCATTTACCAACACGATTATGGTTATTTTATGGTAGTGGCAATTATTATGTGTATTGTTGCTGTTTTGAAAGCCATTATGTTTTATCTTATTATAAAAATGTTCGTTAATAAAAAATTGGATTTTTACAAACCCTTTAGTTTGGAATTAAGACTGTTCATTTCTAGACTATCTTATCTTGCATTAGGAATTGGACTGTTTTCTATTTCTGGGGATAAATATTCTGAATTACTTTCAAAACAAGGGCTTCAAGCAGTTAACTTACAATTGTTAAACTTAGAAGGAGCAGATGTTTGGTTGTTTATGGCTGTGATTCTTTTTATTATTTCACATATTGTAAAAAAAGGAATAGATATACAAACCGAAAACGAACTAACTATATAATTATGAGAAAACTAAATATTTTAAAAGCTATCGTAGATTTTGTTTGGATTATGTCGTTTATTGCAATTCCATTATTAATTCTATTTTTAGGTTATGTTTTAATAAATGATGAACCTTTTGGAATACCAATAAATATAAATGGTATTGAAGTAGCTGTTGTAGATTTACAGTCTAAAATCTTATTAATTTGTATTACACTTGCTGCCCTACTAATTGTTTTTTGTCTATTTCTATTTAGAAAAATATTAAGATCTTTTCAAAGGAATAAAATATTTGATTTAGAAGTTATTAAAAACTTTAATATGATTGGAATTTTGCTACTTATTTCATCTCTTTTGTCAGGAGTTCCTGCTTTTATTATAAAATTATTGAAAAGAGAAGTTAGTATTGAGATGGGGTTAAATCCTTTTGTTATGCTATTTTGTTTAGGGTTATTTTTTATGGTTTTAAGCGAAGTGTTTATGATTGCTAAAACACAAAAGGAAGAAAACGAATTAACGATATAACTATGCCAATAATTGTAAACTTAGATGTAATGTTAGCCAAACGCAAAATGAAGAGCAATGAATTGGCAGAGAAAGTAGGCATAACTGTTGCTAATTTATCGATTTTAAAAACTGGAAAAGCAAAAGCCATTAGGTTCTCTACTTTAGAAGCTATTTGTGAAGAATTGGAATGTCAACCTGCTGATATTTTGGAGTTTGTTAGAGAGTAGTTATTTCACAGAGATTCACAGAGGTTTACACAAAGTTTCGCAAAGAATTTTGTTTTAAACTTAAGTATAAAAGTAAACCTAACAGATTTTTAAAACCTGTTAGGTTTGATATAAGTGAATATGAAAATGATTTATATTTATTAACGTAAAACCCTAGCCCAGATAGTAATGGCATCCTTTTATTGCGAGGAACGAAGTAATCTCCTCAAAAGATTGCTTCGTTCCTCGCAATAAAAGATATAGTGAATAGCCGGAAATAGCTTAAAAACAAAAAAAACCTAACAAATTAATGTTAGGTTTTTTATTTATAAAATCGAAATTGTCTTAGTCTGCTAAAACAATAACTTTATTTTCATTCATTTCGATTGTTCCTGAGTTAATTGGTAACCAAAATGTTTGCTCGTTTACTTTTTTGAATTGAGAAATAAATTCTTTATCAATATTAATTTTTTGAGCATTTATTTTAATGTTACCTTTTGTCAATAATGAAACAATTGGTGCGTGATTATTCAACATTTGAAACTCACCATTCACACCTGGCAAAGCTACTGAAGTAACTTCTCCTTTAAATAATGTAGCTTCTGGTGATACTATTTCTAAAATCATATTTTTAGTGATTAGTAATTAGTGATTAGTAAATAGCAATAACTAAATGTTGCTACCTCCTAACTGCTAACTAATTTATGCTTCTGCTAACATTTTTTCTCCAGCTTCGATAGCTTCTTCGATAGTACCTTTAAGGTTGAAAGCTGATTCTGGTAAGTGATCTAATTCACCATCCATAATCATATTAAATCCTTTGATAGTATCTTTAATGTCTACTAAAACTCCTTTTAAACCTGTAAATTGCTCTGCTACGTGGAATGGTTGCGATAAGAAACGTTGTACACGTCTTGCTCTACCTACAACTAATTTATCTTCTTCAGATAATTCTTCCATACCTAAAATTGCAATAATATCTTGTAATTCTTTGTAACGTTGTAATATTTCTTTTACCTTTTGAGCACAAGTATAATGTTCTTTTCCTAAGATGTCTGCAGTTAAAATTCTAGAAGTAGAATCTAACGGGTCAACCGCAGGATAAATTCCTAACTCAGCAATCTTACGAGACAATACAGTTGTAGCATCTAAGTGAGCAAACGTTGTTGCTGGTGCTGGATCCGTTAAATCATCCGCAGGTACGTAAACCGCTTGTACAGATGTAATAGAACCTCTTTTTGTTGATGTAATACGCTCTTGCATCACACCCATTTCTGTTGCTAAAGTTGGTTGGTAACCTACTGCAGAAGGCATACGACCTAAAAGAGCCGAAACCTCAGAACCTGCTTGTGTAAAACGGAAGATGTTATCAACGAAGAAAAGTACATCTTTTCCTTGTCCGTCTCCTGCTCCATCACGGAAATATTCAGCAATAGTTAATCCTGATAATGCCACACGAGCACGAGCTCCAGGTGGTTCATTCATTTGTCCGAATACGAAAGTAGCTTTCGATTCTTTCATTATATTTTTATCTACTTTAGATAAATCCCATCCACCTTCTTCCATAGAGTGCATGAATTCATCACCGTATTTGATAATTCCTGATTCTAACATTTCACGTAAAAGGTCATTTCCTTCACGAGTTCTTTCTCCTACTCCTGCGAATACTGAAAGTCCACCGTGTCCTTTTGCGATGTTATTAATTAATTCTTGGATAAGTACTGTTTTACCAACACCTGCTCCACCAAATAATCCAATTTTTCCTCCTTTTGCATAAGGCTCAATAAGGTCGATTACTTTGATACCTGTAAATAATACCTCAGTAGCAGTAGATAAATCCTCAAATTTAGGTGCACTTCTGTGAATTGATAAACCATTTGTACCTGCTTTTGGCAAATCTCCTAATCCGTCAATTGCATCACCAATTACGTTAAATAAACGTCCAAAAACATCTTCACCAATTGGCATTTGAATTGGAGCACCAGTAGCAACTACATCAACTCCTCTTGCTAAACCATCTGTTGAATCCATTGAGATAGTACGAACCGTATTTTCTCCAATGTGAGATTGTACTTCAAGTACTAATAATGTTCCATCTTTTTTAGTGATTTCTAATGAATCATAAATTTTTGGAAGTTCGACTCCTTCTGTGCTGAAAACAACGTCAACAACTGGTCCGATAATTTTTGAAACTTTTCCTGTAACTTTAGACATTACTTATGTATTTATTTAATAGCTATTTACTGTTGAAAAAAAGATACTTTTTTCCGTTTGCAAAGATAGTTTTTTTCAAAACAATTTTGCAATTTATTTTTTGAATTTTTTGCAATAAAAAAGCGAAATCTTTCAATTTCGCTTTAAATATGTTATTCTACCGTCACCGATTTTGCTAAATTCCTAGGTTGATCAACATTACACTCTCTCATAACCGCGATGTGATAGGATAATAATTGTAAAGGAATTGTTGTTAATAATGGAGTTAATGCTTCCGTAGCTTCTGGAATCTCAATTACGTGATCCGCTAATGCTTTTACTTGCGTGTCTCCTTTCGTAACAATTGCAATAATTTTACCACTACGTGATTTAATTTCTTGAATATTACTAACTACTTTATCATAATGCCCTTTATTTGGTGCAATTACAATAACCGGCATTGATTCGTCAATTAATGCAATTGGTCCGTGCTTCATTTCTGCAGCTGGATAACCTTCCGCATGAATATATGAAATTTCTTTTAATTTTAATGCTCCTTCTAAGGCTACTGGGAAATTATAACCTCTTCCTAAATACAAACAATTTGGTGAGTCTTTATAAATTTCAGCAATAGCTTTTGCCGCTTCATTTGTAGTTTGAAGTGCTTCTTCTACTTTTTCTGGAATTAATTCTAATTCTAATAAATATCTTTGATAATCAGAATTATTCATTGTTCCTTTTGCTTTAGCTAAACGCAAAGCTAACATTGTAAGCACTGTAATTTGAGTCGTAAATGCTTTTGTTGAAGCTACTCCAATTTCTGGTCCAGCATGCGTATAAGCTCCTGCATGAGTTTCACGTGAAATTGATGAACCCACAACATTACAAACTCCAAAAACAAATGCTCCTTTTTCTTTTGCTAATTTGATTGCTGCTAAAGTATCCGCTGTTTCTCCTGATTGAGAAATTGCTATGATTACGTCGTCTTTATTTATGATTGGATTTCTGTATCTAAATTCTGAAGCATATTCTACCTCAACAGGAATTCTTGCAAATTCTTCAATAATATATTCTGCTACTAATCCTGCATGCCATGATGTTCCACAAGCAATGATTACTATTCTTTTAGCATTGATAAATCTTTCAAGATTGTCTTCTACACCAGCCATACGAATTATACCTTTATTTGCTAAAAGTCTTCCTCTATATGTATCTTTTATTACGCTTGGTTGTTCGTAGATTTCTTTTAACATAAAATGATCATACCCTCCTTTTTCAATTTGCTCCAAATTCATTTGAAGTTCTTGAATATATGGGTCAACTAAAGAATCATCTTTAATTTTACGAACTTTTATAGGTTTATGTAGACGCACAATTGCCATTTCTTCATCTTCTAAATAAATTGCATTTGAAGTATACTCAATAAATGGAGATGCATCTGAAGCTATAAAGTATTCGTTTTCACCAATACCTAATGCTAGAGGACTTCCTAATCTTGCAACTACAATTTCATCTGGCTTATCTACATCAATAACTGCAATTGCATAAGCTCCTACCACTTGGTTTAAAGCTATTTGAACAGCTTTTCCTAGTTTGCATTTTTCGTTTTTCTTAACTTCTTCTATTAGATTAATTAAAACTTCTGTATCGGTGTCAGACTGAAATGTATATCCTCTTTTAATTAATTCTATTTTTAATGGCTCATAATTTTCGATGATTCCATTGTGGATAATTACTAATTTTCCTGAGTTAGAAAAATGTGGATGAGAGTTTACATCATTTGGAACTCCATGAGTTGCCCAACGTGTATGACCCATTCCTACAAATCCTTTAGTAGTTCCTTCTTGTTCAGCTTTTAGTTCTAAATCTGAAACTTTTCCTTTAGTTTTTGACATTTTTAGATTCGTTCCATCAAAAAGAACTAAACCTGCACTGTCATAACCTCTATATTCTAATCTCTTTAATCCTTTTATAATAACAGGATAAGCTTCTCTATATCCAATATAACCTACAATTCCACACATAAATTATTTTATTTAGGTTCGGTGTAATAAATTTCTAGTTTCAATTTTTTATCAGGATCTGTACTTTGTGCTCCATACAAAACAGTTCCTAACGGATGCATTACTGATGCTACTGGCAAGTATTTTAATTCATCAGTACCTATTGTATATGGAGTTTTTAAAAATGCGTTTGTTACTAAATTTATATTTTCAGTTACAATTAGTCCTAATCTTGAATTTCCATTATTATTAGGATTAGTCCCATTTAAAACATTATTGATGTAATCAGTAATTCTGATTTTATACTTTGTCCCTTTTCCATCACTATCTTTTTGGATAATTCCACCGTGAATATACTTATTTAATTTAGCATTAGCCCCTAATGAAATATCTGCATAATAATCTAACAATGGTTTGTTTTTTGTTGCATCAAATAAATAAACTCTTTGAGGTTCATAATCAGCGTTAGCCATGGCTGTTTGATCAATATAGAACACTAAATTAGCTTCATTGATTAACCATTTATTGGCACGCAATTTATCTAATTCATCAGGTATTCCATTTGGACCTCCATTTACAGCTCCAGTCAAATCTTCTGTTCCAAAAAGATCGATATAAGCTACAGATCCATTAACTCCTCCTTTTAAATATAATTTTCCATCTGTATTATTTCCTAATAAAGCTTCTGAATAATTAGCATCTATATTAGAAAACTCAAATAAATTAACTGAATTACTCTTTTTTGTTCCTGTTTCGGAATAACCCATTTGAAATTTCAATGCACTCTTTAAAGCTAATGCCTGATCTGTTACACCATCTTCAAAGAAATAATGATATTGTACTAATAGTTCTGCTTTAGAAAAATCTAGTTTAACAAGTGATCCTTGGTCCGCAACATTTTCTTCAACTTCAAAATATAAACCTTTAAAGTATTGTTTAAAAATGTTGTTGTTATAAAGCTTTCCTTGCGCAACCGCATCTAATATTCTAGTTTTAAGAGCTGCTTGGTTTAAATTCAACCAAACACCTGGCAACTTTCTTTCTTTAATTACATACTTATCTGGGTCAGTAGTTATAGCATTTTCACTATCATAATATTGCCCATTACCATTTGTTTTATAAATAATAATTTCTTTATTATTAAAAAAGAATTCAGTGTTTTCACTTGTTGTTCCAGTGTTTAAAAGTTGAGAACTTTTATAAGTGTCAATTGTTGGCTTAAGGTCAGAATAGTATTTTTGTGTAGATTGATTGTTAGTCGAAGGATCAAAATCTCTTAAATAGTAGCCGTTTTCATACACTTTAAGGTTAAATTTCGCGTCACTATCTCCATAGATTGAATCAATTTCATACGATCTTACACCATCAGTAGATGTGCTTTCTAAAGTGCTATAAAACGGAATATATACATAAACTGAATCTTTTACTGGGTCAATATAATGATTGTAACCAAGACTAGGATCAGGATTAACCATTTCAATTTGTGAAACGAAATGAGCTTTTGTTTTTCCAAAAACAGGATTATTATAAATCCCTAAAGAATTTATTGGTAGATTATTGGTTTGAACTGGACCAGTACTTTTAATATATGAATTTAAATTTTCTGCATTATATTTTTCAAAAGTAAAATGCTCATCTCCAACTATATCCGAACCAAGTGTGTTAAAGTCTTTATCACACGAAATAAAAGTAAAAGCAAATAAAAGTAAAACTGCTTTAGTGAATGTATTCATATTTATTATTATTTTAAAACCGTATTTTTTAAGAAGTCTGTATAAACTTCATTGAAACTTTCTTTCGGTGTGAAAGGTAAAAAAGGTTTTTTTGAACTTTCTATATATTTTGTTAAACTTGATGACAAATCATCTGACGCAATAATAACTCCGTCTGAATGCTGAATAGAAGCCATTAACAAGTTCTCATAATTAGGTGCTTTTAACTCAGAAATACTTGCTTCAGGAATCTCATCAAAAACCATCTTATTGATCAATTTTTTATCTAATTCACCATCAAATGACTGATTATAAACTGAAGTTATAATTTTTGTTTCATTAAAAATACCCTCATTTTTATAATAATGCTTTAAATATATCGGCAAAAGAGCAGCCATCCACCCATGTACATGGATAACATCTGGAACCCAATTTAATTTTTTAACCGTTTCAACAACTCCTTTTGCAAAAAAGATAGCTCTTTCATCATTATCTGGATATAAAACTCCTTCTTCATCAGAAAATGTAGCTTTTCTTTTAAAATATTCATCGTTGTCAATAAAGTAAACTTGAATTCTTTCTTTAGGAATTGAAGCGACTTTAATTATCAGAGGCATATCTACATCATTTACAACCAAGTTCATACCTGAAAGTCTTATAACTTCGTGCAATTGATGCCTTCTTTCATTAATATTACCATATCTAGGCATAAAAATTCTAATTTGCCCTCCTACATCATTAATCATTTTTGGTAATTCATAAGATTGTATTGACACCTCGTTTTCAGCTAAGTAAGGAACCACTTCAGATGACACATACAAAATCCTTTTATCCTCCATAAAATTGTTTATTTTCAAATTATAAAACATGCAAAATTACAAAATTTTATGTATTTATCTACTAAAATAGTAAGTTTGCAGTCAATTTATTATTATTATTGATGCAAATTTTTAAAGAAAAAGCCCTTTTAACAGCTTATTTAAAAACAATTTGGGGCAAAAATTGTACCATAGGTTTTATCCCAACAATGGGTGCTCTACATGAAGGGCATCTATCATTAATTAAAAATTCTTTAGAGGAGAATGAATATAATGTGGTTAGTATTTTTGTTAATCCAACCCAGTTTAATAATATTCAAGATTTAGAAAAATATCCTAGAACTTTAGAAACTGATATAGAAAAAATCAAAATAATTTGTCCAAATTGTATTGTTTTTGCTCCAACTGTAGATGATATTTATGAAGGAAAGACAAATTCTAAATCATTTAATTATGATGGAATAGAAAATGAAATGGAAGGCAAACATCGCCCAGGCCATTTTGATGGTGTTGGCACCATTGTAAAAAAATTATTCGAAATTGTAAAACCGACAAATGCTTATTTTGGAGAAAAAGATTTTCAGCAATTACAAATTGTTAAAAAACTAGTTTCTAAAAACAGTTTAAGAGTCAACATCATAGGTTGTTCTATATTTAGAGAAGCTAATGGATTAGCAATGAGCTCTAGAAACGAAAGGCTTTCCAAAAAAGACAGAGAAGAAGCTTCAATAATTTTTAAAACATTACTGACTGCCAAAGAAAAATTTGGCACAAAAAGTGCTAAAGAAGTAAGCGAATGGGTAAAAAACTCATTAGAAAAAAATAAAAACATAACCTTGGAATACTTTGAAATTGCTGATGAAACTACTTTAAAAACATGTATTAGAAAGTCTAAAAACAAAAAATACAGGGCTTTTATAGCTGTTTTTATAGATAATATCAGATTAATAGATAATATTTCACTTAATTAATTATTTTTGCACCATGCAAATTCACGTAGTAAAATCTAAAATTCACAGAGTAACTGTAACTGGAGCCGATTTAAATTATATTGGAAGTATAACCATTGACGAAGATTTAATGGAAGCTGCCAACTTAATTGAAGGTGAAAAAGTTCAAATTGTTAATATTAATAACGGAGAACGTTTCGAAACATATACTATTAAGGGTAATCGTAAATCTGGAGAAATAACATTAAATGGACCAGCAGCAAGAAGGGTGCAAAAAGGTGATGTTATTATCATTATCGCTTACGGAATTTTAGGCATCGAAGAAGCTAAAGTTTTTAAACCAGCACTTGTTTTTCCTAATGAGGAAAACAATTTATTAATCTAACTTTGGCTTCCCCATTTAGAAAAATTGCCAGTTTAACAATTCCATTATTAATTGGAATTGGATTAATTTATTATCAATACTCAAGCTTAACTCCAGAACAATTAGAAAACATTAAACTGTATTTTAAAAATGCAGATTATACATATGTTTTCTTATCGCTTTGTATTTCACTAGTTGCTTATTGGGCTAGAGCTTATAGATGGAAATATAGCTTAAATCATCTGGGATATACCACAAAACTACACAACAATTTTTTTGCTGTTGGAGTAGCTTATTTTGTTAATTTAACAATTCCTCGGTCTGGAGAAGTTACCAGAGCTGTTTTATTAAAAAAATATGAAAATGTGCCCTTTGATAAAGGATTTGGTACAATTGTAGCCGAGAGAGTTGTTGATTTATTAATTTTCTTATTGTTTGTTTTTATTGCATTCATTTTGCAATTTAATATTATAAGTGAATTTATCTTTTCCAATATTTCTCCTTCAAAATTAATTATTATAGGAATTGTTTTATTTGTTCTAGGAATTGTTTTTTTACTAATTTGGTTTCGTTCTAATTGGAAGATTGTTGGAAAAATAAAAGAAAAATTTGCTGGATTAATTGAAGGAATGACAAGCATTTTGGTCATGAAAGATCGATGGAAATACTTATTCTTTTCTTTTTTAATCTGGACTTTATATTTATTGATGTTTTATGTTTGCGTTTTTGCTATTCCTGAAACTTCTGACATAGCTTTCAGTATAGTAATAATGGGATTTATTTTTGGAAGTGTAGCAATAGGTTTTACAAATGGAGGAATCGGTGCTTTTCCAATTTCAATTCAAACTGTATTATTACTTTATGGAATTAATAAAGGAGCCGGTGCTGCATTAGGTTGGATTATTTGGACATCACAAACATTACTTACCGTATTAGTAGGTCTTTTGTCGTATTTGTTATTACATTTTTTTAATAAACATAAATAATTAACTAAATTGCCATTTCTTTACCAGAAACTCATCATGAAAAACATATATATAGCATTATTATTACTACTTTCTTTTATTTCAATGGCTCAAAAGAAAACAGAAACAATTGACTCAAATAGATTAGGAAAATCTAGGCAAATTTCTGTTATTTTACCTCCATCATATGAGTTTGAAAAAGATAAAAAATACCCCGTTATTTATCTTTTAGATGGTGAATATTTAATGGATCCTTTTAACGGTTCTTTACAATATGGATACTATTTTGATGATTTGCCCGAAGTTATTATTGTGGGAATTCATCAAGCAAAAAACAACGATAGGATTATTGACTCAAAAGGAAATGAAGATGGATTACCCACTGAAAAAAGCGGTAATTTTTATGAATTTATTGCAGCTGAAGTAATTCCGTTTGTAAATGATAGTTATAGAACTGTTCCTTATAAAATTATTGCAGGTCATGATGCAACTGCTGGTTTTTTAAACTTTTTCCTATACAAAGACAATCCAATTTTTGATGGTTATATATCAATGTGCCCAGACTTAGCCTATGACATGGAAAATCGAATTGAAGATAGAATGAAAATGATGCCAAAACCTATTAGCTATTTTCAAGTTTCTTCTCCTACGGATGAAACATCTATTTATGAAAGAGTAAAATTATTAGATGAAAATCTAAAAACAGTTCTAAATAAAAATGTTTCTTATAAATATTTACAACTAGATGGTTATTCTCATTACTCAATGGTTCCCGTAGCTATTCCACAAGCGCTATATCATGTGTTTAAAGGATATCAACCCATAAACAAAGAAGAATATAAGCAACTTCAAAACCAAACTTCTGGGTTTGTTGATTATCTTACTGAAAAATACAAAAACATTAATACTCTTTATGGTGTTGATATGAAAATTAGATTAATTGACTTTTTAGCGATTCAAAATCTAATTACTAAGAATGGCTCAAGTGAAGAATTAAAAAATTTAGAAAAAATAGCTAGTAAAGAATATCCAAAAACGATGTTACCTTCATTTATTGAAGCTTCCTATTATGAAAAAGACAGAAATTATGACAAGGCTATTAAAGCTGTTGAAAAAGGATATTCTCTAAAAGATATTGGAATGTTCACTAAAGCTTTTATGCTTGAAAAACTAGAAGACCTTAAAAGAAAAAGAGCAGGCCAATAATGAGTAAAGTAAAAACATCTTTTTTTTGTCAAAATTGCGGAACTCCATTTTCTAAATGGCAGGGACAATGTCATAATTGCAAAGAATGGAACACTATTGCCGAAGAAATTATCCAAAAAGAAGAAAAAAAAACTTGGAAAAGTGATTCTGGATCAACTTCAAAAGCATCAAAACCTTTATTAATTAAGGAAATAGATTCTGCTAAAGAAATTCGTTTAAACACAAATGACAACGAACTAAACAGGGTTCTAGGTGGTGGAATTGTTCCTGGTTCTTTGATACTTTTAGGTGGTGAACCTGGAATTGGAAAAAGTACACTTTTACTTCAAATATCTTTAAAATTACCTTATAAAACGCTTTATGTTTCTGGAGAAGAAAGCCAAAAACAAATAAAAATGCGTGCCGAAAGAATTACTCCAAACAGTGATAATTGCTACATTCTTACGGAAACTAAAACACAAAACATCTTCAAACAAATTCAGGAAATCCAACCTGAAATTGTCATTATTGATTCAATTCAAACCTTACATACAGATTATATTGAATCTTCGGCAGGAAGTATTTCTCAAATTCGAGAATGTACAGCTGAGTTGATAAAATATGCCAAAGAATCAAACGTTCCCGTAATTTTAATTGGTCACATTACAAAAGATGGAACAATTGCTGGTCCAAAAATATTAGAACACATGGTTGATACGGTTCTTCAATTTGAAGGTGACAGAAATCATGTTTATAGAATTCTTCGCTCGTTAAAAAATCGTTTTGGTTCTACTGCCGAATTAGGAATTTATGAAATGCTAGGAAGTGGTTTGCGTGAAGTTGAAAATCCTTCTGAAATATTAATTTCGCACAAAGACGAACAACTTTCTGGAACTGCAATTGCTTGTACTTTAGAAGGAATGCGACCTTTGATGATAGAAATTCAATCTCTTGTAAGTTCTGCAGTTTATGGAACACCTCAACGAAGTACAACAGGTTATAATGCCAAAAGACTAAACATGATTTTGGCTGTTTTAGAAAAACGTGCAGGTTTCCGATTAGGAACAAAAGATGTTTTTTTAAATATAACTGGTGGAATAAATGTGGATGACACAGCTATTGATTTAGCCGTTGTAGCTGCCATTTTATCATCAAACGAAGACATTGCGATTGAAGACGGTTTTTGTTTTGCTGGTGAAGTTGGCTTATCAGGAGAAATTCGTCCAGTAAATAGAATTGACCAACGTATTCAAGAAGCTGAAAAATTAGGGTTTACTACTATTTTGGTTTCAAAACACAACAAAATTTCTCTAAAAAATACTTTTATAAAAATTGTATTAGTGGCTAAAATTGAAGATGTGGTTAACGTTTTGTTTGAGTAACAATTACTTTTTTACTAAAAACTGAACACTGAGCACTTTTTTCACTTGCTTTCCAACCTTTTCATTAAAAAGTCACTCTTACTATAAATAGAAAATATAAAATCATGAAAAAAATACTTTTAATTCTAACGCTTTTTGCATCAGTAATTGCTTTGGCTCAAAAACCAATCTTTACTTCAGCAAAAGTAAATGCAGCAACCGTTTATACTAATGGTGCTGAATTATCACAATCAACTTCATTAACTCTTCCAAAAGGGACAAGTGAAATTGTCATCAAAAATGTAGCTGATTATTTAAATGAAAATACCGTTCAAATTGGTGCTCCAAGTTCGTTGACAGTGCTTTCGGTTCAGTTTACCCAAAATTATATTTCTGAATATGAAATCGATGAAAGTAATCCTGCTATCAAGAAAGTGAGAGATAGTATTTCTTGGGTTCAAAAAGAAATTACTAAAGTTCAGATTGATAAAACTTCGCATTCAAAAACAATTGAATTATTGGACAAAAACCAACAAGTTGCTGGACAAAATTCAGGTTTAAGTGTAATAGAATTGATGAAATTAGTGGATTACTATAAATCTAAACGAACCGAATTAAGTAACGCAATTACCTCTTTTCAAGAAAAAGAAAATAAGCTGAATGAAAAATTAAAAAGACTAAATTCAAAACTTGAAATCAATACTAAAAACGAAGAAAAAACATCTAGAGGAAAACTAATTCTTCAAGTAATGAATGAAATAGCTGGAAATGTAGATTTGGATATAAATTACATGACTAACAATGCTTCTTGGCAACCTTTTTATGATTTACGTGCCGAAAACATCAAAGAACCAATCAATATGATGTACAAAGCAAAAGTGGTTCAAAATACAGGAATTGACTGGAGAAAAGTAAAACTGACTTTATCAAGCGGAAATCCTAATCAAAACAATGAAGCACCTATTTTACAAGCTTGGTTTTTGAGATATGGTTATCCTGTTGCTTATGGTTATAGAAATCAAAATGCTCCTATAAATACAATTCAAGGAAAAGTTTCAGGTTTAGAAGTTAACGCTGACAAAATGGAAGAATCCTCCATTTCAAATTATACAACTGTTAATGAAAACCAACTTAACGTATCCTTCGACATTGAAATTCCTTATGATATTTTATCCAATGGAAAAGCACATAGTGTTGCTTTAAAAGAAATAAAATTACCCGCTTCTTACAGATATTATGCTGTTCCGAGAATGGAAAAAGAAGCGTTTTTATTAGCTCAAATTAATGATTATTCTAAATTTAATTTATTACCTGGTGAAGCAAATATCATTTTTGAAGGAATGTATGTTGGAAAAACGTTTATCAATCCAAATCAAACAGCCGATACTTTGAGTTTATCAATGGGAAGAGATAAAAAGATTTCTATTAAACGTGAAAAAGTAACGGATAAATCGGGAACAAAATTCTTATCATCTTACAAAGAACAAACCTTTACTTATGATATTACGGTTAGAAACAACAAAAAAGAAACCGTTGAAATCCTTTTAAAGGATCAATATCCAATAAGTACTGATAAAGAAATTACGATTGAAGTTCTAGAAAAAGATAGAGCTAAAGTAAACGAAGAAACTGGTGTTATGACTTGGGATTTAAAACTCGCGCCAAACGAAACCAAGAAAATTAGAATTAGTTATTTAGTAAAATATCCAAAAGACAAAGTAATAGACAATCTATAATTTTACTTACATTGATTTTTAAACGACTGAATATTAATATGTTCAGTCGTTTTTTTATTGTTTTTTATTTATCTTTACAAGAAAAGAGAAACTATGAAAAAATTATTACTATTACTTGTAGCCTTTACTTCTTCACTTGTTTTTTCTCAAACCATAGCTATTCAACCTTTTGCCACAGGTTTTTCTGGAGCCGTTGAAATCACTCATGCTGGTGATAGCCGTTTATTTGTGGTTCAACAAGGTGGATTAATTCGTGTTTTAAATTCAAACGGAACGGTTAATGCAACACCTTTTCTAAATTTATCTAGTATAATTGCTTCTGGTGGAGAAAGAGGTTTATTAGGTTTGGTTTTTCATCCAAATTATGCTTCTAACGGTTATTTCTTTGTAAACTACACCAATACTTCTGGTGATACTGTTATAGCAAGGTATTCTGTTAACAGCACAAATCCTGATGTTGCTGTAAATTCTGGAACTATTTTAATGACTATTTCTCAACCTTATTCTAATCATAATGGTGGAAGTATAAAATTCGGTCCAGATGGCTATTTATATATTGGAATGGGTGACGGAGGAAGTGCTGGTGATCCAGGAAATAGAGCTCAAAACATAAATGAAAATTTGGGAAAAATGCTTCGTATTGATGTAAATACAACCATTGCTCCTTATTACACTTCTCCTGCTGGAAATCCTTATGTTGGAATTGCTGGTAATGATGAAATTTGGGCAATTGGAGTAAGAAATCCTTGGAAATTTTCCTTTAACAGATTAAATGGTGATTTATGGATTGCAGATGTTGGACAAAATAATATTGAGGAAATTAATAAAGTCACAAATCCTTTAACTGCTGGTTTAAATTTTGGTTGGAAATGTTATGAAGGAAATGTTGCTTACAACACTTCTGGTTGTGCTCCAATAGGAACAATGACAATGCCAGTAGCACAATACACTCATTCAGGTGGAAATTGTTCTATAACTGGTGGCTATGTCTACACAGGAACAATGTATCCTAATTTATTAAACAAATATTTCTTTGCAGATTATTGTGTGAATAGAATTGGATATGTTGATACAACTTCAAACGCTGTGACTTATACTCCTAATTTTTCAGGAAGTAATAATTTCACTTCTTTTGGTGAAGACATGAATGGTGAATTATATGTATCAAACTCAAGTGTGATTTATAAAATAGTTGACACTTCAACAGCTTCGACAACTAGTTTTGAAAATAGTGGTTTTAGTTTATATCCAAATCCTGCAAAAAATAGCATTACAATTTCTAGTTCAGAAGCAAGTTTTGCAAAACAAATTCAGGTTTTTGATGTTTCTGGAAAACTACTTCTTTCTAAAGAAGTTTTACAAAATAAAACAAATACAATTGATGTGACTTCTCTTTCCAATGGAGTTTATATTGTAAATGTAACTACTATTGATGGAAATAATTATAGTTCTAAATTGGTAAAAGAATAATAAAAGTGTTCAGTGCTCAGTTTTTAGTAAGCAGTTTAACTGAAGACTAAAAATTGAGCGCTGAAAACTATTTTAAGGTGCAGGATTAGGAATTAATTCATGAATGTTTTCTATTTCAGCTAAAATATCTTGCGATAAAACGATGTCAAAAGCATCAATATTAGCTTTTAATTGTTCTAACGAAGTTGCTCCAATGATCGTAGAAGTAACTAAACGTTGTTGATTAACGTATGCTAAAGCCATTTCACTAGAAGTCATTTCATTTGCTTCGGCTAAATCTTTGTATAATTTTGTGGCTTTGAAACAATTTTCGTTGGTATATCTAGTAAAATTAGGAAATGTTTTCATGCGTGATTTTTCTGGAAAACCATCTAAATATTTTCCTGTTAGAAATCCAAAAGCCAAAGGTGAATAGGCCAATAAACCAACGTTTTCTCTAATACAAATTTCAGATAAACCAACTTCATACAAACGATTTAATAAAGAATATGGGTTTTGAATCGTTGCAATTTTAGGTAAATTATGCTTTTCACTTTCCATCAAATAACGCATTACACCATAAGGGTTTTCATTTGAAACTCCTATATGTTTTATCTTTCCTTCTTTAATCAAATCCTCAAAAATTTGAAGAATTTCTAAAATAGAATACTGCCAATTTTCATCAATTTGTTGCACACCTCTTTGTCCAAACATATTCATCACACGCTCTGGCCAATGCATTTGGTATAAATCAATATAATCTGTTTGCAGGTTTTTTAAACTCAATTCAACCGCTTCTTTAATATTTTTTTTTGAAAAATCTAAAGGTTGACGAATGTATTCCATACCGCGATTTGGTCCAGCAATTTTTGTAGCTACAACTAGTTTTTCTCTTTCTGTTTGACCAATTTTATTTATCCAAGTTCCAATATGTTTTTCTGTACTACCAAAAATTTGAGCATTTCCACCAATTGGATACATTTCGGCCGTGTCCAAAAAGTTGATGCCTCGTTCAATAGCATAATCTAATTGTGAGTGAGCTTCAGCTTCGGTATTTTGATTGCCAAAAGTCATTGTTCCTAAACAAATTTTGCTGATTTTTATGTTGGTATTTGGTAGTGTTGTGTATTTCATTTTATGCTGAATTTAGTTCAGTATCTTATTATTATAGATACAAAGATACAAAGCGTCTAAGTTTAATAAAAATAAAAACCTGCTAGTATTTCTACTTACAGGTTTTCTATTTAATTTGAATATAATTTTTTTACAAAATTGAAATCTAAATCTTCTTTGACTTCAAAAAAATAGTTTAGTTGCCATTTTTGAGTTACAATTGCTTGTTTGTTTATGGTTTTGTCCCAAATTGGATAAACTCTAAAACCTCTTTTTCCGTCTTTTTTTGAAGTTGAAATAATTCCTTTTTCAATTAAAACTGATTTTGGAAACACAAACTGTCCAACTTTATTTTCTGATTGAACATTTATGACATAAAGATCAATGGTATCATTTTCAGAAAAAGGTTCTGTTATTCCTTCTTTGTTTCTTTTCCAAAAAGGTACAAATTGACCCACTTTTTTTGGTGTGATTTTAGCACTTCTGAAAATTATTCTTTTTTCATCTACTACAAATTCACAGCCATCATATTCTTGACTTTCTTTGTCAATTATTAGTTTAGAAATTTTAAAATTTAGTTTTTTGTAAATATTTGAATTAATATACTTTAAGGCTATAATTTTAGTCATTTAAATCCTCTAACATCTTAGAGATCTCATCTAATTTTGGCGTTAAGATAATCTCAATTCTTCTGTTTTTTGCTTTTCCAATTGCGTTATCGTTTGAAGCCATTGGAGCAAATTCTCCACGACCAGCTGCTGTTAAGTTCTTTTTGTCAATAGTCTTGTTTTCGGCTAAGATGTTTACGATTGCTGTTGCTCTTTTTGTAGATAAATCCCAATTATTTTCAATTGAACCTACGCTTCCCAAAAATTTATCATTATCCGTATGACCCTCAATTAAAACAGAAATTTCAGGATTTTCACCTAAAACTTTTCCTAAAGCTACAACTGCTTTTTTACCTTCAGTTCCAACCGTATAGCTTCCAGATTCGAATAACAATTTGTTTTCCATAGAAACATATACTTTTCCGTTTCTTTGTTCTACTGTTAATCCTTTTCCTTCAAAGGCATTTAAGGCTTTTGATAAATTGTCTTTTAATTTTTTCATTCCAGCATCTTTGGCTGCAATCATTTCTTCTAATTCGTTTAAACGTTTTGAACTTGCTTCTAAATCAGCTTTCAATTTATTTAATCGATCTTGTTCTGCGTTTAGTGTTTTTTGTTTTGCATCTAATTCGGCAATTAACTCTCTATTTTTATTAATATTAGCAGCTAAAGCTTGATTACTATCTTTTTCTAAAGCATCATAAGAAGCTTTTAAGTTGTCATAACTTTTCTTTGTAGCTGCATAATCATTCGCTAATTTATCTCTTTCGGTTTTAGTTTTATCTAATTGTGATTGTAAGTCATTAGCCTTAATATCTAAAGCGTTTTTATCTTTTAAAAGAGCAGCATTTTCATCAAATAAATTGTTGCGTTCTTTTTTTACATCTGCAAATTTGTTTTCTAAATCATTATAGATTTTTTTTGAAACACAAGAAGTTGTTAAGCCAACAACTACTAAACTTAGGGCAAGTTTTTTTATCATTTTTGTTATTTATTATTCTTTTATATTAGGCAAAACGTTAATGTAAGTATCTTTATTATTGAGTTTTGAAATTGTTACTGTATTTAAAAATTAATCAATTTCTACTAAAACCGGGCAATGGTCTGAATGATTGGCTTCTGGTAAAATTAAGGCTCTAGTTAATCTGTCTTTTAAACTTTCATTTACTAAGCAATAATCAATTCTCCAACCTTTATTATTTCCTCTTGCTCCAGCTCTATAACTCCACCAACTATAATTATGAGGTTCTTTGTTAAAATTTCTAAACGTATCAATAAATCCAGATTTCATAAATTTATCTAACCAGGCTCTTTCTTCTGGCAGAAATCCTGATGTGTTTTTATTTTGTACTGGATTATGAATATCAATAGCTTCATGACAAATGTTATAATCACCACAAATCACTAAATTTGATTTATTTATTTTCAATTCGTCAATATAGTTTTGAAAATCATCCATAAACATAAATTTATGGTCAAGTCTTTCAATATTTGTTCCTGATGGCAAATACAAACTCATAACTGAAACTGTATCGAAATCGGCACGAAGTATTCTTCCTTCAAAATCCATATGTTCTATGCCAGCACCAAATTCTACATGATTGGGCTTTGTTTTGCATAAAATAGCAACTCCACTATATCCTTTTTTTTGTGCTGAAAAATAATATTGGAAAGGATAACCTGCTTTTGTAATTTCTTCTGTCGGAATTTGATCTTCGTTGGCTTTTATTTCTTGCAAACAAATCACGTCTGGATTAGCTTGTTGCAACCATTCTATAAACCCTTTTTTGATGGCTGCTCTTATACCATTTACGTTATATGAGATAATCTTCATGTATATTTTATTTACTTCAAAAGTACTAAAAAGCTACTAGAATAGTAAACTCCTTTAAATATTTATTAACATCGTTATTAGCATTTTTATGTTTGACAATCATTTGTTAAAATATAGTTTTTTTAAAAGTTTTGATTTAATTTGTTTTGTTTATCTTTGTTTCTGGTCAAAAAAACAATAAAAATGGGATTAGTTTCTGCCAAAGAAGTAGCCAAGGCTATTAATTTAGACAAATATGGTTTTATGGGAACTTTTTCAGGATGGTTACTGATGAAGTTGACCAAAATATCTACGATAAATAAATTATACAATCGGAATAAACATTTAGAAGGCGTTGATTTTCTTGATGGGCTTCTTGACGACTTAGAAATTAAATTCGAAATTCCGGAAGAAGATTTAAAACGTTTGCCAAAAGAGGGTGCTTACATAACCATCTCTAATCATCCATTGGGTGGAATTGATGGTATATTATTATTAAAATTAATGCTTGAAAAAGAGCCTAATTTTAAAATAATTGCCAATTTTTTATTGCATAGAATAGAGCCAATGAAGCCTTATATTATGCCTGTTAATCCATTTGAAAACCATAAAGACGCCAAATCTAGTGTTGCCGGGCTAAAAGATGCATTACGTCATTTGAGCGATGGAAAGCCTCTTGGTGTTTTTCCTGCTGGAGAAGTTTCTACTTATAAAGACGGAAAATTGGTTGTAGACAAACCTTGGGAAGAAGGTGCTATGAAGTTTATTAAAAAAGCAAATGTACCTGTTGTTCCTATATATTTTCATGCCAAAAACAGTAGGTTGTTTTATTTTTTAAGCAAATTAAATGACACTTTTAGAACCGCTAAATTACCAAGCGAAGTTTTAACACAAAGAAAACGAGTTATTAAAGTTAGAATAGGAAAGCCTATTTCAATAAACGAACAAAACGAAATCGAAAACATAGAAGCTTATGGTGAATTTCTTAGAAGAAAAACCTACATGCTTTCTAATTCGTTTGAAGAAGAAAGTTCTTTTTTAAAAGCACCTAATTTAAATTTATCTACTCCAAAACCACCAAAACAAATAGTTTTACCTGCAAATCATCAACAAATTTTAGAAGAAGTTGCTTATTGTCAAGAAAATGATTGTCGTTTATTGCAAAGTAAAAACTATGAAGTTTACTTTATAACTGCCGATAAAATTCCAAATATTTTACATGAAATTGGTCGTTTAAGAGAAATTACTTTTAGAGAGGTTGGTGAAGGAACAAACGAATCTATTGATCTTGACCAATACGACAAATATTATCATCACATGTTTTTGTGGGATAGTGAAACGCAATTAATAGCTGGTGCATATAGAATGGGACTTGGTTCTCACATATATCCAAAACATGGTATTGATGGGTTTTATTTACATGAACTTTTTAGATTTGAACCTGAGTTATTCGATATGATGAATAGTTCGATTGAAATGGGAAGAGCTTTTATTACTAAAGAATACCAACTAAAACCAATGCCTCTTTTCTTATTATGGAAAGGGATTGTTCACACAACACTTCGTTTTCCTGAACATAAATATTTAATTGGTGGTGTAAGTATTAGCAATCAATTTACTGATTTCTCAAAGTCATTGATGATTGAGTTTATGAAATCACATTATTACGATCCTTATATAGCTCAATATATTCATCCTAAAAAAGAATACAAAGTAAAACTTAAGGATGCTGATAAGGATTTTGTATTCAATGAAACAGAAGCTGATTTGAATAAATTTGATAAAATTATTGATGAAATCGAACCTGGAAGCCTTCGTTTACCTGTTTTAATAAAGAAATACATTAAGCAAAACGCTCGCGTGGTTGCCTTTAATGTTGATCCATTATTCAACAATGCAGTTGATGGTTTAATGTATATAAGAATTGCAGATTTACCTGAAAGCACTGTAAAACCTGTTATGGAAGAATTTCAGGCTGAATTAGAAAAAAAGGAAAAGAATTTTAAGTAGTGTTTTTTCATTACTTATTTCTATTCTTTACCTATTTCATTTATTTCGTCTATGTATCTTTTCGAATCTAGTCCATAATTGTTTTTACCAATTGTTCCTTCACTAAAAAGCAACACTAACAACCAGATACCTCCAATAAAAGGAATAAATACAATTAAAAGAAACCAACCACTTTTATCAACATCATGTAATCTTCTAATTGCAACAGCTAAACCTGGAATAAAAGTTGCAATTATATATATTAAATAAAATGGTCCTCCAGAACCTTTTTCAAAATTTAGGCCCAAATTAACATCTATTAAATAGGCAGCTATTGCAAATAGAAAATTAAAAAGGACAAAATACCAATATTCTGATCTTCTTGCTCTACCACTAAAATTTGCATAATTTTCAACAACAACTTTCTTATACCAATTTAACATAATAATTTTTTTTAATTTTTTTACAATATTATATTTTAAATTACCCCCAAATTGATTGTTCAATAATAGAATTCCAATTGTTTTCTTTTATAAAAAGCACAAGTCTTATAACGTGATAGCCAATTAAAAAGGCAGCTAAATAATACGCTAATTTTCTATTGAAAAACCATGCTCTAAAGTAAGTTTTCTTTGTTTTTAATTCCACTAAAAAAAGAACAATAATAAAAAGACAAAAACCAACTACCAATGGTCCAAATAAATGATAGCTTAAACTTTTAAGTAAATTTCCATCATAAAAATAAACTATTGATTTAGTAATTCCACATGAAGGACAAGGAAAGCCAGTAACCATTTTTAAAGGACATAAAGACTGTTCTGTATCTAAAGAATTATTGCTGTTCTGAAACCATAAAACAAAAGGTATTACAAGTGTTGCGAAAGCACCTGTAATACCTAAAATTCTATTTAAAACAAAAGGTTTTATGAGTATAATCTATTGATATCTCCTTGCACAATCATAGCTGCTGCAAAAGGAAAAAATAATCCTAATATAATTAATAAAGTTGACTGATCTTTTTCCAACTCTTTAGTTAATTTATAAACATTTGGCAAACCTTCTTTTCCCATTACGTAGTAAAAATATAAGTTTACTGGCAAACAACATCCAGAAAACACAGCTATTGGCGTAGAAATTACTTCTCTATTTGAAACAGCGTTAATTACTTCGGCAACTTTAATGTTCCAATAAATTAAGTATAATCCACAAGTTATAAAGCTTAAAAGCAATACAACAATTGGATCTACTTTAAATACAGGAATATTTCCGTTAGGTTGGTTCCATTGTTCTGGTGTTTTTGTTGTTTCCATTTTGTTTTAGTTTTTGGTTAGTTATTTTTAGAAAGTTATTTTTATTGAAATGCTGAGTCAATTGGTTCCCAAAGTTCAATTTTGTTGTTTTCTGGGTCAAGAATCCAAGCAAACTTTCCATACTCATAAGTCTGCATTTCATCTATAATTGTTACACCTTCTTGTACTAATTTTTTTAATAATGTTTCTAAGTCATGTACTCTAAAGTTTTGCATGAACTGTTTTTCTGAAGGTTCAAAGTAATTTGTATCATTTTTAAAAGTACTCCATTGTGTAGAACAATCGTCTCCTTTTTCGTCTTTCCACCAAAAAGTACAGCCATAATCATCGGTGTTAAAACCCAAATGCTTTTTGTACCATTCCTTAATTTCTTTAGGATTATCTGTTTTGAAGAAAAAGCCACCAATTCCTGTAACTCGTTTTTCTTCAACTTCTGGAATTTCTTCTTTACTGTAAATTGTTTTGATTTTATCGACAATTGTTTGCGCGAGCTTTTCGTGACTTTCAAAAGTCCAACCAGCAATATGTGGTGTTAACAATACGTTTTCTGCTTGACGCAAATATTCGAAACTTTCGTTTTTACTTTCTGCGTCAAATAGATTTTCGAAAGATAATTTTTCGTATTCTAAAACATCTAAACCAGCACCTAAAACTTTTCCTGATTTTAAAGCTTCCACTAAATCTGAAGTCACTACACTTTTTCCACGAGCTGTGTTGATTAGCCAAAATGGCTTTTGAAAAGCATTTATAAAATCGGCATTCACCATTTTATCTGTTTCTTGTGTCCATGGAATGTGTAAACTCAGCACATCTGATTTTTCTTGAAGCTCTTTTAAAGTGACTTGTTTTGCATTGGCATCAGCTACATTTTCTTGAATATCACAGCATAAAACTTTTAGGTCAAAACCTCTTAATTTTTTTGCAAAAGCTTTTCCCATGTTTCCATAACCTATGATTCCAACCGTTTTTCCGTCTAATTCATGACCACGATTGGCTTCACGATTCCATTGTCCGTTTTTAACTTCTGCGTTAGCTTTGTTAAGGTTATTAAAAAGGGATAATATCATTCCCAATGCTTGTTCACCAACAGCATTTCTATTTCCTTCTGGAGCAGCAATTAGTTGAATGTTTTTAGAAGTTGCATAATCGCAATCTATACTTTCTAAACCAGCTCCAACTCTAGCAATAAATTGCAGATTGGTAGCTTTATCTAAAAAAGTTTTATCAATTTTAAAACGACTGCGAATTACAATTCCGTGATACTTCTGAATTTTGGTTTCGATTTCTTCTTTAGTTGATGTAAAATCTTCTTCGTTTTGGAATCCTAACTCTTTTAACTGATTCCATAATAAAGGATTATTAGAATCAATATGAAGGATTTTTATAGTATTTGGCGACATAGTTTTATTTTAAAAGCTAAAGGTAATTTTTTTAGAAAACTTTTTCTAATTAAATTAAAATCATATTTTTATAAAATGAAAAAACTACTCTTACTCCTTTTAATAAGTCAAGCTTTTTATGCTCAAAAGGTTTATGATTTTGATTATGTATTGGAATATAAAAATGAAATTGATTCAACTAAGTTGATTTCAAATCCAACTTATTATGTTAATTCTGAAGCTAATAATTATTCCATCCTTGTTTTTAAAAGAGACAGTTTAAACATTGGTCTTTATTTTGGAGATATGAATGGAACTAAACAACCTAGAGTTAATTCTAATGTAAATGAGAATGCGTTTAATAACACAAAGTCTATTTCTGTTACTTGTGAAGCTCTTTCGTACTCTGGAGAATATTATTATAAATATAAGGTAAAGGAATATTATTTTGAAAACTTAAAAGACACAATTATTGATAAAGTTCCCTATTTTCATTATGTAATAAAATCTAATAAACCTTTAAAATACCAAAAAAGAAAAAACATAGCACAGTCTCACTTTATAGTAGATAAAAATAGCCCCTTGTTTTTACCCTTTTTTAATCGTCCGATTGTATATGAAGAATGGAAAACGGATAAAAAGATTGTTCCTAATGGAATTTTAAAAATAAAATATAATACAAATTGGGAAAATAAAATTACAGATAAGTGGGTTTTGGAAAAAATAACTCCAATTAAAAAAGAACTAATTATTCCTGAAGATTGTGATTAAAACCCTAAAATAACTTTTGCAATTGTAAAGAAAATTATAATTCCCATTATATCATTACTAGTTGTTATAAATGGTCCTGTAGCAAGTGCTGGATCAATTCCATATTTATCTAAAACAATAGGTATAAAAGTTCCAATTAAAGATGCCATAATAATAACTGAAAGTAAGGCCAATGAAACCGTAATTCCTGTTATTACATCAATATTTAGCAAGAAATAGCTGCCTATAATTAATAGAACGGCTAATATAAATCCGTTTAACAGGCCTAATGATAATTCTTTTAATAATCGTTTAAATAACGAACCAGACAATGCGTTATTTGCCAAACCTTGAACAATAATTGCTGAAGATTGTACGCCAACATTTCCTGCCATAGCCGCAATTAATGGTGTAAAAAAGAACAATTCTGGATGAACATCCATAGCTGGTCCATATAAACCTAATACTTTAACCGAAATAAATCCTCCGAAAAGAGCTAAAACTAACCAAGGCAATCTTGCTTTTGTTAATTCAAAAATGCTATCATCTGCTTCAACATCTTGCGAGATACCTGCTGCTAATTGGTAATCTTTATCAGCTTCTTCTTTAATTACATCAACAATGTCATCAATAGTAATACGACCAACCAGTCTTCCTAATTCATCTACAACCGGAATGGCTTCCAAGTCATATTTTTGCATAATTCGAGCTACCTCAACATTCTCAGTATCCACTCTTACGTAATCTACTTTTGCAATATAAATATCACCAATTGGTGTTTTTGTTGAAGTTGTTAATAAATCTTTTAATGAAAGTCTTCCTTTTAATCGGTTTTCATCATCAACTACATAAATAGAATGAACTCGTGTCACATTTTCAGCTTGAGCACGCATTTCTTTAACACAAGTAAGTACATTCCAATTTTCATTGACTTTTACCAACTCTTTTGCCATCAAACCACCCGCAGAATCTTCATCATATCGAAGTAAATCAACAATATCTTTCGCATGCTCAACGTCTTCTAATTCAGAAATTACTTGTTCTTTTCTTTCTTTAGAAAGTTCTCCAATAATATCAGCAGCATCATTTGTACTTAACTCATCTAACTCTTCTGCAATTTCTTTAGGCGATAGGTTTCTAAGGATTTTTTCTCGAACATCATCATCTAATTCTAAAAGAATTTCTGCTGTTATTTCTGAATCTAAAGTGTTGAAAATATAACTAGCTTCATGACTATCAAGCTCGTCCATAATTTCTGCAATATCAGCAAAGTGAAGATCAAGAAGCAAGTCATTTAACTCTTTTTCTTTATTTTCACTAATAAGTTGCTCTATTTGAGCAATGAATTCTTTGCTGATTTTAAACTCCATCGGCTGCTATTTTTTGGGTAATTTCTATAAATTGTTCAACCGAAAGTTGTTCTGGTCGAAGGTCAAAGATAACATCTTCTTTTAAACTATCAGAAAATGCGAAGGTTTTTAGACTATTTCTTAATGTTTTTCTTCTTTGTTGAAATGAAGTTTTTACAACTCTAAAGAATAATTTTTCGTCGCAAGGCAAAGTAAAATTTTCTTTTCGCGTTAAACGCAAAACACCTGAATCTACTTTTGGTGGTGGATTAAAAACTTCTGGTGGAACAGTAAATAAATATTCAGCATCGAAAAATGCTTGTGTTAAAACTGATAAAATTCCGTACACTTTACTTCCCTTTTTTTCGCAAATACGCAGCGCTACTTCTTTTTGAAACATTCCAGCAAATTCTGGCACTTGGTTTCTCATTTCAATAGCTTTAAAAAGAATTTGAGAAGAAATATTATAAGGAAAGTTTCCAATAATGGCAAATTGTTCTCCTTTAAAGACTTCATTTAAATCATACTTTAAAAAATCCTTAGAAATAATATTACTCGCTAAGTTTAAATAATGCGTTTTTAAATATTCAACCGATTCTGTATCAATTTCTACTACAAATGTTTCTGTAGGTTTTTCTAGAATATATTTTGTCAAAACACCCATTCCTGGACCAACTTCTATAGTTTTTGAATAGCCCGAATAAGTCAATGCATCTGCTATTCTTTGAGCGATGGATTCATCTGTTAGGAAATGTTGACCTAAATGTTTTTTTGCTTTTACTGACATTTTATGTGTGGTAATGGGTTTTGGGTAAATGGTTTTAGGCTAGTTTTCAGAATGAAAATGTTCACTTAGCACCTCTAATTCAGTTCTGAATGCTAACATTTTATCACCAAAAAGCTCTAAGCTTTCTTGTCTTAATCTTGGTGCGTGATTCTGGTAATAGTCGTTTAGTTTTTCTTTAGAATCTGAAAAGAACTGAACCGAATAGGTTGCTCCTTCGTCTTCATTTACTATAACTTTTACAAACCTTGCATTGTTAAATAATCCAGTTGCTAAAACATCTGAAATGTGTTTGTTTTGCATCCATTGCAACCATTTGTTATGAATTGAATGGTCTATATTTACGGTAACATTGTATATAATCATTTAATTGTGTTTTCTTAAATAGCATCTCCACGAAGCAAACGGAATTGCTTTCGAGCTTCCGTGAAATGAATACTATCTGCGTGTTCAAAAATCATTTTTTCGTATAATGGCTTGGCTTTGTCATTTTCATTTAGGTATTTTCGATAAATTTCGGCAGAATAAAATAAAGCTTCATCTGCATAAATTCCGTCGGAATGATTGTCTAAAATATTTTTGTAGTAAGCTAAAGCATTTGTGTAATCTTTCTTCTTTTCATAAATCTGTGCGATTTTAAAAAGAGCATTATCTTCAATTGTGTCTCCTTTATGTTTTTCAAGAATTTCTAAAAACTGAGCCAAAGCTAGCTCATTCTTATTTTGATAAGTTAGCAAATCTGCTTTTGAAAATGCTTTTAAAGCAACTCTTGTACTATCTTCTGCTGAATTATCACTAATTAGCAAAAACAATTCGATGGCATTATTTGCAATCAATAAACTTGAAGATTGTTTTAAGACTTTTACTTGTTGTAATGCCCAATCGAAATCTTGTTTGTAATAACTTGTTTCAGCCATTTTCATACTTGCCTCATGTGATTTTTCATCATTTTTTAAGGTTTCTGAAATTTGAGCATAGTACAAAATAGCTTGATTGAATTTTTCATCTAAAACTAAAATATCAGCCAATTCCATCTTAACTTCAGCTTCTTGTCTTGGTGTTAATCTAAGAGATAATGCATTATCTAAAGTAGCTTTTGCTTTATCAAATTGCTTCATATAAAAAGCATCAAAATGTGCTGACAATAGCTGCAAATCTAAAGTATAAGGAGAAATTCCGTATTGTTTTACTAAACCTTCAATTGTCTGCTGTATTGTTGAATATTCTTTTTCTGAAGATTCTTCAATTTGCATTGAAATTAAAAAATCGTGAGCCATAATTTGTAAACCGTAATCTTGTGTATTTTCTAAAATGAATTGAAAAATGGTTTTTGCTGTTTCATTTTCTTTTTCTTCCATTGCAAACTTGGCTAAATTTACAATATTATAAAAACCTTCGGGATTTCGTTTATAGATTGCTTTTTCTTGTGTAAAGGCTTTTCCATATTCTTTTTGTTGCATAAAATACCAACTCAAAAATTGATTCCAATAAATATCCTGATTTTTTTGAACTCTTAATAAAAGTGATTTTTTAATATATTCTGTAAAATTTCCTTCAGTATCTTCGCTGATAAATCTAGTCAATTGATTTTGAACAAGTGGAGTATTATTTTGATTACTAAAAGAATAATCTAATAGTTTTTCGACCATTAAATCTAAATTTCCCATTTGGCCGTTTAACAAAGCCACTTGATAATCAAAGTTTAAATTTGGATTTCCTAATTTCCCAACTTCATATGCTTTGATTGCCCAATCTAACAATGTTTTTTGTTCAAATACCGATGCTACAGAATAAGCATAATTGGATTGCAAAACGACTTGTTCTATAGCTAAATTATAATTTTCAGTTGCTTTAGCTTCGTTCTTTTGTAATTGAAAATTATAGCCTAATTCTACATATAAGGTAGGTGTTTTAGAAATTTTCATTTTATATAAAATAGCCGTTTCTGCTTTATCGTATTGTTTTAATTGTTGATAACATTCAATCATTTTTTGAAAAAACGCAGGATTTCCTGGCTGTTTCACAACAATTTCTTCAAGTAAAGTAATCGCTTTATCAAATTCACCTCTATCAAAATAATTGTAGGCTAACTGCTCAGATTGAGCAGAAACAAACAGTGAAACAAATAATAAAAATGTGATAAAAAGTTTTCTCATACAATTACTTAGAAAAAAATAATGTACTAAAGTAACATTTTTTATGCCAATTTAGTACATTGTTTTTATAAAGATTAACGTTTATTAGTCAATGATATCAAATCCTGTGTACCTTCTTAATACTTCTGGAATTACAATTCCTTCTGGTGTTTGATAGTTTTCTAAAATTCCGGCTAAAACTCTTGGTAAGGCTAATGAACTTCCATTCAACGTATGTGCTAATTGGTTTTTTCCGTCTTTATCTTTGAATCTTAATTTTAATCTATTGGCTTGGAAAGTTTCAAAATTAGAAACAGAACTTATTTCTAACCAACGTTCTTGAGCTGTTGAATATACTTCAAAGTCATAGGTTAATGCTGAAGCAAAACTCATATCACCACCACATAAACGTAAAATTCTATATGGTAATTTTAATTCGTTTAAAATCTCTTTTACATGTTCCACCATCATATCTAAAGCTTTGTATGAGTTGTCAGGATGTTCAATTCGTACAATTTCAACTTTATCAAATTGATGTAAACGATTTAAACCTCTAACGTGTGCTCCCCAAGAACCAGCTTCTCTTCTAAAACAAGGTGTATAGCCTGTTGCTAAAACTGGTAATTCATTTTCTTGAAGAATTACATCTCTAAAAATGTTGGTTACCGGAACTTCTGCTGTTGGAATTAAATACAAGTTGTCTTTTGCATCATGATACATTTGACCTTCTTTATCAGGTAACTGTCCTGTTCCATAAGCTGATGCTTCATTTACCAAAAGAGGCACTTGATACTCTTGATATCCTGCATCAATATTTTTATCTAAGAAATAAGAAATTAAAGCACGTTGTAATTTAGCTCCTTTTCCTTTATAAACTGGAAAACCTGGTGCCGTTATTTTTGTACCTAATTCAAAATCTACGATGTCGTATTTTTTTATTAATTCCCAATGAGGTAATGCTCCTTCATGAAGAGTTGGAATAGTTCCTTCTTCAAAAATATTTTCATTTTCTTCAGGAGTTTTTCCGTTTGGAACTATTTCTGCTGGTAAATTTGGTAATTTATATAATTCTTCTTCTAACTGAGCTGTAACAGTGTTTAGAGTTTCTTTTAATACTTCTGTTTGCTCTTTAAAATCAGTTGTTTTACTTTTTAGTATTTCCGCTTTAGCTTTTTCGCCATTACGCATTAAATCACCAATGTCTTTGGATACTTTATTGGATTCCGCAAGAATTGTATCAAGAGCAACTTGTGTTGATCTTCTTTTTTCATCAAAGTTAATTATATCTTCAACAATCGATTTAGCATCCATGTTTTTCTTGGCTAATCGAGTAATAACTTCTTCCTTGTTTTCTCTAATAAATTGTATTTGTAACATAGTAAATTATTTAAGATTGCAAATGTATAAAATAGAAAGTTTAGATGCTAAAAATAGCGCAAAACAGTTGCTAAATTTCTTTTAATTTCCTTAAAATTTAGATAATATAAAAACTATCTTCAGAAAAAAACTTTACATTTGGGTAAAATTCTAAAAAAATGAAAAAAATCATACTCCTATTTGTACTGATTTTAAGCTCAATAACATTTGCTCAGACAGATTCTTCTGAATTTGAAAAAATGGTTGAAGCTGAAATGAAATCAGCTGCAAAAACACAAAATTTAACGGTAAATCCAAATACTCAAAATTACGACATTACTTATCACGAATTGCGTTTTACTGTTGATCCTGCAACTTATTATATTGGTGGAATTGTAACAACTACTTTTACAGCATTAGCAAATATGAATACTGTAACTTTTGACATGAGTGATTCTATGACTGTTAATTCTGTTACTAGAAACGGTCAATCTTTAATTTTTACACAAAACACCAATAAAGAATTGGTTATAGATTTTCCAACTGCAATTCCTACAGGAACAAATGCTACAGTTGTAATTACTTACGCTGGACCACCTGAAAGTAATGGTTTTGGTTCGTTTAATACAACTACCCATAATGGAACACCTGTTTTATGGACATTATCTGAGCCATTTGGAGCAAGAGACTGGTGGCCTTGTAAGCAAGATTTAAATGATAAAGTAAATAGTATAGATGTTTATATTACAGCACCTTCTCAATACACAAGTGTTACAAATGGATTAGAAGTTTCTCAAACCACAAACGGTTCAAATAAAACTACACATTTTCATCATGGATATCCTATTCCGGCTTATTTAATTGCTATTGCAGTAACAAATTATCAAATTCACAATCAACAAGCTGGTTTAGGAACTGTTGCAAGTCCGTTTTTTCCAATTGTAAACTACATGTATCCCGAAACTGCTACAAATAATATTGCCAGCGTTGCAATTACACCAACTATAATGAACTTCTTTGAAGCTACATTCACACCTTATCCTTTTAGAAACGAAAAATATGGTCATGCTCAATTTGGTTGGGGTGGTGGAATGGAACATACTACTGTCTCATTTATGACTGCGAATGGGCTTGGTGCTTACAGTAGAAGTTTAATTGCACATGAATTAGGTCATCAATGGTTTGGAGATAAAATTACTTGTGGCTCGTGGAGAGATATTTGGTTAAATGAAGGTTTTGCAACCTATTTGGCTTCCTTAGTAATAGAAAATTTAGATGGAGCTGCAGCTTTTGTTAGTGATAAAAATAACATGATTAACAATATCACTTCTCAACTAGGTGGAGCTGTTTATCTAACAGAAACTGAAGCTGAAAATGTTAATCGAATTTTTAGCAGTAGATTATCATACAATAAAGGGGCAATGGTTTTAGAAATGTTGCGATGGAAAATGGGTGATGTTATGTTTTTTCAAGCGTTACGTAATTATTTGAATGATTCTAATCTTGCTTATGCTTATGCTTTAACACCAAATTTACAAGCACATTTAGAAGCTGTTTATGGAAGTTCATTAACTGAATTTTTTAACGACTGGATATATAATCAAGGATATCCAACCTATACAATAAATACTACTCCAATAAATTCTGGTCAAGTTCAAATTACGGTTAACCAAACACAATCGCATTCTAGTGTTTCTTATTTTGAAATGCCAATTGAAGTTCGCTTAACGGGTGCTGGAAGTCAAGTTTTTGATGCTAGATTAGAAAATAGTTCAAACGGGCAACAATTTATTGTAAATGTTCCTTTTGCTGTAACTGGTGTAACTTTTGATCCAAATAAACACCTTATTTCTAAAAACAACACAACTGCTTTAGCTAATTCAATTTTTGAATTGCAAGAATCTATCATATTATCTCCTAATCCTGCAAATTCATTTGTAGAATTAATAGTTCCTGATACTATATTTCTTGAAAAAGTAGAAATATATAATACTTTAGGTCAATTAATTTCAACAAAAACCACTTCTCAATTTAATATAGAAGATTTGTCAACTGGTCTATTCATTGCTAGAATTTATACAAATGAAGGAGTCGTAATTAAAAATCTATTAAAAAAATAAATCCTTTTAAAAAATAATTGTCAGAAGTAAGGCGAAAACCTTACTTTTGTCGCTTATAAAATTAAATACAACAATGATTCAAGTAGCACAAATTCTATTTATATTATCCGTATTAGTTATTCTTCATGAGTTTGGTCATTATTTAGCGGCCAAAATATTCAAAGTAAGAGTAGAAAAATTCTATCTTTTTATGGACGCAGGATTTTCTTTAGTTAAGAAAAAAATTGGAGAAACTGAATGGGGAATTGGTTGGTTACCAATTGGTGGTTATGTTAAGCTTTCAGGAATGATTGATGAAAGTATGGATGTTGAACAAATGAACAGCGAACCAGAAGAATGGGAATTTAGAGCAAAACCAGCATGGCAACGTTTAATAATCATGCTTGGTGGAATTATTGTAAATATTCTTTTGGCTTGGTTTATTTATTTAATCATGTTTTCGACAGTTGGACAAAAATATGTTTCGACAGAAGTTATTCAAAAAAATGGTTTGTCTTTTGGAGAAGTTGGAAAAAGCGTTGGATTTAAAGATGGAGATAGAATTTTATCCGTTGATGGAAAATTACAACCAAAATTCAATTGGATGATTATTGATGTTTTATTAAGCGATAAAATCGAAATAGAACGTGATGGTAAAAAAATGGAGCTAGATTTAACTGAAGAACAAAAAGGTGAAATCATTAGTAAAGAAGGAAAAAGTTTTGCTGGTCCAAGATTGATAAATGCAATTGTAGATTCTTTAACAAGTGCAAATACAATAAATTCAGGTTTTAAAAAAGAAGATTTAATAGTTGGAGTAAATGGAGTAAAAATTCCATTTTATGACAAACTTACTTTAGAATTAGAAAAAAATAAAAATGATTCTATAACAATTGATATATTGAGAAATGGAAATCCATTATCAATAAAAACATTAGTTGATAAAGACGGTAAAATTGGCTTTAGACCAACTTTTAAAGAAATAAAAGACTATCAAATAATAAACAAATTAAGCATTGGCGACGCAGCTCCTGCAGCTGCAAAAGAAGCTTGGCAGTTATTAGTTTATAATGTAAAACAATTTAAATTAATTTTAAGTCCAAAAACCGAAGCCTATAAACAAGTAAAAAGTCCAGTTGGAATTGCAAGAATTTTACCTGATGAGTGGAATTGGGAGTTTATTTGGAATTTTACAGCTTTATTTTCAATTGGTTTAGCTTTTATTAATTTATTACCTATTCCAGGTTTAGATGGTGGACATGCTCTTTTTACTATAGTAGAAATGATAACTGGAAAAACTTTAAGTGTAAAAGCAGCAGAAAGAGTGCAGACCTTTGGAATGATTATCTTATTGACTTTGATGGCTTTAACCTTTGGTAAAGATATTTATCAATTAGTAGTAGATAAATTATTTTAAAATTTATTAAAAAAAGTTTGTAAAAAGAAAAATGAGTGCTATATTTGCACTCGCAAAAAGGGTTAAACCTTGGCACATAAAGAGAATTATTGAGATTAAAATATATAGTTTCCTT